>Ga0334883_1001036_pt1 | contig 44077 bp, 28 predicted proteins | sample GraSluR1_MG_6_FD_207230 | JGI IMG/M metagenome (GOLD analysis project Ga0334883, IMG submission 207230) | Sludge microbial communities from methane-producing bioreactor in Wageningen University, Netherlands - Granular Sludge_09_05-R1 | ecosystem: Engineered > Bioreactor > Anaerobic >...
CGCCCCCGTGCCCTCGGGTTCGGCCTGAAACTCAGATCATGCAGGTTCCGGGCGGGCGCCGACTCACGTCGCCTCACCCCCCCGGCCCCGCCTCTCGGCGTCTCTTCGAGCCGCTTGTACTCGCCGGCACGACCGGCGAGACGGGAGGAGGCGGGAGAACGGCACTACAGCGGCCGCTGAAGCGCGACTGTGGCAGTATGTAGCCTCACTGCGTTCATGCATGATGTGAGTTTCCAGCCTGTCGCCGTTCGCCGTTGCCGCCCGAACGTCGGCGGCGCACAGGTCGCCGCCCTGCAACGGCGAACGGCGCCCCTCCCTGCAGGTCCTGTGGCCCTGCCTTCCCTCCCCTTCGCGGTACGGCTGCTCAGGAGAGGGTCACGGCAACGGCCAACGGCTCTGAGCCCGCCGTTCTGTAGGGCGCGGGCCTGTACCGCGCCGAGAAGGTCATCTGGCACCGACGACGAACGGCGGCGGCGCACAGGTCGCCGCCCTACAACGGCGAACGGCCGACGGCGACCCGCGACTACCTCTGCCGGTACTTCAGCCACGCATAGATACTGTCGGCGATCTGGCGATAGCCGGTGGCAGCGGGGTGCACGCCGTTGGACTGGCGGGTAACCTGCTCCTCATTGCGGGCATTGAACGGCTCGGCCGCCGTGGGATAGTTGTGCTCGCAGTCCAGGTTCACTTCAGCCGGGATCAGGAAGATGTTCTCGGCCTCGCGGCCACCCCACTTCTCGATCTGGCGCTCCACCACACGGTGCTGATTGCGCCGGTACTGCCAGCGGGTCTGACCGCACTTGTAGTTGGAGCCGAAGGCGTCCTGGCTGGCGGCGGGCGGCACGAGCAGCAGGATGCCGATCTGCGTGTCCGGGCCCACCCTGCGGAACTCGGCAAGCAGCGTGTCGGCATAGCCCATCATGCGGTCGATGGTGGCCTCGAGCACGTCCTCCGTCGCCCCGAAGGTGTCGTTGCAGCCCAGCAACACGGTGATGAAGTCCGGCGCCCGCCCGCCGTTGTTCTCATCGCAATAGGCCTGGAAGTCCAGCACCGGCTCACCGTCCACCAGACGGAGGAACCGGCTTCGGTCTCCGCGGTTGTCTGTCTCGGCCCACTTCGTGCAGAAGGTCTCCCAGCGCCAACCGCCGTAGCCCTCATGCCCCACCTCAGGCGGATAGCCGCCACCGGGGCGGTTGGTGCCGACCATGGTGAGCTTCGCGTTCCCCTCGGCCGAGAACAGGCTCCACAGCTCTCCGGGATAGACGGAAGCGTTGGTGAGGCTGTCGCCCACACACAGGAGCGTGCACTGCTTGCCCGCTCCGGCGTCCGCCGGTACCACGTGGACGATCGTGGTGGCGGAAGCCAGCACGTTGTTGAGCCCATCGAGGACCTTGATGGTCAGGCCGAGGTCGCCCACATCCTCCGCCGCGGGGCTGTAGCGCCAACGGTCCTGATCCTGGCGGCCGCGGAGGCAGTCTACATCGAACACGTAGTTGCGTAGGTTCGGCGTCAGCACGATGTTGTCGAAGTAAATGCACATCTCGTGACCGACGACGGCGTAGATCTCGCCGGGCAAGACGAGGCGCAATGGGTCGGGAGCGGCAGGTGCCACGGGCGGCTCCTGGGGAGCAGGGGTATCACATAAGGCGGCGGGAACGAGAACAGCGGCGCAGGCCAAGACGGCAGAAAGACGCCACATGAAGGGCCTCCGGGAAGAAGGTGGGAACCGGACGCGGACGATTTCCTCTTTCGGGGGCGACAGGCCTCCCCGTCCGAGAGGGCGATCGCGGAGCGCGCTGCGGAGGCCGCCCCGACGGGAGAGCCGTCGGCGCTGAAGGTGCGCAGGATCGGCCGGGCGAAGCTCCACGGCGGCGACCATCCCGCCCGCTACCGGAGGCCTCCTGCCATGCCAATGCTTCTGGCCATCATCGCCACGCTCGGCCCCACCACGCCCGAGAGCTACTGCATTGTCACCGAGGGGCGCTACCTGCTGGACTTCTCCATCCGCTGCGAGCCCGGAGACGGCCGGCGTCGCGTCGACAGCCTGCGCTTCACCTTTCGCAACCTCTTCTCAGACCAGACCGTCACCTGCGAGCGCCCCCTGGCGGCGGATGACAAAGAGCAGGAAGCTCTGCGCATCCAGTTCCTGCCGACTGATGTCGCTCTGCCGCCGGGGCCTTACCATGTGCGCATTGATGCGCTATACGGCACCCAGTCCACACCCCCACAGGCGGCGGGCTCCTGCGAGTTGTACGTCTGCCGCGAGGGCGAATCGGCCAACCACGCCATCGGCAGCTTCCTGCTGTCCCGCGTGGCCTACGCCTGGCATCCCGAACGGGGCATCTATAACCGCAGCCTTCCCGCGCTGCCCAAGGGCATCGACCCTTTCGACGCCGGCAGCAGGGATAGCTTCTGGAAAGAGGTGGGCGATACCTGGGAGCTACATCCCGAGCTGCAGCACGACGGTGGCGTGGCCTTCTTGCACGGGGCGAAGGTGTTCCGCAAGACGGGGGAGCTCGACCGGGCGGCCTTCTGCGAGACCGTGCTGCGGCGCACCGTGGACACGGTCCTGGACAAGATGATGGCCCCGGACGGGAGGCTGCACGCCCTGAAGTACGAGGGTAGCGACGCCAAGGAGCTGTACCACGTCCGCCAGCAGGACGGCTTCGTGCTCAAGCTGCTCTCGCAGGCCTATCTGCACTTCCGCGATGTGGCCGGCGATGGCGACTACGCCCAGTCGATCCTGGAGCGCATGCAGCCCATGGTGGCGTACCAGTTCTCGCAGGACAACCCGCCGGGTTGCGGCGGCAGCGGGTGCAAGGTCTACGACGGGCGCATCCTGGCCGGCCTGGCGTACTTCTGTCTGACGGAGAAGGCGGCCGCCGGCGAGTTCAACTCAGAGCACGTGAAGACGACGCTTGAGTTCGCCAAACGCGCCGCCGAGCACTGCCTGGCCCAGCGCGGCTGGTATGACGACAACTGCTACGCGGAGGGCAAGTGCCACATCGGCTTCGGGACCCAGAACATCCTCTGCGGCCTGCTGCCCGCAAGACGCATCGCGCTGGCGACGGGGGATGACAGGCTCGCCGAATACCTGGGCGATGCGGCCACGGTGGGCCTGGAGTTCCTGGGTCGAACCAACGGCAAGATCACCGGGGAGATCCAGTGGATCCCCTCGCGGCACTCTCAGTGGGCCAACGGCAACATGCACGAGATCCTCGACGAGATCAAGGCCCAGCTCGGCGAGAGTGAGCTGCTCGCGTGGTACTACGCCAATCTGTTTCGGCCCACCTACGGGTTGTGGGTCGTGGCCTTCCACCGCTGCGACATCCTCGCGACCGTGATGCTGCAGTGCGATGAGTACAAGGAGAGCCGGTGAGTAGGGCTTCTCGCACCGGCCGGCGCTGATTGGAGGTAACTGTCTGTGAGTACATCCGGTACCATCGCGCTGAAGTGGGGACGTCTGGCCGAGCTTTCGCAGCCGCCTGCCTTGTTCGCTCCCGGTGACATCCGCTTCTGGCAGGATCCCCGCGTGCAACCACAGCTTCTGGCCACGCATCTGGACCCGACGGTGGATCTCGCCAGCCGCAGGCCCCGGGCCATCGCCGCGACCGTGGGCTGGATCGTGGAACGGCTTGATCTGGGAGAGGGCGCGCGCGTGCTGGACCTGGGCTGCGGGCCGGGCCTGTACTGCACGGAGCTGGCCCGCCTGGGCATGCAAGTGACGGGAGTGGACTTCTCACAGTCCTCCATCGAGTATGCGAGGGCGGCGGCGCGGGCAGAGGGTCTGCCGATCGACTACCTCCTGGGCGACTACACCGAGGTGGACTTCGGCACCGGCCACGACGCGGTACTGTTGATCTACGGTGACCTGTGCACGCTGACCGATTCGCAAAGAGACAGGCTCCTGGCGCGGGTGCGCGGCGCTCTGGCGCCCGCAGGACGGTTCGTCTTCGATGTCACGACCCCGCACCTGCGGTCCACCGTGGGCGCCAAGGACGGCTGGGAGGCGTACTCCGGTCCGGGCTTCTGGCGCGATGGCCCGCACCTGGTGCTCCGAAGCACCTTCGGCTACCCGGAGCACAGTGTGACGCTGGAGCAGTACGTGGTCGTTGAGGCCGGCGGTGAGATGTGCACGTACCGCATCTGGAGCCACGACTATGACGAGGCCGGCCTGCGGGAGATGCTGGGTAGGGGCGGGTTCGAGGTGGAGGGGATGTACGGCGATCTGATGGGGGCCCCGGTGCCCGGCGAGTCGCAGTGGCTGGGAGTAGTGGCGCGGCCGGTGGAGTAGGGCGCAGTGCCGTAGCATGCGGGGTCCAGGGGACGGGTTCCCTGGCGGGTGCAGGGCGGAGCCCTGCGACGTCGGCCGCTGGTCGTGCCCCGGATTGCCGGTGATGTCAGTAGCGAGAAGCCCGTACCGGAGGTGCCCCATGCCAGCCTTGCTCGCCATGCTGTTGGGCCTACCGTCCCACGCGACAGCCCAGGAGATCACCCAGGTTGCGCAGTGGACCATGCTGCAACTGGACCTCACCAGCAGCCGTGACTACGCAGACCCGCTTTGGGACGCCACCGTGCAGACCACCTTCGTCTCGCCGTCGGGGCGAGAGAGCACCATCGAAGGCTTCTGGGACGGTGGGCGACAGTGGCGGGTGCGGTTCTCGCCGGACGAGGTCGGCACATGGGCCTGGCAGACGTCGGAGGTGCGGGGCGATGCGGGCCTCAGCCGGCAGAGCGGCCGGTTCCACTGTGTCCCGTACGAGGGCGACAGCCCGCCGTACGTCCACGGCGCTTTGACCGTCTCGGAGGACCGAACACACCTGCAACACGCCGACGGCACGCCCTTCCTGTGGCTGGCCGACACGGCCTGGAACGGTGTCCTGCGGGCCGAGGGAGCCGACTGGAACAGGTACCTGGCGACCCGGCGCGGGCAGGGGTTCACGGCGGTCCAGTTCGTCAGTACCCAGTGGCGGGGGCTGGTGGCCGACGGTGTGGGGGAGAAGGCGTATGAGGGCGAGGACAGGCCACAGGTCAACCCGGCCTTCTTCCGGCGGCTCGATGCCAAGGTGGCGGCCGTCAACGAGGCGGGGCTGGTGGCGGCGCCGGTGATCCTGTGGGCCATCGGCCGCGGCGATCCCGGGCACGACCTGTCCGAGGAGGCCGCGGCGCGGCTGGCGCGCTACATCGTGGCACGGTGGGGCGCGCATCAGGTGGTCTGGTTCCTGGGCGGTGACGGCAACTACCGGGGCGAGCGGGCCGAGCGCTGGCGCCGGATCGGCAGGGCCGTCTTCGCCGAACGCCACGATCGCCTCGTCACCATGCACCCCGGCGGGCAAATGTGGGTGGGCGATGAGTTCCGCAATGAGCCGTGGTTCGACTTCCTGGGCTACCAGAGCGGCCACGGTGACTCCGAAGCTCATCTGCGCTGGCTGGTCCAGGGCCCACCGGCCTCGGACTGGCGCACGGGGCCGCGGCTCCCGGTGATCAACCTCGAGCCCAACTACGAGACCATCAGGTCCTACCACAGCAAGCGCGCCTTCACCGACCGCGAGGTGCGCCGCGCGGCGTACTGGAGCCTCCTGCTCTCCCCGACGGCGGGGGTAAGCTATGGCCACAACTCCATCTGGGTGTGGCCCGGTGAGCCCCAGGTCCCGGACGGGCACGGCGGTATCGGCGTTGTCGCGCCCTGGCACGAGGGCCTCGACACGCCGGGAACTCGCAGCATGGCGATCCTCGCCGGGCTCTTCACAGGCCTGCCCTGGTGGACGCTGCGGCCGGCGCAGGAGCTGCTCGCCACTCAGCCCGGCGAGGCGGACCCGCGCAAGTTCATCGCCGCCGCCCGCGGTCAGAGCGGCGATCTGGCGGTGGTCTACGTCCCCGACGGCGGCCCGGTCTCGCTGCAGACCGACCACCTCAAGCGCCCGGCGAAAATGGAGTGGTTCGACCCGCACAGCGGACAGGCGGAGCCGATCGGTCCGTTGCCCGAGGGCCCGGTGAGGCTGGAGGTGGCGGCAGGAGCCGATCGGGTGCTGGTGGTGCGGGCCGAAGGCTGAGCCCGCACCGCGCTCGCCCGACGCGACGCGCGGGATCTGAACCGGACGGCGCGTCCGCGCCGAGGTCGGAGTTCGCCCGGATCGCTGCACGCCCGGCGGACTACGCCTGCCTCGCCGCCTCCAGCGCGCCCCGCACGGCCTCCATCACGAGCCCCTCACCGCCCGTCGCCATCGCCACCCGGTAGGGGTACCGCCACGCCGCCCCCATGTCCGGGTAGCTCGCCGCCTCGTAGCCGCCCTCGGCGAGGGCCGCGTCCGTCGGGACGTAGCTCTCGCAGCCGTTGGTGTAGGCCGTCACCATGGTGTGCGCCCAGGGCGACTCGAGTTCCAGCCGGCGCTGGTACTCGGCGAACACCTCATGCGTCAGCGCCACCAGGCCCCACGCATCGCCCACCGCCAGCACCGAGGCCTCGAACCGTATCGCGCCCGGCCCGCCCGCCATCGCCTGACCGAGCAGGTCGCGACTGCACAGGACGTCGTCGTGCGCGTACCACGAGGCCTCGCCTCCCGCGCCCTCGGCCTCCGCCCGGGCGGCCTGTCCCTCGGCTCGGCGTACCAGCTCCCGGCACTCCTCCACAGGCGGCAATGGGCGCAGCGGAAGCCGGGTCGCGACCGTCGCGGTTCGCAGGGGAGCCGCGGGGAGCGGCCGTGCCGCGGCCACGGCGCGCAGGACGGCCTCCGCCAACTCCTCCCCGGCCCGCTTTGCGGCCTCGAACCCGCCGCGCAGCGGGTGGCCGTTGTTGTTCCCCCCGCAGGCCTGGGCGAACATCGCCACCGTGCCCTGTCCCAGCCTGCGCCGCAAGGCGGCCACGGCATACCCCGGATAGTCGGCGCTGACAAGCGAGCTTGCGGCATGCACGATCACCGGATGAGCGGCGTGGCTGAAGAGCACGGCCTGCGTGGCCCCCCGCTCATCCTCGACGCAGAGCACATCGACCCACGGCACCGTCACCCCATCGGGGTTCGGCTGCATGGTGACCCCTTCCGCGGTGACGGCTCGCCGGTTGTGGCCCACCTGCACCTCCGCCCGCCCGGCCCGGAGAGCTGCCGGGCGGAGGCGCTCTCTGGCTCCGGTGGCCGTCTCGGCAACCCGGTGGACCATGCCCTCGCGCCACGCGAGGCCCTCCGGCCCGTCCAGCCAGTGGCGCCCCGTGAGGCTCCAGGGAATGGTGAACGGGGCCGAGTGGGTGTGCGAGCAGGCGAGGAGAACCAGGTCGGCGCCGGCTGCGACGGCGACGGCCTCGCGCATCTCGTCGGCCAGACAGAAGTCCATGCCCACCAGGTCCAGGGACACCACGGCGGCGGTCGTCTTGCCGTCGCCCAGCATCAACACTCGGGCGAACAGGTCGTCATGCACGCCGGTAGACGGGCCGAGGAAGCCCAGCAGCGTTGCGCCCACCGGCGGGGTGATGCAGACCTCGGCGGCGGCGGCGAGAAACGGTGTTGTCATTGCGGGCGATGCCTCCGTTGGTGTCCTTGCGCGCGACGGCCATCGCGTATGCCCGTCTCACGGCGAACGGGAACCGGCGAACGGCGCGGGGCTCCGCCCCTGCACCCCGACGACCCTACGGGTCGTTGGGGGGCCGCGGGCCCCAGACCCCGCTATCGGGCAAGCGAGGGCGCCGGGATGCGGCTCTCCATCTTGCGTTCGGGTTGCGCCCGCCCCTGGGTTGTGGTCGAGGATTGGCACGGCAACCCTCGACCCTTCGCCGCCCCGCCGTTCGCAACCCCGTAGGTCGGGCTTCCTGGCCCGACTCGGCGATCTGGCCCGGCGGGATCGCCGTCCGGCCGTGTCACCGCCCCGGGGCGAACCTCCGCACCGCACCGATCGGTCTGAGACGAAGCCTCGCCCGGGCCGGGTCGGGAACCGATGCAACGCGCCGTATCCCCGGCACCCGGCAGTTCCGCTCCGGGCCGCCCCGGTCCTCTGCGGCTCAGAGGTGCGGCCACGGCCGCGGCGAATGATGCCTTGCGCCCTTCTGACCCACTCACACCGGGCCGCAGCGGGCGCGAACGGGGAGACGACCATGGAAGACAGCCGGTTCATCAAGAGCATTCGCCTACGCAACTTCCTGTCCTATGGCCCGGAGACCGAGGCCTTCGAGTTACAGCCCTTGAACGTGCTGATCGGCCCGAACGCCTCGGGGAAGTCAAACCTCGTGGAAGCGTTCTCACTTCTCCAGAGCGCCCCCTCAGACCTCGCCTCTGCCGTCAGAGCGGCCGGTGGGGTTGCAGACCTGCTGTGGAAGGGTGGCAGGGACACGCCGGTCGCACAGATCGAGGCCGTGGTCAGCAATCCCCACGGCTCGCAGCCACTGCGCCACCGGCTGGAGTTCACCGAGGTCAGGCAGCGTCTGGAGGTCGTGGATGAGGCCATCGAGAACGAAGCGCCCTACGAGGGGCATTCCGACGTGTACTTCTACTATCGCTACCAGCGCGGGCAGCCGGTGCTGAACGTACGCGATGCGGGCGAGCCCACGGCGCAACCGGTGCAGAGGCGATTGCAGCGCGAGGACGTGAGCCCCGAGGGCTCGGTGCTGCGGGAGTTGCGGGAGCCGCGGCTGTACCCGGAACTGAGGTACCTGGCAGGCGAGTACGATGGAATCCGTGTGTTCGGTGAATGGGACATGGGGCGGCGCGCGGAGAGTCGCCGTCCACAGCCCACCGACATGCCGGAGGACTTCCTGTCTGAGAGCGCCCGCAATATCGCTCTCGTGCTCAATGACCTGCAGCACCGGCCGGATACACGCGCAGTGCTCGTGGAACAGGTCAGAAGGCTCTACCCGCGCACGAACGACCTCACGACGCGGGTCCACGGCGGCACGGTGCAGTTGTACCTGCACGAACGCGGCCTGCGCGAACCCGTGCCCGCCACACGTCTGTCCGACGGCACGCTCCGGTACCTCTGCCTGCTCTCGGTGCTCTGCCATCCCGAACCACCCCCGCTCGTTTGCATTGAGGAGCCCGAGCTGGGCCTCCATCCCGAGGCCCAGTTGGCCCTGGCCGACCTGCTGGTCGAGGCCTCGACGCGCACGCAGTTGGTTGTTACGACCCACTCCAGCCAACTCATCGAGGCGCTGTCCCATGTGCCTGAGGCCGTCGTTGTCTGCGAGCGCGACGACGGGGGCACCAGGCTTCGGCGCCTGGACCGTGGGATGCTGAGGGGTTGGCTGGACGAGTACGGTCTGGCCGACCTATGGGCGATGGGCGAGATCGGGGGGAACCCATAAATGGCTGCAGTGCATATCTACGTTGAGGGCGGCAGGCGCGGACCGGAAGGCAAGCGCGCGCTGCAGGCGGGCTTCCGGGCACTCCTCCGCGAGTTCGACCTGCACCGGGCCACCCCGAAGGTCACTGCCTGCGGGGACGGGGGGCGGACACGCAAGGCGTTCCTCCAGGCCTACAAGGCGCATCCGCAGACGTTCGTGATTCTCCTTGTGGATGCCGAGGGCCCCGTCACGCTCCCGCCCCGCGCTCACCTGTCACGTCGGCACGGGGGTAGCCTGGACCTCGAGGGGGTCGACGACGACCAGGTGCATCTGATGGTGCAGGCCATGGAAGCCTGGCTCATCGCGGACAGGCAAGCCATCAGGAAGCACTACAAGGCCGACTTCAGGGAGAAGGCGCTGCCCGCGGCGCGGTGCCCGAGCGACATACCCAAAGGCGACCTCAAGCCCGCGCTCCGTGCCGCGGGAGGCAAGACGGGATATGACGAGCTCGCGGACGGCCCGGCGCTACTCAAGCTCCTCGATCCCGCCGTCGTCCGAGCCAAGTGCCCGGACTGCAAGCGGCTTTTCGACGTGCTCTGTCGAGAAGTGGGTATTGAGCCCTTCGCGAATCAGTGAACCATACCAAACTCATCGTGCCATCCTTCCTCCTCTCCGTTAGCCGTTCCCTGTACGTCTCCGTGCTCTCTGTGTCATGCAGACCGGGCGCAGTGGCCCGATCCGCGCGGTGAGACACTCGTCCCTCCGCCGGTGTGGCGGCGTCCGGGCGACCGGTGAGGCGCAGGCAGGTATCGGGGTCCCTCTGGCCGAATGCTCCAGTAGCAGATCAGGTGTTGCCTCGTGGGAGGCAAGGCCTTCGAAAGGCAAATCCCAGATAAGGGTGGAGTATGATGCTGGACAAACAGCAACGCCAGGAGATCCTCAAGCGACGCGCGCTCAGCGCCATGTGGGGCGGTGAGCCCGGTCTCGGAAGCTGGTACACCGACGCGGAGTTCGAGGCGATCATCACCTGCGTCCGGAACTCGATGAACCCGGCCGAGGGCTTCGGGTTCATCTGCGAGGAAATCGTCGAGTTCGAGCGCAGGTTCGCCGAGTTCTGCCAAACCGAGTTTGCCATCTCCATCACCTCCGCCGGGTCGGGGCTGGACATGGCCATGATGTGTTTGGACCTCAAACCCGGGGACGAGGTCATCGCCCCCATCACCAACTTCCCCGGAGCACTCTACTCGATCCTGGGGCAGGGCGCCAGGCTCGTGCTGTGCGAGGCCGATCCGCACACGCTGTGTGTGGACCCCGCCGACATCGAAAAGCGCCTGACGCCCAACACGCGCGCGATCCTGGCCACGCACATGAACGGCCTTTCCGCACCGATGGACGAGCTCGAGGCGCTCTGTGAGGCCCATCCGCATCCGCAGTACGGGCCGCTGAAGATCATCTGCGATGCGGCGCGCGCCGGCGGGGCGAAGTACAAGGGGACGCGGGTAGGGAAGAGGGGCTGGATGACGGTGCACAGCTTCCACACGATGAAGATGATGACGACCCTGGGCGAGGGCGGCATGATCACCACCGACGACCCGGCCGTGGCCCAGCGGCTGCGCGGCCTGCGCCAGTGGGGCAGCGGTATCGCCGAACTACAGGGCAGTCCGTACCCCGAGGGCGATGCGTTGGAGGCACGCTGGGGTTGGGGCTCGAACTACAAGATGACCAAGGTGCAGGCGGCGGTAGGGATCGTCCAGCTCAGCCGCCTGGATGAGATGATCGCGGCCCGCGTGGCCCTGGCCGAGGCGCGCACCGAGATGCTCTCCGGCGTACCGGAGCTGCAGTTGCCGTACACCTCCCCGGACCACAGCCCGGTGTACTATCTGTACTCGATCCTCGTCTGCCCGGAATGGGCGGGAGAGAAGCGTGACCTGCTGATGCAGATGCTCCGCGACGACTACGGGGTGACCTCCGTGGTGGCCAATCCGCCGGGGTATCTGGCCAACCCGTACCTGCGCCGCCACACCGCGGGACAGGTCCTGCCGGTCTCCGAGGACATCGGTCGGCGGCTGTTTTGCCCGGGAGTACACCCGCTGATGACGGAAGAGGACAATGCCTACATCTCCGCGGCGATCATCGACGCCGTGGAGCGCATCCGCGAGATGGCGTAGCACACGGCCGGCGCGCCCCACCGCAGCATGTAACCGAGAGGCGCCGGGACGACATCTCCCGGCGGCTCTCGGCACCGCGGTTCCCTCCCATCGGTGGGGCGGGCTTTCCAGCCGTACGTGGGGCGGGCCTTCCAGCCCGCCGCCGTCCGTCGTTCTCAAGCCTCTCTCGCTCCCCCTGTCCGGGATGCTCTCCGCGCTCTCTGTGTTGATCCGTTCCGCCGTGTTGGTCCGCCTATGCCTCCGCCACCGAACTCGCTCCCGCCTCGGGGCCATCGACGTACCGCTCCGCCTGGGCACGGAACATCCTGGCGTAGAGCCCCTCGCGCGCCATGAGTTGGGAATGGGTGCCCTGCTCGGGGACGCGCCCGTCGTCGAGCACGATGATGTGATCGGCCATGCGGACCGTGGAGAACCGATGCGAGATCAGGATCGAGGTGTGCCCGCGCGTCAGTTCCGAAAAGCGGGTGAAGATGTCCTGCTCGGCCAGGGCATCCAGCGAGGCGGTAGGCTCGTCGAGGACCTGCACTTGCGCGTCGCGCATGAAGGCCCTTGCCAGCGCGATCCTCTGCCACTGGCCCGTGGACAGCTCGACCCCTCCGGCGAAGACCCGCCCCAAGCACGTGTCCCAGGCCTCCGGCAGCCCCGCGATCAGCTCTGTAGCACCCGCTTTGCCCGCGGCCGTCTCCAGCCGCTCTCGGTCGGCGAGGTGCTCCAGATCGGCGAGGCCCACGTTCTCGGCCACCGTGAACGGGTAGCGCACGAAGTCCTGGAAGATGATGGAGAACTGCCGGCGCAGGTCGGACAGCTCGTAGCTTTGCAGCGGCACACCGTCCAGCAAGACCTCCCCCTCCGTGGGGTCGTACAGGCGGCACAGGAGCTTGACCAGCGTCGTCTTCCCCGCACCATTGCAGCCCACGATGGCCACGGTGTCGCCGGCGCGGATGCGGAGGCTCAGGTCCTTGAGGGTTGGCGCCTCGCTCTTGGGGTAGCTAAAAGACACGTTCTTGAACTCGATGCTCTTCTGCATGGGGCGGGGGACCGCCAGCTCGTCGGTACCTGGCGCCAGACACCCCTCGATGGAGGTCTCGTCCATGTCGAGGAAGCCGAACAGGTTGTCCAGAAAGAGGCTGTTCTCGTAGGCCAGCGCGCCGGTACGAAGCAGATAGCCCGAGCCGCTCCAGACCGCCATCGCGGCGCCGAGGTACATGGTCACATCGCCGACGGTGATAACGCCATGGAGCGCCTGGTGGATCGTGTACGCCCCTATCGCCGCCGCTCCCGCCGTCGAGACCAGCGAGACGGTCGCCAGTCCCCGAGCCCGTAGATCCTCGACGCGCCGGTCGTCATCGATGAGCCGACGCCAGCAGTCGGCGAAGCGACCAATGAGCAGAGGCTGCAGGCCGAAGACACGGATCTCCATGGCCGCCACTCGGGAGCCCAGCAGCTCGGTGATGTACTCGGCCATCCGCCGGACGGTGGCCCGATCCGTCCACCGCACGTAGCTCTCCCTGGTCGCCGAGCCCGCCACGACGGCCTCCGGCAGCGTCACCAGCAGCATCAGCACCGGCGCCAGGGGGTGCAGGGCCGCCAGCAGGGCCATGCTCGCCAGCAGTTGCAGCAGAGTCTGAGCACAACCTGTGACCATGTACGCCAGCCTGGCCACGCGCTCCTGCTGCAGGGCGTTGTTCATCTGGTCCAGATGCTCGGGGTCATCATAGTGGGCCAGGTCGAGCCGGGAGGCCTTCCGGAGCAGCATCTTCCTCACGTGCAGTGAGGCCAGGCGGCCGGCGATGGTGTTGGACCGATTCTGGAGCAAGGAGGCCAGGTTGCTCACGATCCAGGTGGCCGCCAGGAGCGCGAAGGGCACCGCCACCGCCCGCACCGCCTCCGGCGAGGGGGCCGGTGGAAGGTGTGCGATGCGGTCGATGAGCAGCTTGGTGATCCACAGTTGCGCCGGATGCACCAGACCCACGATGACCGTGCACACCAGGACGACCAACGACGACCACCGTGCAGACTGCCAGACCAGGGCCACGGCACGTGGGTAGTGCCTGGCCAGTCGTGCAAACTGCGCCGTCGCTGCCCGCAGGCGCTCCCGTCCGGACGTGCGTGTCGGCTCTCCGTTCCCCATCGGTGATGCGGTCAAGACACTGTGCCTCCCTCAGAGTGGTCGAGCTCGACCTGTGGGCGGGTACGGTCGGCCTCTGCTGCAGCGGGGAGGCGTGGGAGGCAGCGCCGGCGCCGGGAGCAGAGCCCTGTTCGGGGTCCGCAAACACAAAGGCCCGCCCACAATCCCCTGGCGGGGCCATGGCCGGGCGCGTCATCGGCGCTGTCGTCAGTCGCTGTCGGTCCTCACCGTGCCCCCGCGAACTTCAGCTCCCATCGCGCCGCCACAGGCGATGCGCGCCGGTTAGTCTGCGGGGGACAGTGTAGACCGAGAATGCGTCTTTGAGAAGGAGGAAAGCATCGAAAAGACCGCAAATCGCGCGGTGAAGCTGTCCGAGCTGCGAAATATTACCTATGTTAATAGGATAGACCAAATGACCGGTGCTTGTCAAGCGGTGATTCGTGGGCTATGGAAGCAGGGATGGGTTTAAGAACACTACATACTCATAGAGATCTCTGAACTGAGGCGTACCGAACCTGTGTAGACGCATGCACGCGCCATCGGCCATATCGGCACCGGAGACGACGGACGTGAGGGTCCGGGGGGGGGAAGATGAGTTCCGGGGGGCCCGCGAGTTCTTGGGCGCACGCAAGCTGCCGGGCCAGTGGCTCAGGGTCTCGATCGGCCAGACGCCGGCGATCGGCCTGCCATCGTGGACAGACGACAACAGCCGCCGCGACGACATCTCCCGGCGGCTCTTCGTTCGCTTCCCTCTGTTCTGCAGCGCAGGCCAAGGCCCCGGCTTCCCCCTGTGGGCCCCGGGTCCGCTGCTTTCCCCCCTTCCCGCTGTGGCCGCTCAGGCGAAGGGCCGGGAGCAGCGACAGGGGCAGACGGCCCTACACCAACCCCACCCCCGGCGCATAGCCCCGCGAGTAGGTCACCTCCAACACACAGCGCCGAAGCTGGATCGCCCCCTCGAAGCCCTCGTGCGCCACCTGCCTGTCGATCAGAAGCTCATTGTCCCCCTGCCAGAGCGCCGCCGCCGGGACCTCGTAGCCAAGCATGTCATTCCAGCACCCGTGGTCCCAGTGATTGTAGCCTCCCCCAGATGGATCCAGGTCGATGCCGTTGATGCTCACGGCCACGTCATCGCAGCGGTTCAGGCCCATCCAGTCCAGAGTGAGCCACACCTCCGGCTCGCGCGACAGGGGGCTGGGCACGTCCGCGAGGCGGAGCGTCAGGCTTGCCCTGTCCTGCCCCGGCTCCAGCCGGCAGCGGCTCTCCCAGGGCTGTTGGAAGACCTGAGCATCCCAGGGCCAGACCGCCACCACGTACTGCTTGTCCGCCAGGGCCAATGCCTGCGGGCTGCCCAGCTCCGTCAGGGCCTGCAAAGCGAAAGGCCCGTCGGCGCAGGTGAAGTTGAACAGGCTCACCCCGTCGGCGCCGTCCATGTAGTGCACCGCCGCCACCGCCCGCATGTAGGGCAAAGAGGGTGGCCCATAGCCGTCGACCACGCCGTTGCCCGGCCTCAGGCCCGTGCCGCCGCTGCCCGGCCCCGAAAGCCAGTGCAATTGGCCCTCGATGCCCGGATACACCTTGCAGCCCGTCTTGTGTGCCCGCTCGATGAACCATTCGGCGGGCGCGTCCGGGGTGTGGTCTCCCACGCCCCCGAGGGTGACCTGGTCAAGCAGGCCGTCTGCCAGCCATGTCTCCACATCCAGCCCGCTGTCGAGCGAAGCCCGCGGGTCGTACTCCAGTCGGGCGCTGAGCGTCTTGCCGCGCGAGGCCGTGAGGTCGGCGATGCGCCGAACAAGCTCGGTCATCAGCGGCCGGCCGGCGTCCTGCGCTCCCTCACGGAACCACGGCCGGAAGCGGGTGAAGTCCAGGTCGATGCCGTCCACATCATAGTTCTCCAGGACTTCCCTCACTTGCGCCAGCCGGTAGGCGTGCACCTCGGGGTGGGTGTAGTCGAGCTGCCCCGAGGGCAGGAGTGCCTCTGGGTGCTGCTCAAACCACGGCGAGGACAGCTCGGGGAAGTAGGGGCTACCGTCGGGGAGGCGGAAGGTATGATGGGTGTCATTCATCCGCAGGGAGAACTGGCACAGGAGGCCGCGCTCGTGGCAGCCCTCGGAGACGATGCGCAAGGGATCGGTCTCCATGGCCGCCAGGCGCTCGAGAGTCTGGCGCATGCGCCACACGTGCATGGTGTTGATGCGGTCCATGGCGTCGCCCACGCGGGGCAGGAAGTGCGACCCGTAGTTGACGGCATGCCCGCCGAGGGCACAGAACTGGTACACGGACACTGCGGTGCCCGCGACCGGCTCCACCGTCACCCGCAGGATGTCCTCCGGAGACATGGGGGCCGGACAGCGCATGTAGCTGGACCAGCCGTCGTCATTGTAGATCAGTTGCTTCCCCATCGGCCTGCACCCTTCGGTTTCCGGGATCCCGTGGCGGTGCGGTCTGCGCCGTGATGGTGGGAGTTGGGCGTGGTGTCCCCGAGGTCGCCTCTCGCTTCTCCGGCCTCGGTGCCGCGCAACTGGTCCCGTCTGGCGCCGCCGCAGTGCCGTCCGGTCCGGAGGACTGTTGACGCCGCATGACGGCGCCCCCCGGCAAGGGGCGTCGGCCCGTCGGACCCTCAACGGCGGACGGCCCCTTTCGCCGCCCCGATCAGCCCTTCAGCGCCCCCAGCGTGATGCCCTTGGTGATGCGCTCCTGCAGGAAGATGTACACAAGCAGCGTGGGGACCATGGTGATGACAAGGCCCGCGAAGAGGATGCCGAAGTCACTCTTGTACTGAGCCTGCATGCTGATGCTGGCCAGGCCCAGAGGCAGCGTCTTGAGCTTGTCGCTTTGGAGAAACACCAGGCCGAAGAGGTACTCGTTCCACAGACCCAGGAAGTTGAAGATGGCCACCGTCACCAGCCCGGGGCGGGCCAGGGGCATCATGACTGTCGAGTACACCCGGTACTCACTGGCCCCGTCCATCAGCGCCGCCTCCCTCAGCTCGTTGGGCAGCGTCCGGAAGAAAGCCGTGAGCACGAACACCGTGAACGGCAGGCTGGCGGCGACGTAGATCAAGATCAGCCCCGCGTGGCTGTCGTGCAAAGACACGGTGAGCTGCCCCAGGCCCAGAGCTACGGCGGTGGGCTCCAGCATCTGGGTCAGAAACTCGCTGATATCCGTGTACTGGAAAAACAGCGGGATCAAGATGAGCTGCATGGGGATAAGCAGGCCGGCGACGAACAGCATGTACAGAAAGCCCTGGCCGACGAACTCGAAGCGCGCCAACGCGTAGGCCGACATGCTGCCCAGGAGCAGGATCAGCGCCAGACTGATGAGGACGACCTTGATGCTGTTTTGGAAGTAGCCGCCGAAGTGACTGTCGGTCCAGGCGCGCCTGTAGTTGTCGGCCAGCGTCTCGGCAGCCTCGGCGTCGGGAGCCATGATGACCTTCGGCAGACCGAAGGGGTTGGCGTAGATCTCTTGAGTGCTCTTGGCCGAAGTGTAAAGCACCCACAGCATCGGGAACACCACGGCCACGAGATAGGCCACGAGGAGAAGGTACTTGGCCCCGGCGCCGACGCCGCGCAGTGCCGCTTTCATCAGTATTCCAGCCTTTCGCGCCGCAGGAGGCGGAAGCTGATCAGCGTCGCCAGCAGGACGAGGACGAACAGCAGCACGGCCACCGCCGTGCCGTAGCCGATGTTGTACTCCTCGAAGACCTTCGAGTACATCAGGGTCGCCATGGTGTGGGTCGCCCCGGTGGGCCGGCCATTCTCCATGACCCAGATCACGTCGAAGATCTTCAGGCCGTTGATGACCAGGAAGATGATCCCCGTGGTGAGCACATCCCACATTAGCGGCATGGTGACATTCCAAAACTGCGCCCAGGAGCCGGCACCATCGAGGCGCGCGGCCTCGTAGTACGTCTGCGGGATGTTCTCCATCGCCGCGAGGAACAAGACGAGGTAGAAGCCCGTCGAGCTCCAGACGATCATCGGCACCAGCGCCCACAGCAGCCGACTGCTCTCGGCGAAAGCAATAGGCTCCGTGCGCCCGAACCACAGCTTCAGCACGTTGTTGAGCAGGCCCACGTCGGTGGTGCTGTACACCAGCACCCAGAGCAGGGCGACGGCAACGGAGCTGATGACATTGGGGAAGAAGTAGGCCACGCGGAAGACCCTGCCGCCGCGGATGCCCTGGTGGATCACGTAGGCGAAGAACAGCGCCAGGGTCAGGGTGATACAGCCCGGAACGAACATCAGGAAGACGTTGTGCTTGAGGGCGGGGATGAAGTCGGAGCTGCGCTCCAGGATCTTGGCGAAGTTGCCAAGACCTACCCAGACCGCGTCGCCCAGCCCGTCCCAGCGGGTGAGTGAGTAGCGGAAGGCATTGAGGCCGGGCAGCAGGACAAACAACGCGTACAGCGCCACCGAGGGCCCCAGGAACACCAGCAGGAACCAGAAGTTCGCGCGTCTGTTCATGCGCAGGTCTCTTTCATCAGATGCCCGTGCCCGCCGTCGCGGTTGACGTCTCCTCCAGTAGGCTCGACGGACCTCCGAGAGGACGCGCCAATCGTGCCGGCGCGGATGAGGGGGAGTGCCCCCGGGCGTCGTTGCCGTCTGGGTGGGTGCCAATCGCCTTTGTACGGTGGCGGGGCGTGGGCGAGAGGGGCCGTTCGTCGTCGCCCTCTCCAGAGCGGCCGTATCGCGAAGGAGAGGGAAAGCGGGCCGAGAGGCCCGCAGGGAGCGGTGCCTTGAGCCGTCCCCGCCGTCCCCGCCGTTCCACTGCCGTCCCCGCCGTCCCCCGCCTTTCCCCTGCCCCTACTCCGGTACCCCCATCGCCGGTGGCTTGTAGATGTCCGGGTTGCTCCGCACGGCCTCGATGGCGGCTTCCAGCGTCTCCCCGAACTGCTGCGGCGTCATCTTCCCCGACAGCAACGCCGCCAGCGCGTCGGGCATCGAGGACTTTCCGAACTCAAGGTAGAGGTTCGAGAGACGGTCTGAGTAGATGCAGGATGAGCTCTCCAGCACATCCACGGCGCTCTGCAGCTCCGGGGAGATCTCGATACCCTTGACGGAGTTGGCTACCGGCGAGAGAGTATCGAGCTGACGGATGTATGTCTGCGCCGGCTCCAAGCTGACCATGTACTTGAGGAAGTCCAGGGCCTCTTTGGGGTGCCTGGCATCCCGCAGGACCAGGAAGTTCTCGCCCCCGCCGCCGTAGATGGCTTTCGGGTCTCCGGCGCCGCCTTCGACCATCGGCACGGCGAAGCAGGCCATCTCGAAGCCCTCGGGAGTGGCGTCCTTCATCTCGTTTTTGAGCCACAGGCCGCAGAAGACCATGGCGGCGCGCCCATTGACGAACTCGAGCTGGCTCTCGGTGTGGGTCATGGCCATGGCGCCGGGCTCGAAATACTTGGTGCCCATGTCCTGCAGGAGCTCGGCGGCCCGGATGAACTCGGGCTCCAGGAAGGCGCCGGGCTTGATGTCCTGCATCTCGTACCACTTCTCCAGCGGGACGAGGCGCTGGTAGAGGCTGAGCAGGGTGGACCAGGCGTAGGTGGGGTACTTGCCCTGGAAGGCGATGGGGGCGATGCCGGCGGCCTTGATCTTCTCACACAGGGAAGTGAACTGGCCCCAGGTCTCCGGCACTTCCCAGCCGTGCTCGCGGAACTGGCGCCGGTCGTACCAGCAGGCCCAGACCCCCAGATTGGTGGGCATGGCGTAGGACTTGCCCTCATACTGGTAGGGTGCAAGGAGACCGGGAACCAGGGACTGCCGCCAGGTCATGTCCTGGCCGTAGGCCATGGTGTCCAGCGCCTCGTCCAGGGGGTAGAGCTTGTCGGCGACGATGAGCTTCCATACGGGAAGGATGCAGCTCACCAGGTCGGGAGGATTGCGGCGCAGGATGCGGGGCTTGAGCTTCTCATCGACCCGGGGGTCGCCCCAGAGATCGATCTTCACATCCGGGTGCATCTGCTCGTACTGCCGGGCCACGCTCTTGTGCCAGTCGATGCCGTAGCCACCCTCGAAGACGGCCACTTCCAGCTCGATTCGGGGGCCGGACTTCTCGTCCTCGACGCTGCAGCCCGCGAGAAGCAGCGTGCAGGACAAGGCTACCGCTGCGAGCAGCGAAGAGACCGTTGCACAACGGGCGGGGTTCACTGACGGCATGCGCATCCTCGCTGTTGGCGTGATCGACGAGGCGAGGGTTCGCCGCTCGCGGCCGGGCCACCTCCGGGGGCAAAGCGCCGATAGTGGCGCGCGCGCGGCCGACCAAAGGGAGCCTCACCGGACGGAGGCGGAAGCGCCGCGAGCCCCGGGCATGGGGCCGGGGCTCGCGGTGGTACTGCAGGGGGCGCGATGGACCGCAGGCGCCCCCGTACGGCGGGCCTCGGTCAACGGGCGTTGTCTCTTTGCCACTGGAAGATCGAGGGCACAGGGGGCTGTGGGCGCGGGGCCTCGGCGCTCAGTGGGAGCGCCTCGTTGCCCAATTCGACCCAGTCCCTCCCGAAGCCGGCAAGGAACTCGCCGCTGCCCCCGTACAGCTTGTTCTCAGTGACCTCGACGCCGATACAGTCCGGGTGGCGCAGGAACACCATCGGGGAGGTCTCGTCCTTGAGCACGAACACATTGCCGCGGATGATGTGGTCGAAGCTGGCGGTCTGCGCGTACACCCCCTGTCCGGCGTCGACGACGAAGCGGTTGTACAAGATGAGCCAATTCTCATTCATGCCACCCATCCACAGGCCCGTGCGGGGAGAGGAGGTGTCGCAGCCGTAGACCACGTTCCGCGGGCCATTGGGGCCGTGGGCCGTGTCGTCGGGGGGCGAGGCCCACATACCGAAACCGTAGGCCCCGTTACCGGTCTTGCAGTCGATCGCGCAGTTCTCGAACAGGTTCTCATTCGTCCACCCCGAGTGCCACTGGCCGTCGCTCTCGTGGAAGACACCGTTGCGGATCACGCAGCCACTGGCGGCCCACTGGAAGAGCGGCGCATGGCGCATCTTGAAAGTCTCCACTCCGTCCATCAGACAGTCCCAGGAGTGTTCCCAGCCCGTATAGGCCGTGCCGCCACCCCCCTTGTACCAGGCGTCATCAAACACGCAGTCTCTGATCTCGCACCACTTGGCCATCGACCCGTACACCGGATTGCGCCCACACATCCTCACCCTCACCCCGCGGGCCCAGCAGTTCCACGCATGGGAGAGAAGTACCGTGCTGATCCACAGATTCTCGGTCTGCTCGATGTACAGGTCCTCGATGCCGCAATGCCGGATGGGCACGACCCTCTGCACATAGGACCCGTCGATGACCGGGAACTCGATGCGCAGAGGCTGGTTGATCCGGATCGTGTTGCCCTCGATGGCCTCGATGAGCATCTCATAGCGGCGGTAGGTGCCCCATTCACACGCGTTCTGGGTCAGTGTCTTCCAGCGCTCCGTGGCGGGGCCGTCGATGAGAAGACAGTCGCCCACGGAGAGCCCTGCGACACTCTCCAGCGAGAGCTGTGTGTCGCCGCGCTTGCCGTCGGCGGCCAGCCTGAGCTTGTCCCCCGCCCAGCCCGGCCCGGCGAAGGTGATCGCCGCCCCGGCACCGGGAACGACGGTTTGGTCGTCATAGGCCGAATCCACCGTGACCGGTATCTCCCCGGACTTCTCCGAGCCGTCCTTGTACTGCGCAATCCCCTTGAGTATGTGCTGCCCGTCGGGCACCTTGCCGACCGCGTCGCGCCCGTAGCGGGTGTAGCCGAAGGTATTGCCCGAGTGGGTGCTGCGCTCCCAGGTGCCCAGGACGGTGTCGTCCACCAGCATGGTCATCTTCATCAGGTCGGTGGGGTCGCAGTGCATCTCCAGCCGGGTGTTTCTGCCCACGCGGCTGCCCGGCGGCGGCCAGAAGAAGCCCACACCGCTCTCCGGGACTGAGTAGCGGAAGATGAGCTTCGTCTTGTCCGCGCCCTGTCCCCGGATGACCACACCGTCTGACCGCACCGTGACCGGGCGATCCAGATAGTAGGTCCCGGCGCCGAGGACCACCGCGCCACCGCCCTGCGCCCCGGCGGCCTCGCAGGCCTCCGAGAGCGCCTGCGAATCATCGGTGTCGTCATCGGCCCTGCCGCCGAAATCCTCGATGCGGGAGACCTCCGCCACCTGTGGGATCCCTCCCTGCACGCCGCACAGCGTCCAGTTGGGATACACAATGCCGTCGGGGCCGACCACGTCCGCCGCGGTCAGGCGCTCGGTCTCCCAGGACCTGATCTTGTACTGCCCCTCCCAGGGGGGGCGCAGATCGCCGGCCCTCACCCGCACGATGGAGAAGTCGTCCAGGTATCCCTCCACCTGAGCCGCCATGTAGCTGTGGATGTAGACATCGACGGCTACCGTGTCCTCGGTGGTGTAGAAGGGCAGCTTGATCGCCTGCCACTGCGCTCCCGTCCCGCCCAGGCCGCGCAGATGCGGATCGGGACCCTTGATGGTCTGCCCCGCCGCGTCATACAGCCGCACGTAGATCCCCAGGCCGGAGCCCGAGACCGGATAGTAGCTGAGTCGGAGCTCATACAGGCCGGCACCCTCCAGCGGGATCCTCTCCGTCCCGATCTCCGAGCCGTCCTTGTCGCTCCTGTCTACGATCTTCAGCGAGAACGCCCCGCTTGCCGCCTGCTCCTGGGAGAGAGATGAGATGACCTCCTTCTCGTTGGAGCGCCAGCCCGTCAGGCCCTCCTCGAAGCCCCCGTTGGGGACTGGGATGACCACGGGGTCGTCTCCCTGTCCCGCCACCTGCTGGACCAGCATCATCATCACTGCAACCGGTACGTGTCGCGTCATTGTGATACCTCCTGCAGGCCGCGCCGGGCGCCGCTCTCAGTTGTCCCTGACCTTCTGCATCCATACTTCACCATTGCAGCCCTGTTTGTCCTGCGGGGAGTCTTTGGGTAACCCGCGGACATCGGCGGCGAGGGTGTAGCGCATGGCGGGATCGTGCACGGGCAAAGCCAGCTCATAGACGTTGTCTTTGTTCCTGTGGGCCGCGCTGCCCTCGTGTTCATCGGAGGCGACCACCACAGGCTCACCCTCCGCGACGGCCGCCAGCAGGCGGACGCGGTGGATGCTCAGACCGTACCAGCCGGACCTGTAGACGAACTGAACCCGGTACGTCCCCGCACCCTCGAGGGCGTCGGACAGGTCCCATTCCTTGGTGATCTCGGCGCTGTCGGCGAAGTCCTCCGTGGCCCAGGTGCCCACGGTCTGCCGGCGGTAGGCCCTTCCGGGGTCTGCCACACCCAGAGAGCCCAGGTGCTTGCCGATGTCGGCACAGGTGCTCTCCGTCACCTGGATAGTGTCCTCCAGACGGGAGGGCATCGTGCCTGGGGCCACGATGTCGTGCCAGGTGCGCAGGCCTTCGGCGGTCTGCGTCGTGGCCGCATCGAGCGCGGCCATTGCGGCGGCCGCATCCTGCTTCTGTGGCTGGGAAAGCTCGCGGTCCTTGCCCAGCACCGCTCCGAGGTCGACGATGGCCTGTAGCATGCGCAGGTAGCCGTGGATCACCCGCGCCTCAGCGATCAGGGAGGCGTCGCCAATGCGTTCGGCCCCGGTGCACGCGGCGGCGGCCAACTCCAGGTCGCCCTCCAGCGCGGCCGCGTCGGCGTAGTACACCAAGGGCCCGGTGCCGAACTGCGGAATGCTCCGGCCCTCCACCGCCTTGGCCGCTGCGCCGAAGAACCAACCGTACGGCACCCTGGCGCCGTAGAGGTTCCAGCCTACGGGGCCCAGGGAGACGGCCCAGTCGGCGGCGGCCGCCGGATCGGCGAGGCCCTTGTTGGTGAAGTACGCCCGGGCGAACTGCCGCTCGTCGCGGCCGTGGGCGTTCCAGGACCACTCCGCCGCGGCGGTGACGTTGAAGTCGTAGTAGCGGTTGTCAGGAGTGGCGTAGCCGCACAGACACTGCAGGCCCTTGTCCACGAACTCCACCATCCGGGCCTTGACGAACTGCGGCCCCGTCCAGGGGCACACGATACGCCACGAGGCGGTGAGCTGCGGGTAGCACCCGAGCCATCCGCCCTGGGCCGCGTATTGCTCAAGCAAGGGGTAGATCATGGGGTTGCGGGAGGAGTCGTATGTCCGCCCGCCGTCGTAGTACGTGATCCCGATCTCAGGCGACAGCGTGGCGATGACCTGGTCGTTGAACTGATAGCTCCCCTGGGTCAGCAGGACGCGGAGCTTGATGTCTGGGCGGGCCTGCAGCGCCAGCTCGTAGCCACGGTTGACGGCCTCGGCCTCCAAGACAAACTGGCCCTTCTCCCTGCACTCATCGCAGGCGCAGGCCACGTGGTGCTCGCTGAGCCACACGCTGATGTCGGTGACCTCGGGTTGCGAAGCCAACGAGACCATCCAGTCGGCCAGGGCCCGAGCCGTCCGGCGGTTGGAGAAGCACGCGGGTTTGACCGTTGTCCCCCCGTACGGCCACTTCTCCGGGTCGCCCTCTCCCAGCGTCTCGGGGAACACCCGGAACAGCCCGGTGCGCTCGAGCTGATCCAGGTGGGTGACGATGGGCACCACCTTCACCCCGCAGCGGGCTCCGCGCTCGATGAGCGTCTTGTCGAACTCCGCGAGCCCCAGGCCCTCGTCCGTGACCGTGAGACCCTTGCAGTGGCTCTCCACGAGGTTCATCTTGCGCTGCGCCATCCACTCGATGTCGCGGTTGGCGCTGCCTCCCCACAGCCCGCGCTCCGCCAGATCGGGCCAGTCGAAGATGCTGCCCAGCGGCGCTTCGATCGTGGCGCCGGCGTCGCCCTGCCGGAGCGTCGGCATCATCAGTTGGCGCAGCGTCAGGATACCGTAGTAGGCGCCGACGGCGGTGTTGCCGGCGATGAGCACGGTGCGGTCGTCGGGGCTAAAGAGGCTGTAGGCCTGGTCGGCGTTCCTCGCTTGTCGGAGACGCTCGGCCTCGGGCACGGCATACCCCTGCAGCGTGTTGTCCTCGGCGAGTGGACCGGCGATGATCCGTAGTCGGGCCTTCTCCGCAGAGGGCATCTCCTGCAGTCCGGCCTCCTGCAGTTCGGTGGCCCAGGCCTCCAGCCCGGGGTCGGCCGGCCCCTGCCGGGAGGTCCCCACCAGGCACAGCTCCGCAACCGGTACGGTGACCTTGCTGTGAAGGGCGACTTGTTTGGGGAGCGGGACCACGTGCAGGAGCCAGTCGTCAACGTCTTGCGGCTGAAGAGGGATGGTGGCACACAGAGCGGGGGAGCACAGCGAGACCGTCGCGAGCATCAGGGTGGATATGTTCATGGGTCCTCACCGAGTGTCGGGGTGGTGCGGCCTCGGAGAGAGCCTTCGTCGCAGGAGGGGAGAAGTCCTCGTGATCGGGGGGAGAGGGGGAAGAGCGGCCTCCAAGAGAAGAGACCCCGCGCCGGCGGGGCCTCTGCAGAGCCACGGGTGTCTTCCGGGAACAGAGGTGCAAGCTTCAGCTTATGAGTATTGGACGCAATAAGGTGCAGCAGGGAACGCATCCGCAGACACCCGCATAGGCATTATAACAACCAGCGAGGGTGCCGGTCAATAGGCAGTTCAGGAGGGGCGTGTTCAGGAGGGGTGTGTGGGGGCGCAGAACGATCGTGTCCGGGTTGCGCAAAGTAGAAATGTGCGGTTTCCTCCTGGGTGCAAGGAGGAAGGCGGATGGGTCTTCTGATGAGCAGCAAGGAGCCAGATCGGTTGCAGGCAGTGGGTCAGGTTGAGCGGGGCGAGTTGGCGCAGGGTGTGGCAGCAGCGTTGTTGGGGATCGGCGAGCTACAGTTGCGGCGTAGCCTGCGGAGGTACGAAGCCGAGGGAGACGCGGGTCTGGTGCATCGTCGTCGGGGCGGCAAGTCGAACCGGCGGGTTGCGCCGGGGGCCTGGGCCGCTACGACGGCGCCCGAGACCCCCGGACTATCCCGTCTTTCGGCGCCCGGGGAGCGATGGCGGCGTCCCGCGCTCTCCCGGCGCATGGCCTACCCGCATCGGCCGGCGGGCCCTCCCGCCCTGACTACCACGACAGGCCGCGCTGTCGGAACATGCGGCGGCACTCGGTCTGCTGGTCCGGCTGCGCACCGGTCGGCGTCTTGAGCCACTTGACATGGCCGTCGACGTAAGCGAGGTTCCCACCGCCGTTGTGTCGTCCAAACTGGTCTATGTCGGACTGGTTTGCGTCCCTGCCGTACCCCCAGCGTCCCTGACACGACGTGGCGCGGTTCTGACCGCAGAGACCCCGCGTCCCCGCACCATCCGCAAGCATGACGTGCTGCGACGGGAGCGCGATCTCCGCCAGCATCCGGCCGACGCAGCCGCTGTCGCTTTGCAGCAGGTAGCGGGGCGTGGCGTACGAGTTGATGCCCAGGCTCGTCGATGGGCACTGGTACAACTGGCGGTTCTTGACGTACGGCATGGCCAGACCGTCGTAGCGTGCGTGCCCCGCCGTGTTCGTGCTGGGGCGCCAGTCGGGCAGTGCGTTGTTGTCCGGATCGTTGGCGCGATTGGCCGGCACGCAGCACCACATGAACCGCTCGTCGTAGTCCTGCACGTACATCAGCATGCTTAGGGAGATCTGCTTCAGATTGCTCTGGCAGCTTGCCTGCCGTGCCTTGTCCCTGGCGCGCGCAAAGACTGGGAAGAGAATTGCTGCCAGGATTGCGATAATGGCAATCACTACCAGCAACTCAATCAGTGTGAACCCCTTGCGTTGCATACAGGTCGCCTCCACCGGATGGCATCTTGCTCGCCCGGCCGCTGAAGCGGCGCGCAGCGCGAGTCGCATTTTGTTGTCATTGTGCCATCTTTCATCACTTCAGCCAAACCAAAGTCACCTGAGCAATGCAACCGCTAACGACACTATCCACTCTCGCCCCCATCGCTGGGGGTCGGGTCGGTTCCGTCACAGGGGCGCGTCGCCGATCCGGGCCAGGTCGCAGGACTGTATCAGCCCGTGGCCTTCCGTCTGCAGCCGCAGGTATGAGCCCGCCACGCACAGCCGCGCCTCCACGCTCTCACCGACGCCCTCCGGGAAGCCGGAGGCCGTGATGTGGAAGCGGAGAGTGTCGCCTGTCTGCGAGCAGGTCCCCTCGGCCCAGAAGGTCTCGATGGTCGAGCGCACCTCGCAACGGAAGGTGCCATCGGCGCGGATGTCGATGATCTGCACCTCTCCTGCGAGTGGCGCCGCCGCAGCGGCCTCGGGTGACAGGCGCACCCAACGTCCCGGCAGCTCTGGGCCAAGCGGTGTGCCGCCGATCAGGTTCCCACCGCTCTCCGGCGGCTGCGCCTGTGGCGCGGCAACGTAGACGGTCGTCACGACGACAAGCATTAGAACGAGCGCAATGGCGCCATAGGTGGTGGTCATCGAGGCACTCCCCGCAGCATTCGTCGTCCGCCCTCCGGCACGCGGCGGAGCCCGCCTTGGGTGGCGGGCCTTGCTGCAGGTCCTGCAATCGCGGGGCCGAGGCGTACCGGCGTCCCCCGCTCGAGGCGACACCACCGGCTCCGCCTCCTGCTGTGCGGAACCTCCTTGTCAAGGATCGCTTCCCGGCCGCCCGAGCCGCCCGGCGGCACAACCGTCAACGCTCCTCGTCAGACCCGGCCTCGGCGATCCGTTCGTCCTGGTCCATCCACGTCTGTAGCGATGGCGGAGCTTGGTCTCAGACCGACCAGGTGCCCACCGGAGGCCTGTGGTGACGGACGACGGCGGTTCGCGCCCTGCGCGACCGAGGCGGGATCGGGCCTTCCGGCCCGACGCGGTGGGTCCGTGGCCCGCCAAAATGGGTCTCCGGTCGCACCTCTAGGAGCCCGGCCGCAAACCCCACTTTGGCCGGGCATGTCGTTCTGAGAGCGTCCGCTCCCGGAGAGAGCAGCTCGAGGAATCTCCTGGCGTTCAGCGAGATTCTTCGCTATCTCGCTGCGCGAGATGGACGCTCAGAATGACATGAGACGGACCGGCCGGACTTCTCGGCCGGACTTCTCGGCCGGACTTCTAGGACCGGATGAAGCTCTCCGTGTACACGACTCCGCCGTCGCTGAAGGTCAGAGTCAACGTGGAGCCGATGATCTGGTATGTCTGGGTCGTCACCTGGTTGATGGCCGAGATGTCGCTGGAACTGGTTACGCGGCAGACCAGAGTCGAGCCCGAGACCGTGAGCGTCCCCTGCTCCCAGGCGACGGCGCCCTGGCTCCATTCGCGGCGGTAGGTCTCATTGGCGTAGAAGGCGACGGTGTTGGTGCCGGTGACCACCACCGGGGTGCCGCCGGCGGTGCCGGCGACCTGCCGCCAGGTGCCCTGCAGCGCAGTGGGCACGGCCGGGGCGCCGCCTCCGCCGTCGATCAGGTCGTCGATCAGGTTACCCGCGATTGCGCCGGCGACGCCGGCGCAGCCGGTCACGCAGCACGCAGCGACGCCGAACGCCGCCATGGCCAGAAGCAGTCTGCACATAGGTCTCGTCCTCCAACCGCGTCCGGGGCGCCGCCGTTCATCTCGGCACCCTCATTGGTTATGATAGCCCCCGTGGCTGCCCGACGTCAATGCGCCGTCGCTCCGTTGCCTGTCCCTCCGTTGTCCGGCGCCCTCTGCGCTCCCAGGAGGCCTGAGGGCTTTCGGGGGCGAACCGACAGAGGATGATCCCAGACCGGCAGGCTTCCCAAAGGTAGGTCGCCCCGATATGCGCCTCTTCATCGCCCTGCTGCTCTGTCTCGCTGCGTCCATCGCTCCGGCCCAGCAGCCCGAAGTGCCCGTCGGGTTGTGCGCTCTGGCTCAGCAGCCCCCTAACGTCGACGGCAAGCTGGACGACGCCTGCTGGCAGGTCGCCGAGGAACTAGGCCCCTTCACGCTGCTGGACGGCACCGCCCCGGCCAAGGAGCAGACCTCGGTGCGCACGTGCTCCGATGGCCAGACTCTCTTCGTGGGCTGTGAGCTCTTGGAGAGCTCCATGGACGCGCTCAGGGCCGACAAGACGGCGGATGATGTGGGCGACGTGTTCTCCCAAGACTGCGTCGAGATCTTCGTCCAGCCCGACCCCGCGACCGGCGAGTACTTCCACCTGGCGGCCAGCGCGGGAGCGGCGCGCTACGACGCCATCGCCAGCGGCGGCCCCATCGACTGGTCGCCGCAATGGCAACTGGCCGTCGGCCGAGGGGCCGACCGCTGGTGTCTGGAAGCCGCCATACCCCTGGCCGAGGTCAGGCTGGCCGGGGTCCGAGAGGGGCAGTCGATCCGCTTCAACGTCTGCCGGGAGGAGACGCCCCACAAGGAGCTGAGCTGCTGGTCGCTCACCGGCGGCACATTCCACAATGCCTCGCGCTTCGGTGAGCTGGTGTTCTTCAGCTACGCGCCGCTGGTGGCTGAAAGCCTGGAGCGTCTGGAGGGCAAGGCCGACAGGGCTCGGGCCGCTGCGGAGGGGTCCGCAGTGCTGGACAAGGCTCTCCAGGCTCTGGCGCAGGCCAAGGTGGTGGCTGCCCGTGAGCCCTTTGGCAGCAGCGACTGGCGGGAGTTGAGACCCACGGTCGCCGCCCTTGACAAGGAGTTCGACCGCCTCGCCCGTAGTGGCCAGGAGGCGCTCGTGTGGCGAGTCGAGCCCTGGCGCCTGCCGGCACAGGAGGCGCTCCCGGAGCCGGGGACACAGGACACTCAGGATATCTCTGTCCGTCTGGCGCAGGACGGACACGCGTCCCTCGCGCTGGCGGTGTGCAATCTCACCGAGCGTTCCTTGGCCTACCGCGTGACGACCACCGACCTTCTGCAGTGGCACGACGGCCTGCAGCTTCCCTCGACCGGCCGAATCGCGCTGCGGGAGGCAGTCAGCATGCGCACGCGCAGCGGCGGGATGGTGCGCGACGCCTTGCCGGGGCTGGATGGAGCGCAGCGACTGGTGGTCCCGTCCGGCGAGAATGCGGTGCTGTGGGTGACGGTGCATGCCCGAGACCTGCCGGCGGGCAGCTACAACGCCGGCATCGACCTGCTGCCGCTCACCGGCAAGCAGCGTCGCAGCGTGCGGCTGAACCTGCAGGTGTGTCCCGTTCAGTTACCCCGGGGCGGACCGCCATTCCTCAACAACTGGGCGGTCCTGAGCGGGGCACAGAAGCTGGGATGGGCCGAGGCCGCCTCGCGAGATCTCCTGGAGCACGGGGTCAATGTCAACCTCATCCAGCATTCCGACCTGCCCTGGCCGCAAGTGGACGCCGCAGGCAACCTCACCCGGGAGCTGGATTTCGCCAAGTTTGACGCCCGAGTGCGGCTCCTGCCCGAGGGGTCATTCTACCTCCTGTACCTGGTCCTCAACTGGTTCCAGGACCTCAAGGCCGGACTGGAGCCCGGGACGGCCCAGTACCAGAACACGGTGACACAGTGGACGGGTAAGATCCGTGACCACCTCAAAGGGCTGGGCGTCGGCTACGACCGCTGGGCCTTCTACCCCATCGACGAGCCCGCCACCGACGAGTACGCTCAGCGGGTGAGAACCTTCGCCGACGCCGCCCACCAGGCGGACCCACAGGTTCTGATCTTCGCCAACCCCTACAACCGCACCACCTCCGAGCAGATCCGCATGATGGGCGAGGCTGTCGATATCTGGTGTCCCAACCTCAGCGGCCTGCGCCCCGAAGATCTGGAATACATGAAGCAGCACGGCAAACGGGTGTGGTCATATCTGGTGCTCAGCCGCATCAGCAGCCCCTACGGCTCCTACCGGCTGCCCCAGTGGCGAGTGTTCGACGATGGCCTCACGGGCTTCGGCTTCTGGGCCTACGACAGCGTGGACGGCGATGTGTGGGACGACGCAGACGGAAGCGTCTCGGACTACGCGGTGTACTACGAGGGCACGGACGGGGCGATCTCCAGCGTGCGCTGGGAGGCCACGCGGGAGGGCGCCGAGGACTACAAGTACCTGCTGCTGCTCAAGCAGGCCATCGCCCGAGCCGGTGAGACGGGCGAGGCGGAGGCGGCAAGGACGGCCCAGGGGGTCCTGGACGCAGCGGTCCGGGCCACACTGGCCGAGGCTGGGGACACGGCCGCCGCCGACAGGCAGCGCGGCCTCGTGCTGGAAGCCCTGCTGGACCTGGGCGCCGCGACAGGCGAGGTCGACCCGGCGATGCTGGCGAGTTTCTCCCGGCCTGTGCCCAGGTGCCTCACAGGCAACGGCGGCCCGCGCGCGGACAACGTGCGCACCGGCGGGTACTATACCTACTCCACCTTCCCCAATCACCCGTGGCGCGAGCAGTGCGACGCTACCGAGGGCAAGGTGTGGTTCGACGCGGCAGATGCCACCGAAGGCAAGCAGCGTGAGAACCAGATCGGCGGCGACCTCACCGATGGTGGCTGGAGCTACCAGCAGCAGTACGTGAACTTGTGGATCTGGAGCCCGAGCAAGGTAGACGTGACCTTCGATCTGATGCGGCCCTACCGTATCCGGCGCGTGGATGTCTTCGCCGGGTCGCAGGATAATGACAAGAACCGGGTGCAGACGCTGGAGGTCTTTGTCAGTGAGAGTGGGGAAGAGGGCAGCTTCACCTCCCTGGGGGCCATCGGCGACTGCCCGACGGCCACGCTGGGCCCGGAAGGGGAGTTCCGCATTGACGTGGAGGGCGTCGGCCGCTACGTGCGTCTGACGGCGACGAAGAAGGCGGACTCGATGACCCTCGGAGAGGTGCGGGTGTGGGGCGATGAGGAGGGGTGAGGCCGGCGTCGTGGCTCGGCCGGGATGCCCTCACCTCGGCACCTCTACCCTCCGCCCCTCGGCGGCGGAGACGTACGCGGCGAAGATGACGGCCATCACATCCCGCGCCAGCAGCCAGCCCGACAGAGGCTCCCGGCCGTGGGCGATGCACTCGGCGAAGTCCTGGATCTCCTGGGAGTACCCGCTGGCCCAGTGCTCGTCGACGGAGGCGTAGTTCCAGCCCGCCCGGGTGGAGATCTTCTCGGCCAGGTACTCCTCGCCCCAGGAGCCCTCAGACGGCCCGTAGGCCATGCAGGCATCATTGGGATTGATCCGGCACTGGATCCGACCGGTGGACAGAAACACGTCCAGGTGGTTGTAGATACCCCCCAGCACCACATCCGAGGAGCACACGGAAGCGACGGAGCCGTCCTCGAAAGTGATCAGCGCCGCTCCCCAGTCCTCGCAGTCCGCCAGCCCCGTCTTCAGGTGTTTCTCAGGCTCCTGCACGAAGGCCTCGATACGGGTGAGAAACGCCGTCTCCGCCACCACGTGCCGCGGCCGGATCGGCGTACCGAACTTCGCCAGACCCTCGGCCTGCTTGATGTACAGCACCCCCCCCACCGGATGTGAACCGGTGCGCAGTAGCGAGCCGCCGCCGGCCAGGCGCCAGTACCTGGCGTACGAGGCGTGTGAGCCCGGATGCGACTCCTCGGCCACCATGCGCAGCACCGTGCCGCCACTTTGCTCCATGAGCCGGCGCGCCTTCTGCACCGCCGGCGCATACACCCAGTTCTCGGCATACATGAACCGGCGGCCTGTCTGCGCCAGCAGTCGCTCGAGCTTCCCGCACTGCTCCATCACCGAGTCCAACATGCGGCTGCGCGCCACCGTCTCTCCGATCAACTCGTCTTCGCCGGTCACTCCCACCTCCCCGCAGTACCCCGTGAGCGGCTTTTCGACGATCACGTGCTTGCCCGCCTCCACGGCCTGCATGGCCATGGGCAGGTGCACATTGGTGGGCACGCACAGGTCCACCACGTCGACGTCGGCGCTGTGCAGCATCTCCTCCAGGCCGCGATACGCGGTCTTGATGCCGTGCCTGGCCCTGAACGCCTCGGCGCTCTCCGGCCGGGCCGAGGTCACCGCCACCACGTCGCACCTGATCCCCCTGACCTCACGGAACGCCAGCGTATGGAAGTCGGCGGCGAAGCCGGCGCCGACCATCCCGACTCTGATGGTGTCCATCCGGGAGTTTCCTTTCGTGTCGTCTGGCTCGCTTCTTCGTGCCTGACGGCCTCACGCCGTGGCGGGATTGCGCTCTGCATTCCCGGCTCGGCGGTGCGGACGACCACCGAGCCGGCCGCGCTGCCGGCGGACGAGCGGCCGCGGTCGTTGCCGTCGGGCCTTGCGGCCCGATTCACGCGGCGCAGACGGGCCGTCGCCTCACCCCGTCCTCTTCAGTCCTACCGAGCCCAGAAGGCCGCCGGCTTGATCCCACGTTGCGGCGGCGATGTCGGCCGCCGGGTCGATCCCCTGTGGCAGTGGGCCTCCCTGCGGGCACGCCCCGGTCCTGAAGGCGATCACGTGCCGCCGGTCCTGGGCGACCACTTCGGCGGCGATATGGCCCCGCAGGGGAAAGAGTCTGGCGCTGCGCGGGTCGGCGGCGGTCTCTTCGGGGTACGGCAACAGAACCGTCAGGAAGTGGCAGGTCTCTGCGGCCTCGAGCGTGGAGGCCGTCAGGTGCCACTGGTTCGGATAGTCGCCCTCCGGCGGAGTGCTGAACTGATCGGTGACGTGGAAGCTGAGATCGCTCGGGGACAGGAAGCTCACCTCCAGGCCGGCCTTGCCCTGTCGGATCCGGGCCTCACCCGCCTGATGGTCGACCTCGATCTCCTCCAGTGCGTGCAGGTACCACTGGAAGGTGCTCAGGACCGGTGTCCCCCGGACCTCCGGGGCCGTCCGCAGGTCGTCGAGGATGACGATGACCGGCGCCATCTCCGGCTGCAGGGGGCGGATGTAGAGCACGTGACGGTCGAAGCGACGCAGCCGGCGGCGATAGGCGCCGGCCGCCTCCCCCCGGGCATAGTGGCAGTAGCGGTCGGTGTGGAACTGGGCAATGCGGCCCGTGGCGTGCCAGTCGCCGACCCTCTGCCCCTCGCCGCCCACCCCCACGGAATTGCTGGCCTTCGTCTGCCATGTCCATTCGCGATGGTGGGGACTGCCGTAGAACGGCTGGTAACCGGAGGAGATCGCCAGGGGCTCGCCGTAGGCGCTGAGCACGAAGGCGTTCTGATTGGCGTAGCTGTGCCCGATGGAGCCGAAGGGAGAGCTGCGCAGCATGAAATGCACGTTGCGCTCACCGTCGGCCAGATCGCTGTGCATGCAGGCCAGGCCGACGTCGCCGAAGCAGCGGCCCTGCTTCAGGCCCCCCGGCGATTTGGGCGCCACCTGCCTCCCGTGGGCCACGAAGGCCCCCAGACCGCCGGGAGTGTACCTCATCTGCTGCGCGTACCAGGCCAGGTAGCGGTCCTGGAACGTGGTGGCCAATGCCCACATGGTGTTCCCGCCGCCGGCGGGCGAGGCCTGGCCATCGCCGAACGGCGACATCCTGGAGTACGGGGGATTGCTGTAGAGCTTGAAGTACCCGGTGTTCTTCAGCCACGGGCGCTGGTGCACCGGAAGGCCGGTGATGTGGTGCGCCAGACGCAGGGCACGGCAGAAGCCCAGGGTCGACCATTGCCAGTAGAAGGGGCCGTCCGCCCACCCTCCGTCCTCCCCGCCATACGGCGGGTAGAACGGGGCCCACAGGAGTCTGAGACAGTACTCCAGGCACTGGGCGACGTCCACCTCATTGGCCAGGGCGACGGAGGCCTCCAGGAGGTCGCCCACATAGTGGCCGACCGCGGCCTTCTCGTAGGGGCGGACCTCGAACGGGATCGCCAGCAGGGCGTCGAAGACCTGAGGCAGGCGGGCGGCGAAACACCGGCGGCACTGATGGCGCTGCTCGTCGCTGAGCAGGTCGTATATGTAGTCGTAGACCCCGGGGTAGACGCGGACGATCTCCGCGGCCGCTTCGGGGTTGCTCTCCAGCCCGGTGGCGCCCTCGGGGTCCCACGAGATCACGTGCAGCAACCGGCGCCGGGCCTCGAGCCCGAACTGCTGCTCTCCGCTGAGCAGGTACGCCTCGGCGCAGGCAGTCGCACCGGCGTTGAGCACACGGGTGGCCTGGTAGGTGCGGGCATACTGCAGGGCGCGCTCGGGACCCGCCAAGAGCACCTGAGGCTCCGGCGGCAACGGCTCACCCAGGTACGCCTCACAGGCACGCTTGAGGGCCTCCAGCTCGACGCGCAACTCCCCGCGCCCCAGGGCCCGCAGGCCGGGGAGATCGGCGGGAGTGACCAGGATCCGTGGATGTGACGCGCCGATGCCCTGGATGACCTTCTGTACATCCGGGAACGGAAGCTGCAGCGCCTTGTCGCCGATGCGGAACTCACGGGCTCGGCTGAACTTCACTCCCCACGCAGGGCCCGAGTCGTAGCCATAGCGCCAGTACCAGCGCCCCGGGGGGAATACTTCGGCCGGGGCATAGAGGGTCGTTTCCTCCACGGCAACCGTGAACGTCTCGGCGTCGGGAAACACCGGGTTGCGCGAGTACTGCAGCAGGTACTGCTCCACGCCGGCCACCGGCAGCCAGACGAACACCGGGGGATTGGTGGACAGGTCCTGTCCGTCCCGGGGGGCGCGCCATACCTGATAGGGGCCCGGAGAGGCCTCCAACTCCCGTGCTACCTGCATAGGCGCGTCGATTACCCTCCCGGTGCTTTGGGCAGGCCCGTGGCCTGCGGGTTCGGTGGCCCGGCCAGGAGACGGCCCATTGGCTATCTCCTGAAGCTCAGAAGCGACTTCAGTAGCCCGGCGTAGTCCCTGGCAGCGGAACGCAGGGTGGCAGACCTCGCCTTGCGCCCGGCGTCCCGGAGTATCTCCAGGGCGGCGTTGCGCCCCGGAAGGCCCGTGAGCCCGCCTCCCGGATGGCAGCCACTGCCGGTGAGGTAGAGGTTGGCGATGGGCGTGCGGTACCGCGACAGCTCGGGCAGTGGCCGCAGCCCCCAGGACTGGTGGAGCCCCATGTCAACATGCCAGGGACAGCCGTTGGTGTTGCCCGTCAGCCGTTCTCGGTCCAGGGGCGAGGTCACCAGGCGGCCCAGGATGGCGTCCCGCGTATTGGGGGCATAGCGGCAGAAGGTCTCCACCGCCCGGTCGGCAACATCCTGCTTGACCTCGTCCCATGAGCGTCCGCCCGCCAGGGCAAAGGGCGCAAACTGCGCCAGCCACAGCGTGTGACCGCCCTCGGGAGCCAGAGAGGGGTCCAGGGCTGTGGGGCAAGCGGCCCACAGAACGGGACTCTCGGATGGCCGGCCGGCGAGGATGCCACCCCAGGCGCGGCGCACGTAGTCCGAAGACGGCGCTAGGACGGGCGAGGCGATGGTCTGCTCCGGCCGCGACCCGTGGCGGTAGAACACAGGAACCTCCGACAGCGCCAGATCGAGCTTGAACAGCGCCGTATTCGCCACGGAGACCTGCTTCACCCGGCCGATCAGCCCCCGGGGCACGTCGCTTTCGTCCAGCAGGCCCAGGAACAGCCTCGCGGCGTCGATGGATGAGACCACACATCCGGAGGTCTCGAAGAGCTCCCCCGTCTCGGTGCCGACCGCCGTGGCCCGGCCGGCCTTGATGTGCACCCGTGTTACGTGTGTGCCCACGAGCACCTCGCCACCCGCGGCGATGATGAGCTTCCGCAGGGCCTCGCACAGCGCTCCGGAACCGCCGCTGGGACGGGCAGCGCCTGTCAGGTGGCCGGCCGACTGCAGGCTCAGGGCCAGAACAGACCCGGCCTGGAGCGGGCCGGTGCCTCTTTGCGTCGCCCACCAGGCCATGGTGCCCCGTACCCGCGGGTCCTGGAAGTAGCGGTCGATGAGCACCCCCGGCGGCGTCAGGAGCGCTCGCCACAACTCCTGCATCCGTGCCGTTTCCGTGGATCGCATCATGTCCGCCGGCGTGGGCGGAGGGGCCAGATCCAGGGGCTCCAGCACGTGCAGGGCGCTCTCCCAGAAGTCGTGCCAGCGCCGGTAGGCCTCCACCTCCCCGGGGGCAAAGGACGACAGCTCGTGACAGGTCTTGTCCAGATCACGCCACACCAGCCAGCCGGCCCGGCCATCGTAGGGGAAGAACCACAACGGCTCGTGCCACAGGTACTGCAGGCCGTGTCTGGCCAATGGCAGCTCCTGCACCACCGGCCCGGCGCACATGTGCTGGTGGTTCACGGCGCCGAGATCGATCCGGAACCCCGGGCAGCCCGCTATGGCCTCTTCCGTTGTACAGCACCCGCCGATGATGTCCCGGCGCTCCAGTACCAGGACCTTGAGACCGCTCTTGGCCAGATAGGCCCCGCAGGTGAGGCCGTTATGGCCGGCGCCGATGATGATGGCATCGTAGCTGGGCATGCTTCTCTCCCGCACGGCTGGTCGCGGCGCGCCGCCGGCGAGTGCCCCGGTGGCGGCACCTCGCCGGTGGGACGGGCCCGCGGCACGCGAGACAGGCGAACACGCAGAAAGCCTGCGCCCACCGGGCGCAGGCCAAAGCACATTCCACACGCCTGCGCCCCGGCCCTTCCTCGGGCGCAAAACGTTGCGGCGCCGGGCGGCCCCGCGGGCGCCACGAGTGCGAACCGGGTGCCGCCTCCGGAGACAGCGCGCTACAGGCCCGACACGATGTCACCGACGAACCGGGCCAACGCCGGCCCCACAGTCTCGTCGGCCAGCGAATTGGGGTGGGAGTCTCCGTCCTCGTGGGAGCCCTCGTACTGGTATTTGAGCGTGTTCGCCGTGGGGCTGCCGTCGTCGGCCTTCGCGAAGGCGTCGAACAGGTCGTAGCAGTGGACATTGGGGTGGCCGCTGAGGTACGCGTCGCTGCCCAGCCAGTCGGCGAAGGCCCGGGCCCGCGCCGCCCAGGCCGGGTGGTTGGACAGCCGGTGCAACGGCGGTGGGCTCACCACGATGAAGTGACGATCCGTGCGGGTATCGAAGAACCCGCGCATCGCCAGGTACCAGGCCCGGTACTGGGCAAGCTGGGCGTCGGACTCAATTCGGGAGGCGGGATAGCACGACTTGAACGCAATCACCCGGTGGTTGTTGAGAATCTGGTTGCGACAGGCGAGCCACTGGGCGTCCGCGCCGGTCCACAGCGCGAAATAGCCGTCCGGATCGGTGTTGTCGCCCGGGATGTTGTAGCTCCCCACCCACTCGCCCGCCGGGTTGCGCAGGCCGGGCGAGTTGTACTCATGGTCCCAGAAGGCGATGCTTGTCCCGTAGGCCGCGTCGTAGGCGGCCAACTGCCCCCGCACGTCTCCGCGCTCCACCAGATCATTGCCCACCGAGTGGTGTATGAACAGAACACTCACCGCCGACCCTCCTCCGCAGGCGACCGTCACGCTGCGGGTGGTAGTGCCGGTCAGCCCGCCGCTGTCGCGCACTTCCATGCGTGAAGTGAACGTTCCCGCCGTCGTGTACCGATGGCCGGCGGTCTTGGTTGTCGAGAAGGTGGTGTCGAAGGTGCCGTCGTTCGTCCAGTCCCAGCGCACCTGCAGCGTGGCTCCGCCATCCTCGGCATCGGTGCTGCCCGAGCCATCGAACTGGAACGTGGTGGCCGTCGTGCCCGTCCCGGGCGTCACGGTGAACGCGGCCGTCGGAGCGGTGTTTGTCCGCTGGTTCGACGGGCCGCCGGACCCGCATCCTGTCACAGCGAGGCAGATGCCCACCAACGCCGGCCACCATCCGCTGTGGAGGCCGAACCTGTGATGCATGACCACGGCGCCCCCTCCTCTTCGCGGTTCCTGTGTTCCGGATGCGCCCGGTGCACGGTGGTCCGGCACGCTGCGCCCGCCCCGTCACCGACCATCGGCTCTGTGGGTAACCTACGAGGCCGCCACGACTACCGTCCTGCTCGCCGTCCCCGTGGCGCCGTAGGAGTCGCGCACCTGGACGGTCACCCGATAGCTCCCTGCCGTGGTGAACCGATGGGAGGCCGTCTTGACCGTCGTGAACGCGGTGTCGTACGTGCCGTCGCCGTCCCAGTCCCAGCGCACCTGGAGGGCTTCGGATACCGTCTCCGGGTCCCAACTGGCCGTGGCATTGAAGACGAAGTTGGTGGCCGTCGTGCCGGACGCGGGAGTGACGGTGAACACCGCGGTGGGCGCCGCGTTGTCCGGTCCGGCGGCATCGTCACCGCCCGTACCGTTGTCATCGGACGAATCACACCCCGAGACGTACGCGACCGCGGCCAGAGCGGTCAGTGCAACTATCAGCAGTAGCGCGCAGGGCCAACGAAGACGCATCAGGTCTGGACCTCCGAATGAGGCTGTGGGCGCGGTAACCCGGGAACGGGCAGGTGCCTCTCCCGCAACTACCATTCTCCCTGGCATGGTCCGACACCTGCGCAACGACCTTCGCGGAGGCTTCTGGGTACAGCCGCGTCGCTTACCCGGCAGGCTTCCTGGCCACGATGGTCGTCTCCATGGCGTTGTGGGGCACGCGGGCGACCCGCGGATCGGCGAAGCAGCGGCCGAGGCGGTCCAGAGCCTCCTGCACATGCTCGCGGCGCCGGACGGTGACGAACTTGACGGTCATCACCGCGATCCCACCCGGCTTCAGCAACTCCGCAAGCTCACACAGGACGTCGGCGGACTTATCCGGATCCATGTTCATGTCATTGGTGATGATGTCGAACCGGCCGATGTCCGGAATCTGCAGCAGGGCCTCAGACCGCACGCTCAGGTGCCGGACGTTGGCCAACTCAAGCACCCGGGGGTCCAGCTCGCCCGGGTCCACCGCCACGACCTCCGCGAGGTGCTCGGCGAGGACCTTCGTCCAGCCACCCGGCGAAGCCCCGATGTCCAGAGCCCGGCCCTCGGCGGGCAGCTCCAGCTCGAACTGGTCGATCACCTCGCGCAGCTTCAGTTCGGCGCGGTTCAAAGGACGCGTCCCCGGTGCCCAGCGCCGCATGCGGCGGATGCTCTTGCGCAGGAGCTGGTCGGTCCGACAGACGCCGAGGTACGCGACATCCTGGAACACCTCGATGGAGAGTATCTGCTGCGGGCTCTCGAAGTCCGCGGGCGAGCCGGTGCGGAGCTCCACATGCTTTCCCACCGCCACGCAGGCCTCGCCGGAGGTCCAGTCGTGGGCGCCGCGGCGGTCGCACACCGCCTTGAAGCTCATCTCCGGCACAGGGCCGGGGAGCAGGTCGGAGGCCGCAGCCAGGGCCGCCGGTGAGGAGACGTCCTTGCTCACCTCGCACTGGACCTGAAGGGGCACGATGCGGCCGACGCACTCCGTGTCCGCTTCGGCCAGGGCGGCCACAGCGGCATCGAGACTCTCCTCGCAGGTCATCAGCAGGTTGCCCCGCAAAAACAGCGAGCGCGCGTGGGCCGAGCGCAGGGCACGGTGCAGCTCCTCCTTGGCCCGCGTTTCCCAGCCGGAGGCGCAGGTGACGAGAAAGGTGGTCTTGTCCAGCAGTAGTGCGGTCATGAAGGTTCCGCCTCGGCGACGCAGGAAATGGTGCGGGTCGGCAGCGAGCAGGCTGAAGAAGCCGGTCGTTTCGGAAGGTGAGACAATGCTCCCCAGGACCGTAGAATGGGCCGAGCTTGCGGACGGTCCCGCCGTACGCATGATCGACCAGACACTCCTGCCCAGTGAAGAGCGCATCATCGACTGCACTACGGTAGCCCAAGTGTGCGAGGCGATCAAGGTTCTGCGCGTGCGGGGGGCGCCCGCTATCGGCTGCTGCGCGGCGCTGGGCATCGCCCTCGTCGCCGCGCGCTCCACGGCCCCGGACATCGACCAGTTGCGGGCCGAGCTCCTGGCGGCTCACCGCGATCTGGCCGCCACCCGCCCTACCGCGGTGAACCTCTTCTGGGCCCTGGAGCGCATGACTCGAGTCATCGAGAGCAGCACCGAGGTGGAGGCGACCCGCGAGGCCCTCAAGCAGGAGGCCGGGGCCATCGTGATGGATGACCTGCGGCGCTGCAGGGCCATTGGCAGGAACGGCGCCGAGCTCATCGGCGAGGGCGCCGACGTGCTGACCCACTGCAACGCCGGTGCGCTGGCTACGGCGGGCTACGGCACCGCCCTGGGGGTCATCCGCTCGGCGGCCGGCATCCGCCGCGGCATCCACGTCTGGGTGGACGAGACCCGGCCGCTCCTGCAGGGGGCACGCCTCACCGCCTGGGAACTGATGAAAAGCGGCATCCCCTGCACGGTAATCTGCGACAACATGGCCGGTTGGCTCATGCAGCAGGGCAGGGTGGACTGCTGCATTGTGGGGGCCGATAGGATCGCAGCCAACGGCGACAGCGCCAACAAGATCGGCACCTACAGCGTGGCCGTCCTGGCCGCACACCACAACATCCCCATGTACATCGCCGCGCCGCTGTCCACTGTAGACTACGAGCTGTCCACCGGTCAGGGGATACCGATTGAGGAGCGCGATCCTGCGGAGGTCTCCCACCTGGCAGGACTGGCGCAGCGCTCGGCCACGCCCGAGGGGGCCCAGATCCACAGCCCGGCCTTTGACGTCACCCCCGCCGCGCTGATCTCCGGCATCATCACAGAAGCGGGAGTGGCCCGGCCCCCGTACACCGAGAGCCTCGGCCGCTGGCGTAGCCAGTCCGGCCGCATGCGCGGCGACTAGCCGTCGCCAGCCGTTGCCGTCCGTCGTTCCTGGGACCGCGGGCGTCCCGCCTGCCGCCGTTGCCGTCCGCCTCAGCACCCCCAAACCGAGGGACCACTTCCCATGCGACCCACTGCCATGTCCATAGCGGTGCTTTGGGTGCCATCGTGCCGCGCGCGATCCTCGCGGACCGCGCGGGCAACAGGGAGGAGGGAACACGGGGGCCTGGTCCCGCGGGTTCCACTCGTGGCCAGCATGCACTGCCCCTTCGGGGCAGACGGCAACGGCACGGCACCCGACTCCGGGTCCCATACCTCCCATGGCACCACTGCCTCTGGCCTGCTCTCAGTCATCCTGTCACTGACCCTCCTTGTCGGCCTCATCGGCTGCAGCCGCCAGGGGCCACCCGTCACGCCGAGTCCCACTGCACGGCCGGCACCGGCGGCTCCGCCTACCTTGGCCACTGCGCCCACCGAGACCAACTGGCCTCGCTTTCGGGGTCCCGGCGGGCTGGGGATCGCCGGCGGCGCCGAGGCCCCCGTGAGCTGGGATGGCCCCTCGGGCAAGGGCGTCCTGTGGAAGTCACCGGTCCCCCTGCCGGGCAATAGCTCACCGGTTCTGTGGGGCGAGTGCGTCTTCCTGACGGGTGCCACCGAGAAACAGCGGCAGGTGTATGGGTATGGAACCGCCAACGGGACGCTGCTTTGGACGGCCGAGGTCGCAGGCATCGCGGGCAGCCCGACCGAAGCCCCCGAAGTGGGCAGTGACACCGGCTACGCCGCGCCGACTCAGGCGGCCGACGCGCACCGCGTCTACAGCCTCTTTGCCAACGGTGACCTGGCCTGCCACGACCACGAGGGCAAGCCCGTTTGGGCCAGGAGTCTCGGGATGCCGGACAACGTCTACGGCCACGCCTCCTCATTGCTTGTCTGGCAGGAGCTACTGGTCGTGTTGATGGACCAGGGGGGCGCGGAAGAGGGCAGTAGCAAGCTCATGGCCCTCTCCTGCGCCACCGGCGATGTCGTGTGGGAGGCGGCGCGCAATGTGCCCAACTCGTGGGCTACTCCAATCGTCATCCAGGCGGGGGGCAGGGAGCAACTGATCACCTGCGCCAACCCCTGGGTGATCGCCTATTCCCCGGCCGACGGCGCCGAGCTTTGGCGTATCGCGGTCCTGGGAGGGGATGTGGCCGCCTCCCCGGTCTACGCTGGCGGCCGCGTCCTCGTCGCCAATGTCAACGGGCGCGCGGCGGCCATCGACCCCACCGGCAGCGGCGAGCTGCCTACCGAGAGCCTGCTCTGGAGCTTCGAAGAGAGCCTGCCCGACACCTGCAGCCCACTGGCCACCGACCGCTTCGTCTTCCTGCTGACCTCCGTGGGGATCCTGACCTGTCTGGACGCGGCGACGGGGGTCAAGCTGTGGGACCACGACTTCCTCACCTTGTTCCGCTCCTCCCCGAGCCTGTGCGCGGACAGACTGTACCTGCTTGGCCAGGATGGCCAGATGTTCATTGTCCGCGCCGGCGATAGGTTCGAGCAGTTGGGCACAGCGGCGCTCGGCGAGCCCTCCACCTGCAGCCCGGCATTCTCCGGTGGACGCATCTACCTCCGCGGGGAGCAGAACCTGTACTGCGTGGGTGAAGGTTAGGGGCCGGCGAGACCCAAAGCGGCTAACCGGGCCGGAGCGGGCCCTCCGCCGTGGCGTCTGTGGCCCCGAAGCGAAACAGCCCCGGCGGATTGCCGGGGCTGTCTGCTTTGGCGTCATGCTCAGGTCGGAACTCCCGCCCTGTCCGGAAAAGGCTAGTGGGCGCCGAGGCTGATGGTGTGATGGGTGATATCGTAGCGGTCATTGGCGCCGGGAGCGATAGTCAGGTAGGTGTCGAAGTCCTCGCCCTGGCGCGACCAGACGGTGGTGCGATAGGTCCCCGCCGGGATCGGGAGCGGCCCGATGGCCCTGTGGGCGTGGATCTGGTAGTCCAGGCGGAACCCATTGCCCTGCAGGAGCACATGCACGGGCAGGCCGGTGTAGTTGCGCAGAACGATCTGGCCCGGATTGAGCGCCAGGGCATTGCCCGTCACCGGAGAGATCCACGGGTAGGAGCGTACCTCTACGCCGTAGCCGGGCTGCGGGGTGTAGACATACGCACGCTTCTCCGCGTCGCTCCACTCGATGTACACATCGAACAGGTTGCAGATGGCTCGGGCCGGAACGAAGGTCCGCCCATCCCGGAACACCGTGGCGTACTTGATGTTGACGGGGTTGTTGTTCAGAAGGACCTTCGAGCTGCCCGGGGTGATGCGCAACGTGACATCGTTACGATGTACCTCGACGTAGCTCGACTTGGGCCCCCAGATGATCTGCCCACCGATGTGGCGGAGCAGGTCCGTGAGGCTCACATACAGCCGACCGCTCTTCTTGAAGGCGCTCTTCTCCAGGTCGCCCTCGAGGCCGTTGAACCAGATGGCTTCGTCGGTGATCGGGGTGCGGTACAGCTTCTGGAAGGGCGGTGCCGCCTTCTCTGGCACCTGGATGGCTTCGCCGAGCACCGCCGCGCCGGCCTCGTTGCCGACACGGATGGAGACGGCTCCGGAGCTGACGAAGAGCCTGCCGTCGCGCTCGGCTTCCAGACGCAGGACGTGCTCGCCCTCGGTCATCTCGGTGGTATCCAGCACCAGCCGGGGGCTGGAAGCGTCTGTCGCCAGTCTGGCCTCACCGTCGACGTAGAAGACCAGTCGGTCACAGACGGGCTTGATCGGGGAGGGCATAACGGAGATGGTGCCGCGCACCAGCGCCCCTTGCGGCGATTGCAGGACCGGATGCTCGCTATCGATCTTCAGGTCGAGGCCGTTTCCGGTGGTCAGCACGGTCGCGTTGGACAACGCCGGCACCGCCAGGACGATCGCCAGGAGGACAAGAGCAAGGCGCATGGGCACTTTAGTGTCCCCTCCTTGAGAATCACCAAACACACGGAGCCTCCGCTTCGTCTGGCCCGGAGTATAGCACAGCGCAAAATCGCGTGTCAAAGCCTAAGCCTCACGGGGGTGCATTCTCCGAGAGTGGCAGGTGTTTTTGGGGTGGAGTGGTTGGTGGGTAGGTGTCGTCCCCTCTTGTGTAGAACTGAGTTTTGCGGAAACGACAGTTCCATACGGG
>Ga0334883_1001037_pt1 | contig 44074 bp, 37 predicted proteins | sample GraSluR1_MG_6_FD_207230 | JGI IMG/M metagenome (GOLD analysis project Ga0334883, IMG submission 207230) | Sludge microbial communities from methane-producing bioreactor in Wageningen University, Netherlands - Granular Sludge_09_05-R1 | ecosystem: Engineered > Bioreactor > Anaerobic >...
GGAGTAAGTACGGAGTCACTCTGTCTACTGTCTGGAATCTGGTCGCCATGCTCTTTCGCCGCCTTTGTTCGGGATGAGTCTATTCTATCCGATGTGGCCTAAGTCCGACAGGCTCCTAGTGTTTTCCCCGGACTATCCACACATGGGCAGGTTATCCACAAAACCCCTTTTTTCAAGCTTTTTCGGAGGTGTTTATTCGCTTTATCCACGGACTTTTCCACATATCCACAATTCCACAGGTTTTCACAGGCCGCCATATGTGGGTTGAACAGGTTGCACTTTTCGATCTTTTATTTTCAGTAATACCACTCTATGCTCCCTGTCGGGCGTAGTATATAGTTTTTCCGTGGATGCTGTATTATAAAAAAGCATTACAGGCGAAACGAAAGGAAAAAGCAATGACGCGAATCGGAAAAAAACTCATTCTGGTCCTGGCAGCCTTTTCTGTCCTGTTGGGTGTTCCCGCATTTGTTCTGTTTTCCGGATACGACGCCGGCACAGGTTTTTTTCATTCAGCCCTTCTGGAAACCATGAGCAGCCTCAACGGATGGAGCATTTCCGCGGAGACGGTATCAGGAAACCCTGTGGTCGGCTACTCGGCTGAGAACGTTCGGCTCTCCTTTGAAAAAGAAGAAATGGCCCGTGCGGAAAGCCTGACAGTGGAACTTTCTCTTCTTTCCCTGCTCAGGGGAAGCGTAAAGGTGGACAAGCTGTCACTGAACCGGGCATCCGTTGCCACTGACAGGCTTTTCTCGGCTGTCCGCAGGACCGACCTCCCTGAATCGTCCGGAGGAATGCCCTTTCTGCCGGTGGTAGTGTTCTCTCCCGTGGAGCTCATCACACCCCTCGGAACTCTCTCTCTTGACCTGTTGAGGCTTTCACCCGGCAAGGGAACGGCAACGATCGAGGGGAGAGGGAATTTTCTCGGCACCAGGGTGGAGATCGGAGGCTCACTGGCAGCTGACAGTGTTGTCTATCTTACGGGCGGGTTCCTGAAAGCGGGGAGTACGGTTGTTTCATTGTCCGGCGAAGTCTCGCCGGAAATTTTCCTCGAAGGAAACGTGAATGATCTTGTGCTGGAAAAAGCCGCAGGTTTTTTCAACCTCCCATTCACTGCAAAGGGAACAGTAAACTCGACCCTTACCGTCAGCCGTCCCGGAGGGAAACTTCTGGTTTCGGGAGAGGGAGAAATAACCGGAGGAGACATCTGGGACCTTCTCATGGAAGGAAGGTTCACATGGTCCGCAGACGATGAAAAGGCAACCCTTTCCCCCCTGGATGGACGTGTATTCTCCTCGCCCGCCGGGGGAAACTTCTCCGTTTTTTTCGCAGAACAACCCTATGCAGAGATAAAACTCGGGCTTAAAGACGTTGATTTCGATGAATGGACACGGTTTTTCCCCTGGCTTTCATTCGGAAAGGGAAAGCTGTCCTCCCTGAGGACAGATCTTGAAGGTCCCTTCGATCAGCTGAGCGGGCCGGTTTTTTTCTCTTCACAAGGAAACGTCGTTCTCGAGGGTTTTTCTGTGGCGGACCTGAAGGGGAACGTCGTACTGTCGAAGGGAAACAGCATCGACCTGAACGCAGCGGGAAAATGGGAGGGTTCTCCCTTTGCGGCGAACGGAAAAGTGCATATTCTGGAGACGGGGAAGACGTCGACGAAAGTATCGGTCAGCTCTGATAAACTCAACCTGAAATCAGCCGGGACATCCTTCGCGCCGGGGCTTTCGCTGAGCGGAAACGCCAGGGGAGACCTCCAGCTGGAATATCCCCCGGAGGGCAAAATGACCCTGGCCGGGAAGCTTTCAGCTCAGAAATTTTCTATCTGGGGAGTACAGCCCGAAAACCTCTCCCTTTCGTTTTCGGGCACTGCTGAAACCATAGCGGTCTCTGCATTTTCCATGTCCCTCCCAGGAGGAGGGACACTTTCCGGGGAAGGGGGACTGAGCGGCCTTACGGGGAAAACGCCGAAAATTTCCCTTGACGGCGAGGGAAAAAACATCAGGTGGTCTTTCGTGGAATCCCTGGCTGACGGGGAAAAACCCCTTGGAGCAGAGGGGCTTTTCGATTTGAAATGGTCAGTGAAGTCTCCCCTGGCATCGCCTGCAGCGGAGTTCGACCTCAGGGGCCGGAACACCGACCTTTCGAAGACACTTCCGCTGAGAAACATTTCATTCAGGGGAAAGATTTCCGGCAACGACCTTGTGCTCTCGGGGGGCAGCGCTGACCTTTGGGGCGGAAAAACCGTCTTTTCGGGAAAAACGTCTTTCGGAGCAAGTCCCTCCATTATCGTCAAGGGAACCTTCACCGGGCTTTCGCTGAAACAGGCCGCTCCGCAGCTGGACCTTGCGGCCGGCAAGGCGTCCGGAACCCTATCGGGAGAGTTTTCCCTTTCTGGAAAAACCCGGTCTCCCGTGCTGTCGCTTTCCGCGAAGGGGTCGCCGGATCTTTCGGTGGAGGGTGTCTCTGTCAGCGCCTTCAGCGGAAAAGCGGAGGGGAACCTGCCGAAACTCCGCGTCTCGGCTTCCGCGAAGGTTTTCGACTCGCCGGTTTCCGCCGGGGGTACTATAGAAACGGGAGGCGGAGGAAAAACCGATATTTCAGTATCTTTTGGAAAGATCGATCTCCGGAAACTCTCTGAAGCCTTTTTCTCCGGGGCAGGCCTTGGGGGAACCATGGACGGGAAACTTGCCCTGGTGAAAAGCGGAAAAGGGAAACTCTCAGCTGTTTTCACGGGTACGTCTCCCATGGTAACATTCCATGGTATGCTGGTTGAGAAGGTAAAGGCTTCGCTGAAGCCTGACGGCAAAGACACTTTCTCTATTGACGCCGAGGGTACCCTCGGAAAAAGCACCGTATCGGTTGCCGGAAAGCTTGCCTTTACCAGGTCGGGTACGGAGATTTCCCTTCGCAACAGTAAAAAGATCGATATCGCCGCGACTGCTGTCGGGCTTTCGAGCCAGGCGGCAGGGAACTTTACGGGCAAGGCCGATTTTGATGCGAAAGGGGTAATCAGTGAAAAGGACTATTCCTGGACAGGAAAAATAACATCCCCCCTTCTCGGTTTCTACAGGACCGAAGCGAAGGATGTCACTGTTCCCTTCACCTGGAAGAACGGTGCCGTCGAGATCAGGAACGGCAAGGCGAATTATTACGGTGGCGCGACGGCATTCTCCGGAAAGGTCGACCCGAAGACAATGCGGTGGGAAGGAAACCTCACCGTAAAGGGCATGGACATGGAAGGAGCCACGAAACGGCTTCTCGGCGGGCAGGGAAAGGTTGCGGGCAAAGCCGATCTCACGGCCAGGGGAACGGGCACCGGGGGAATGATCGGCATGGTTTTCGGAAGCGGGCAGCTTTCAGCAAAAGAAGGAAGCGTCTCCGGATTCAGCGCCCTCAAATCGGTGTCGGACTCGGGAGAGATCAGGTTCAACTCCATCCTTGCCAGTTTCAACCTTGACGGGAGAAATATCTTCCTCATGCCGGGCAGCAGGGTCTCCGCCCCCGTGGGGGACAAAATCTACCGCTATTTCTCCGCAAGCGGGTCACTTGGGTGGAACGACTCGCCCCTTGACCTGAAGTGCATGGGAGACATCAACGTCCGTGCGCTCAATGCCTTTCTCGGGGCACTGCAAGGCATACTCGCGGTGGACGGGAATCCTCTCACCGACCCGGCATTTCTGCAGAATTTTCTTTCCGGGCTCCTGGGGGGAATGTCCGTAAAAGATTTCCGTGAGACATCATTCAACGTGAAAGGAACGTGGGATTCTCCGCTCCTGACAGACATCAAGGTGACCTCCAATACACCTGCGGCTTCCTTTTCAAGGCCCAACGGCTCTTCGGGCAAAGATGAGACAAAGATCAAGATCACCCTGGAAATTCCCACGGGAGAGGGAAAAGATACTTCGCCCAGCACCGAGGATCAGATGAAGAAACAGCTTCTTGAGAATATAATGAAACAGATCATCAGACCGGGGGAATCTTCCCAGGAATGAAAACAGTGCAAAGGGGATCGAATATGGAAAATAAAAGCATGGGGCAGACTCAATGAATTCCTTCCGCTACAGGACCGTTTTTCTCTCGGACCTTCACCTGGGAACACCATGGTGCAAGGTGAAAAGCCTGGTCCGTTTTCTTTCTTCCCTCGAGTGCGAAAAACTGTATCTTGTCGGGGACATAATCGACGGCTGGAAGCTGGCCCGGAGGCCTGAATGGCCCTCATCCCATTCATCCGTCATACGGTCCATACTTTCCATTGCGGGCAGGACTCCAGTTACATATATCCCGGGAAACCACGATGAATTCATGAACGAGTTCGACGGCAGGTCGTTCTGCGGTGTGAAAGTCTGTAAGGAGGCCGTCCATACAGGAGCTGACGGAAGGAAGTATCTCGTGACCCACGGCCACGAGTTTGATGCCGTCATGCAGCACGGCAGATGGCTTGCCTGGCTGGGTGACAGGGCTTACGATATTACCCTGCGGCTGAACTCGGGGATAAATGTACTCCGCTCCGCAGCAGGCTTTGAAGAATGGTCCCTGGCCGCCTTCCTCAAAAGGAAGGTAAAAAATGCCGTGAAGTTTTTCAGCCTCTACGAGACCCGCATCGCGCAGTCTGTAAGGAAGAGCGGTGCAGAGGGGATCATCTGCGGTCACATCCATAACCCCGCCGCCAGGGCGTTTCAGGGTATATGTTACTTCAACTGCGGAGACTGGATCGATCACTGCTCAGTCCTTGTGGAACACAAAAACGGCGCAATGGAGATCATCAAGGGGTTCGACAAAATGATTCCCGCGCCCGCATTTCCGGCATTCAGGGGAAGTCAGTCCGGAGCCGCCCCGGCTGCGGACTGACTTCATTTCACTGCGACCTGCACCCCGTCGCTTATTTCCGCCGAAGGATGGAGGATCACATGTTCTCCCTCCGTAAGACCATCGAGCACCTCGGCACGGATCCCGTCGTTCTGCCCGATACTGATCCTCCGTGAAACGGCTTTTCCTTCCGCCGCGATAAAGACCGTCCAGTCTCCGCCCCTTCTGAACAGTCCACTCATGGGTACCAGGAGGGCTTTTTCGCTCCTCCTGACGATTATCCTGACCTCTATCCTGTACCTGTCGCCGAGGCGGTACTCCCGGGGAACAGGGTCCAGGAAATCGATCCTCGCCCTGACCCGCTGCTCTTCGACCCCGAGGGCTGAAATTTTAGTGAATCCGCTCCGTTCCACCAGCGATACCCGCCCTGCCAGGGGAACGTCACCTCCCCAGCCGGTGATCCGCACCTCCGATCCCGGCATGACGACAGCGGCATCCACGGAGAAAAGATCCACTTCACCTTCCAGGTCTTCAGGATCACCCACTTCAAGGATAGGGGTTCCCGCGGGAAGGGTCCGGGCACTCTCTTCAAATACGTTCAGCACAAATCCGTCCACGGGGGAGAGGATCCGGATCTCCTTCGAAGAGGATTCTGATGAACCCTGGACCAGGGCTGACCGGGCCTGTTCGGCCTCGAATTCGGCCATCTTCAGGGAAAATCCGGCAGATTTTACAACTTTTGACATTGACTGCATCCCGTTCCGGGCAATATCCCAGTCCTGCCTGGCGATCCCCCCTGAAGGGAGAAGCCTGTCAAGCCGTTCAAACTGTATTCGTGCAAGCTTGTAATCTTGCTCTGCCCGCTCCAGTTCACTCCGGCGGAGGGATATAGCCGCTTCCGCGGCTTTCAGCCGTGCCTCTCCCTCGGCGACCGCACGTGATGAAAGGAGACCGGCAGGCTCTCCCTTCATCACGGCCAGCACTGTACTGCCGGCAGATACGGCATCCCCGGGACGAAGGGCGACCCTGTTGAGAAAACCGCCCGCAGGGGAGGAGACGATGTACCTGTGACGGATCTTTGTTTTTCCCTCCTCTACGACAGATACTTCAAAAAGCCCCCTTGATATTTTCTCCGTCTCCACCCGAACCGGCTCAGGCCAGAGAGATACAACCGCAGCGGCAAGAACGAGGAGGGAGATGATGAGGAAGACCACCCTGCGCAGCATCCTCCGTATTTTCGCGTTGTTTCTGCCTGAAGTGTTGGGGCTCATGGGCGATTCCTCCTTTATTCCCCTGATTTCAGCACGGCGAGCAGGTCAAGGGATGAGACCTTCCGGGCCGCAGCGGCAAATGATACCCCGGAAGAAAGCAGCACGGTCCCCGCAGCGATCCAGTAGGTCCCGGCGGTGAGGACGACGGGAAAACGGTAGACTTCAGTCTCTGAATATTTCATGAGACCGTACGTCATCCAGCGGCCGAGCAGGAGTCCCGGCACGATGGCCGCAGCCGTGAGCATGGCCAGTTCAAGGATAAGGATGGCAGAAACCTCTCTTTTTGTGAAGCCGAGTACGCGGAGCGTCGCCAGGTCTCGTGACCGTTCCGAAAGGGCGATGCGTGCGCCGTTGTAGACCACCCCGAAAGCGACGATGATGGAAAACGAAAAAAACATTGCCTGGGAAAGCCACATCATTTCTGCTATCGTCCTGCTGAAATTTTCCCGTACCGCCCCCGTCAGTCCGAGAGATGCCACCCGGGGACTCTCCTTCACATCTTCCAGGAAAGCGTCCCATTCCGCCGTGTCGACCTTTACATGAGCTCCGCTGATGGTTCCCTCTTCACCGAGGAATCTTCTGAGCGCATCTATCTCCATGTAGACAGCCAGCCCCGCGAAATCGGTTATGGTCCTCGAAAGCCGTGCCTGGAGAACAGGGCGCCTCCCTTCCCGGACTTCGACCTGCAGAGGATCGCCCGGGGAGACTTTCAGGATCTCCGCAAGCTTTCGGGACATGACCAACCCCGAAGGCGGAAGGATGATCTCCCGGGCGTTTTCGTCCAGGAGTCGGTTCAGCAGGGGCTTTTCCGGAAGACCGTTTATGGCGGTCCTCCATTGTATGTGGCCTGACCGCAGAATAACGGGAACCGAGCGGAACGGTTCCGCCGCATACACTCCCGGAAGTCGGAGGATGGACGACAGGGCTCCCGGGCCTGCCGGCTCGAGAAGCCCGAGCGAGGCATCCTGTCTCTGGGAAAGGTTCCACTGAAATTCCATGAGGTATTCGACTCCGTCGGTCATCGCGCCGGGGAAGACGGGAATAGCCGTCGCAAGGGCGATGCCGAGGGTTGTAAGAAGAGCCTGCCAGGGCTTTCTTTCAAGGTTCCGGAGAGCCATGCGAAGGGAAGGGGAGAACAGTCTGTGTATTCCTGCCCGTTCAAGGGGCGACGGAGCATAACGGGCAGGCGCCTCCGGCCTCATTCCTTCGGCAGGAGGGATGGAGGCGGCCCGGCTGACCGCTCTCAAAACTCCCAGCACCATGAAGGCCGCCCCTCCCGTGAGCCCTATTGCCAGGGCCCCCCAGTCAGGCGTGAAGACCAGGGCAGGGAACTGGAAAAACTGCTGGTAGAGCGATACGAATCCCCTTCCCGCCCACATCCCCAGGGTACCTGAAAGGGCTGTTGCCCCGGCGACGGGTACGAGGACGAATTTCAGGTAATGGAAGGCGACGGATGACGATGTGTAGCCGAAAGCCCTAAGCTGGGCGATCTGCTGCCTCTGGAGCTTCACAAGGCGGGTAAGCACGGTGCCCGCCATGAAAGCGGCAATTGCGAGAAACACCACCGGGAATGCCACGGAAGTTCCCCTGAGACCCCGCAGTTCATCCTGCATCATCTTCGCCGACGGATGTTCATCACGGCCATAGGCCGTAAGCCCTCCGTAGGGAGCCAGTATCCTGTCGAGGTCGGCCTTGACCTCCTGTATATCGGCATCCGGAGAAAGCCTTAGAGAAACGCTGTTGAAGGCACCATCGAGTCCGAGCGCCCTCGAGAGCCCTCCGTAATTCATCCAGAAGATGCCGAATCTTCTGGGCTCCGGCAGCATTTCACCGGCCCTCGTCTCGTATATGAACTCAGGAGAAAGTACGATTCCGGATATCCGGAATCTTCTCCGGACTCCGTATACAGTCATATCGAGGTCATCTCCCGGGAGAAACCCGTGAGCCTGGGCAAAACCGGCGCTCACCGCTATTTCATCCACTCTCCCCGGTTCGGGTATCCTTCCCGCCTTTACGTGGAGAAGATTCAGCCTCCGGGGGCTGTTCTCGGGAAGGGACAGGACAACTCCGTCAGCCGGCTCCTTCATGCCAGGGATATCCAGTATTGCCGTTCCCCTGATCCGTGTCTCAACCTCCGCAACTCCATCTATTTCGGCGATACGGGATCCAAGCCAGTTGGGAGCACGCTTCAGCTCGCAGAAAATATCGGCAAACCGGGCGGATGCATAGTAGCTTCTCTCGGTCTCCTCCAGCGAGACCACGAGCCCCCTCGACATGATCATCACGGAAAGGCCGCATACCATTACAAGGGTGACCGAAAGCATCTGCCCCTTCATTTCCGCAAGGTCCCGGAAGAGCTTCAGGTCAAGGGAACGCATGGCTTTTCACCAGGAAAGGGAAGAGGCCGGCCGGCGCTCTTCATTCCGGCGCATGGAGACAATGCGTCCTCCGGAGAGATTGATGACCCTGTCCGCCATTTCAGCTATGGCCACGTTATGGGTTATGACCACCGCCAGGGTCCCCAGGTCCCTGTTCACACGGTCAATGGCTTCAAGCACGGTTATGCCCGTCTTCACATCGAGGGCACCGGTAGGTTCGTCGCAGAGAAGGACCTCGGGGCGCTTGGCAATGGCCCTTGCGATGGCGACCCGCTGCTGCTGCCCTCCGGAAAGCTGGGAAGGGAAATGATCCATTCTGTCTTCAAGACCGACGAGCCCGAGGGCCTCCTCGGAAGGCATGGGTTCAGGGGCTATCTCTGAGGCAAGATCCACGTTCTCGCGGGCGGTCAAACTGGGAATAAGGTTGTAGAACTGGAAAACAAATCCTACCGAAGATCTGCGGAACTGCGTGAGGAGGTCGTCATCCGCACCGGTGAGTTCCTCATCCCTGTAGAAGAGCCGTCCTTCCGTGGGAACATCCAGGCCGCCGATAATGTTGAGCAGGGTCGATTTTCCGCTGCCTGAGGCTCCCAAAAGCACTACAAGCTCCCCGGCAAACAGTTCGAGGTCAACGCCGTCAAGGGCCCTCACCTCCGTTTCCATACCGGGGTTGTAGACCTTCACGATACCTGACGCCCGGAAAAGAAGCGATGATCCTTCAATTTTTCTTTTATTCAAAATTGGGAGTTCATTTTCTTTTTTCATGAAGACCTCCCGGACGGACTGCTTTTTTCTGCTGATGAATATTTCTTAATTTACACTTTTATATGAATGCAGGCAAGTGAAAGGACTGCGTATTTCTCACGTTATCCGGTTTTCTCTCATCATTTATGATATGAAAAGAACGACAGAGGCGTATGATTTGAAAATTCAGGTGACCGTATGGGAATGATAATGTATAATAATTTGTTAGTCGAAAAAAACGAGGGGGCTTTTCAATGAAATTCCGTCCTGAAGTCAAACCGTTCCTCCTGGGGTCGGCAGCGTTCGGGGGAGTCATTTTTCTTTTGTGTGCGATCTGGGGACTCTCCATGGGAACATCTCTTTTTGCCGGTCTGCTTGCAGCGAATATCTCGGCAGGCTATATGCTGTTCTTCTTCCGGGATCCTGACGTCTTCGTCCCCGATGAACCGGGGAGCGTCATTGCCGCAGCGAGCGGAAAGATCGCAAAGATCACCGATGTGTACGAAAAAGATTACCTGAAGACAGACACTGTGCGCATCAGCATTTTCCTGAGTCTGCTCGACGTACACGTGAACCGTTTTCCCATAAGCGGCTATTCCACTTTCCTGGGATATTTCCCCGGAAGGAGGCTTTTCACGTTCCAGGAGAAATCCTCGGAAGTGAATCAGAATAACAAGATACTGGTCAGGGGTGAGGGCACCTCCTGCCTTGTGACCCAGATCGTCGGCCCCGTCTGCCGGAGAGTGGTGTACTGGCTGAGGAACGACAAAACCCAGCCCGTAAAGCGCGGGGAGCGTTTCGGAATGATGAAGTTCGGCTCAAGGCTCGACATGTACTTCCCCAAGGGGGATATCGAGATAACCGCCCAGGTCGGCGACCAGGTGCACGCCGGAAGAACGGTGATCGGACGGATACTCCCCAGGGAGGAGGACCAGTGATGACCGGGGACCAGCTCAGGAAACTGAGATTCCTGGCAAACTGGAGGCGCGTCCTCCCGACGCTTGTGACCCTTTCGGCCCTGTTTTTCGGGTTCGCGAGCATCCTCTCCACGATCGAGTCGATGCGGCTGGACATGCCCTCTCTGCTTGCGCGGTCGGCCCAGTTCATCATGCTTGCCCTGATCCTCGACGGGCTGGACGGAAACCTTGCACGATGGCTGAAGGGATCCACCGATTTCGGCGCCGAGCTGGATACATTTGTTGACTTTTCCGCCTTCGGAGCTGCGCCGGCGGTGCTCATGTACGCCCTGCTGCTCCACGGGCCGAGCCCGTTCTGGAGGACCATTCTGCCATCTGCGATCGTCTTTTCCGGAGCGCTCCGCCTTTCGAAGTTCCGGCTTGTGGACCCTCTTCGCGGGCAGGGAGGGTTCATCGGACTGCCGATCACGGTGAACTCTTCGTGGATCGCGCTGGCAGCCTTCGCAGCCCAGGTCATGTACCCCGAAAGCCACATTCTCGTTACCGGACCGGTTTCAGTGGTTTTCCAGCTCTTCATAATCGTGATGATCTCGCTGCAGCTTTCGAACCTGAGATATCCAAAGCCATCCAACAAGGTGAAATATTTCGCGCCGGCCGCTTTTCTCGTGCTGCTTCTCTGGATCCTCAGCGAGACCTACGCCGCATGGATCGCTGCAATACTTGTTCTCGGGTGCCTTCTATATGTTCTTACCGGCCCGATGATCCACAAACATTCGGCACTGAAGCGGGCGGAGGAAAAATAGAAGATGCGGGCCATCGGGATCGACCTCGGCGGGCACAAGATCGCAGCAGCCCTCGTAGAGGACGGAAGGATCGTGCAGCGCCTCACGGAACCTACGCCGGGCAGGGAACCTGACGATGTTACTGCACAGGTCGCGAAGATGGCCGGAACACTCGGTGCGGGGCCGGAATGTCCCGTAGGAGTGGGAATTCCGGGTATGCTCGATACCCTTCGGGAAACTGCTCTTCTGCTTCCCAATTTCTCCGGCTGGAATAATCTTCCAGTCCGGAAAATCCTCTCGGCAAAAATCGGACTGCCTGTGGAAATAGAAAACGACGCCAACTGCCACGCACTGGGTGAAGGCTGGGGAGGAGCAGCAGCGGGAATGACGGATTACGTGCTTTTTACCCTCGGCACGGGAATCGGCGGAGGGATCGTCATAAACGGCAGGATACTCAGGGGATTTCACGGCATGGCCGGGGAACCAGGACATCTGGCCGTAGGCGCAGGGGAACCATGCGGATGCGGATCCCACGGCCATCTCGAGGGCATAAGCGGCGCTGATGCGCTGGAGCGCAACGCTGAGAGCATGGGACTCCAGCCAGACCTGAAATACCTGTGGACAAGGCGAAGCGATCCATCGGTAGCTCCGCTCTGGGACAGGGCTCTTGACCACCTGGCAAAAGGAATCGCTTCCACCGTTCACCTGCTGGACCCCCAGGCGGTCATTCTCGGAGGCGGGCTGAGCAGGGGTGAAGGATTCCTCGACGTCCTCAGGCCGAGAGTAATCGATTACCTGGCCTCACCTTTCAAAAAAATCCTCGATCTGAGACTCAGCCTCCTGGGCAACGATGCCGCAGTAATAGGCGCCGCTGCGCTCACAAGAAAATAGCTATTCCCGGAAATAACACAGCCCCCTCCAAAGGGGACACCCGAATGAGACACCCGGGCAACGAACGCCTTTCACCTGATATTTTCAGCAAGGGCCCCGTTTCTCCGGGCCTGCCCTCTCTTCTGCCACTCGACGGAAGAAAATCCCTCTCAGTGGCGTCGGGAAGATCGGCACTGGCTAAGGGACTGGACTCCCTGCCGAAAGACCTGCTTTCAGGAAGAGCCTGGCTTCCTTCCCTTTGTTGTCCGTCCATCGCGGATCCCTTCCTCAGGCAGGGATTACGCCTTTTCTTTTATTCCTCTCCGGAAAGTACTCCCCTTCCGCACTTCCTGCCTGGAGACGTCTTTCTCTACATTCACTTCTGCGGCTTTCCGAACAGGGCGGCTGAAGCAGCCCTCAAGGCCATTCCAGTGACAGAACGTCCGTTTATTATCGAAGACTGCGTCCACGCTCTTTTCACACCGGGAGTGGGGATGTTCGGCGATTTCATCCTTTACAGCTTCCGCAAATTCCTTCCGGTACCGGACGGCGGACTTCTCATCTCCCGTTTCCCTCTTGACCCGAAGCTTGCGCCTCCTTTGGAATCATTCATCTCATGTAAAGTACTCGGAAGCCTCACTGGAGACCGATCACTGCTCAGAAGAGGAGAGGACCTGCTCGATGGAGATGATGAAGCCCGGGCCCCGTCAGAAACAGGACGTTTTCTGCTGGAAAGGACAGAATGGAAAGACATTCCCCCGAGAAGAAGATACAATGCCTGCAGGCTTTCAAACCTTATCGGCATCTCACTTCCGGACGAAGGGGAAAGTGTGCCTCTCGGGATCCCCTTCCGCGTGGAAAGGGGAAAGGATGAACTCGAACGGAGGATTCGTGCGGCAGGATTTGAAACACCCCTGTCCTGGGACTGCCCTCCGGGTGCCCCTGACGATGAGGCGTCACGGACAGTTGTCCTTCCATGCGGTGAAGAGCTGGAGGAGGCAGATCTGCGTGAGATCGCGGCAATTGTAAACAGCACTCCGGGACAGATTTTCTTCATATAAACTCTCCCTGCAGGTTGACGGGTGGACAAGGGAAAAGACCGGTTAATAAAAGATTGACATCTATTTTGCAGGATATATAATGCTCTTGAGTGTATTTATGGATACATAGTATGGACACATAATCTTGTTCCAGGAGGCCGTTTTATGTCTCCAATAAACCTTCAGGCTGAAGAACGAGCTTTCCAGACCCTTTTTGAACTGATCCGGACAAGAGAAATCAGACCTGGCGAGAGGGTCTACGAGACAGAGCTCGCCGAACGGTTTTCCATGAGCCGAACTCCCCTGAGACATGCGATCCTGAATTCCCGTCACATTTGTAACTATAGGTGGAGTTTAACTCTGCAGATTCTCTGACACGAGGCATTTCAAAGTGATTTGCCTCTTGTTTTCCGCACTCTGACACGTTATAATTACAACGTGTTCAGGGGGCGATATCCGTGACCGCAGAACAGCCAAAACTGGTTCGGCATAAACATCCCAACGGTACCGTTTATGTCTACAGGATTCTTGAAAACTGCTGGGATCCGAAGAAAAAGCAGTCGCGAAACAAGCAGGTCTGCATCGGCAAGCTCGATCCGGATACGGGGGAACTCATACCCTCCAGACGCCTGGATGAGTCCCGTGCCGCAGTCCTCGATTCCGCAGTCACCGCCGTAACGAGCGTCAGCGGTCCGGGGATGGTGCTGAGGAAGATCGCGGAGGATGCGGGGTTGGTGAATATCCTGCGCGAGGCGTTCCCGGATTCATGGCAATCCATCCTCTCTCTGGCCTGGTATGTGGCAAGCACGGGGAATGCACTCTCTCACGCTGAGGCCTGGTGCGGGAATCATGAAACGCCTTTCGGAGACTCGTTATGCAGCCAGCGGGTCAGCGAGCTGCTGGAGCGGATGCCGGAAGACGGGCGTCAGACGTTTTTCAAGCTGTGGGGCAGACAGGTCTGCGAGAGAGACTTTCTGTGCTATGACATCACGTCGGTCTCATCCTACTCGGAACAGAACGAGTATGTCCGCATGGGTTACAATCGCGACGGCGAGAAGCTGCCCCAGGTCAATCTGGCCATGGTGTACGGACAGAAGAGCCATCTGCCGGTGACGTACCGTGTCCTGCCCGGCGCGATTCCCGATGTGAAGGCGCTCTCCGCTCTTCTGGAGACGTTCAGGAAGCTGGAGTTCCCGAGCCTGCACCTGGTTATGGACAGGGGTTTCTACAGTCAGGACAATATCGACCGGCTGGTCGAGAGACGGCATAACTTCACAATAGCCGTTCCTTCCCGTCTGAAATGGGTCAAGGACGAGATCGACCGGTTCCGTGGAGGAATGCACGGTCCGGACGGCTTCCGGAAAGTCGGGGATGAGACCCTCTATGTGCATACGCGGATGGTCCCTTGGGGAAAGGAGAGGCGGAGATGCTACGTACAATTGTATTTCAACGCTCTGCGGGCGGCGGAAGACTACGACGGGTTCACCCTGGAGCTCCTGAGGTACCGGGAGGAACTGGAGCAGGAGCGCCCTGTCCCGGAACATGAAGAGGCATACCGTCGGTTTTTCGCCTGTAAAAGAACACCCCGGCGCGGTTTGAAGGTGTCGTACAACACCGGGGCCATCGAGGCGTACCGGAACGATTACGCGGGGTTTTTCGCCATCCTCTCGACGAAATTCAAGGATCCTCTCGAAGCGTTGCGCGTCTATCGGGAGAAGGACGCGGTGGAAAAGTGCTTCGACGACCTGAAGAACGGTCTGGATATGAAGCGTTTGCGGGTGCACGCCTCGGGCAGAATGAAAAACCGGATGTTCATCCAGTTTGTTTCGCTGATCCTGACAAGTCAGATACGCAGAACCATTCGGGAAAAGCTCCCTTCGTCGAAATATACTCCGAAATCGTTGCTTCTCGAACTGGAATCGCTGACAACCATTCACTATAGGGGGAAATACAAAGACCGTCTGACCGAGGCGACGAAGTCCCAGAGGGAAATACTGGAGGCTTTCGGTGTCGGGGTACAGCCCTAGTTACATTTTGGCCGGGAATTTAGGATGCGATGGGACGCCTCGCGGCGGAGGGTATACTCGAAAAGATTCCGGGCAAAAAGGGATATTTTCTTCCCCCTCTCGAAAGACAGGATATGATCGAAGTCTTTTCAGCACGGGCCGCCATTGAAGGAATGGCGGCAGCTATCCTTTCAGAAAAACCACATCCACGAGTTTTCAGAGATCTCAGAGATATTATTTCGCGGCAGCGGGATCTTTTTTCCATCGGATCACGCAAGGGAGACTATGCATCCCTCAACGGGGCATTCCATTTCACCCTGGTTAAAGGAGCAGGCAACAAGTATCTGCAGCGGTCATTCAGCCCGATTTACTGGAGATCCATAATGTATACCCTTCTTTATGCGACTTTTTATACGGAAATCGAGGAAACTTTTCACGTTGACCGTGTTCCCAGCTGGGAACAGCACAGCCTGATAACGGACACCATCGAGTCGGGCAATAAAAATGAAGCCAGGAAAAGAATCGAGGCCCATGTGCTTGAGAATTGCGAATACTGGAAGGGAGAAAACGCAGGCGCTGAAGATGGAAATCTTTATATCCCCTCCTTCCGGGAGGGACCTGAGAGACCAGGCATTGGCAGCTCTAAAGGCAAAAATCCCTTTATAAGCCAAACCCGGATGCATGAGGTGAGGATCCCCGGCTCAGAAACAGCAAAGGAGGATGAACTCAAGCCCCAAATCGGGCAGGAGAGTACAACATAAAGCAGCATGAACAAAAAAGAAAAAAGGAGGAAAACATCATGAAAAGATTCACCGTTTTTGCTTTGGCGCTGATGCTTCTTATTATCGGCGGAGTTGCTGCTCATGCATCAGTCCAGCTCAATTTCTCCACGGGATCCATGGGAGGAGGCTTTTACGCCATCGGCGGCGGCCTTGCAGACTTCATCACAAAACATGCTCCGGGAGTAGAGGTTACTGCGGTCACCTCGGGCGGAGTGAACGAAAACATCAACCGGCTCGATTCAGGTCAGGCAGAGATCGGCATGCTGAACACCATCGACCCGCCCCTGGCATTCGAGGGAAAACCACCCTACAAAAAGGCTTTTAACAAGATGAGGGGCATGGGCATTCTTTATCTTCAGTACGGTCAGCCCTACACACTTGCATCCACAGGAATCAAGACCTACCTCGATCTTAAGGGGAAGGTCGTCTGTGCGGGATCCCCAGGCGGATCGATGCATCAGCAGTTCTTTGACTGGGTCCGGGCCCATGGAATTGATCCGGAGAAGGATTTTAAAAAGGTCGTCTATCTTCCCGCGAGGGAGGCCATGGAAGCCCTGAAGGCAGGACAGGTCGATGCGGTCATGGAGGTTTCAACACTTCCGACTCCTACGATCTCCGAACTTGCGCTTACACACGACCTTGTTCTTATCACGTTTGCCCCCGGATACAGGGACAAGCTGATCGCCGAAAAACCCCAGTACCTTCCTCTTTCTCTTCCCGCCGGCACATATAAAGGCGTGGATGCGGACGTTGAAACCGTGGGCTCCGGCGCCATGTGGGGGGTCCGGGCCGACGTTGATGAAAACGTGGTGTTCGAGATGGTAAAAGCTGCCTACAGCCCGGAGGGGCTGAAGTATATGGGCAAGGTCCACGCAGCGGGCAAAGGGATGTCTCTCGAGAACGCAGCCAAATGGATACCCATTCCCCTTCACCCGGGAGCAGAGAAGTTCTTTAAAGAATCCGGAGTGCTGAAGTAGGGAAATTTCGTTTTTGCTGCCGGGCGCATGTTCCCGAAAATGCGCCCGGCTTTTTGAAAGGAGCCGCTTCAATGGGGAAGCAAAATCCAAAACCTGACACTGCTGTTATTGAACGATCTTTTTCCGGCCTTCGTCTTCATTCGGTCAACTTCGGACTGGCGTTCCTCTCGTTTCTCATTCTGTACTGGACCGTCTTCATAGGAACCGACGTGGTAATAAAACATGCCCTCTTCCTGATGACGGTCTGTATTCTCACGGCTGTTATTTACCCGTTTTCGCGAAATCCGGAGCACCGGCGCTTCTCCTTCGGAATGGATGTTCTCGTTATCGTCCTGACTATTTCTGCATCCCTTTACGCAATGTACGACTACAACGAACGGTTTATGCGCCTCGGCAGTCTCGAACCTCTCGACGTCATCATGGGAACGGCAATGATCCTTGTCGTACTGGATATCGGGCGTCGAGTCATCGGGTGGGCACTGACATCCGTCTCCCTGGTACTTCTTGCGTACGCCTTTTTCGGCAACCTTATTCCCGGGGCGTTCGGCCACAGGGGCGCTGACCTTGCGGGTGTGGTCAACAGCATCTACGCAGGGTTAGAGGGTTTCTACGGGCTTTCCGCACGGATGATGATCCTCTATGTGGCCCCCTTCATCATATTCGGTGCCTTCCTCGAGAAAACAGGTGCCGGAGAATTCTTCATACGCCTCGCCTTCTCCCTGACGAAAAATACCGTGGGCGGCCCGGCAAAAGCTGCGGTCATCGGAAGCGCCATGATCGGATCGATCTCGGGAAGTGCTATCGCGAACGTCTCCTCGACGGGCGTATTCACCATACCTATGATGATCCGGGTGGGCTACAAGCCCCACATTGCCGGGGCAGTTGAGGCCGCCGCATCGACAGGAGGGCAGATCATGCCCCCGATCATGGGAGCAATCGCATTCCTGATGGCTGAATTTACGCAGATTCCGTATATAACCATTGCCACGGTGGCGACGACACCGATCATTCTCTACTTTGCCACGGTCTTCCTTTTCATTCACTTCGAAGCTAAAAAACAGCACATAGGACGGGCAGACGCCGAAGATATTGAACCTGTGCGTACGGTGCTGAGAGATGGCTGGCACTATTTCTTCGCCCTAATACTCATTGTAGTGGTGATGGGCATGGGGTATGCCCCCGGTACTGCTGCCCTGGCGGGAATTTGCGCCCTTCTTGTCACTCACGCCTGCAAGAACAGGAGAATTGACGGAAAGAATTTCTACGAATGCATGGTGCTCGGAGGAAAGTACCTTCTGAGTATCGGAAGCCTCACCGGCTGCATCGGCATTATTCTCTCCATAGTCGGCCTGACCGGGGTCGGGCTCAAATTTTCCTGGTTCTTCTCGGCCCTGTCCCATGGAAGCCCATTCATTGCCATTATTCTCGTCTGCCTGATATCAACCGTCCTCGGCATGGGACTTGCAAGCAGCGCCGCCTATATCATAACAGCGATCGCTGTCGGTCCGGCGCTTCTGGATATGGGATTTCCGATCATGGTGGCTCATTTCATCATGATCTGGTTCAGCATCAACTCGGAGATCACCCCTCCTGTGGGGCTTGCGGCAATCGTGGCGGCCGGCATCGCGAAAGCGGATCCGTGGCGGACCATGTTCACGAGCTTCAAATTCTCCAAGGGGCTGTACATTCTCCCATTCCTCTTCTACTATCGGCCGGAAATACTGCTGCAGGGCTCCCTGACTGATTTTGCCCTTACAACGATCGTTGTCATGTTTGCCCTGACGAGTCTCGCTTCAGCCATCGAGGGATATCTGAGCACATCACTTTTTCTCTACGAACGGCTTCTGCTCCTCCTATGCGCCGGACCGCTCTTTATACCGGGAAGGATCTGGGATGCTCTCGGGATAGGCATTTTCGCACTTGTCTTCTTCCTGCAGAAGCGAAGGGCCAAAAGTGCGGAGAAAATGCCGCGTCAGGTATCAGAACAGCACTGATCGGCAGCGCCCCGCTACGTTTGAAACAACAGGTCACGGCGATACGGAAGAAAAGACTCCCCGCTGCCGAAAAACATCAGGTGCTGAAAACAGGATACCCTGTGTAAAACAGCATTTCTTTGAGGCAGGCGGCTGCGAGCAAAAAAATGCAGAACTCTTGTTTTCATACAGGGTTCTGCATTCACTTTCTCAAAATGTGAAGGCTGATTTTCCGGCAAGACGCCGTCGTGTTCAGTTTAGGGCATTCTTAAAAAGGATCGCTCTTCGGACACTGTGAAAAACAGAGCATGGAACAGATGATTGACAATTCTCTACGCACAGGATATCCTGAATTTAGATTTTCTGGTTGAGCTTGGCCGAGCAGGTAATATAATTTTTCACAATATGCCCTTATTGGCTTTATTTCAATCGGCTTCAATGATCCACAATATCCATAAAACTCTTTTTAAGGAGGAGAATGGCGCATGAGAAAAACGAAATGGGTTATGGGAGTTCTCGCTGCACTTGTATGTGTTCTGGTCGGAGGGGCGGCATTTGCCGCGTATCCTGCAAAACAGATCACAGTTCTTCAGGGGTTCAAACCGGGCGGCGGAAGTGACACCCTGGCACAGTTGACTCAGCCGTACCTTGAGAAAGCCATCGGGCAGTCATTCATTAACCAGTACATTCCCGGAGCAACTGGAGCCATCGCATGGACACAGCTCGCGAAAACAACAAAAAAAGACGGCTATACCATCAGCATCACAAACACGCCCATGCTCCAGACGAACTACATCATGAATCCGGAGATCACATACAATATCACTGAACTTGAACCTCTTGCGAATGTGGTTACAGACCCGGGTATCATTGTTGTTGGTAAAGACAGCCCATATAAGACCGTGCAGGATTTCATGAACGCGGTAAAAGAAAATCCGGGCAAGATCACCGTCGGGAATTCCGGCGTGGGTGGCGATGATTTCTTCACAACACTCATCGTAGAAAAAGCCACGGGCCTGAAGTTCCAAATGATCCCCTTCCAGGGAGACGGCCCCTCCTGGCAGGCAGCTATGGGCGGAAAGATAGACGCCAGCTTCAACAACCTGGGAATCACCTATCCCCAGATAAAGGCAGGGAACCTCATCCCCCTGGCACTTTTCGCAGAAAAGCGCTACGAGTTGCTTCCTGATGTTCCAACGCTTAAAGAGCTTGGCTATGATGTCGTATCCGGTTCTTCACGAGGCTACAGCGCACCGAAGGGAATTCCCGAGGAGGCCAAAAACGCCCTCGTTGAAGCATTCAGGAAAATGGCGGAGATGCCTGAATTCGTGAAGGCATGCAATGACCGGGCATCTATAATCGACATGAAGTTCGGTGACGAATATAAGGCCATGCTCGAGGATCAGGAAGCTAAATTCAAGACTATCTGGGAAGAAGTTCGGGATCAGTATCAGAAGAAATAGTTTATCTACAGCCGTCCTGAAGGCGCCGCCAATGTACCCGCGGCGCCTTTTCCTAATCAGGACTTTGCAGTTTCCCGCAAAACGCACGGACCTGCAGTTTCTTGTCTTACCGGACCCGGCCTGGATTTCACGGCCGGGGAAAAATGCCACAGGAGGTAACCGATTTGGGACACGTGCTTAAACACGGTCTTTTTGCTGTATTCACTTTTATCCTGGCGGGGTACTTTTTTTTCAAGGGATATTCCATGCCCTCCAGTGCAGCTCTTTTTCCCCAGTTAGTCGCGGGACTGGTGTTCCTTCTTTCAGGCGCCATGGTTTTTCAATCCCTGAGAGAAGCAAAAAACCGATCAGGCGAACCGGCATCAGGGGCTGCCGTCGAACAAAAAATCCACGTCCCCAGGGTGATACTCTTCACAGCGCTGATCGCCCTGTATATCTTCCTTATACCCCGCATAGGATATTTCGTGGCAACCCCGCTTTTCATGGTTGTCATGTACATGTTCCTGAGGGCGATCGGCTTTTTCAGGGCCATTCTTATCAGCCTCGGCTTTTCCGTTTTCATTTACTTTCTCTTCATCTGGTTTCTGAAGCTTCCCATTCCCATGGGCCTTCTCGAACGGTTCTTCGAAGTATAAAAAGGGCGGTGTCCTTGCATGATAGTAGATAACATTCTTCTCGGACTCTCATCTGTATTCACGGGCTACAATATGCTTGCGGTCGCTGCAGGAACCGGGCTGGGGCTTGTTGTGGGAGCTATGCCGGGACTTTCAGCCACAATGGCCATAGCCCTTCTCGTCCCTGTAACATTCGTAATGCCCCCGGAGACAGGGATCAGCATGTTGGCATCGATCTACATGGGCGCAATGTACGGAGGGTCTATCGCGGCAATACTCGTTCGCACTCCGGGAACACCTGCGGCCGCAGCGACAATCATGGACGGATATCCCATGGCCCAGAAAGGCGAAGCCGGCAGAGCACTCGGCATTTCACTTACGGCGTCTTTCTTCGGAGGATTGATCAGTTCCGTTTTTCTCCTGACCATCGCCCCGGTTCTGGGAGGCATCGCGGTCATGTTCGGTCCCGTTGAACTCTTCTCCGTCGCTGTTCTTGGTATGACCATCATAGGTTCCCTCTCCCAGGGGTCGGCAATAAAAGGTCTCCTTGCAGGCGCAATCGGGCTTCTGTTTTCAACAGTAGGGATGGACTCCATTACCGGGATACCGCGATTCACCCTGGGAAATATCAATCTTTTTTCAGGAATTCCCTTTACGGTGGCACTCATAGGACTTTTCTCCATTCCCCAGGCAATACGGCTCATCGAGAGGGATGAAGGAGCCGTAGAGCGCATCAACTCCATCACCGACAGGATACTTCTTCCCTGGAAGGAAATCCGGCCGCTGATTCCCACCTTTATCCGGTCCGGACTGATAGGAGTCTTCACGGGAATCATTCCGGGAACGGGCGGCGATACGGCATGCTGGTTCGCCTACAACGAGGCGAAACGCTTTTCCGATGACAAGGAGTCTTTCGGAAAAGGAAACCCGTACGGGCTGGCAGCCCCTGAGGCCGCAAACAATGCCGTTGTGGGAGGAGCGCTTATCCCCACGATATCTCTTGGAATTCCGGGAAGCTCGTCGACAGCAGTCCTCCTCGGGGGACTCATGATCCACGGGATCATGCCCGGACCGACGCTTATGACCGAATACGCGGGAGTGACCTACACCCTTCTCTGGGCCATTCTTCTCTCAAACTTCTTCATGCTGGCCGAGGGAATCGTTTTCACGAAGGCGTGCATTTTCGTCACCAGGATCAGCAACAGGATCCTTTCGGTGGCGATCGTCGTGCTCTGCGTCATCGGCTCCTTTGCCATCAACAACAGCTTTTTCGAGGTCGGGCTCATGTTCGCATTCGGTATTCTCGGATATTTCATGGATAAGCTGAAGATTCCGGTCGCACCACTGGTGGTCGGTCTCATTCTCGGGAGAATGCTTGATGTAAGCCTTCACCAGTCGCTCCTCATGAGCCAGGGGTCGTGGATGATATTTCTGACAAACCCCATTTCCGCGGTGCTGCTGACTATCGCATTCTTCTCGCTGATTCAGTCAACGCCCATGTATACCCGGTGGAGAACATCCAGAAAGAAATCACGGGAGAAAAATAACCCCTAAAAGGAAGGGAGAAACACAATGGAAAAAACAATGCTCGGTCTTGTCACGAATCCCGACGGAGTGGTCGCGCTTGAAGAAGTTCCTGTTCCAAGGCTCGGAGATAATCCCTATGCCCCCCATGACGTCCTCCTCGAGGTAGAATACTGCGGCATCTGCGGAAGCGACATCCACAAGTGGGGAGCCAGCCGGGAAGAGGCGGCGAAGGTGCTCCACCCGGAACGCAAGGTTGTCCAGGGACACGAAATTGTAGCAAGGGTCAAGGAGATTGGTCCGAAAGTCACCCGGGTGAAACCCGGGGACAGGGTCGTGTGCGAAATTGTGACGTTTTACTGCGGCCACTGCCCCGCCTGCCTCGAAGGCCGGTTCAACATCTGCAATACGCTCAAGCCCATGGACGGAAGGGCCCACTACGTAACAGGCGGAGGCTTTGCGAAATACACTGTGTGGCCCGAGTTCCAACTTCATGTCCTCCCCGAAGATGTTGACCCCAAATCGGCTGTCCTCATGGAACCGACTGCCGGATCTGTCCACAGCATCGTCTCCAGGATGGGAGTCCGTGCGGGGGAATCAGTTGCCATACTCGGCCCCGGCGCCAGGGGGATCCTGCTCATGCAGGTGTGCAAAGCCATAGGGGCAGGCCCGATTTTCATGAGCGGCGTAGACAGGGATGCGTCCTTCCGCCTCGCCATGGCCAAAAAGATGGGTGCTGACGAAGTGATCAACGTGGACAAGGAGGACATCCGGAAACGCATCGCCGAACTCACGGGAGGCATCGGTGTGGACGTCGTCCTTGAGAACTCGGGGTCAGTGGAGCCCATTGCGGAATCACTGGATATCGTCCGAAAGGGCGGAAAGGTCCTCTGGGCCGGCGGCGGCATCAGAGGCGGCATTACCGCGCCCGTGGACACCCACAAGATCATCGTCAAGGAGATCGACGTAAAGGGAGAGATTTCCCAGATCCCCTATGACTGGAAGGCCGCCATTCATCTTGTGGGTACTGGCAAGGTCATACTGGACCCGCTGGTGACCCATGAGTTCCCGCTGGAAAAATGGGAGGACGGGTTCAACATGGCGGCCACAAGCCATGACTGCCTCCGCGTCGCCCTTAAAATCTGATCCGAAGGAAGGGAAAAAGATGTCGGCTATTGACCAGCTCCTCGACCCGATCCCCGTACCCCGGATGGTGAAGGTTCGCCAGACATTCGACCGGCCCCGTGTCGGAAATCTTGAAGAAGTGCTCTCCAGGCAACTGAAGAAAAGCGGGTACCTGGCAAAGATCCGGCCCGGCTGGAAGGTCGCGGTGACCGCCGGCAGCAGGGGGATCACAGATATTGCCCTCATGCTGAAGGTCCTGGTGAATGAGATCCGGGCTGCAGGGGGGGAACCATTCCTCTTTCCTGCCATGGGAAGCCATGGCGGAGCCACGGCTGAGGGGCAGATCCATATCCTCCACGGCATGGGAGTTACGGAGGAATTCGTGGGAGCCCCCATACGGGCCACCATGGAAACAGTCCAGCTGGGGACATCGGCCAACGGACGCCCCGTGTACCTGGACAAGTACGCGGACGAGGCGGACGCCATCGTGGTCATCAACAGGGTGAAGCCCCACGTGGCCTTCCGGGGACCATGCGAGAGCGGACTGATGAAGATGGTCACCATAGGCATGGGAAAACAGAAAGGCGCCGACTTCGCCCACATGCTGGGCTTCGGGGAAATGGCGGAGACGGTTCCAGCCATCGCAAGGGTGACCATCGAAAAGAAAAATATACTGTGTGCCGTGGCCATCCTGGAGAACGCTTATCATGAGACCGCAAGGCTTGAAGTGATGGGGAAGGACATGATAGAAAACCGGGAGCCGGAACTGCTGAAAGAGGCGTGGAGTCTCTACCCGAGAATATTTTTCGATGAGCTCGACGTGCTCATCCTTGACGAGATCGGAAAGGACATCAGCGGAACCGGCTTTGATACGAACATCGTCGGCCGCTATCATACGCCCTACGCATCCGGAGGGCCGAAAATCACAAGGGTCGGTGCCCTGGATGTAACCGACAAGTCGAGCGGGAATGCCAACGGTCTCGGGATCCTGGACCTAACCACGAAAAGGGCTTTCGAGAAATTCGATTTCGAGCAGACCTATCCGAATGCGCTGACGTCAACGGTACCCATGAGCGTAAAACTTCCCATGGTGCTGAAGAATGACCGCCAGGCTATACAGGCAGCAATCAAGATGAGCAACGTTATGGACCGCAGCACCGTGAGGATGGTGCGAATAAAGAACACGGTCCACCTCGGGGAAATCGAAATCTCGGAGAACCTCCTGCCGTATGCGTCGCAGCACCCCAACCTTACGGTGACAGGTGAGCCCTACGAGCTTTCCTTCAACAGCGAGGGGAATCTCTTCTAGATTTTCAGAATTACACGCAAAGAACAGCCCCCGGATTTTTTCCGGGGGCTGTGTCGTTCCAGTGAGCCGGTCAGTTCTCTTCTTCGTCGTCCCGGAAGAGCCATATTGCCCCCTCGGACGCACATCCCACTCCCCTGCGGTAGGCCGAGAGCACCCCTCCAAGTCTCCGTTCCGGGCGCTTCAGTTCCTTTCTCCGCATTTCCAGCTCTTCCTCCGGCACGTGGAGGGTCAGGGAATTCGCCTCCAGGTCGATCTCGATGATGTCCCCGTCCTGAACGAGGGCTATGGGACCTCCGACCCAGGCTTCGGGAGCGATGTGCCCCACGCAGGGCCCCCGGGTGGCACCCGAGAAGCGTCCGTCCGTTATCATGGCCACTGAGGTGTGAAGCCCCATTCCCACGAGCATGGCCGCCGGGATGGACAGCTCCCTCATTCCCGGACCGCCCTTCGGCCCTTCATACCGGACCACGAGCACCGAGCCCGGTTCGACCTTTTTGGTCAGGAGGAATTCCTTCACTTCCTCCTCGGAATTGAAAACAACGGCAGGTCCCCTGTGCCGGAACATCTTCGGATCAACGCCGCTCTTCTTCACCACAGCTCCCCTGGGAGCAAGGTTTCCCGACAGGATCGAAAAGCACCCGGAGGGGTGCAGGGGATCGGAGAGCGGACGGATGACTTCCCTGTCCACGGGACCCCGGAAAGCATCCAGGGCGTCGCCGAGTGTACCTCCCATGGCGAGGGGGACGGAGAGATCAAGATGGGGACGAATGGTCGAGAGGAGGGCGGGGACACCTCCGGCCCTGTGATAGTCACTGATGTTCTTCTCCGCCGAAGGCTTGAATTTCGCCACCACCGGAACGGATGACTGTATTTCGTCAAACTTCTTCAAATCCAGGGGAATACCGAGAACCTTCGCGAGGGCCAGTGTATGAAGCACTCCGTTCGTGGAGCCTCCCGCCGCGGAAATATACCTGATCCCGTTGGCAAGAGAGGCTTCGCTCATGATACCGGAGAAGGTGATCCCTTCTCGGACAAGCTGGACCGCCCGTTCGCCGACATCCCGGGCCTGGCGCATCTTCTCCGCCTCACAGAAGAGCATGGTCGCAGTACCGAAGGGCGCCGCACCAGTCGCCTCGAGGAAGGTCCCCATGGTGTTGGCAGTACCGAACATGGAGCAGACTCCGCTGGACGCGCAGAAATGGGTGGTCCATCGCTCGAAGGTCTCATCATCTATGGAATTGCTGTTTTTCCTGCCTATGGCCTCTTTCACGTCGCAGGCGACATACTCCCGGCCTCCCTCTGCGTAGGGGATCATGGTCCCCGCGGTAATGAAAATGGTGGGGAGGTTCAGCCTTGCCGCGGCCATGAGCATCCCGGGGATGATCTTGTCGCATGAGGCGAGCATGACCATGCCGTCAAAGCCGTGGGCTTCCACCATGGACTCGATGGAACCCGCTATTAGATCCCGCTGGGGGAGTATGTAGTGCATGCCGGGCCCCTGGGCGATCCCGTCGCAGGGTGCGGGAACGTTGAACTCGCCGGGAGTCCCCCCTCCTGCCCAGATGCCCTCCTTCACGTACCGTGCAAGCTCGAAGAGGGGCTTGTGTCCGGGGTTGACATCGGTCCAGGAATTCACAACGGCGATGACAGGCTTCCGGAGATCCTTCTCCCTGTAACCCGCCCCGCTCATGAGCCCCACGTAGTAGGCCTCGGTTATCTCTTCAGGTTTTCTGCGCCACGCCATGATTCCGCTCCTTCCGGATACAGTTCTATACACATGTTCCGCATCGCCAGAAACTGGACTCGCAGTAGCCGAGAATTTCGGCCCTGGTCTGCTTCCCGTTGGCCACCGCAATGATCTCTTCAAAAATTGTCCCGCCCATTTCGTCGATGGTTACATCTTCCTGGAGGATGACCCCCGCGTTGATGTCCATGTTGTCCTTCATTTTGGCGAAAGTCGACGGATTCCCCGTAACCTTGATGACAGGAGCGATCGGGTTGCCGACCGGGGTACCGAGCCCCGTGGTGAACACGCAGATCTGGGCTCCTCCGGCCACCATTCCCGTGACGGAGTCCACGTCGAAGCCAGGGGTATCCATCATGACAAGGCCTTTTTTCGTGGGGACCGCGCCGTAGGGAAGGACTTCCTGGAGAACGGAGGTCCCTGCCTTGTGCACACAGCCCAGGGATTTTTCCTCAAGGGTCGTGAGCCCTCCCGCAATATTCCCCGGGGACGGGTTGCCCCCCCGGAGGCTGGTCCCCATATCCAGAGCCCGCTGTTCCATCTGTCGGCATATGGAGCAGAGCTGCTCTCCAACTTCAGGGGACACGGACCGTGCCGCAAGGATGTGTTCCGCGCCGATAAGCTCGGTCGTCTCACTCAAAACAACGGTACCTCCCGTCCTGACCACCCTGTCGCAGGCAGAACCAACGGACGGGTTCGCAGCCACCCCGGATGTGGGGTCGGAACCGCCGCATTCCACGGCCACCACAAGGTCCGAAACATCGCACGGGACCCTCTGCTCGAGGCTTGCCCCCGCAACGAGATCCATGGCGATCCGGACCCCCTGGCTGACGGCATTCAGGCTTCCGCCTGCCTCCTGGATGACCACGCATTCTACCGGTTTTCCGCTTTCGGCGATCGCCTTCGCTACCTCTTTCGGCCTTGCTGTTTCACAGCCAAGTCCTACCACGAGAACGGCAAAAACATTGGGGTTCTTTCCAAGCCCGACAAGGGTATCAATGGTCATTCGGGCATCCCTGCCTATCTGGCCGCACCCCAGGTGATTCTGTAGGGCCACAGTTCCCTGGACCTGCATGGCGATCATGCGTGCGGTCTCAGCAGCGCAGACCACCGAGGGGAGAATGAGCACCTTGTTTCGGATGCCGACGGAACCGTCGGCCCTTTTGTAGGCCATGATCCTGTTCAAATGATTACCCCCTCAGGCTTTTCACGTTGTGAATATGCACGTATCCGCCCGCGGAAATGTTCTCCGAAGCTTCACCGATGCTTTCACCGTACTTGATCACTTTTTCGCCCCTGCGGATATCCGCGAGGGCAAATTTGTGATACATGGGAATATCGTCCACAAGCCTCAATACACTGGAACCCAGTGCAACGGAATCCCCTTTTTTCAGAGGTCTGAGGGCTACCGCCACACTGTCCTTCTCCGAAATTTTCAATGCGTCTCTTGATGCCATCAAGACCCTCCCCGATCATTCACGTCTGCCTGCCGCTTTTACGAAATCCGGCGGGCTTAGACTGCCTGCTTCCAGAAATTTCCGTCATATTTTCTGCTCGGCCTTGCTCGACCAATTGCAAAGAGTATCGTATCATACAGATATTGACGGAGCAAATAAAATTTTCTTTCATTGAAAAAGCGTTTTTTGATATACTCGGTAAAAAGGTGGATTAAAAAATGAATGATGCGAAAAGGGAATTGATCCGCAAAATGTACATTGCCCTGCAGGCAGGAGAAATATCGAAAAACGACATGCTCCTGCCGGAAAGGGATCTCGCAGAGTATTTTCAGGTGAAACGATCATTTATGCGTGAAGCCCTTATCGCCCTGGAAGCTCTCGGAATAATCGATATAAGGGAACGGCAGGGCATGTTTGTAGGGGGGAAGGGGACACAGAACGTCCTCGACAGCCTGAACCTTCTCAATGTATGGCCGAGCGATGCCATTGCCCAGGTGTTCGAGCTGCGGACAATGATCGAAGGGCCTACCGCCGCATTCGCCGCCCTGCGAAGAAACGAGAGGAACATGGCGAAAATACAGGATGCACTCGACCAGCTTTCCTTTCTGAGGGAAAACAGTCATCCCGATATAGGGTCCCTCGGCGTCCGGTACAATGCGATCCTCCACACGGCAGTGGTGGAAGCCGCGCATAATCCTGTGCTCCTTCGTGTGTACGAGGGGACGTCGCGCCTTTACACGGAAGGGATCGTCTCCGTGGGAACACGGGAAAGGGAAAAGCTTCCCTACGAGAAATGGCCTGACCAGGTGTTTTCTGAACACAAAAATATCGTGGACGCGATCCGAAGAGGGGATCCGGATGAGGCCCGGGCCATGGCGGTAGTGCATCTTGAAAACTCCAGGAACAGGATCCAGGGGATCATGACCGACAAGGGTGCCGGGCCGGAGGAAGGGATCATCGTTTCCTCCCGCCGGCAGGAATAAGAAGAGAAAGAAGATATACCGCCGACGCCACCAGGATGATCGTTGCCCCCGCGGTCAGGTTGAACCGCACGGCAAGAGCAAGCCCCGATATGCAAAAGATCGCGCTCAAAACACACGAGATACCCATCATCGTCCAGAGTGATCTCGAATATTTTTCCGCCACCGACGACGGTATGGTCAGCAGGGCAATGACCAGGATGAGACCCACAATACGGATGATGAAGACCACCGCTACGGAAATGAGCACGACAACAATAAAATGGAGAAGGGTCACGGGAACACCCCTCGTCCTCGCAAAATCCTCATCGTATGAGAATGCGGCTATCTCTCTGCTCCAGGGGATCCCGACGGACATGGCCACAGCCAGGAGCGCCGCCATGAGATACAGGTCTTCCGGTGTCACGGCAAGGATACTTCCGAAGAGGTAACTCATGAGGTCGGAACCGTATCCAGGAGTGAGATCGGCGAAGATTATACCCGCAGCCATTCCGGCAGCCCATATGACGCCGATTATGGAATCAGCCCTGGCAGCTTTTTTCAGCATCACCCACGCCATAAACAGGGCAAGTGCGAGGGAGAAGCCCACTGCTCCAGCCTGGGGAGAAATACCTGCATAAAGGGCGAGCCCCACTCCTCCGTAGGCTGCATGGGCCACGCCACCGGCGAGGATCACGTACCGCTTTACAACCACCATGGTCCCAAGAATGCCGCACAGCGCACTGCACAAAAGTGCAGCCCAAAGAGCGTTCTGCATGAAGTCGAACTGAAGAAGTTCAATCATGATCACATTTTCCTTCCTCGTGAACTGCGAGCACTCTGTGCGGGACACCGTGTGCGATAAGTTCAACGGGACACTTTCCCCATACCTGTTCCATCACGCCCGGCCGGATCTCCGCCGAATCGTGGTAAAACACCTTCCGGTTGACGCACGCTATTGCCGTCGCATGTCCCGAAACTGCCGACATGTCGTGGCTCACCAGCACGACCGTCATTTTTCCCCGAAGTTCCCCCAGGAGGGCCAGCAGCATATCCCTGGTATCCGGGTCGATGCTGGCGAGCGGTTCATCGAGAAAAAGCACCCTGGGATCGGAAGCAAGCCCCCGTGCAATAAGTACCCTCTGGCGCTGCCCCTGGGAGAGTTCTCCCATGGATCTTCCCGCCATGCCATCCATTTTCAGGGACCTGAGCGCTTCCATGGCACCACTGCGGTCCTCCCCGGAGTACCGTATCCCCCTTCGGCCCGGCAGCCCGAGCCTTCCCTGGAGCACAACTTCCAGGACAGTAATGGGAAAATTCCTGTTCCGGCCGGCGTCCTGGGGCACATACCCCGCAACTCCCCGGTCTGTTCCCGGTCTTTCACCGAAAATGGAGACTTTTCCCGAAAGCGGAGAGAGAAGCCCGAGAGCAAGTTTCAGGAGCGTTGTTTTCCCCCCTCCGTTCGGGCCGAGTATCACAAGAAATTCTCCTGGAGGAACCGAGAAAGTCACACCCTGCAGAACCATCTCTCCCCCATAGGAAAAACTCATGTCCTCAAACGAAAGAGCCTGGTCTTTGCCCGTCATGAGATCACATTTCCTTCCCTGAAGCGAATCAATGGAAAATACCGCTCTTTATTTATCTCCTGAAACGATCCGCCCGCCTGTTCAGGGAGCATCTTTTTCAGGCCTTTAATCCCGCTGCAAGTGTACCCCAGTTCGGACCTCGAGAAAAGAGCGTATCCGGGCGGCATGAGGTACAATAACTGAAAATAAACCATTCCCGTACGAACGGAGGGGAAAAAATGAAGGATATTCTTGAAGAAGCGGGATCCATGTCGGAAGAGATAACCGCATGGCGGCGGCATCTCCACGAAATCCCCGAGCTGGGGCTGGAAACTCCTAAAACTGCTGCCTTTATTGTTCAGGAACTGAAAAAAATGGGAGTCGGGAACATACGGGAAAAAATAGGAGGCTGGGGAGTGGCCGCCGTCATCGAGGGAGCACTTCCCGGAAAAGTGCTCGCCATACGGGCGGACTGCGACGCCCTTCCCATCAAGGAAGAGACGGGCCTTCCCTTCGCATCGAAAAGCGGGCTGATGCATGCGTGCGGGCACGACGCCCACACAGCCATGGCCCTTGGGGCTGCAAAACTGCTCCTCGCAAACAGGGACAAGCTTGCCGGAACAGTAAAATTCATATTTCAGCCGGCCGAGGAAAACGTTCAGGGTGCAAAGGCAATGATCGACGACGGCGTAATGGAAAACCCCGCCGTAGATGCAGTCATAGGGCTCCATACGGGATGCCTGTGGAAGGAGATCGGCCCGGGGGAGATAGGAGTACGTTTCGGCTCTCTCATGGCTGCAGTGGACCGTTTCATCATCACGTTCAAGGGCAAGGGCGGACACGGTGCCACCCCGCATCTCACGGTGGACCCTGTCACCATGACGTCAACCGCAGTGCTTGAGCTCCAGACTATCCTCAGCAGGGAGCTTTCACCTCTTGACCCTGCGGTACTCACAATCGGCAGAATTGAGGGGGGCAGAGCGTTCAATATCATCGCCGAGAGCTGCACCATAGAAGGGACCGTCCGTACTCTCAGCCCGGAAACCAGGGCTTTCGTCGAAGAACGAATACGTGCTATCGCTTCCCGTGTCGCCGAAGGTATGAGGGGAGAGGCGGAAGTGAAGTACGAGTCGGGGCCTCCCGCACTGATCAACGACAGGGATTTCACGAAGAAATTTCAGGAATTCGCGGCGGAACTCGCCGGAGCTGACAAGGTGAAAGAAATCTCGGAACCCACCATGGGAGGGGAGGACGTGGCATTCTTCCTTGAGAAGGTTCCCGGAACATTCTTCGTTCACGGGAGCTGCAATCCTGAAAAAGGACAGGTATACCCTCACCATAACCCGAAGTTTGACATCGACGAGGATACTCTCCCTCTGGGAAGCGCCCTTTTCGCGGGATTTGCGCTCAACTGGCAGAAATAGGGAAATAAAAGAGAATAAAGGAAAAGCCCCCGATTTCGTTCTTTCGGGGGCTTTTTGGTATGATATAATAGTGAATAACTTATCATATTTAGAGGTGATACCATGTCCAGAATCATGATCGCACCCGGGAAATATGTCCAGGGGTATGGAGAGCTGAAGAAACTGAAGGATCATATCGGGGACCTTGGAAAGAAAGTTCTTGTCCTCATCAGCAGGGGAGGGCTTTCCCGCCTTGAGGATACCATCAGGAAGAGCTTCAGCGGCAGCGATTCCGAACCGGTCTTCGATGTTTTCGGAGGGGAATGTTCCAGGGAAGAAATAGAGCGGATCCGGAAGGTCTGCAGTGAAAAGGAATGCGATGTGGTAGCCGGTATAGGCGGAGGCAAAATCCTTGATACAGCAAAGGCAGTCGCCTTCTATGAAAAGAAGCCCGTTGTGGTGGTACCGACCATTGCATCCACCGATGCTCCCTGCAGCGCCCTGTCGGTTATCTACACCGGGGAAGGCGTATTCAGCGAATACCTCGTTCTTCCGAAAAATCCCGACATAGTGCTGATGGATACGGAAGTTGTCGTCAATGCACCTTCCCGCCTTCTCGTGTCGGGTATGGGTGACGCCCTGGCCACTTATTTTGAGGCCCGTGCCTGCATCGCAGCGGACAAGACCAATATGCCCGGCGGACATGCTACGAAAGCTGCTTTCGCTCTCGCAGAGCTCTGCTGGAACACGCTCCTTGAGGACGGGCTCAAGGCAGTGCTCGCAGTGGAAGCCAGGGCCTGCACAAAGGCAGTGGAAAACGTGGTCGAGGCAAATACATTCCTCAGCGGGCTCGGTTTTGAAAGCGGCGGCCTTGCCGCGGCCCATGCGGTCCACAACGGCTTCACGGTGCTCGAGGAATGCCATGGGCTCTACCACGGCGAAAAAGTGGCCTTCGGAACGCTGGTTCAGCTCGTCCTCGAGAACGCTCCCGAAGAAGAACTTGAAGAAGTCATGGGATTCTGCGCATCAGTGGGACTTCCGGTGACTCTTGAGGAAATGGGCGTCAGGGAAATCGATCCTGAGCGGATAATGGACGTCGCCAGGACCGCCTGCGCCCCGGGAGAGACCATCCACAACATGCCCTTCGCCGTCACCCCCGAAGATGTCTGCTCGGCGATCCTCGCAGCGGATGCCCTCGGACGGCACTTCCTGGCCTGACGCAGCATCCTGATTCCAGCTGCAAAAACGACCGTTCGTGCCTTTTCGGCACGAACGGCCGTTTTTTCCAACCTCGAAAGAATCACAGGGTCTCAGGGAATCCTTCCTCCCTGTCAATACGAGTGACCAGTACCTGGTCGATCCTGTAGTTGTCGATATCCACCACTTCGAACTTATGGTTTCCGTATTCCACTGAGTCGGTACGCTTCGGGACCCTCCTGAGCATGTACATGAGAAAACCGGCGATCGTCTCGTAATGCTCCCACCCTTCGAACTCGTCTATATCCAGGGCCTGCATTACGTCCTCTATGGGCGTGGTGCCGTCCACAAGCCAGGATTTCTCGTCCCTTCGGACTATCAGCTCTTCCTGAAAAGGACTGATCAGCTCACCCATGACGGTGCTCATGACGTCCTGCAGCGTAAGGAGACCTACGACCAGCGCATACTCGTTCACTATGACGGCCATATCTTCCTTTGCATCACGGAAACACTCAAGGGCCTCGAACAGTGTCAGCGTATCGGGCAGAAGGAGGATTTTCCTCACAATGGGATCGGTCCGCAGGGAGATCTTGTTGCCCTTCGCGATCCGGGGAAGGAGATCCTTTGAGTCCACGTACCCCATGACCGTGTCTATTGAGTCCCGCTCACAGACAGGATACTTTCCATGAGGCTTTTCTGTTATCTTGGCATACAGGCTTTCTTCCGACTCACCGAGTGTAAGGTAGACGATGTCGTTCCTTGATGACATGGCCGAGGCCACACCCCTTATGTCCAGTTCGAAGACATTGGCGATGAGATGCTGTTCCTTGTTCAGGAACACTCCCGCCTGGGCTCCCGCATCGGCCATTGCCATGACATCATCGGAGGTGATGTCCTCGCGCCTGACGATGGGAACGCGGAAAAGCCTGAAGAGCATGTCCGCCATTCCGTCGAAGAACCAGACCATGGGGGCGAAGAGCTTCATGCAGAGAGTCATCGGGGCAGCGACCGCCAGAGCGATCCGCTCAGGTTCAATCATCCCCGTTCTTTTCGGGATAAGGTCGGCAAAAAGAACAAAAGCTCCCGTCACGAGGGAGAAGGAGATGGCGAAGGAAACCGTCTGAAGTGCAGGGCCGTCGTAAAACGGATGCAGCCAGGTGGAAATGTAGGGGGAGAGGGCCGACTCGCCCATAACGCCGCCAAGGATAGCCACCGCGTTCAGACCGATCTGGATGACCGTGAAATAATGCCCCGGGTTTTCCTGCAGGTCGAGGACCCTCTGGGCCCGGCGGTCGCCTTTTTTGAGAAGGAGCTTGAGCTTGATTTTGCGGGACGCGGCAAGAGAAATCTCGGACACGGCAAAAAAGGCGCTGACAAGGATCAGTGCAAGAAGCGCAAGTACAGTGTACGGAAAAGACATAAGAGGTACCTCCTGGGACGCCCTCACACAGAAAAGCCCCCGACCTTCAAAAGACTGCCGGAAAATAGCCGGGAATCTTTTCCGGCAAAAATCACGATTATTTCGACCTCATGGACGAAATATGCTCTATTTTACACTATTCAGGGGAATTGCAGCGCCCTTTGACATTCAGAAAAAAGACCTTCGGTGCTGAAAGACCATCAGGTTCCGTTTCATTATAGAGGTAAAAGAGGACCGGGGAGTAAAAGGCCGCAGAATCCTGTTAAATTACTCCCGTTTGTTCCTTTCCGGGTATAAAAGGAAACACTTTTTTGGTCACCTGTGATTCTTTATCGTTTTTTTCTTCCCTGCTCAAGTCTCATACAAGACTGCAGATCGTTTGAAGTATAGGCCAGGTGATCTGCAAGCGCTCCCAGTGCTGTCTCAAGGTCCCCTTCCGCGACTGCGTCCAGAATTGCCCTGTGCTGAAGCTGGGATTCATTCCGCATGGATGAGAGATGCCTCCGAATGTTCCGGTCCGTTTTCTGGCGGAGCCTGGCCAGCATGTCCAGGGTCAAAGGCCGGTCTGCAGGTTCGAAAAGAAGGTTATGGAACATCTGGTTGAGATCCCGCCACCGGATGCAGTCCTTTTCAGTATCCATGAGTACAAGTATCTTTCCGGCGTCTTCGATGATACGGTTTGTAATGCGGGGGAAGGCGATTTTCAGCAGGCTGGTCTCCAGGGCACTGACCATTTCATACAGTTCCCTGGCCTCTTCAACCGAAAGCTCAGTGACCACAGCTCCCCTGTATCCATGAAATGACACCAGTCCCTCCGTCTCGAGCAGGCGCATAGCCTCGCGAAGGGGGATCGGGCTCACGCCGAGACGCATTGCCAGCTGGGCCTGGTGAAGGGGCTTCCCTTCCGGGAGAATTCCCCTGTAGATGGCCTCCCGTAGCACTCCGGCTATGTAGTACGGTGCCGAACTGTCGCCGCTCACCCTTTCGGCCAGTTCTTCAAGGGTCATCTCTTCTTTCATGGAACAACCTCCCTGCTTTTGAAAATATATTTTTCCCCAGAATAAGTATATGAAAACCTGGAAAATTATACTCCGTTGACAGTTTTTGCGCATTTCAACATACTGACTGCGACGGTAAAATGATGGTCTGGTATCAGGCTGTTTTAAATCTGGAAACAATAACCTCTCTGTTTTCACCTTCCTGACGGAAAGCAAAGAGATCAGTGGGATTCAGAAGTCTTCCTGCTTAATTTAAGCACCCGTACAAAGATGGAACTCCGCCTTTTTGCTCGAGGCAAAGATTTTCATTATACGATTACACAGCTTTTATTATGATATTATATCGAATCGAAGGAAACCTCTGCATCATGTTTTTGGTTTTTAACATTCATTTACTCATTGGGTGCGTTTTAACAGGGTTGCTGCCGGAGAACCCGTCTTGCTTCTTCTTTATTGTTCTTCCGAAAAAAATGTATCAGGAGGTGGTTTGTGCGATAAGTCTTTCGGGGAGAGATTACGGCGGATTTCCGGTTTCATCCGTTTTTCCGCTGCATTTGTATCCTTTCTGGAGACGGTTTGGGGAAGTCCAGGGGGCAGTCAGCATTCATTCCGGCCTGAAAAGGAGCGCAGGCTCCGTCCATTGAGCCGGACAGACACCGAAATATGAAAAGAGGTGCATATTTTGTTTGATATCTTGTTCCGTGGAGCAAAAATCGTTGATGGTTCAGGTGCTCCATGGTACCGCGGGGATGTTGGAGTCAGTAACGGACGAATAGCGGCAGTCGGAAAACTTTCAAAAGAGAGTGCGAACCAGGTTATCGATGTTTGCGACAGAGTTTTGTGCCCGGGTTTTATTGATGTACATACCCATTCTGATTTTATTGTTTTCAGAGACCCGGTCATGCTCTCTAAACTGCGCCAGGGTGTAACTACCCAGATGGTGGGGCAATGCGGGCAAAGTGCAGCCCCTGTTAATGAAAAATATGCGGAACTTCTCGAATCCTATCTTGGGTTTATCATGGCAGGGACAAAAATCTCATGGAACTGGAAAACTTTCGACGATTGGCTGAAAGAAGTTGAAAAACTTCCTCTGGCCGTCAACATGGCGACCTGCCTCGGACATGGAACCCTGAGAGCAGCCGTTATGGGCTTTGAAGACCGGGAGGCCTCTCCTCAGGAAATGGAACAGATGAAGGGCCACCTGAGGGAAGCCATGGAGGCAGGCAGTTTCGGCCTTACAAGCGGTCTTATCTATCCTCCCGGCGTTTATGCTCCCAAAGAGGAGATGTGGAGCCTCGCTGAAGTACTCGGTGAAACCGGAGGGCTTTACCTTACTCACATGAGGGGCGAATCCGGAGGACTCCTCGAAGCTGTGGCTGAAACCATCGAGCTTGGGCGGCGCGCCGGCATTCCAGTGCAGATTTCTCACCACAAGGCCCTCGGGAAGGACAACTGGGGACTTGTAACACAATCTCTTCAAATGGTTGATAAGGCCAGGGCGGAAGGAATTGACGTCACTATCGACCAGTACCCCTACAATAACTGCAGCACGAGCGTCCGGGCCTGCCTTCCCCCCTGGGCACAGGCGGGAGGAGTGCACGCAGTTTGCGAGCGTCTTGCTGATCCTGGGACGAGGGCAAAAATAGCGGAAGAAATAAAAGTTTCCCTCGACACGTCAAAACCCTGCGGATGGGAAAGCATGCTCCGTCATGGAGGCGGAGCAGCTGGAGCACTGGTAGTTTACTGCCCGAATACTCCCCAGTGGGAGGGGAAAAACCTCCAGGAAATTTCAGCGGCCATGAACGTTGACCCCGTGGAGGCCGCTTTCAGGATCATCGAGTCAAATAAAGGCAGCGATCTTGCCTGCTACGCCGCAATCGGAGACGAGGATATCAAAACTATCCTTGGACATTCTGCCACAATGGTTGGAGCGGACTCAATTCCACCTGCAGAAGGGGCAAAAGCTCACCCCAGGAGTTTTGGAACCCATTCGAGAATTATTGCCAAATACGTCAGGGAGGAAAAAACGCTCACCCTTGAAAGCGCGGTTCACAAGATGTCCGGAATGCCTGCGGCCCGTTTTGGTCTGCAGCGGAAAGGGCTGATCCGCGAGGGCATGGATGCAGATATTCTTGTTTTCGATCCGGAAAAAGTCCAGGACAACGCCACGTATGAGAATCCCACGCTGTTAGCCTCGGGAATAGATTATGTATTCGTCAAAGGGGTAAAAACACTCGATGGTGAATCATTTACCGGGAGCGCTGCAGGAGAAGTCATACGAAAAGGACGCTGAAGCTTTGTTGAGAGTTGTCACAGAAGGCCTGGAACAGTTCTCCCGGAAGGACGCCCGACAATGGAATCCAGTATGGAATATTCCCTTGCGGGCGGTTCAGGTTTACCGGCGTTTGAGCAGAAAGAAAAATCAAGGAGGCGGAGAGAATGCATAATCTTTTTAAGCGCGCTATATTGGCTTTGTTGGTGATCTGTGTTGTTGCCGGAGTTGCCTCGGCTGCGCCCAAGTATAAATGGTCCTTTGCCCAGCCATGGACACGCCCGGTTGCGGACAAGGGCTATCAGCTCTTTTGTGATAAAGTTAAAGAATACACGAACGGGGACATTGAGATCACCCTTCATTCAAACGGTCTTCTCGGGACCCATGACGAATCCCTCCACGGTGTTCGCGACGGAAGTATCGAAATAGCCACGCTTTCTCCCTATGTCAACCTGGTCCCCGGCGGCATGATGAACTGGATGCCTTGGACAGTCAGTACCTTCGATGAAGCAAGAATTGCCTATGCCTATCCTGACGGCATACTGTTCAAAGTCATGCAGGTAGCATGGGAAGAGGTCGGAGTCCAGATGCTTTTCAGCTGCGCACAGGGAGCATACGGGCTTGGAAACAACCAGCGCCCACTGAAACACCCCGACGACATGAAAAATTTGAAAATGCGGGTGTCATCTTCCCTTGCTTCCGTCCGCTGCCTCGGCAACATGGGATCCGGAACCGGCATGACCATGCAGACCATCCCATGGGCGGAAGTTTACAACGCTCTTGCCAGAGGCGTCGTTGACGGCTGCTGGTCCATGTGGCCCTCCCTTGTAGAGGAGCGCCACGCAGAAGTTCTGAAACACTATACTCATGGCCTGCTGAACTGGGATGCCAACAACGTCGTCATCAACAAGGAGCTTTGGGACAGCCTCGATCCAAAATACCAGGAAGCGATCTACAAAGCAGGCACCGAAGCCGAGCAGTACCTGAACGACCTCTACGAAGCAGAGGAGCAGAATTATATTAAGACACTCCAGAAAGACTATCCGAATCTTACTATCACCTGGCTCACCGATGAGGAAAAGGCGGTCTGGCGCGAAAAGGCCAATATGGCCGCAGTATGGGAAGAACTTTGCGATCCATGGCTTGAAAAGCATTGGCCCGGCCAGAATATGAGCGAGAAAATACGGGCAGAACTGGACGCAGTCAGGGAAAAGGCAGCAGCCAAGAAAAAATAAAAACGGCAGTACAATCTTCCAGGCCTCTTGACACAAGGTTGGCCGCGTTCGAACCTTGAGACGCGGCCAACTTTTAATCAAAATAGAATTTTAAAAGAAAGAGGAACAGCACACATGAAAAAACTCTATTTTTCTTTTGTCGGGCTGCTGACGTTTCTTGAAAACCTGCTGTGCGCTTTCGGTATCATCTTTGCCACAGTGTTTACTGTAATTCAGATCGTGAACAGATACTGGCTGCATTTTGAAATCATGTGGATTTCTGACCTCGTTCTCAACATCTTCGTTCTGGCAGCTATCATTTCCATAGCGATAACAACGAGAGAGGACGCCCATACTGCTGTCGATGTTTTTGTCGAGCGGATGTTCAGGGGGAAGAAGTCTTCTAAGTTCATCAAAATTATTATCAATATTGCATGCCTCGGGATTATCTGGCTTTTAATGCCGATTTTCTACGCCTACTTTCTGAGGGCGCTGAAATTCGACGAATGGGCGACTCTGGTTCCCTGGTTCAATACAAGCTGGCTGGTGGAAGCAATTTTTGTCATGTTCATCCTGTGTGTTTTTCATATCATTCATAATACTGTTCTACAAGCCATAGATCTTTACCGGCTTTGCAGCGGGGGTGCGAAAGAATGAGTCTTGGTCTGGCAACAGCAATATCGGTTTTTATCGGTGGTATGTTTTTCGGCATTCCGATCGCCTGGCTTTTTTTTGGAGCCCCTATATTGGGACTGATAACCGACGGAATGAATTACACCTTTATTTCAGGAACTTTTTACCATGCTCTCAACAGTGCCACTGTCATGGCCATCGCTTTTTTTGTCTATGCCGGCAGTCTTATCTCTGACGCAGGGCTTGCAGACCGGATTGTCCGTTTTTCATACGCCCTGGTGGGACGCATCCGTGGAGGGATGGAGCTCGTCGGAATAGTATCGAGCGTCTTCCTTGGCGCTTTAACGGGCTCGTCAGTACCCTGCATTTCAGCCCTCATCCCGCTGCTTGTTCCCCGTCTTAAAAAATACGGCTATGAACCGAAATACACCACTGCACTTCTTTGTTCTTCGAGCTTTCTGGGCTATCTCATTCCCCCAAGCGTTCCCGCTCTTATATACTGTCTCCTTGCCCAGCAGTCAGTGACCGCACTGTTTCTTTCCACGGTCGTTCCCGGTTTGCTGCTCGCATTGGGGTATGCCGTCCTCAACTACTTCATCTGCCCGAAGTACATGAATCCCGCTCTTATCACGGAGCAGATCGACGAAGCCCCCAGCACGTTCGGGGCAAGAATGAAGGAACTCCTGACCTCGACCTGGGTCGCCATTCCCGCTCTTGGATGCCCGGCAATCATCCTCGTAGGAATCTATGGAGGACTCTGCACTCCCAATGAAGCCGGCGCGATTGCAGTTGTATACTGCTTCTTCATAGGTGTCTTCGTTTACAGGGAACTCACTGCGAAGAAATTCTGGTCCGCGACATTCACTTCCATTCTGTCGATCGGCGTCATCACAATGCTTATCGGCGGAGGGACCGTTCTTGCGCGTTACCTGATCCGTGTCGGAGCGGCACAGCAGGTTGCAAACTTCATGCTCGGCATGTTCAGCAGCAAGATCTTGATACTCCTCGCCATGAACGTTTTTTTCCTGATCCTCGGTATGTTTCTGGACGGGACCCCTATACTCATACTCGGCGTTCCCCTGATCCTTCCGCTGATGCAGCAGCTTGATATGAACCTCGTTCATCTCGGGGCAATAATCATTGTGAACGTGGGGCTGGGTGTCGTCACTCCGCCGTTTGCCATGTCCATTTTCGTCGGTTCACGTCTTTCAGGGTGTTCATACGCCGAACTGGTTCCAATAATGCTGAAGTTTCTGCTTTTTGTGGGAATACCTGTTCTGCTCCTCACAACCTATATTCCTGCACTGTCCTGCTGGCTTCCGACAGTTGTGCTCGGTCCGCAAATGGTAGGTCCCTGGTAAAAAATACTTTTTCTTTTTCAAAAGAAGCAGGAGCCTTAAAACAGGCTTCTGCTTCCTGTTTCTCGGTAAAACAATATATTATCCCACCCTAAAATATATGAAAAACAGGAAAATTATACCCCATTGACAGAAAGAGCCCTTCATAACCATACTTGAGGCAGCATACCCCAATATTACAAAGGAGTGATCTCCATGGCGGTTCCCATGAAGTTTCTCTCGGAAGAACTCGATGCCATGAAACAGGCCGGACTCTACGGAACGATCCGGACTCTCGAAAGCCCCCAGGGAGCCTGGGTCCATATTGACGGGAAGAAATACCTGAACCTCTGCTCCAACAACTACCTCGGCCTCTGCAACGATCCCCGGCTGGTCGCCAAGGTGAAGGAATACACCGATAAGTACGGCGTCGGTCCGGGTGCAGTAAGAACGATAGCAGGGACCATGAGCCCCCACATAGAACTGGAAAAGAAACTCGCCGCCTTCAAGGGTGCGGAGGCAGCTATCGTGATCCAGTCGGGATTCTGCGCCAACCTCACTGTGATCCCCACCCTGGCGGGAGGCGCCGACGACCTTATTTTCAGTGATTCCCTGAACCATGCCTCCATCATCGACGCCTGCAGGCTGTCGAAAGCGAAGGTGATCCGTTACGAGCATTCCGATATGGCCGATCTTGCGAAAAAACTTGAGGAAAACAGTGCGGTGAAGGGAAGAAAACTCCTGATCACCGACGGCGTGTTCTCCATGGACGGCGACATTGCAAAACTTCCCGAGATCGTGGACCTATGCGAGAAGAACGGTGTGATCGTGGCAGTTGACGACGCCCATGGCGAGGGCGTTCTCGGCCGGGGCGGCCGGGGCATAGTCGATCACTTCAATCTCCACGGCCGCGTGGACGTGGAGATCGGGACCATGTCCAAGGCCTTTGGCGTCATGGGAGGCATGGCCGCCGGGAGCACCGTACTCGTGGACTATCTCCGCCAGAAAGCCCGTCCGAACCTCTTCAGCAGTGCCCTTACCATCCCCGACGTGGCCGCCAACCTCGCATCGGTGGAGATCCTCCAGGAGAGCGAGACCCTCGTGAAGAAGCTGTGGAGCAACGGGGATTTCCTGAAGAAGGAACTGAAAGCCATGGGCTTCGACACAGCGCACAGCGAGACACCCATCACGCCGGTCATCATAGGCGAGGCATCAGACGCCAAGGTCTTCAGCGCGAAACTTTTCGAACGGGGAGTCTTCGCCACTGCAATCGTTTTCCCCACGGTCCCGCGGGGAACCGCCCGCATCCGGGCTATGGTCTCGGCTGCCCACTCAGAGGATGATCTGAGGTTTGCAGTCGAGCAGTTCGCGTCCGTAGGCAGGGAAATGGGTATCATCTCATGAAGAGGATCATCGTTACAGGTTCAGGAGGGCAGATAGGGGTGGAACTCACACCTTACCTGAGGAAAATTTACGGTGCGGAGAACGTACTGGCTACGGCCCGGAGGAACATACCCGGTCCGGTTTCCGAGGGCGGCCCCTTTGACCTGCTCGACGTTCGGGATGGAAAAGCCTTCTCGGATCTTATAGGCTCCTTCAGAGCGGACACGGTCATCCACCTTGCCGGTGTTCTCTCGGCAAAAGGGGAGGCAGACCCTCTTACGTCGTGGGATACCAACGTGTGCGGATCCTGTACCGCGCTGGAAGCGGCCCGTGAAAAAGGGGCGGCCTTCTTCTTCCCCAGTTCAATTGCGGCCTTCGGACCCGCGACCCCCGCAAAGAACACCCCTCAGGACACCATCCAGCGCCCCACGACCATCTACGGCGTGGCCAAGGTAACCATGGAGCTCCTCTGCGACTATTACCACAAGAAATTCGGCATGGACACCCGGGGGCTCCGTTTTCCCGGACTGATCAGCTACGAGGCTCTTCCCGGCGGCGGAACCACGGACTACGCCGTGCACATTTACTACGAGGCGGTGAAAAAGGGCAGCTACACAAGCTTCATCGCCCGGGGCACCTACATGGATATGATGTACATGCCCGATGCCCTAGCAGCTGTGGTAAAGCTCATGGAGGCCGATCCTTCGAAGCTGGCCCACAGGAACGCCTTCAATATCTCCGCCATGAGCTTCGAACCGGAGCAGATCGCCGCGTCCATCCGGAAATTCATGCCGGACTTCACCATGGATTACAACGTCGATCCTCTCAGGCAGGGCATCGCCGAATCATGGCCCGATTCTCTGGACTGCAGCGCCGCCCGCGAGGAATGGGGATTCGCGCCCGAGTACGACCTGGACCGGATGACAGAGGATATGTTGCTGAGGCTGAAGGAGAAAAAATAAACGAATGGAGAAATACCCCGGTTTCGGCCGGGGTATTTTTGTATAAACTGATTTTGTTGATGTTTAAATATATTTTTATATTATAAAATAAAATATAACAACAACATGAATATATTTATCAGTCTGAATTGAAAAACAAGAGGATCTGTTGTATTCTTGACCGATCAAGATCCGGAAAAGAACGGGATTCAATATAAAATAAAGGGACAGCCACTCATGCCAAAAAACTTTTTTCCAAAAGAAAACAAACCGACTCTTAAGACACACATGATCCCCGAAAGGAGACAGGTATTTTGGATAAAATCAGAAAAGGCAGCTGGGTTCAGATCGAATGGACGCTCCTTGAACCCTGGGAACGTCCGGAACATCTTCCGCCCGAGACACGTCAGGTCCCTCTCCGTATGAGGGCGAAAGGCATCCTGCAGGAGGAGGCTTCCACCGGTGAACCTGCAACGGTTATTTCCACGTGCGGGCGCACCCTGACCGGAACCCTTGTGGCGGAAAATCCGCCCTTCACCCATTCATTCGGGCCCCAGATCCCGGAATTCATTGGGCTCGGAGATTTTTTACGCTCCCAGTGGAGGTCCGCTGATGAATAACTCATACGAAAGTGTCATGGCCCGCAAAAACGAAATCATGAAAAAATCCCTGCTCATGGATTTCGGCCAGTTCGAGCGCGGGAAGATCTCCTTCGACTACGAGGGAATGATGAATCAGTACGGATACACTCTGGAGGAAATCCGAAAGATCCAGAGAGAAGCCCATGTGGGGGATACTCCGCTAATCGAGCTTCACAACCTGACCCGCACCGTCAGGGCTCTCTCTCCCAAAGGCAAGGGCGCCCGCATCATGATAAAAGATGAAGCAGCGAACCCTTCCGGGAGCTTCAAGGACCGCAGAGCGTCCGTATCGTGCCACTTCGCACAAGCGAAAGGTTTCCCCGGAG
>Ga0334883_1001038_pt1 | contig 44048 bp, 35 predicted proteins | sample GraSluR1_MG_6_FD_207230 | JGI IMG/M metagenome (GOLD analysis project Ga0334883, IMG submission 207230) | Sludge microbial communities from methane-producing bioreactor in Wageningen University, Netherlands - Granular Sludge_09_05-R1 | ecosystem: Engineered > Bioreactor > Anaerobic >...
CGTTCAAACCCAAACATATTTCTTTTTTGTTTCACAAACTTTACATTGACTATGGTTTCTGTCAAAATACTTTCAACTTTATTCAAATAAGCATAACTAGGGAAAAACAAAATATAGTTTCCTTTTTTACCCTCTAACAACGCTTTGGTTGCTCCAACAATCTTATCAATCGAATAATCTCTATCTTTATACCTAGTAGAAACATCATCAATAGCGAATAACAACAAGTTTCTTTGCGAGAAATCACTAACCAACGAGATATCTTGACCGATATTATCAGTTAATAGACTTTTGTAATAATGTATTGGAGTTAACGTAGCGCTGAAAAAAATAACCGCTTCACAATGATTGTCAATGGTATTATTTAAAAATTCTGAAGCATTTAAACAATTAATCGATAGGCTCACTTCGTCATCTTCACATTCCATCACATAAGCAAAATCTTGATTATAATAGTCATATATTTTAACGAATCGAATAATCTCAAAATAAAATTCCTGCAAAAGTTGTCGCTCAAATTTTATCTTGTTATCAGAGAAAATCTTATCTAACTTCAATGTTAACTTTCTTAAAAAAACCAATAAAGTTGGATTAACTTCTTCTTTTTTAATAAAGTCTACTTCAAGTAAAGACATCTTTGCTGCATAAAAGACTTCTAATACTTGTTCTATCTCATTAGTAGGATTGGGCTTTAAATATCTAGACACTTCTAAAGCTTCCTTGAACATAGTTTCTGTTAATCTTGATGAAAACATTCCTCTTGATCTAGAAACCAAATTATGAGCCTCATCACATAGTAAAATCGGACTATAATAACTATCCTCAAAATATCTTACTAACCTTACTAATGGATCAAAAACATAATTATAATCGCAAATTATAATATCTGCATAATTTGAGAGATCTAAACTAAGTTCAAATGGGCAAACTGTGTGTTTTTTTGCATATTTCTTAATCTTTTCTTTGGTTAAAAGAGACTCACACATATATACATCATCAATTGTTTTGAAGACTCGACTATAATATCCATTTGCATACTTGCATACCTCTGGATCGCAGTCTCGTTTATCCATGAAACACATGGCATCTTTAGCTGTAATTTCTACGGTTTTTGCAATTAAACCTTTTTCCTCTAAAAGTTTAATTGTATCGATAACAACTTTTTTTCCATCGTTTTTTGCAGTTGTATAAAAAATCTTTTGTCTTGGTTTGTTTATCGCCTTCAAAGAGGAGTAAAGCGCAGCAACAGTTTTGCCAATTCCAGTTGGAGCTTCAAGATACAGTTTAGATTGATTAATAATGTTCCTATAGATGTAAGCCATCATTTCTCTTTGATTCAATCGATAACTATCAAACGGAAAATCTATACCAATAATTGACTTTTGTCTCGCTGTTTCATGAGCATTTATTTTACTTAACCAATCAAGATATTTTCCTACAGTCTTCAAATAGAACTTTTCAAGCTGTTTTAAGGTAAACTCTTTTTCAAACTGTTTTACCGAAAAATCCTCAACTGCAATATAAGTTAAGATTACTTTAATCTTCTTGATATTATTAGTAACCATATAAATGTACGCATAGATTTTACCTTGCGCTATATGACTTGGTAATGTATCAACTTCTAATAGATCCAAATCCATATGAGTTGACTTAATCTCTTCAATTACTAATAAATCATCATGTCTTAAAACACCATCGATTCTTCCTGATATCGATAGTATAAACTCATCTGTCTGGTATTCAATTTGACAAACCACTTCTTTTTGGTCTTCTTCTTTATAAAGATTTTGCCAATATCTATGAATCTCACTGCCTTCTAGAGCTCTTGTTTGTAACACTCTTGTGCTAGTAATACTCCCAGATCCATAGATGAATTCAACTATATCTTTAACGCTTACAGACATTTCTCTCATCAAATCACCACTAGTCTTTTCTAAACTACTATAAGTAAAGAAAATTGTTCTAAATATCCTTTTTGTAAATTCTTTTTAAATCGTGTACTTCTTATTTGTTTAAAGACTTATAGCATATAAATTATAACATTAAACAAGCTGTTGTAAAACCCTGTATGATTTTAATTATCATGTAATTATTTTATTAATATAATCTTAGAAAATAAAAAACCAAGACTTAGCTTGGTTTCAATAGAATTTTATTCTAAAAGGCAGAAGAGGAAGGTTATTGCTTGTATAAATATCACAAACAGGATATTTTTTCATCGCATATCTTATCTCTTTAATATCCAATTTATTGCTAATTATTATTTGATTGTTTCGAAGACTAACATCATTTATAACTAAAAAATCTGTTCCATTTACAGTATAGTAAAAACCAAGGTTTTTGTTGGATTTTGATACTAAATTGAGATAATTGCTCTGTGTATAAATATATATATACTTCTCGTTTCTTTGATAAGAATAAAATGTTGGAGAATTAGTGTTTTTTCCTATTTTGAATAACTTATCTAAAACACAATTCGCGAGTCTATTTGCCAATAATTGCTTATCTTTAACAGCCACTTCAGATTTATTACCAAAATCAATTGCTGAAACAAGATAGATTTGATTTCTTTCATCCATGACATTCGCTTGAGCTATCCTAATCATGCTTAAGCTAAAATCATCTGCTTCAGGATGATCATACCCAGCAATCTGAACTATAATGAATGGCAAACTAATATCTTTAAAGTCTAATCGCAAACATTTAAAAATCAACTTTAACGCATCTTCATAAACGCTGTAATAAGCGTAATCATTTTCACCTTGATAAAAAATGACTGCTTTTAATGAGTAAGGTAGTAAATCAGATTTAAGTTTGCTATACAAAGGTATTTTTTCATCATTCGATAACTTACTAGTTAATGTTAATATTTCTTGATGATTATTAATATCAGAGTTGCTCATCCAAGAAAAGATTCTTGCATTTTCATGAGTCAAGGTTATTATACCTATTGGAGATTTAATGTTAAGATGTATATTCTTCGAGAAAAGATATGCCAAGGCAGATATTCTTTCTATGGTTGTTTTCCCACTTACATGCCACTTATTATTGCCGTTTATAGAATCATAAAATCGAATGTTATAGTCACAAAAATCTTCATCATGATAACTTTCTATAAGTTGCAATGAAGCATTTATACCTCCCATGAATAAGTATACATCACCCATGACACAATTGTATAAAACTTGTATTTGCTTCTTACAGGTTACAGTTATCGAAAAAGCAGTGTCTTGAAGTGGAATTGCTTTAAACTCAACTAAGAATCTTTCAGTTTTTGACTTAAACCTAATCTCTTGATCAAGCACAGTCACTTTAATATCGGAATTCTTTATACATTTTCCAAATATCCTAATCGGTTTACCAATTTGAAATACCAAATTGTCAGTAAATATTGGTGCTAATTCAAAGTAATTTTTCATTAAGTAACTCCTCTAGTAAAAATTTCACGATCAAAATAATTATATCAAAATGGAGCTAATAATGTAACAAAAAATCATAGATAAAGTTTATAAAAAAATTTGATTTTTTAGATTTATTTTTATATTAACTATTGGATTACATTATATCTCAAAAAATCTTCTTTTTGAATTTATCCCCTACTTTTATTAAATAGAACTCTCTGGCAAAGTCAACGGTATCTCTGATAGATTCTTTTATATCTCTAGTTTGAAATCCTAGCTTTTTCTTAGCTAACTCATTAGAAAAATTGTGATTAGTATTTAAGACTGAAACTGCATAGTGTGTAAACAATGGTCTTCTTCTTATCAGCAAGTAATACATTTCTGCTATATAACTAATGCTTTTAATAAACCAATAAGCTATCTTCATTTTTACTTTCTTTCTGCCTGTATATTCTGCTATATAATCCAATAACTCTTTAACTGATATTTGATTACCAGACAAAATGTATCCTTCTTTATCATTTCCTTTCTCATAAGCTGCTATTATACCTTTAGATACATCTCTTACATCAACAAAATTATATCCACCTTTAATATATGCTACTAAACGCCCTAAAAGATAATCAGTAAATACCTGTCCAAAATTACTTAATTTGTAATCATAAGGTCCAATTATGCCAGAAGGATAAACCACTAAAGTTTCTAAACTTGATTCATTTTGACTCAAAATCAAATTAGTAGCTATTGTTTTTGTTTTAGCATAATGACCTTTTATTCTTTTAGGATCAAACTCACTAGGCTCATAAATTATCTCATTACTTGGTTTTTCAGGTATTGCGTGAACACTAGAAACATAGACCAATCTTCTGATTTTATTTCTTTGACATACCTCAAGTATATTTCTTGTCCCTTCGACATTAACTCTATATAACTGTTTCTTTCTTCCAAATCTTATCTCTACAATCCCTGCTAGGTGAAATACCACATCAAAATCTTCTATTATTTCTACTAATTCAGATTTATTCAAGATATCGCCAAAAACAATTTTTGTATAAGGTTCGATGTATGTAATGTCATCATCTTTTAATACAAGAGAGGTTACCTCATAACCTTTTTTTGATAAATCTTTAACTAATACATTTCCAATATGTCCGGTTGCTCCAGTAACAAAACATTTCATATCTTACCTCCTACCCTTATTGTACAACTAAATCAATTATTATTAAACATGTGTTTATTTATGTGATGATAAAATCATCTTAAGTTCACACAAAAAACAAAAAAAGCCCTAAAAAAGGGCTTTAAGTAAATAAATAATTTTGATAATAACTAATGAACCTTTCTCATGAATTCCTTCAGTTCATCAGTTTTTGGATTATCTAATATATAAGGCTCTCCATGCTCAAGAATCTTGCCTTCATGCATAAAAACAACATAGTCAGCGAAGTCTCTTACAAAACTTAAAACATGAGTAACAAAAACGAATTCTTTACCAATATCTTTTAACTCTTCAATCGCAGTTAGTACTTCATGAGTTAAAATTGGATCCAATGATGAAGTAGGCTCATCAAGAAAAATAATTTCTGGTTCAACACTCAATGCTCTTGCTATTGAAGCTCTTTGAGCTTGTCCTCCTGAAACATTCTTAGGTAATTTGTTTACTTGATCATCCAAATGCAAGAGATGCAAATGTTTTAAAGCAATTTTTTCTGCTTCTTTTTTTGATTTTCTTCTCGTTTTTTCTAATACTAATGTGATATTTCTCTTTAAAGTCAGATGGGGAAAAAGGTTATGATTTTGAAAAACAAAACCAACTCTTTTTCGATGAAATTCATTACTCACCGAAAGATTATTGATGAGAATATTACCTGAAGTAGGAACCTCTAGACCAGACATCAATCTTATCAAGGTAGATTTGCCCGAACCAGATTGACCTATAATTGCCAATGACTTATATTTTTCTAAACTAAAGTTCAATCTATGTAATACTTCAACATCATAACTATGAGAGATATTATTAATCTTTAAAATCATAATGACCATTTCCTTTCCACAAATTTCGTCAATTGAGAAAGTGGTATTGTGATAATCAAGTATAGTATCCACATGAGAATATACCCTTCAACAAAAGCAAAAGTTCTTGATTGTGCAATTTTGATTGCAAAGAATATTTCATTATAACTTAAAACATTTAACAATGCGCTACCCTTGATTATCAATGAGAAATTATTCATCATAGGTGGCATTAATATTCTGATAACTTGAGGAATAATTATATAACGATACCTTTGAAACGAGGTAAAACCAAATAAATCCATCGCCATATATTGCTCTTCTGAAATACTAGAAAATGCCGATTTAAAAACATTTTTCATATATGGTGACATATAGACTATTAACGCTAATACCCCCATCAAGTTTCTTCGATATGTATTAAAAGCTGGTCCAATTAGAAATGCCATAACAATTATTAAAACAAGTAATGGTGTTCCATAGATTATCTCTGTAAAAACATCGATAAGAGCATTAAAGTATCTAACTTTAGATTTTTGTAGCAGATAAAATAAAAAACCAATAATCATACTTCCAAACAAGGAGATTACTGATACTAAAATAGTATTTCTTATCCCTTGTACTACTAGAAACTGATAATCAGCAAATACTTCAAAGGAAAAATCTGAAGACTGACGTTGAACAATATATAATATGAAAAATAATACAGTTAAAATAGCTAATGAGTAGGCAAAATAGTCTTTTAACTTACTCGTTAATGTAGAATTCAAGACCGTACCTACCTAATCTTTCAAGCAACTCCGCGTCCCATTTTTCGGTTAATATCGAGTAAACTCCACCTTCTTCATTAAATGTTGCAATAAATGCATTCGCCTGTGCCAAAAGTTCGCTGTTTCCTTTGGATACTGCCATCCCGATCGGACTTGAAACAAAAGCATCCCAAAGAACAATTGTAGTATTCGGATTAGCTTTATTTCCATTTATAACTGGATTTGCACTCATAAGCAAGATATCTGAAGTTCCTTGAGCAACTGCTTCAATAGCAGTTCCTAAGTCTGTCGATTGACTTACTATTTTACCATAGCTTTCTGGTATTGTAGTAGAAACTTGAGTAGCTATCCCAACATATCTCGCATTATCAATTGCTAAAATATCTTGAATAGTTGAATCTTCAGTAATACCATTGCTATTTGCAAAGTTCTTATTGATTAACGAAATAATCTTGAAATAGAAATAAGGATCTGAAAAATCTACCGATATCTTTCTCTCTTCTGTAATACTCATAGAAGCGATTGCAATATCAATTTCACCTGAATTTAACGCAGGGATAAGCGTCGAAAAATCTGTATTAACGATTATAACTTCTCTTCCCAAAAACTCTCCAAACATCATTGCTATATCAACACTTATTCCTTCAGGAGTTCCCATTAAATCCATTGTTTCAAATGGTGGATAACTTAAATCCATTCCTACTTTCAACGGTGGTAATCCTGTAGTTGATGACTCGGTCCTAGAAGATGTTGTACTACTGTTTTGATTATTAATAGTAGTGTCGGCTGAACAACCCAAAAAAACTAAAAACGTGAATATAAACATAAATGTAAATAATAACTTTTTCATAATAACCTCCTTTTTGTTATATAATATCATATTGAATTAGCATTAATGTTTTTTTTGCTCAAAAAAAAGCCCGCTGATGGTAATTAGCGGGCTTTATATATTGATTAAATTTCTTGATAAGGTATTTCAAACGCTTCGCAAACACCTTCACATGTGCATTTTCCTAAATAGGTATTAACACCAAATTTTAGTGGTTTTGAAATTTCGATTGCTTTTTCAAAACCGTGGTCTGCTAACATCAAGCCATACTTCAAAGTTGAGTTATTTAAAGCTAAAGTTGAAGTTTGTGGAACAGCACCTGGCATATTAGCGACACAGTAGTGAATAATACCATCTACCACGAAAGTTGGTTTATCATGATATGTAGCTTTTGATACCTCTGTTGAACCACCTTGATCAATCGCTATATCAACAATTACACTTCCTGGTTTCATGCTCTTGTAATATTCTCTCTTAATGAGTTTAGGTGCTTTTGCTCCTGGCAACAAAACTCCACTTACGACTAAATCTGATTCTTTTAATGTTTCTTGAATGTTATGAGAATTACTATACAAAGTTGTAATTCTATTTCCGTATAAATCATCCAAGTATGTAAGTTTATCAATGTTAATATCAAGCACTGTAACATTAGCCGCTAAACCTACAGCCATTTTCAAAGCACTTTCACCAACTACTCCAGCCCCAATAATTGCGACATTAGCTCTTCTTGTTCCTGGCACCCCACTTAATAGAACACCTGAACCACCAAGAGGTTTTTGAAGATGTTTAGCTCCTTCAATAACTCCTAGTCTTCCTGCAACCGAACTCATAGGTTTAAGACAAGGTAATGATCCGTCTTCAAGAATAATTGTCTCATAAGCCACAGATTTTACTTTTTTAGCCAACAACGCTTCCGTTAATGGTTGATCAGCTGCTAGATGCAAGTAAGTATAAAGTATTAAACCTTCGCGGAAATATTGATATTCATCCGCTAATGGTTCTTTAACTTTAACTATCATATCTGATTTGTCCCACACTTCTTTTGCGCTATTTAGGATTTCTGCTCCAGCGTTTATGTAGTCTTCATCAGTAAATCCTGAATTCAACCCTGCATTGGTTTCTATATAAACCTTGTGCCCGTGTCTAACATATTCATTTACACTACCCGGTGTCAAACCAACCCTAAACTCAAGTTTCTTAATTTCTTTTACACTTCCAATTATCATTTTATAATCACCTCACTGTTTATATTTTAACATAATAGATAGCGTTTTCATAACCATTTTTTTATTTTTTTTATTTTTTTTAAAACCTGAAAAAGAACTATTCCCAAGTAAGATTTTTAATAAATTAATGACTTTTCGATATAAAAATGTAAAAAGGCTTTAAATAGCCTTTTTACACAATTATTTACACGCTAATTCATATATTTTTTTTGCATCTTCCATCGTAAGAGTCTGATAATTGCCAACTCTCTCACCAACGTTTACATATAGATTCTCAACTAACTTTGGAATATCATCAATCGACATGTTTATCTCTTTGAAACTGGTTGGCATATTCAAGGATTTAAAGAATGCTTCTAATCTATCAATTCCTAACATAGCTACCTTTAGTGGCTTTCTTTTATTATCTTTTACTTTCATAACTTTAATCGCAAACCGTCTATATCTTTGAATGTCACTTTTGACTGTATATCTCATATACGCAGGAATCATAACTGCTAATCCTGCTCCATGAGTAATATCATACATAGCACTCAACTCATGTTCTAATCTATGTGTTGCCCAATCACTCCCTCTACCTACACCTAAAGATCCATTATGAGCAATTGTGGAAGCCCAACAAATCGTTGCTCTTGCTTCATAATCTGTTGGGTTTTTTATAATGACTTTTGCCGCTTCAATAATCGTTACCATTGTTGCTTCGGATAATCTATCTACTAAAATTACATTTTTAGATTTAGTAAAGTATCTCTCAAATATGTGACTCATCATATCAACTATTCCTGCTGCTGTTTGATAAGTTGGCAATGTAAAAGTTAACTCTGGATTGATTATCGCAAACACAGGTCTGAATAACTCTGTATTTAACCCTTTCTTCCTTAATGGACTTGTCTTGGTGATAATTGAAGAAGTCGACCCTTCACTACCAGCTGCATGTATTGTTAATACAACTCCTACCTTAAGGGTTTCTTTGACTTGTTCTAAACGATCAAAAAAATCCCAAAAATCACCATCATATAACGCTCCTGCTGAGATAGCTTTTGCAGAGTCAATAACCGATCCCCCTCCAACAGCTAAAATAAAATCTACTTGCTCTTTCTTACATAATTCAATTCCTTTATAAACTAATGTATCTCGGGGATTAGGAACTACTCCACCTAACTCTAGATAATCAATTCCTACTTCATTTATCGCTTTGATTACTCTGTCAAAAAGTCCGGACCTTTTTATAGAGCCCGTTCCATAATGAACTAGAACTTTTTTGGCATTTGATTCTTTTAGTAGAGTTCCTACTTGAGTTTCAGTATTCTTTCCAAAAACAAATTTTGTCGGACTCTGAAAAATAAAGTTATCCATAAAATCTCACCTCGTTAGAATATTATATCATAATAATAGCTATTAGAAAACACAAGAAAAATGCTTTTTAAAAGTAATCCGTCATTTAATCTTAAGATATAACATGCTATAATAAATATCACAGGAGGATTATAAATGAAGAATACTAATTGGCTTAAAAATGCGTATATTGCTCACCGAGGATTTCACTCGCAAGACAAATCGATTCCCGAGAATTCTCTCTTAGCTTTTAAAAAGGCCATGAACCATGGGTATGCAATCGAACTCGATATTCATGTTTTAAAAGATGGACAAGTAGTTGTGTTTCATGATGATGATTTACTTAGAATGTGTAATTCAAAACTTAAGTTAAGGGATGTTTCTTATGAAGAAATTAAGAATTTCTTACTTCTAGAATCAAATGAAAAAATACCTTTGCTGACTGATGTTTTAAAGCTGATTGATAGCAAAGTTCCCTTGTTGATTGAACTGAAGCCAAAAGGAGATATCTATTCTCTTTGTGAAAACTTCATAAAAGCAATAGACAAATACCAAGGTCCTTATGCAATTCAATCATTCAATCCAAAGGTTGTTTTATGGTTTAAAAAAAATCATCCCCAAATAATCAGAGGGCAGTTAGCAGAATTCTTCACTAATGACCATACAATCAAAAAATCGACGAAGTATTTACTTAAGTCCTTGTTCTTCAATCGATTTTCAAAGCCAGACTTCATTAATTATGGAATTAAGGATTTACCAAATAAATATGTCGATAAAGCCAGGAAAAAGCGAATGATAATAATTGGCTATACAGCAACAAATATTAAAGATTTCGAAATGATGAAGGAACATTACGATAATTCAGTCTTTGAATTCTTTCACCCAAATAAAAAAAGCCACTCATGATTAATAAACCATGAGTGCATTTTTTTTAGTCCATATCTACATCGAAATTCTCCAAGACATTCTCTTTCTTAATTATTTTTGCATCTCCATGTTTTACTAAGAACATTGTAAAGAAAGCTAAAGCGACAAAGAATGCTGCATAAGGGAATAAAGCTTTTCTTCCTAAAGCGTCCATCAAAATACCAGAAATAATTGGTGTTAATATTTGCGCTCCCATTGAAAAGGTATAATAATAACCAGTGTATTTACCTACATTTGATCCCTTAGATAATTCAACAACCATTGGGTATGAGTTAACATTGATAGTCGCCCAACCAATCCCTGTTAAACCAAATATGACATACATAATCGCAGCTGTATTGGGAGTTAAGAAATACACAGAACCAAAGCATAAAGTTAATAAAACAATTCCCATTAGTATAGTTTTTCTTCTTCCTATTTTAGTTGCAACAATTCCAATTGGGATAAATGCTATTAATGCCGCTCCTTGAGCTATCAATAATGGCAGTGAAAATCCCAACTCTAATACTTTTGGAGCATAATCAGATAGTTTTGTTGTTACTGCATTATATCCCATAAACCACAATGAAACAGATACTAAAATCAAAATCAATGATCGTTTTTTATCTTTTGATAACTCTTCAACAGATTCTTCTAACTCTTCTGCTTCCTTTTCTTCATCATTCAAGCCATACTTAATATCTTCTGCTTCTTTTTCTTCAACCAATTTTGGTTCCTTTACTTTCCACAAGAATATACCAAGCAATATAAACATAACTGCTCCAACAGTAATGAATGCCGGTGCATAATTAACATATGATTTATTATCTAAAGCAAATACTGTAAGAATTAGAATCGCTCCAATTCCCCCAAAGGTACCCATCAAGTTTATTATAGCATTAGCTTTTGATCTAAGTGGTTTAATTGTAACATCAGGCATTAAAGCAACTGCCGGAGATCTAAAAGTAGCCATTGCTAGCAAAGCAACTAAAAGTGTCAATGCAAAAACAATAAAAGTTCCTGGATTTCTACTTGTTTCTACCCAAGCTCTTTGATTTAGGTGAAGATAAAAGTATTCCTTTAAATCGGAATTATCTTTCTCGGATATTTCTCCACCAACGCCAACAAAAGCTAAAATTTCATCAATACCTTCTCTTCGATCACTATCATAATCATAGCTATTTGGATTACTTGTATCATCAGTATCTACACCATCAATTACCCTTTCATAAAACCTCGTGTATTGCTCTTGGGTAATAACTCCAGAATCTCTTAGCCCTTCCCATTGAGAAACAATATCATTCCTAATTCCAACCCAAGCATTATAATCGAGATTTGCATCATGCATGTCATTATATTGAGTAACAATAGTAGTCTCTGTTTCCAGTTTAGTTGTTTGATAACTATCACTGAAAGTTAATCCAACAAAAGCAAAAGCCGCAATAACAGTACCGATGATAACATAAGGAGTTCTTTTTCCTAATTTCGAGTTTGTTTTATCTGAAAGATGCCCAAAAAGTGGAATCAAAAACAAAGCTAAAACATTGTCTAAAGCCATTACCACTCCTGACCATGTTTGATTCAAACCAAACTTGTCAATCAATATTTTAGTGATTATTGAATCATAGGTTTGCCAGAACAAAGATATCAAAAAGAATGCTAGTCCGACGTAAAATACTTTTTTTGTGTTTAGTTTCATAACTCACCTCATAAAAAAATCTTATGAATATTATATCACTAAAATAAATATTAAAAGTAAAATTTCTGAAAAAAACCAATAAAAAACTCAGTTGATATCTACAACTGAGTAGTTTTTATTAATACATCTTACTTGCAAGGTATTTCATAGTTAACTCATTATACTTTGTAGCATGCAACTTGATCCTTGTGGTATCATTAAGACCAGATTTAACCTGAAAATACAAGGTTTTGCTTACTTTGAACATCATTATTAAAGCAACCAATAGTATCAATCCCGCTCCAACATAGTTTAAAATGCCTGAATAAGGATAAGCTGGTATAGCAACAAGACTGGCATAAATTGCATAGGCAAGACCAATAGATCCGATCGCTAAGATAAATCCTAGTAATCTAACCCACAAAGCATGACGAATATATTCTACATAATACTCAACATGAGTAATACTCTTTAACTCTATTTCATTCATTCCTCTTTTGCGGATTTTTTTTCCTTTATTAATAAAATTACCATAGGTATAGAAGATTAACCTCTTTGTAGTTAAAACTATCTGAATTAAATAATCTTTTCCTTTTAATTTCGGAAAATCTTTATATACTTTTTCACCGCTGTCAATAATGATATTCTTTAAAACATTATCTTTCATACGTTCACCGCCAACCTTATTATAATTTTACTCTATAGTCAATGGTTTTTCAACCGCTTATAATAAAGTTAAAGTGTTTTATTAACAACTTTTGTCAATTCCCCGAACAACATTGGAATAAATCCAAGAATTATCGCAATAACTAACTCTAGTAATGTCAATGCTTCAATCTTGAAAACCCCTGCTATTGGTGGTACATAAACTAAAATCATCAGTAGACCAATTGATATAAAGACAGCAAAATTAAGATACTTGTTGTTAAAAGGATTCATTTGGAATAAGAATTTTGTTTCTGATCTCGCTGAATAACCTCTAAATAACTCGCCAAATATTATAGTAACAAATATCATTGTTCTCGCTTGCGCTAATGATGCTCCCTCTATTATAAGACCAAGTTTGAAAGCTGTTAATGCTGCTAACATCAATCCAAACCCTTGGATAAAAACCTTAATCAAAGTTTCCTTATTCAACAATTTTTCTTGAGAATTCCGTGGTTTTTTATCCATAACCCCTGCTTCTCCCTCTTCTAATCCTAGAGCAAAAGCCGGGAAAGAGTCAGTCATCAAATTTATCCATAGAAGATGCACTGCTAGCAGTGGTATATAATTGCCAAAGAAAGCACCGAATATCATGGCTATAAGTATAACTAATACTTCTCCAATATTACATGATATCAGGTATGTTGTAAACTTTCTAATATTTGAATAGATTGTTCTACCTTCTTCAACTGCTGAAACAATAGAAGCAAAGTTATCATCAACCAAAATCATATTACTTGCTTCTTTTGAGACTTCTGTACCAGTAATACCCATTGCAACCCCAATATCTGCCTGCTTTAAAGCTGGAGAATCATTCACTCCATCTCCTGTCATTGCAACTACCTCACCAGATTTTTGTAAAACCTCAACAATTCTAATCTTATCTGCTGGTGTACTTCTTGCAAAAACATCGCAATTAAGAATTGCTTCTTCAAATTCTTTATCCGACATATTCTTTGTATCTTCACCTGAAAGGGCTAAACCTCCAGATTTCATTATATTTAACTCTTTTGCGATTGCTTTTGCTGTAGTCAAATGATCACCTGTAATCATCATAACTCTAATCCCAGCTTTACGACATATCGCAATTGCTTCTTTAGCTTCAATACGTGGTGGGTCTATCATTGCTACTAACCCAACAAAAATTAAATCTTGTTCTAAATCATTTGATTTCGGGTCATTAGTTTCTTGATAGGCAAAACCAAGAACTCGATATGCTTCTGCAGAATAAGTTTCAACTTGTTTTAAAACTCTATCGATATGATCTTGAGTTAATGAAACAACTTCTCCCTTAATAGAGATGTAACTACATATTTTTATCAACTGATCAGCGGCTCCTTTAGTAAATACAAAGAAAGAATCCCTTACCTTATTAATTGAACTCATCATCTTTCTTGTTGAATCAAAAGGATATTCATTAATTTTTTGGTATTGATCTGTTTGTAGTTCTAAGTCATAACCTCCTTTAGCAGCTAAAACCAGTAAAGAACCTTCTGTAGGGTCACCTATTATACTATTACCATCCAGTTTAGCATCATTGCAAAGTGAAGATATCATCAAGATTTTTTCAAGATTTAACTCTATTTTTGCTGGAGATTTATCTTTAAATATTTTCCCGTTAATTTCATAGCCATTACCAGTTACACTATATTCATTATCTATATCATAGACCTTTCTTACTGTCATTTGATTTTGAGTCAAAGTTCCGGTTTTATCAGAACAAATAACAGTTGCTTGACCAAGCGTTTCCACTGTTGAAAGACTTTTTACTATTGCGTTTCTCTTTACCATCCTTTGCATACCTAAAGCTAAAACAACTGTAATTACCGCTGTTAATCCTTCTGGTATAGCAGCTACTGCCAAAGCAATCAATGTCAGAAAGATTTCATTAACATCTTTTCCTTGCAAAATACCTAAACCAAACACAACTATTGATACTCCAATACAGATAAAGCCAAGTACTTTTGCAAACTCATCAATTGTCTTTTGAAGAGGTGTTTTTGAATCCTTTACTTCATCAAGCATAGAAGCAATCAAACCTATCTCTGTTGACATACCAATATTAGTGACTATTCCCTTACCTTTTCCATAAGTGACTAAAGTTGACATAAATACAGAATTCTCTCTTTCAGCCAAAATAGTATCGGCTAATAGAACTTTAGAAGCATCTTTTTCAACCGAAGTAGATTCTCCTGTTAAAGCAGACTCATCAATTCTTAGATTTGTCGATTCAATCAGTCTTATATCTGCAGCAACATAATCACCTGTTTCAAGCAAAACTAAATCCCCAACAGTAAGCTCTATTGAAGGTATTTCTTGAACTCTGCCATCACGAATAACTTTTGCATGTGGCGAAGACATCTTTTTTAAAGCTGCTAATGCATTATTAGCCCTTTGTTCTTGAGATACACCTAAAATGGCATTTAATATTACGATAGCCAATATAATCAAACCATCAACAAGACCTTCATGCCCAATAATCCCAGTTATAATCGAAACAATTGCTGCAATTAAAAGAATAATAACTAAAAAGTCTTTAAACTGAACCAAAAACATCTCAAACAAAGACTTTTTCTTCTTCTCTTTTAACTCATTAAAGCCATATTGCTCCTGCCTAATCGCAACTTGATGTTGGGTTAAACCTTTTTTTAGATCTACTTCATGCTTTAGTATTACATCAGATATCTTCTCATTAAATTCTTTCATTAACTTCCCTCTCTTTTTTAAAAAAAGACTTATGCACCGATTGTGCATAAGTCTCGCTGTTAAAATTAAACCAGGCTCAATGCCATGCTTGTTGATTTAATCACACTCCGGTCAGCTACTCCCCTATGTAATTTAATAATACCTTCTCAACGTTCAATTGTCAATCTGTATTAGACTTATTTCTTTTATTGTTTAACACACCTTTAGCAAAAGCACCATAGTGATTGACAATAATTTCAAAACCTAAAGCTAACAATATCAAAAGCAAAGTCCAAGCAAAAACTTCAGAAAATTCCAGATTTGTTTTAGCTAGATATAATTGATTGCCAATAGAATTCTTTGTTTGTGATAAATACTCTGCCATAACTAAAACTTTTATTCCCAATCCAAGTGATTGCAGCAAAGCTGTGCGAATATCTCTTGAAATTAAGGGTACATAACAATGTCTAATCATAACAGAAAGTTGGTTATTTTCTAATTTAAAAACATCTATTAACTCTTGATCTATTCCTTTTATCGCTCCGAAGGTGCCCTGAAAAATTAAAGGGAAAAGCATTAGAAATGTTATCACATAAGGGGTTAAAACAAATCCAAGCATAATCAATAGTATAACGGTGATCGAAATAACTGGAATCGTTCTTAAAACTGTCACAATTGGTTGTACAAAAGCTTGAAATTTATCGTTTAATCCTGCTAAAAGACCAAAGCCAAAGCCAAAAACAAAAGCGAATATCATACTTAACAATAATCTAATGACACTAGTAAACAATGAAATCAATGAAACTCTATTAGTGAAAATATTGATAAAGTCAACCAAAACAGTTTGAGGCATAGGTAAGAGGAACTGATTGTTTACAACCAAACCAAGAATAACCCATACTAAAAAAATCAAAAAAACTGCCATTGCACTATATCTTGTTTTCACTCATATCACCTATCTATAAAAGTCTTCGTCAGGGAGTTTGTTACCTATCAAAGCTGGGTTTAAATCCATAATGATATCTAAAAATGATATAACGTCTTCTTTCATATCTTTAGCTAGAACAAAATCAATATTTGATTTAGGGATAGCTGATATCAAAACACTTTCTAAAAAGCCATATTCTAATTCAGTTGCTAATGCTGCAGTTGCTTCTAAATCGTCGTTAACTTTAACAATTGAAATCTCTAAATCTTTCAAGAATGAACTGACTAATCTACTAGATAAAGATTTCTTTGCGAAAACTGCTGCTTGAGGAAAGTAATCATTCTCTGTTATCGACAAATATTCTTCCTGGATATCAATTGTCTTTAATCCCACTATATTGTTCTTAAGAACTGATAGAGCTGGTTCTGCTGATAAAATAATCTTACTATTATCAGCCAAAAGCATTGCATTAGCAGATGTTAACGAGTCAACATATGTGATATCTACATCTATACCACTTTCAAGTAATACATACTGCAAAACAATGTCAGAAACAGCATTTTGTCCAAAACATATCACTTCTTTACCTTCTAAAAATTCAAGATTGAACTCCCAATCTGTAACTGTTGCTAAATAGAAATTGCCAAAAGTTACCCCTGCAATCAATTGATAATCTATATTGTTGTTATAAAGCTTTGCACCTAAATTAATCGGTGCAATTATAAAATCATAGTTAGCTGCTCCAAAACCTGCTACTAAAGCATCAGGTCCATTAACGATATCCGTTAAATACCTATCTTGATTCTCTTGCAAGAATATCTGAGCCAAGGCTGGTGCTCCCGAAGGTGTTAAAACCTTGATTTTTTCCTTGTTATTACAACCTGCAAGTGCCAAAACCATCGCTAAAAGACATATCAAGAAAATTTTTTTCATTTCTTTCGTTCCTCATAGAATGAACGTTTATGATAATGCGTATGTAATAATTCATGAGCTTTGTGAGAATTTGGTTTTCCCAAGAACTCCTCATAAAGTTTCTTAACGGCAATGTTTTCGTGTGACTTTCTTAACTCGTTATTGTGATCAATGCTGTATAAAACTTTTGCTCGAAGCGCTCTTACATCAAATTTCTCTTGATTAGCTGCTGATACAATTGGTTGTCCTCCACCATTAATACAACCACCCGTACAACCCATAAATTCAACAAAATGATAGTTTTTCTTAGCGGATTTCATATGTTTTATAAACTGTTTGATACCAGCTCCACCATGAACAACCGCTACATTAACATCAATACCTGCAACTTTATATGTTGCTTCTTTGATATCATCAAGTCCTCTAATATCTTCAAATTCAACTGGCGTTGAGTGTCCTTCAAGGATTTCAGTAACTGTTCTCAATGCCGCTTCCATAACACCACCTGTAGCTCCAAATATAGATGCAGCTCCAGTATAGCTAGCCAACTCTCCAAATGGTTTGATTGGTTCTAAATCACGGAAAGGTATACCTTTATGTCTAATTATTCTTGCGATTTCTCTTGTGGTTAAAACACAATCGACATCACGATAACCTTCTCTGCCAAACTCAGGTCTAGTTGCTTCAGCTTTTTTTGCTACACAAGGCATAATCGATAGAGAAAAAATCTTTTTTGGATCAACTCCCAATTTTTCAGCATAATAGGTTTTTATCAATGCTCCAGCCATCTGTTGAGGTGATTTACATGTTGAAACATTAGGTATTAATTCTGGATAATAAAGCTCCAAATAATTAACCCAACCTGGTGAACACGAGGTAAACATAGGTAAAACTCCACCATTTTGTAATCTATCAATAAACTCATGTCCTTCTTCTATTATTGTAAGGTCAGCAGTAAAATTAGTATCAATAATTTCATTAATACCCAATGCTTTTAAAGCAGCAAACATCTGCCCTTCAACATTGGTACCAATTTTATAACCAAACTCTTCTCCTAAAGCAGCTCTAACTGCTGGTGCTACTTGACATACTACTACTCTTTCCGGATCGCGGATAGCTCTTTCTAGGAATTTAATATGATCATGTTCTTGAATTGCACCAGTTGGACAAGCTTGTATACACTTACCACAATAAATGCAACCTGCATCTTCTAGATTATGGAACTGAGCAGGTCCAACATATGTTTCTGATCCTCGATGGTTGAAGTTGAGAATGCCTAAACCAGACAGTTTTTCACAAGCAGAAATACATCTTCCGCACAATACACATTTGCTAGAATCCAAAATCATTGCATCAGATGTTTTATTCATTTTAATCTCTTTTGGAACAAATAACTCTAAGTTAGAGAAATCATTGTCAACATTATATCTTCTCAATAAATCTAAAAACTCGCAAGAGTTTTCTCTAGAACACTTCCAACATTCAAATTTATGATTCCCCGCTAATAACTCAAGATTGAAACATATATTTTCATAAATCTCCTTATTGTCTGTTTCAACAACCATTCCTTCGAAAACTTTAGTAGAACATGAAGTCTTCAATCCTTTTTGCCCATCAATCTTTACAATACATAAACGACAATTTGACTCTTCATGAATGCCTTTTAAATAACAAAGTCTTGGGACATAAATACCCAATGAATCACAAGCTTCCATAACTGTTAGATTGTCAGAAACTTGTGTCTTAATGCCGTTTATTATGATATTAACTAAGGTCTCCATAAACAGGCCTCCAATCTTCAGGTTTTGTCGAAATTGCTCCTACTGGACAAGTTGATTTACATGCTCCACATTTGATGCAAGCATTAATATCAATATGATGCTTTTGTTTTACCGTTCCTTCTATAGCTCCTACCGGACAGTTCTTAGCACATTTAGTACAGCCGATACAATTGTCTAATACAATATAATTTGTTAAATGCGAACAAACTCCTGCAAGACATACTTTGTCTATTACATGAGCTTCATATTCATTTCTAAAGTGTTTTAAAGTAGATAATACTGGGTTAGGTGCTGTTTGCCCTAATCCACACAAAGAAGAATCATGAATTATATGTGCTAATCTTTCAAGGATATCTAAATCATCTAAATTTCCTTCTCCTCTACATATTCTATTTAATATATCAAGCATTCTTCTTGTACCTTCACGACAAGGAGTACACTTTCCACAAGATTCCTCAACGGTAAATTCTAAATAGAATCTAGCAACATCAACCATACAAGTATCTTCATCCATTACAATCATACCTCCAGAACCCATCATCGATCCAAGAGCTATAAGATTATCAAAATCTATCGGTGTATCCAAAGAATCCGCGGTGATACAACCTCCTGAAGGCCCTCCAGTTTGAGCTGCTTTAAATTTCTTGTTATTTGGAATTCCTCCGCCTATATCATAAATTACTTCTCTAAGTGTTGTCCCCATCGGTACTTCTAGCAAACCGGTATTTGCAATCTTTCCACCTAATGCAAAGACTTTTGTACCACTTGATTTGTCAGTACCAATCTTCTTGAACCAATCTGCACCTTTAAGGAAAATAACCGGAATATTAGCAAATGTTTCAACATTATTAACATTAGTTGGATATCCAAACAAACCCCTAACAGCTGGAAAGGGAGGTTTTTTTCTTGGCATTCCACGTTCGCCTTCAATTGAGGCAATCAATGCGGTTTCTTCACCGCAAACAAAAGCCCCTGCACCTAAGCGAATCTCAATATCAAAGTCAAAACCACTATTAAATAAATCTTTACCCAATACACCGATTTTCTTTGCTTGTTCTATAGCTAATTCCAATCGTTTAACAGCAACTGGATACTCAGCTCTAATATAGATATATCCTACACTTGCGCCAATAGCATATCCACAAATTGCCATAGCTTCCAAAACCGAATGAGGATCTCCTTCTAAAACCGCACGGTCCATAAATGCACCTGGATCTCCTTCATCAGCATTACAGATTACATACTTTATATCAGAAACAGATTTGTAAGCAAACTCCCACTTCAATCCAGTCGGGAATCCTCCGCCTCCTCTTCCTCTCAATCCTGATTTTTTCATTTCTTCGATAACTTCTTCTCTTGTCATCTCAGTCAAAACCTGACCAAGAGCAATATAACCATCTCGTGCAATGTATTCATTGATGTCTAAAGGATTGATAATCCCACAATTTCTCAATGCAATTCTTTGTTGCTTCGCAAAAAATGTCAACTCCGCTCTGTTCTTAAACTTTCTGCGATCAAAAGAACCTTTGTAAACCAACTCATCAACAACTTTATTATTTAAAACGTGCTTCTCGAAGATTTTATCTACGTCGTTTAATTTAATACCTGAATACAACGTTTCTCCAGGATATATCAGTACATGTGGTCCTAAAGCACAAAGACCAAAACAGCCAGTTAATATCGTCCTGACTTCATCTTCTAAATTATTTTCTTTTATCTTGGCTTTGAATGCATCTCTAATTGGAATTGAAGAATTCTTACAATCAGGTCCGCCACATATTAAAATGTGCATTCTATCCAACATGGCAATTACCTCTTAATCTTCGATAGTAAATACTTATCGATTCGCTTTCCATTAATAATATGCTCTTCAACTATTTCAGAGGCCATTCTATCAGTTACCATGCAATAAATTGTTTTGGTTCCATCTGATTCAACTATTTCAACAATCGGCTCGAATGCACATTCTCCCATGCATCCAACCATTGTAATCTCTACGTTATTAATCTTATAAGCGGCTATTTCCTTTATGAAAGTATCATAAACCGGTTTTGCTCCTGCAGCTATACCACAGGTTCCATAGCCGACTTGAATTCTTGCGTGATGCTTTTTTCCGACCATATACATTTTATTAAAAGCTTTTTCACGCAAATCTTTTAACTCATTCAGAGTCATCTTAATTCCTCCTCTTTAATATTTATTAACTCTTTAATTTCTGAATAACTTTCTTAACAAGTTGAACAGATCCGTTTCCATAAACTTCTTCATTCACAGTAAAAACTGGCGCAAGTCCACAAGCACCAATACATCTAGTTCCTTCTAGAGTAAAAAGACCATCTTCACTAGTTTCTCCGACAGAAATCTTTAAATCATGAGCGAAAGCATCTAAAATACCACCTGAACCTTTAACATAGCATGCGGTTCCTAAACAGACGCTTATAATGTTCTTACCTTTTGGAACAACTGAAAAATGACCATAAAATGTTACAACACCATTAATTCTTGCAACTGAAATATTAAGTTCATTAGCAATTATCTTTTGAATCTTTAGAGGAATACATCCAAAGATTTTTTGTGCGGCGTGTAAAGTAGGCATCAATGGCCCCGGCTTTGTCTTGTTTTCCGCCATTTCTGCATACAGTTGGTCTATTTTTTCCTGAGTTATATCTACTCTAATTCCCACTTTAGCACTCCTTTCATATTCAATTGTCAAACCCGTTATATTATAACATTTTATCTATTAGATTCCAATATCAATTTTATGATATTGCTTACATAAAAAAAGAAAAACCAACCACTTTTCTTGGTTGGCTTTTTGATTATAATGCTTTACGTTTTTTAAGTTTTAGAACCCATAACAAGTTTAAACTTGTAGTCAATGATACTATCCCACCTGAAACAATCAACGATTTATTCTTTTCAAAGAATCCAGCATTGATTATATTAGACTCTTTTGGCAGATAGATATGATCAACAGGTCTATTTATGACCTTAATTTCAAAATCCTTAGACAAAACTTTTCCATAACCATCTTCAAAATCTAAATACATATGGTAAGTGCCTGGTTGATTAGAGAATTTAGAGTAGGAATCATATCTAATTCTAATTGTAATCAACGAATCCCTACTCAGTTCATTTGTTTGAACTAGTAGTGTTGCAAAATCGTCTAAACTCATTACCATATCCGTATAAATCTGAATAATTGAACTATTAAAATATACTACTGGGCCGATTTCATCAACAACGTTAACCGTTACATTTTTCAATGTTTTATTACCTGAAGAATCAGTAACAGAAAACTGCAGAATATAACTACCAATCTTTGATTTGTTTGAACTGTAACCATCAGTCTCTAAAACAAACTCCAAAGTACTATCATCATCGTAATTATCTGTTACTGTCAAATTAGAAATAATATCGCTGATAGTATAATAATTATCATATCCAATACTTAGACTATCTATTCCTCCAATAATAGGTCCTTGATCATCAACAACTCTAATATCTTGCGTGTAGAAACTCTCATTTCCTGAACTGTCAGAAACCTTAAACTCCATTTGATATAATCCAACCACCTGAGAATTTGAAGTATAGCCATCAAAAACAAGTTCGATTTGGGTGGAAATATCCCCATCATAATTATCACTAGCATTTAACATAGATAAAATATCTTGAACAGAAAAAGTATTTCCATAAACCGCAATTATCTCCCCAACATTAGAAAAAACCGGTGGTAAAATATCAATCACACTAACCATAACTGTCAATTGAGTAGTATTATTGCTGAAGTCACTGACTTCAAATATAATAGAATAATCTCCTAAGATGTCATTATTAACTGTATAATTATCCTCAACAACTACAATAAATTCACTTAAATCTCCATCAATGTCATCTATTGCTGTCAAAGAATTCTTTATTTCTTCTAAAGTTATTGGTTGATCAAAATAAGATAAAATCATTCCTGAACTAATGAAATAAGGGGAACTTGTATCGATTACACTTCCTGGAACATAAGTTTCATAGCTAGTTGGAACTGAACCTTCTTCAAGTTGCACGCCCAACAACTCCGTACCTTGAACATAACTACCATTATCCGTAAAAACGAAACCTATATAATTACAGTCAGCAGGTGTTACAAAAGTAATGTAAGCTCCGTCATCATTAAAATCTAATACATCATCGCTGAAACTCATGTCATCAACAATAAAATCATTCTCATAAATTTGTAAAGTCAAGTTGAAAGGTGCACCATCAACATAATCTCTGGAAACAAAAAAAGTATATTCCGTATACGTTTTTACTAAAAACGGATTAATTGTTTGAATTTCATTTGCTACTTTTCTAATATTCTCACTAGAAATGTAGTTCTTTCCTCCTGGTAAATAGTGTGGTGAATAAGCTTTAACAGCCAAGTTTGATGCAAGAACAAAAACTCCTATTAGCAACAATATAACTAAGTATTTCTTCATAAATCCCTCCTTTATTTACAAAAATAATACTTAAGGAATTCAATAATTCTTTTTATTTCTTATTAATTCGATAATTTGCTATAATGAAATAAAGGAGATGATTTAAATTGATTTACTTAGACCTTGTAAATGATTGTAAAATCCCGATTATCGGATTGGGTACTTGGCGTTCTGAACCAAATGATGCTTATAATGCTGTTTTAAAAGCGATTGAATCAGGCTATCGCCATATTGATACTGCAGCAGTTTATAAAAATGAAGAGATGATTGGCAAAGCTATTAAAGATTCCAAAATACCTAGATCTGAAATCTTTCTAACTACTAAGTTATGGAACAGTGATCAAGGTTATCAAAATACCAAAAAAGCTTTTATTGAATCACTTAAAAAATTGGATACTAATTACGTTGATTTATATCTGATTCATTGGTTCAAAGGTTATGATTTAGCATTAGAAACTTATCGTGCAATCGAAGAACTTTATGCAGAAGGTAAAATTAAAGCCATCGGTGTCTCAAATTTCAATATTCACCATTTGCAATACCTTTTAGATAACTCTAAAATCAAACCAATGGTAAACCAAGTAGAGACTCATATTTACTTACAGAATCATTTCTTACATGATTTTTGTAAACAAAACAACATCCAATTAGAAGCTTACGCCCCTCTAATGAGCAGAAAAATTAATGAATTGCTAGCGAACGAAACTCTTAGAAAAATTGCAGAAAAATATAATAAAAATGTTGTGCAAGTAGTCTTACGTTGGTTTATTGAAAGAAGAATAGTTGTAATCCCTAAAAGCATTACACCAGAAAGAATTGAGGCAAACATTCAAATCTTCGATTTCTCTTTAGACGAATCAGACATGGCAGAAATAAGAAAGCTCAATCGAGGAATGAAAATGTTCCCCGAGTTTGATAACATAGATTACTAATTGACTAATTTTGATTATTTTGCCCTGAAAAACATTTATAGATATAACTAAACCCATTAGTTTTTTTGAACATATCAAGCAAAAGATAGCTTACTAACATGAACTACCCCAATATAATCATATATTTTTTAGAAAATTGATTTTTAAGTTGATGATAAAGTAAAAAAAGAAGCATTTAACCCTATTTGAAGAGGTTAGATGCTTCTTTTCCTATTGTATGAATGACTTTATTAAGCCGTTTTTAATGAAATCAATGTGATACTTTCAACGTGCGTTGAGTGCACCATATTGCTTGAAAATGGGGTCTTGAATGTACTCTAGAAACATCAAAATGCTATATTTCATGTTTACACATACAAGTGCTAAAAAACCAAAGAAACATTTTTTATTTTGAATCGGATAATAAAATAGAATCTAGAAAATCATTTTCAATCTGTTCAATTTTGGTAGCGTATGTTTTTTCAATTTCACCTAATAAGTCATAACCCTTGAATGTATAAACTGAAATAAATAATTCTCTATCATAACGATTGATTAGGTATTTAACAAACGCTCCAGCAATCGGATATGTAATCTCGTCTGTATGATTTAAAAAGAAATCATTCTGAATTAGATCTTTAATGCTTAGATATCTATCACTTTTTAGCAACAATCTTACCCATTCATCGTTTGATTTATTCCACCACACTTTATCAAAGTACATCGCTAAACCTTCTCTAAGGAAAACTGATTGTGGCTTGTTAAGTATATAGGAAATAATGTGCGCATCTTCATGATAACCTATGCATTTGACTTTTTCATTATACACTGCATATATTTCATTAGGAGGATTTGCAAAACCATTACATGGATCATTATCTCCATATATTTTTCCTACTAACTCTGGTGTTTCTAATAGATAATAATTTATTTTGAATTGTGGAGAAACATTTAGAAAACTCGTTATTTCTTTAAAGCATTTCTCTTGAATCTTCATTATCTCATCTATATCTTTTTCAGCTAAAGAATCTTTAATCAAGTGAAAGTTGTAATGTTCGCTAGATACTTTAGTTAAAGTTGGTAAACTCATGTTATCTCTCCCTTTCCTCAATCAACTATAACTGTCAGTCTTTCAAACAACCAATAGGTATAATTTTTATGCCATCTTTTCTTGTGTAAGCCACCTCTCCACCAGTGATAATCATGAGTAAGTCAGGTTCTTTTAATTTGTTCGAACTTCTATTTTCATTTGCCTTTCTAATAAGATTGACTACTTCCAAGAGGTGTTCTGCAGCTTCTTCAATCTGTTTTGAACCTAGTTTAAATTCAATCAAGGCAAATCTTCCATCGTTCAAATACAATACTGCATCAACTTCAAGATTCATTCGATCTCTATAATAAGAAATACGTCCACCAAGGGATGATGCATATACTTTCAAATCTCTAACACATAAATTCTCAAATATAAAACCAAATGTTTCAAAATCTTGATACAGCATTTGAGGTGTCAACCCTAATGCTGCAACAGCAATTGATGGATCAATGAACATTCTCTTATTCGAACTTCGAATAGAAGTTTTAGAGCGAATTGCTGGATTCCATGCTGGTAAATCTTCAATAACATAAAGTCTATTCAAGGTATTGATGTATTCGTAATAAGCTGACTCTGATAATTTTACGTTTACATTGACATCATCTATTATTGTCTTGTTCAAAGCGAGAGTACCTATGTTTCTAGCATAAGATTTGAGCAGTTGTTGTACCTTAAGAGGTTCTCTTTTTTTACCATCAACTGTGGAAATATCGGTTTGAATAATATTCTCTATATAGGATTTTGCAACTAATAACTTTGCAGTTTCTGTTTTCTTATTTAAACTTGAAGGCCACCCACCTCTACATGAAGCAAAAATTAAACTTTCAATTGATAAATTTGATTTAGATCCATCAATATTGTAATTTTTGTCATCGAATAGTTGTTTTAAAGATACAGACCCGTTAGATTCCATGGACTCGAATAGACTCATAGGATACATTTTCAATCGTGCTATTCTACCTGTACCACTATGCATAATTTTTGACTCGTCAACAACAGTTGACCCAGTTAATATGTATAATCCTTCTGTGCTAAAATTATCTACTGATGTTCTTATAGCATCCCATAACACAGGCGCCATTTGCCACTCATCAATTAACCTAGGTTTATCTCCTTCAAGCAAGAGTGAAGGCTTAGTTTCTGCGGTTAATAAATAACCTTGTGACCTATCTGGGTCTTGCAATTTTAAAATGCTTTTTGCTTTAATGGATGCGCTGGTGGTTTTACCACACCATTTTGGACCAGTAATAAGTACTGCACCAAACGCTTCTAAATATGCTTCCAATTCTCCATCTATACTTCTATTAAGATATGTTGTCTCCATACTATCACACTCTCTCTTATCAATATACTATCATATTCTACAGAAGATGTCAATTCGAATGGATAGTTTTGGTTTATAATGAAAGAGATATTTGATGTTTTTTAATGGAGACATTTGTATTGAACGACATCATAAATACAGTAGCTAACATATAAATCATTCCATATTATTAACATAGATCCTTATCGTTGAGTGTGAAAACATAAGGTATGCTTGTCACCTTAATAGAGGGATTTGTTCATAATTTAATGCTCAAAAATTGTCGTAAAATATGTTTACCCAAACAAACTTCGAACATCATTTTCAGTCCATTTGAACAAAAAATATGTTTTCACAATGATATGCTTATGTTCCCACAATGGCTTAAAAATAAAAAAAAGGCGACATTACCAATTGATAGGTAAAATCACCTTTGATTACTAATTGTGAATGACTTTATTAAGCCGTTTTTAATGAAATCAATGTGATAGTTTCAACGTGCGTTGATACGACCGAATTGCTTGCAAAATCAACCTTGTGTGTATTGAAGTAACATCAAAATCGACTAAAATATGTTTCCCCTTACATGGTTAGATATGTGGCTAAAATACCAAAGTAACATATTGTCGGGTTTTTACTTTGAAGTTATCTAGTTGAAACACCATCATTGATCTTTTCACCAAAAGAATTATCAATAGTGTTTAAATCCCCTTTACTCGACTGGAAAGTGCAACCTATGAAAAAACAATTACGCACTCCTGATCGGTTTTTGCGCACCCTTGCCAGATTTTTACACACCCTTATAAAAATGGCTTAACAAAGGGAAATGCTGAAAATGGCTGTTGTATATACCCTATAAAAAAGAAATCAAAACTATAACTCCCAATAATATATACACTTTTGCCTTTCACCTTCTTTGTACATATCATTACCTTCTGGTAAATCAACTATTTCCTTCAAAGGTAACCCTAATTTTTCACAGGTCCTTCTTGAAGGAATATTATCAGGATTACAAGTAATATATAAGCATTCCATCGCATGTTTTTTAGCGACTTTTTTTATCAGTTTACATGCTTTTAAAGCATAATTATTACCTCTAAAATCCTCAAAAACAGTATATCCGATATTTCCACCATAGTATAACCTATGACTATGTCCGATTCTAATATCAATGAAGCCTACAGTTACATTTGATTGTTCTATAACGATATTGAATTTATATGCTGGAACATACTTTTTAAATTTATCTTCAGGAATGAGTTCATCAATCACTAACTTAATTTCTCCATCTGTTAAATCATTAAACTCAAAGAAAGAAAAACGTTCTTCTCCTTGTGAATGCTTAATCATTCTAATAACTTCTTTCCCATGCAAAAGTTTTGTTATACCATCAGCAATGAACCTTTGTTTTTCATAAAACGCTACTGATTTCTTATTACACCCAAGTACCCATAGTGATAGTTTGGAAAAATTACTTAGTTCTTTATAACAAACTTCCATTAATTCACTTCCAATACCTCTGCCTTGATATGCCTTTAGCACATATACTGCAATGATTTCTCCCGTATCTTTCAAATCTTCATCTCTAGATTCAAGGTAGCAACAAAATCCAATAATTTTATTATCCATGATGGCAACATAAGTATTTTCAGGATGGTCCTTTGCTAATTTTACAGACCTTTCAAGCGATAAATTACTGAAAACTTCATCAGGAAAAAGTCCTGAATAAGTTTCAATCCAGCTTTGATAATGAACATAACCTTTTCCTTCTGCATCATCAACTGTAGCTTTTCTGATTAGTAAGTTAGACACAGGGCACCTCCATCCAAACCTTTTTAATTAATTCTTTATACTTCCTTACACACTTATTTAGTTCTAAAGGGTTTAAATAATCTTTTAACTTAATGGTTTTGCTAGTTTGTCTTAACGCATTAATAAAGTTTGATTGTAGCATCTTCAGACAACCAACAAGTTCATCTTCTTTCTCGAACTCCAATAGTGATATTGGAGAAAGGAATAGTCCAGCAAATAATGATTCCTTTACTTCTAAAATCTCAGCAAGTGTATGTTCAACAGAACAAAAATCAATAATATCTACCAAATACTTATCTAAGTATCCGCTTGAATGTTCATATGGTTCTAACTCTGGAGGTTCTATGTTTGGATTATGATTTATGTATCCAACAGTAACCACGTCATCAAGAAGATCAAGTAACTCTGTTTCTGATAAAGCAAAAAAATCCGCTGAACCATCTTTCTCATAATGTGGATTAAAAAACTTGTGCTTTTTTGTATCAGATGGACAATATACCATAGCGTGTTTACCCGTTTTTAAGTTGAGTCCTATCATTAGCTTACGTGTTGAAGCGTTTATATAGTTAGCTGCTTCACTTTTGCTATAACTATTTTCTTTAAATTCAAGGGAATGACGATTTAAAAATAGATTAAACCATCTTTTTCCTTGTAACATAGCACCAGATAAGTATTCATTATTCTCAGAATCATAGTAAAAAAGATAAGCAAGTTTCATCTCTACAGCTATTTCCATATCGGAATATTCTAAACCATAATCCTCAATCATATATGCTAGGCATGTATAAGAACAAGAACGATTAAAACTCATATACTTCATGTGATTAACCCCTCGTATAATATGTAGTGTAGATTTGAGATTGAGCCTCATCTACATTCTATGTTTTATAAGTTGAACTCCTAGTATTATAAGTTAGTCAAGATATATCAGGTAGAATCCGCTTTTTCCTCTTAGCCATCATAGTGCTCATAAAGCGTGCAACCCTACTTGATTGACTTTATCTGCTAACCGGTTGTTGGTAACTTACCTTACTGTCAACATTATTTCATCATGTCCCTTTATTCTCACTTATTGTTGCCGTTTGCCGCATTACAACACCTCATGAACAAAACTGATTCATTTCTACGTTATCATTGATTTAATACTTTAGACATCCGATTGGAACCACATAAACGCCATCTTCTCTTTGATAACCAAATTCTGTTCCTGTTATTACCATTAAAAACGTCGGTCCACTCCCTGTTTTAACATCAACTTTATCAACGAGTTCAATCAAATTGTTAGCTGCTTCATCAATATCATGTGAACCGAGTTTTACTTCGACAGCTGCCCATCTCCCATCATTGAGATGAATGATGGCATCCGCTTCAAGACCTGATTTATCTCTATAATGCGAAACATATCCACCTAAATAATCCGTATATACTCTTAAGTCTCTAATAACTAGAGATTCAAACAATAAACCCATTGTTTCTATATCTCTTAACAAATCATCTGGTGTTGCACCTAATAATGATGCTGCAAAAGCTGGATCAATGAAGTGTCTAGTATTTGAGGTTCTGATTGTTGTTTTACTTCTAAGTTTAGGACTCCATGCTGGTAAGTCGTCAGTAATATATAACTCTCTTAATACTTTTAAATAATCACTCAGTGTATTTCTATGTATGGAAAAATGGTTTGATTCAACATCGCTTACAATCTTAGCATCAGTTGCTTGAGTAGATGTATGTCTAGCAAGTGATTTAAGCACGGCTAATGTTTTAGCTTCATCTCTTTCAACACCATCTATTGTTTTAATTTCCGTCTTAACAATTGTTTGGATATAACCTGCAACTTGCTTCATTGCAACTTTAATATCTTTTCCAATACTGTTTGGCCATCCGCCTCGAACAATTAATTTGGATATATCATTGATAGATAGATTAGATTTTGTCATGTTAAAAGACTTCGAATCAAATAAATCCGATAAACTAACAGTTCCATTTGAGTCTGTAGACTCATACAAAGACATTGTTCTCATCAAAACGCGTGAAATTCTACCAACACCTGAATGACTGATTTTTGATTCATCCACTTTAGATGATCCAGTAAGAATATATAAACCCTCTTTTTGCTTTTCATCAATATCGTGTCGAATAGCATCCCAGAGTTCTGGTGCAAGTTGCCATTCATCAATCAATCTAGGATTTTCACCTTGTAATAAAATAAGTGGATTAATTTTAGCAGTTTTTAGATAGTTAGATTTTTGTGATGGGTCTTGCATATTCAATATGCTTTTTACATACTGTTTAGCTGTAGTTGTTTTTCCGCACCATTTAGGTCCGTTAATCAACACAGCACCGAATGCGCTAAGTTCATCTTGCAATACTTTGTCCATAATCCTTTTATAATATTTCTCCATTGTATCACCCAATATAAGTATATCATCATCACTTCATAACATCAATCTTATTGTGCATTTTGTCTTATTATTAATGTGCATTTTGTCTTATTATCATTGTGCAAAATGCCACAGCATTGAAGAGATTTCATTTTTCATTTGAATTTGTTGAAGTCGAATACTTTCTATTATGGAATAATGAGTGTTTCTAATGTAATCAATGATAAATTTTGGTTACATATGTTGCGGAAGACAACCATTCGGACAAAATAGACCATTTTTCATCAAAAAAATATGTTCCCACAATGAACGAAATTTACATACATAGACAAAAAAAGCCATCGAATACCTATGAAGGTCATCTGATGGCTGATTTTTATAAATTTGGATAAAAAATGTAGTGTTGTCAAGTATACGACAAGTATATAACAAGTGCTATTTTAGAAAAAGCAGTGTGATAGACTCCACGTGCGTTGAAAAAACCATATTGCTTGCAAAATCGACCTTGTGTGTATTAAAGAAACATCAAAATTAGCCAAAATATGTTTACCTTTACATGGTTGAAAAACGTCTAAAATACCAAAGTAACATATTTCAAATTCAATTAGTGTAATTACTCACTTATATCTTCATTCATTTTCCAAGTTCCATCTTGACTGAGATTCATCATTTTTAAATAATACTCATTTGGTTTCGAAATGTTATAGTTATGCATTTTACTGATATCATACTCTGAGATTGCAGCTAGATTATATAAACCGACTATGTAATCAAGTTGCTTACTATCATTTATTTTACTGCTGTATATTTTATGAACTAGTTTTGGATTGCTTAACAAATCATAGACAGAATAATTTTGATCTAATCTTGCGATAACACCATATAAAAAATCACACATCATATATGTGCCATCCACATATACTTCTACGACTTGATGTCCATGATATGCATTAAATTGATTAACTAATATGGCGATTCTACTTGGCATACCTAAACATTGTAAAAGGGCTGCACCTACTCTAGAAATATCTGTGCACCAATCGCTACCTCTTTTAATTATTTCTAGCTCAGTTCCCCCGAAAATCATTTCTTCAAATGGTGTGTCACCCTTTTTAACAATCTCAATTGCAAATTCAATTGTTCTATCAATGGATTCAAGATGATTATCACCTTTTAATTTGTGAGCAATTTCATATAGTGCGTGGTTGCTGATATCTTGTGAAACAGGCTGTGGTGATTTATATAGGAATGATTTTGAGTCTTTATCTAAAAGAATCATTTTCTTCAATATTGCATGATCAACTGATCGTTTATGATGCAAATCATTTTTAAACATATATTCGTATGCCTTTCCAAATACACCATAACCCATTTTCGTCTCTGACTTGTTCATGCTTTTTACTCTTTAATTAGGTTCAGCAACTGAACATTTTTATAGATAACTTCTTTACCTAATTGTTCAGAAACTATGAACCCTTCTTTTTCAAGTAATTTTAGATACTTCGTAGCGGTTGCTCTAGATATATCCAAATTTTCTCTGAAGAACTCATTTTTGGTATACATGTAAGAAAACAAATGTTCAACGATTTCGTATCGGTAAATATCTGGCAATCGGTTTTTCATCATGTCTTTTGTTAATTCTACTGATTGGTTAATTCTTAATATGAGATTAATCGTATTCTTAGAAGTTTCAGAAATGCCTTTTAAAATATACATAACAAAATCTTTAATATTAGCTATATCCTCATTACATTTTTTTAGGAGAGTATAATATTGTTCCTTGTTTTCTATGATGTACTTACTTAAATATAGGATAGGTTCAGATAACTTTTCCTTTAGTACCAAGTATAGGGTATTCAATATTCTACCCGTTCTACCATTACCATCATAAAATGGATGGATACTTTCAAATTGAAAGTGTATTAGAGCCATTTGAATGAGTGGATCGTTTTCATCGTTTTGATTAATGAATAATTCCAGATTGTGCATGAGTTCACGTATCTCTGTTTCATTTTGCGGAGGTGTATGTACAACTTCATTGGTTTTATCGTTAATGATCACTGTTCCAGGAAGTTTTCTTATTCCACCTTTATTCGGTTCGATGACATTTTGAATTTCTACTAGCATATTTGTGCTGATAAATCCCTTTTGTCTCATGACTAACAATCCGTGATCCATTGCATGCTTGTAATTGATAACTTCTTTAGGTTTTCCTCCAATAGGTTTCTTTGAGACAATCTCCTTGAATATTTCATCATAGGTCGTAATAATATTTTCTATAGCTGATGAGTCTTTTGACTCACTCAAATTGATTAAATTCAAAACGATTCCAGGATTTGGAAGTATTTTTAGTATCCCCTTTAACTCGCCTATATGATGATTTGCAGTGTTTAGTTCTTTTAATATTTCTACTTCATTTAAATTTATATGAAAAGGAAGTTTATTCACAACATCACCTCATGACTAATATATTTTAATTTTTATCCTCGTAATTATCTTATCACACAAAATTAGTCACGTCAAGTGTTCGAGGATAGTTTTACATGATTTTTAGTCACGTAATAATTGTTCTGATTTGTAAGAAGCTTTAATTCCACTAATTGTGATTATAATTTTCCTATTATTATAAACTTATGTGTGATTCAATGACGATTTAGATATGATTGAAAATTGAGCATAAAAGAAGCATTTAACCCAGATTTAAAGGGCTAAATGCTTCTTGTTCTATTATATGAATGGCTTTGTTGAGCCGTTTTTAAAGAATGCAATGTGATAGATTCAACGTGCGTTGAAACAACTATATTGCTTGCAAAATTAACATTGTGTGTATCAAAAAAACACTAAAATCAGTCAAAATATGTTTCCCTTTACATGGTTTAAAACCTTCTATAATACCAAAGTAACATATTTTATGGATCAAATGAACCCGTTAATCCTTATAGCCTGAATGGATCATCATTTAAAAGAAAGTGTTTCAAACCGATAGTAGTAATGCCATAATCATCTTTTCTAACATCAATGTTATCTCTTACAATAATGAATTTCCTAAATGAGTCATCGACATTTAGAAAAGGTCTAATCTCCTGTCTCACTTTTTCGTTATTTGGTAAATGATATGCCGATTGAACATAGATTTTATCATTTGACATATTAGCAACAAAATCAATTTCTAGAGATTTCCTTACATAGTTGCCATTTTCATTTTTCTCACTGACTTCAACAACTCCAATATCTACATTATAACCTCTATGAATAAGTTCATTAAAAATGATATTTTCCATCATGTGTGTGTCTTCTAATTGCCTGAAGTTTAAACGGGCATTTCTAAGTCCCATGTCTACAAAATAGTATTTTGACGGTGTATTAATATACTTTCTTCCTTTAATATCATATCGGTTAGTTTTCTTGATTAAAAATGTATCCTCTAGTATTTCCAAATAACTTTCTATCGTATTTCTTGATAGTGTTTCTTGTTTCACACTTTTGAAAGTATGTTCTATCTTTGATGGATTGGTCAAGGAACCAATAGATGAAGAAACGACATTGAGAAGCGTCTCTAACTGCAAGTCATTTCTAATCCCATATCTTTCTTTGATATCTTTAATGTATATTTCATTAAACAAATCTTTTAAGTACTTAGACTTTTGCTCATTTGTACTTCTCGCTAATATAAAGGGCATCCCACCATAAATGATATATTCATTCCATGCGGTATCAAAGTCTTTAACTCGAGCATCGTAATATTCTTTAAAAGTTAGCGGAGACACATAAATTTCATCGCCTCTTCCTCTAAACTCTGTAATCACATCTTTCGATAAAAATCTAGAATTTGAGCCACTTACATAAACGTCTAAATTCTTGATTTTCAACCACCCATTTAAAAGTGGTACAAATCTGTCAACTTGTTGAATTTCATCTACAATCAAATAATACATTTGATCGTCTTTAATCAATGATTTAACGTGATCATTTAATACATGAGCGTCTGTTAGATATTCATTTTCTAAATCTTCTAAGGAAATTCTTATAACATGATCTTCATTGACACCCGATGAGATAAGATAGTCAAAAAATATCTCATTTAACAAATAAGATTTTCCACATCTTCTTATACCTGTGATGATTTTGATCATTTTGTTATGCATTTTACTAATTAGCTCATTAAGATACTTGTCTCTATTAATTCTCATTTTATAACCTCTATTGAATTTTTTTACATGTTCTTGCGTTTTTATTCAATACAATATTAACATAAAATCTAATTTATATCAATAGCCATTTCCACTTATCTAATCATCCTATTGAATTTTTTCGCAAGAAATTGCATCTTTATTCAACGATTTTGAAGATTTTTACTTATTTATTGGTTTGGTGTGAACAATCTGATGATCGAGAAAGCGAAAAATGGAGAAATTGATATAATCCTTACAAAATCAATATCTCGGTTCGCTCGAAATACTCTGGACGCACTAAACTACATAAGAATGCTTAGGAAACAGAATATTAAGGTTTTCTTCGAAAAGGAAAACATTAGTTCTTTGGATCGAAAAGTAGAATTCTTATTGACAATAATGTCCTCTATTGCTCAGGAAGAAGCCAGGAACACAAGCGAGAATGTTAAGTGGTCAATTAAAAAGAAATTCAGAGAAGGAATCCCAGTAATCAACACAAAACGTTTTCTAGGGTATACCATGGATAAAACAACCGGGAACTTGAAAGTTATTCCTGAAGAGGCAAAGATTGTAAAAATGATATTTAACCTTTACATCAGTGGAACTGGTCCAACATCAATATGCAGAATGTTAATGGATAAAGGAATCAAAACCGGAGCGGGGAAGACTGAATGGCGACAATCAACTTTGACTTCAATACTAACTAATGAAAAATACGCTGGTGACATGATTCAACAAAAGACAATCAGCATCGATTATCTGACACATCAAAGAGTCAAGAACAACAATCACGCAACCAAGTATTACACAGAGAATAATCACGAGGCAATAATTGATAAAGAGACATTCAAACATTCACAGAGAACTAGGAAGGAACGATCAAAAGTCAAAATCGGCGATGACAAAAACCTAGGCAAGTACAACCGTAGGTACCCATTATCCGCCATGATAGTTTGCAGTCAATGTGGAAGAACACTTAAAAGAAGATATTGGAATTATGGAAAACCTTCTCAAAGAGTCATGCAACAATGTGGCAACTATATAAATGGCAAAGATAAATGTACTGCCAAAGCAAGTTACCAAGAGATTATTGAAGGAGCCACCATTGAGATGCTAAACCAAGTATTCGTTAAGAATCTGGATGTTATCACAAAAATCAAACATGCAATCAAGGAAACAATCAAAGTCCCAGATACTGAAAGCAGGATAAACAAACTCCAGAAAGAAAAGTTAGACCTAGAATCTGCAGTGTCTAATCTTCTTGATGAGAGGTTGAAGAACAGCCGATTTTCAGACAATATCTTCAATGCCAAATATGATGAATACACTACAGATTGCGATTGAGATCTCTAACCTTGAAATCGATTATGTCAAGACATATGATACCACCAATAGGATACAACAAATTGAATAATTCCTTGACGAAAAGGAAAACCAACTCACTGAGCTTGACTCAACTATACTGAGGTCAATCATATTCAAAATGATAACCGTATCGCCAAGTAAGATGGTATATCGTATTGCGGGAACCAAGAATTATACAATGGCTGAATTTGCGGAAAAAAGAGCTGAATTCATAAAATATAATCCAATAGCTGAAGGCACCTATTTGTCAGAAAAATACAATAAAAAGATGCATTACAAAGTGGTTGTAATATAAAAAATATGTTCCCTCACTCAAGTAAAAATTCTGTTTTTTGAGTAAAATATGTTCCCACATTTTAGGTTTTGGTATAATACTATATGATTCAATAAAAAAAGAGGTAATTTCCTGAATAATTACAGGATTATCACCTCTTGTACTCATCTTTAAACGTCCATATTTAGACATTATCTTTGAGTTCAAGCAATGTTACACTTTCGACGTGCGTCGAGTTGTGCGAAGTGCTATACAAAAGTGCCTCGACTTTCCCGAAGTAACATATTTTTAGCCCTTTTTATGTTTACCCACACGAGACTTTTGCATGCTTAATTGTTCCGAAGTAACATATTTCGTTATAAATTCTGTGTAAGATTACCGATTTTGATGCTATTAACCACCCCTTCTTTTTATATCCAAATGAAATCACTGAACACTGTTCAAAAACCATATCAATCCACTATAAGTAATGCGAATTTGTTTATTCTCGTCTATACTTTTATGCGGATGGTAATGACTCAAGAAGAATAAATTGTAAATATTTATTCATTAATTATTGACAAATAGATTGTACTGGTGCACAATATGTTTGAGCCAGTATGTTTATTATTAAGACTTTTTAGCTAACTATATGATTCAATTCAGTATAATTAATTCTTTCACAATGACAGGAGACTAATTAAAATTCGGAAAGTTTCACTTAATTTGTCAGTTCAAGTTTTTGTTATATATATCGTGACTTTTTTTCCTTGTTAAAAAATACCGATTTTTCAATGCATTCTTTCCTTTCACTCTTATTGATTACAATTATTTCCTGTTTCTCTTTCTTTTTTTAGAAGTCAGATTGATTTTTCAATTACTTGTTCTTTTTCAGTTGTTATAATTGGACTTGTGAAGACCGTCTCAATTTGTGCTTAAATGTTGTGTTCACTTTAAAATAATATTAAGGAGGGTCAAATGAAACCAGAGTACAAGAAGGTCATGATTTTCGTTATGCTACTAGCATCACTATTTTTCGCGCGGTCCATAAATGTATTTGCTCAGGTAAATTCACCTGAAACAAACAACAAAATTGATTTTGAAGGTATCGCAATCTTTCAGACTATTATTGGGTACAGTTTTGCTGATGTTGGGGGAAACTATTACATTCAAAGCAACTATAGTAGCAAATATATTGACATTCATGGTCCTTCCACATTGAGTGGTACACTCATTCATGAGTGGGTATATCATCCTGACTTACAAGAAAATTGGTTCATCTCCAAATTGGAGGATGGTTACTACTGCATTAAGTCGGTCTATAGCAACAAGTATATTGGCGTTGACAGTCAAAACACTGGAATTAATAAAAATAACATAAAACAATTTACAACACTTAATGATTACACAAAATGGGTTATTTATGTTGACAATGAAGGAAAGTATATAATTAAACCAAAATTATGGAATTACCAATATCTCGCATCACCTGTGAACTCTTCTGTGGATGAACTTCAATTGAGCAACTCACTTACTTCTACCGCTACAAAGTGGACTTTCTATAAACAAGAGGATGTTTCCAACGGTACATACTTTATGCAGAATATAGACACAAGAAAATATGCTGATTTATATGGACCTTTGGTTGATGCTGGCACTATTATCCATCAGTGGGACCTGAATGCTAGCAATTTGTCAACCATTTCTTCATGGAGACAATGGGAAATTATCAAGGGGTCAGATTTATACTATACTATAAAGAATATTTATAGTGGCAAGTATATGGGGTACGACACTTCCACATGGGCAATCAAACAATATTCATCTGTTTCTGATAATACCAAATGGAAGATATACTCTATAAATACTATTTCTGTTGAATTAGATGGGACGGATACGAGCGTCACAGAGTACATTTTTGTCCCGAAAGGAAGCAGTTTTTCACCATACTCTTATTCAATAGGAGTTTCGGATGGAACAAATGTAAATGGGAGAGCACTAACACTGAAGTCCGTTTCCGAAAGCAGAATCTCTTGGGATTTAGCAGATGCCACCTTAACTTACCTTACCAGAATATACAATTGGGATTATCAGGACACTAGATTTTCATATGCGTTTGGGTATTTTGAGCCTGAATATTACGTTTATGGGGTCGGAAGGAGGAATATTGATTTATACATATACAACCATGATGTATTATCGGATCCCGCCTTTAGCACTGCTTTTACCGCGGCTATTCCCTATTCAACGAACCAATGGGATAACGCTTTAAACCCTTTTATCAATAACTTCCAAACAACGCCTTATGAGACGAGTGCTGATATTCGAATATATGGCGGAACAATAGAAGATTTAGGATACGACAGTGTTCCTGGGGCTGGAGTGTGCGGTGTTGTCTCCTCCAATCTTGTTGGATTCGTTATTTATGGAAATGAAATCCTAAAGGTTTTTGAATATCACCAAATGTACATAGATATAATTAACTATGCTGAAAATGAGGATCAGTTTGGGATGAATGTTGTTTTGACTCATGAAATGGGCCATGCACTTGGATTTGCGGGACATTCGTACAATGATATTGGAGGTATAGAAAATTATGCAGTTATGAATGGAACATACTCAACTTCTATTTTGCAAAACGATGAAAAAGCACACCTTTATCAAATCTGGGATCATATTTATGATTAAGGGAGACTAAATTCAATGAAAAAAACTCTTTGTATTATTGCAATATTATTATTTTTTTCGATGATAAGCTGTGTGGGGTTTACCTCTACTAATAATCTTGATGAAATCAATACTTCTAGTGGTGATTATGAGGAGAACGATATTTCTGTTATCCCGATTAATTACAGTTTTGAGTCTGTAATTCAATACAGTGATGATGTGTTCATAGGACGGCTAATTGGTGTAAATGTAGGTAGTAATTTGAGTGATAATATTCCAGATACTAGTGTTTTCAATGCATTACGAGTTTCTTCATATGTCGAATATGAATTCGAGATCACATCAACCTTATTCTCTAGTTATGAAAGCAGAAAGCCCGAAACTATTAAAGTCTATTTGCATGATTATGGCGTAATTTCAGAAGAACTAGGATATAATCCTATGTACGATTGCACTTTCTATGAAGGATATGAGTATCTATTACCAGTCACAATCACTGACAAAACATATTTTTTGCACGATGTTTTCCATATCCCCGGTGACATGGTTTTGGCACTCGATCAGTCGATTTCTCAATATTCATCATTAATGGGAATTCACTCTATTATTATTGAAAACGGAACCGATTTGGTTAAGGAAGTCAATAAAGATTCCGTCATTTCTTATGTCGAAAAATTAGTCCTTCAAAAGAACTCACGAGAATCATATACTTCTGAAACTGATATCTCAAAGATTGTGAATTTTTCTGACAACATTTGGAAAGTCCAAGTCATGGAATTGATTCAAACCAGACATAATGAGGTTGTATTCGGTGAAACATATACCGTGAAAATTCTTGAAGTATTAAAAGGAACAGACAGAGCAACAATAAGTGAAATCAAAATTGATTTCATTGGGGGAACTGTCAAGCCGGGAGATGTAGTCTATGTTGCGCTTGATTCGGGCGGCACCCGATATGGGCAATCTGGGCAGTATTTTAATTTAACATCTAGAGTCAAATTTGATTATGAAGACATATCCCAAATAAGATCACTTTTGGGAAAATAGACAGTTTCAATGCATTTTCAACAATCGCCAAATCTTTTGAGAATATCCACTTTCCTTCAACTATTTGGACCAAGAACAGCCTCTAAACTCGATTAGACTAGAGATTCAACTTTTCAACTCTTGTCTTTGTTTCATTCGAAATGATTTTAAAAAAAATCTTTATTGGAGAGAAACTTTATGAAGAGAGAAGTTATTTTATTCCTTTCATTATTCTTGTCATTTGTTTTGATGGGTTGTAGCAGTTTAAATAACTCTACTTCCTCCGCCAGTGTTTCATCTCGAACGACCACAAGCATTGAAACTAACGTTTCATCGATCACATCCATATCCAATACTCTCACCATAGGGATCAAGCTAGATTATGAAGATGACTGGTTGAAAGATTTGAATAGTAAATATAACTTCGTTGGGGATGTGTATAATTTGTTTGAATTTACCTTTCCTTTTGAAGTGACAATCGTTCATGAAATTGAAACATTTTCTGGTTCCTTTTTATATGATCGTGCTTCCATCATTTCTCCCGAAATAGAAGATTCAAGTATATATGACCTACTCATTTCACAATTGGGATCGACTTGCTATGAAACTGAGATTGGTGAACCAATTCCGGGTACAGTATTCTATGCAGATCAATATGGTAATGTATTGAGCATATCACTCGTTTCTGAGAACCGAATCGATCTAGCCATTGAAAGGTGGCTCACGGTGTTCAGCAATTCAAACGAGATCATCGACTTATACTTTGCCTATCCCCTTTCTACTTATGCTCCGACAATTGAAGCATCAAGGCTTAAAGTGATAGAGGGGTGTCAAGCATGCATTGTTTCAGATGTAGTTGATGGAGAATATACATATGAATACAAAGGGTATATTATAACAATCAGTCAAGTAGGTGCAATTTGGCTAGATGGGACCTATCATTTCTCAATTAGTCATAGAAAAAATTGATTTTTGTTAAAAATAAAACCTGTCTTGTTAGTTGCAAGTTTATCATAAAATATTGCCAGTCCAAAAAAAAGATGAAATACCTAGTGGTAGTCATCTTTTTTCTTTCGATATGTTTACCAATACAAGACTTTATGTTCGTAAGCGTCAAAAGAACTACACCTAAAATAACAAGGGAGAATGATGTATAATACCTGTTAATAAGGCAGGTGTAGTAAATGAACGAAAAAAAACGAGAACTATGGAAAGAGCGAATTCAAGAATTTAATGAGAGCAAGCTATCGCAAAAAGAATTTGCCAGGCAAGGCGGACTGAGTGTTAATACGCTGCAATATTGGCTTCGGAAGGCTAAAGCGGAACCTGACTTCGTAAGTTCGACAGATTGGCTGGAAGTGAAGAAACCGGAACCTGCCCCAAAGGCTTCGCCAATGATCCTGGAGATTGATGGCGTACGAATTGCCTTAATGGAAGATTTCGATCCTGAATTTTTGAAGAACGTAATTCGAACGCTCAAGCAACCATGATATCCATTGAGAAGGTCGAACATATCTACATTGCATGTGGAGCGACAGATCTACGGAAATCGATTGACGGATACGCGGCGCTCGTTCAAGAGCGGTTCAAACTGAGTCCGTTTTCGAATGCCTTGTTTCTGTTCTGCAATCGTCACAAAAACAAGATTAAAATCCTGCAATGGGAATATGATGGGTTTTGGCTATACTACAAACGCTTAGAAAAAGGCACGTTCAAGTGGCCGTCGAAAACCGAAAAAATGATTTCAATTGAAGAACGGCAGTTTCGATGGCTGTTGGAAGGATTGAAAATCGAACAAAAGAAAGCACATCGCAGGCTCGATTTCGACACTGTAATCTAGGATATACAAGCAAGGAATAATGGCTATTTTCAGCCGTTTTTTCTTGCTTTTTTCCGCGATTTATGATACAATAAAAGCATAGAAAAGAGTGAGAACATGGCGGATAAAATGACGTTTTCCACAGCGGATTCGCAAGAAGAATTGTTTGATACATGTGTTAAACTTCAATATCAAAACGAAGAGTTGTCTTCCACCATTGAAGATCTTTCTTTAAAGTTGAAATGGTATGAAGAGCAGATGAACTTAGCGAAGGCAAAACGGTTCGGTGCTTCGAGTGAAGCAACGGGTCAGCAAACGCTGGATCTTTTCAACGAGACAGAATCGGAACAAAGCATCAAAACGCCGGAACCGGAACTCGAAAAGATTAGCTATGAACGCAAGAAAAGAATGACGGATCCAGAATCCAAACTCAAGGATCTTCCGGTTCAAAGAATCGAATATGTCCTAGAAGATCCGACCTGTCCGCAGTGTCAGGGCGAGATGCATGTGATGACACAGGAAATCCGGAAAGAACTGAAAGTGATTCCGGCACAACTGGTCATCGTCGAACATGTTAGAAATGTCTATGCGTGCCGGAACTGCGAAGCGCATGACATCAAGACTCCGATTATCAAAGCCGATATGCCGGATGCGGTGATTCCGAAAAGCATGGCATCACCATCACTAGTCGCTTATATCATGAACCGAAAATACTGTGAAGCAATTCCTCTCTATCGTCAGGAGCAGCAATTTCAGAACTTCGGCATCGACCTATCTCGGCAGAATCTAGCGAACTGGATGATTGCAGGAGCGAAATGGCTGGATTTTTTGTATGAGCGGTTACATGAAATTCTTCTTATAAAAACCATCCTTCACGCAGATGAAACGACGGTGCAGGTGATCCATGAAAAGAACCGGAAAGCCGATAACAAGTCCTACATGTGGGTGTATCTGACCGGTAGCTCAGATGAATCAATTACCCTTTATGAATACCAAGAGACAAGAAGCACGAAACATCCCAAAGCGTTTCTCTCCGGGTTCAAAGGCTATCTGCATACGGACGGTTATGCCGGATATCAAGGCATCGACGGGGTGAAGTTGGTCGGCTGCTTTGCGCATGCAAGACGAAAGTTTGACGAGGCAATCAAGGCGGCTCCAAAAGGCGCGGACCAGACGCTTCTAGCTTCGCGAGAAGGTCTGGACTTCTGTAATCAGCTGTTCAAGATTGAGCGGGATCTCGAAGGGAAGACTGGTGAACAACGCCAGGAGACCAGGCTTCGCCGGAGCAAGCCGATCCTCGAGCAATTTTGGCGATGGCTGATGGAGAAACAAAAACAAGTTTTACCGAAAAGTTCACTTGGGACAGCGATTCAGTACTGCCTGAACCAATGGTCAAAACTTCAAGTATATCTAGAAGACGGCCGGCTCGACCTCAGCAACAACCGTGCCGAGCGAGCAATCAAGCCGTTCGTGATTGGAAGAAATTATGTGTCGAAATTAATTATGTGCTGAAACATTGAGTAATATACCTATATATAATTACTTTATTTTATTTCAGCACATAACAATTTGATTATAACTCATTTAAAAACTTTAAAATGTCAT
>Ga0334883_1001040_pt1 | contig 43957 bp, 32 predicted proteins | sample GraSluR1_MG_6_FD_207230 | JGI IMG/M metagenome (GOLD analysis project Ga0334883, IMG submission 207230) | Sludge microbial communities from methane-producing bioreactor in Wageningen University, Netherlands - Granular Sludge_09_05-R1 | ecosystem: Engineered > Bioreactor > Anaerobic >...
TGGCCACCCCGGGGAAGAGGGGGCCCAGGCGCCCATCGGGACTGCACCGGCCCTCCGGGAAGATGACCACGGCCTGACCTTCGCGCAGCAGGGCACGACACCGGGCCACGGCTTCCGGGTCCTGCTGACCGCGACGGACCGGGAAGGCCTGCAGGAAGCGGATGGTGGGGCCCAGGATGGGCAGGTCATGCAACTCCTGGGCGGCCATGTAGTGCAGGGCTCGGGGGCTGGCCCCCAACATGGCCACGGGGTCCGCCAGGCTGATGTGGTTGCAGGCCACCAGCGCCGGCCCATGCCGGGGGATGTGCTCGGTTCCGCAGACCTGATAGCCGCCCACGACGTGATACAGCGCGTAGGCAGCCGTCCGGATCAGGGGATGCAGGCAGGCGTACAGGCTCACGGTCTTTTTGGTGCTCGACGTCGCGAAAGGTCGCCTCAGGGCTGCTCGGCGGCCTCCTGGACCTCATAGCCCAGGCTGAGCAGGCTGCTGGCCAGGGTCCCCGGCTCGGCCAGCATGAGGGCGGCCACCTGCCCGTTCTGGAGCAGGACCACCAGGTCCGACTGGATGGAGGCATACAGAAGGGCCTGGAGGCCCTTCTCGGCGTTCACGAAGGTCCGCCAGGGCGTGCCCAGACCGGCGCGCAACCCGACCTCGGGACTGCCCGTTCGGAGGGCCGGCCGGCCCGCCACCCCCAACGCCCAGTGACCGCCCAGATCGAAGGCCGAGAGGTTCACCACCCGACCCTCGCGGGTCCGCACCAGGAGATTGCCGGGGTAGAGCTTCAACTGCTCGTCCACCACCTTGGTGGGTGCCCCCAGCGAGGCGACGACCTCCTCTTCGGACATCTGCAGGCTCAGGCCGTTGAGGTCCAACACGGCCTCGGCATCCCAGGTCGGGGGTGCGGCCCAGGCGGGAAGGCCGAGCAGGAAGAGGCACAAGGTCATCGTGAGGAGGCGCTTCATGGGTGTCATTCTAGCACGAATCCGGCAGGCATGCGGAGGCGGAAACCGGAAGGCGCCCACCCCTCGGAAGGACGCCGTCCGGTCCTACTCCAGCACCGTCAGCCGGATCGAGGCCTCCCCCACCCCCGCGGCCCGCAGGACCAGGGTGTGCTCGCCGGGCGTCAACGGCCAGCGGGTCGTGAAGGGGGGCCCGCAGCGGGCCAACGTCCGCCCGTCCAGCCGCCACTCCACCTCCGGGACCCCCTCGGGCACGACCGCCCGCAGGGTGACCTTCTGGTAGTCCCGCCGGAGCACGGGGTCCAGACGGAAGACCGCCCCCTCTTCCGGGCTGGCGATGGCCAGGCGGAGCGGCCCGGCGGAGGCCGGTTCCGGATTTTCGCCGGGGCCCGGGTCGCCGGGGAGGGCCACGGGCAGGACCGGACGGGTGGCGCGCGAGGCCCGGGCTCCGGCAGGCCCCTCGGGAGGCTCAGGCAGGCCGACCTCAGCCATCCAGGCCCGATACAGGGGGGGGTGGACCTCATAGACCCGCTCCACCCGCTCCGAATCCGGGGTGGAGGGCCCGGCCCGCCCGCCCGTCCTCCGGTCCAGCGCGACCCGGCGATGCACGCGGCAGGGGGCCGACGGAACCGTCCCCGGCAGGAACCATTCCGACATGGAGCCGGGGCAATCCAGGCCGGGCCTCTGCCCGGACACCGGGCAGACGGCGGCCTGCACCACGCCTGCCGGCGCGACGAACCCCGTTTCTGCGGCGCGGGGCGGCGCCTGGGCCTCCTCCCGCGCACGCAGGGCCAGCATCAGGTCCCGGAACAAGGGCGCTGCGCCGGTCACCCCGGAGGCACCGACCATCGAGCGCCCGTCGAAGTTCCCCACCCACACGCCGACCACGTGGCGCGGGGTGTAGCCCAGCGTCCAGTTGTCGCGGTAGTCCTTCGAGGTCCCGGTCTTGGCGGCACAGGGGAAGGGCAGGCTCAAGGGGCCGTGGCGCCCGAAGGCCGGAGCCCGGGCCTCGGGGTCGGCCAGGATGTCGCTCAGCACGAAGCAGGCGCCGGGATCCATCACCGGCCGCGAGGGGAGCGTCGGGACTGGTTTCCAGGTCCCCCCGTCCGCCGACGCCAGCACCGGACGGGCCGGGCCGTAGAGCCCGCCTCGAGCCAGGGTCCGGTAGGCCAGCGCCAGGTCCAGCAGGCAGACCTCGCCGTCGCCCAGGGTCAGGCCGGTCCCGTAGTGGCTGGCCGGCCGGTCCAGGCAGGTGAATCCCAGCTCGTGCAGGCGCCCCAACAGGGCCTGGGGGCCCAGCTCCTGCAGGGTGCGGACGGCTGCCAGGTTGTAGGAGCAGGCCAGGGCCGTGCGCAGGCGGACCGGACCGTGGTGGGTCCAGTCGTAGTTGCGCGGGAGGAACCCGTCCCGGGCTCCGTCGGGGTGGAACTCCAGATCGGGCAGCACGCTGGCCGCGGTCCTCCCCCGCTCCAGGGCCAGACCGTACATGAAGGGCTTGAGGGTCGAACCGGGCGAGCGCAGCGCCAGCGCCGCGTTGACCTGCCCGGCCGCGGGGTCGAAGTAGTTCCGCGAGCCCACCATGGCCAGGATCTCCCCTGTGGCCACGTCCAGGATCACCACGGCCCCGTTGCCCACGTTCTGCTCCGCCAGGCGAGCCAGGTGGGCCTCCAGCAGGTCCTCGGCCAGGCCCTGCAAGGAGGCATCCAGGCTGGTGCGCACCTGCTGGGAGCCCGCAGCCGGTGGCAGTCCGGCCAGGACCAGATCGCAGAAGTGGGGCGCTGCGAAGCGGTCGTGCATGGGAGCTGCCAGGAGCGGAACCTCCAGGGCCTCCCGGAGATCCTCCTCGGCGAGGATCCCCGCCTCCCCCATCCGCTCCAGAAGGTCCCGCTGCAAGGCGGCCACCTCCTGAGGCCGACTGACCAGGTCCAGGGCCTCGGGAGCCCGGGGCAGCACCGCCAGGGCGGCGGCCTCGGCCGGGGAGAGACGGCTCGCAGATTTCTGGAAGTAGCGCCGGGAGGCCGCCTCGATCCCATAGGCCCCGTTCCCGTAGGGGACGCGGTTGAGGTAGGCCTCCAGGATCTCGGCCTTGGAGAAGCGGACTTCCATCCGCACCGCCTCCCAGGCTTCCAGGATCTTGGTCCCCACCCCCCGGGGACCGGCGGGGCGCAGGTTGCGGACCAGTTGCTGGGTCAGGGTGGACCCCCCGGTCAGGACCCGGCCCGCACGCAGGTTGATCCAGGCGGACCGCAGCAGGGCCAGGGGATCCACGCCGGGATGCAGGTGAAAGCGGCGGTCCTCGGCCAGGATCGTGGCCTGGACGAGCACCGGAGCCACCTGGTCGAGGCTCACCCAGCGGCTGACGCCGTTGCGGCTGGAGGGCACCTCCCGCAGCACCTCGCCGTGCCGATCCAGCAGGATCAGCGAGGCCTCCTGGCGGGGCCGGGCCAGCTCCTCGGGAAGCGGCCAGCCCACCAGGACCCCCACCAGGAGCAGGAGCAGGACCAGCGCCAGGACCCGGCCCCGCCTGCGACGGGTCATGGCCCCGGCCGGACCTCGACCACCTGGACCGGCGTGGTCCCGAAGATCTCGGGATGATACATCTCCTCGGCCCGGGTTGCCGGGAGCCGATACTCCCCGGGCAGCATGGCGCGAACCAGATATTCGAAGGTGTGCTCACCAGGCGCCAGGCCGTCGGCGAAGAGCAGAACCCGAGAGTCCTCGATCTCGAAGTGGTTGAAGGTCCCCATCCAGGGCCTGGCGACCCCGGCCTGCGCCAGCACCTGGCGCAACTCGTCGCTCTCGGTCTCGAAGGTGGTCTGGACCACCTCGAATCCAGCCGGGACCGGTTCCTCCACCACCACGTAGCGACGTTCGTGGGGCGTCAGCACCGTCAGGGTCACCCGATAGGTCTGCCCGGCCTGGAAGGGGCCCACATGGACCTTGGCTCCCTGCAGGGATCGCACGGTCCGGAAGACGGTGAAGCCCTCGTCCCGCGCGGGGGGATCCTTCTCGGGGGCGTAGCGCAGCCTCAGGTCGTAGTGCAGCGTCCCCCGGCCCCGGCGCCCGAAATGCACCTCCAGGGCCTCCCCGACCTTCCCCTCCTCCAGGGGGGTCCGGCTGGAAGCCAGAGGCGCCTTGGAGTTCAGGCGGGCCTGGAGGATCCCTCGACCCGCCACCTGGACGGTAGCCTCCAGGTCGGGGTCCTGGCTCTCGAATCGCGACCGGTAGGCCAGCAGGGCGCGCAGCGCCGCCGCGTCCTGCCGGGTGGTCCCCCAGTGACCGTCGCGGCGGGCCTCCATCAGCCAGCGGACCATCCGGGGGGCCAGGGGGGCCTCCCCCTGCTCCAGGAAGGCCTCCAGGACCAGCCCGGTGGTCCGGACCGAGGAGGCGAAGAGCCAGGGCTGAGGCACCGGATCTTCATACCAGGCCGTCTGGGCCTCCACCCGGGCCAGGTTCTGCAGGTCCCGGCGCAGCTCGCCGACCACGGTGGCGTTGTCCATCCTCCAGGCGGCCCGCAGCAGGTGCACCTTGGCGTCCAGCGAGAGCTGGTCGCGCTCCTTGAAGAGGGCCGAGAGGGTGGCCGGGTCGCGGTACTCCATCCGCGTCAGGGCCTCCAGGAGGCTGGCCCGGACGGTCAGGATCTCGGCCGGGCTGAGCGGATAGTCGCCACGTTCCTGGTTCAGGGCCTTCTTCATGGCGGCCCGGGCCCGCGTCAGCATGCCCTCCTCGACCTGGAAGCCGCGCTCCCGGGCCTCCAGCAGCGTGCGCACGGCGTAGGCCGTCAGCTCGTCGTGGACACGGTCTCCGCCCGCCCACAGCGAGAAGCCTCCCGCCTCGACCTGGAAGGAGGCCAGCTCGTCCAGCTCGGCCTGGACCCGGGACTTCAGGGCCTGCTCGTCCAGATCCGTCCGAGCCGAGGCCGTCAGCAGGTCGCCGGCCAGAAGCAGGGGGACCAGGCGCGAGAGGCGCTGTTCCAGACAGCCGTAGGGGTAGTCGACCAGCCAGTTGAGCGCCTCCTCGACCCCCGAGAGGACCGAGGAGGAGACGGTGGTCTCCAGGACGGCCGTCCCCGGCAGCACGCCCCCGGGAACCCGCACCTGCTCGGCCTGCGAGTCGGACTCGACGGTCCCGCTGGTGGCCACGGTCTCCAGGCGCTGGGAGAGGTGGACCGGCAGCGGCATCTTCAGGGAATCGCGGTGTGAACCCAGAGAAGCCCGGAAGCCGATCTCCGAGTCGCCCGGACCGGGGGCCTCGAAGTCGAAGAGCACCTCCCGGCTCTGGCCGGAGTCCAGCCGGACCCGGGCCGACTTGCGCTCGACCAGCGAGACGCCCGCCGCCTCGGCCTCCACCAGGACCTCGCCCGAGCCGCCGGTGTGGTTGAAGACCAGCACGCCCGCCTGGAAGCGATCCCCTCGGCGCGCGAAGCGGGGGACTGAAGGTTGCAGCAGCAAGGGTTTGCGAACCTCCAGGGCCGCCTTCCCCGATCCGAAGCGCCCGTCCCGGGTCTGGGCCACCGCCATGACCCGGAAGCGCGTCAGGCTGTCCGGGAGCTGGAAGTCGACCTGGGCGCGCCCCTGCTCGTCGGTGAGAAGCCGGGGGCTCCAGAACGCGGTCGGCACGAAGTCCTCCCGATAGTCTCCCACCAGGCTTCCGCCGCCTCCGCCCTGGTCCGCCCCCTTGGCCCCGTAGGAGCGCTGTCCGATGACGTCCAGGCGGGCCTCGGAGGTGCGCACCGACAAAGGTCGGGGGCCGTAGAAGGCCGGGAAGTAGTCGGGCGTCTCGTAGCCGATCAGGCTCAGGACCCCCTCATCCACCACCGCCAGGCACACCTCTCCGGCGGCTGGGCGTCCCTGCGAGTCTCGGAGCTGGACCTGCAGGCGGACCTGCTGGCGCGGTTCACAGACCTCCTTGGAGGGGGTCACCCGGACTTCCAGCCGCCGCTCGGTGGACTCCACCGGCAGGTTGACGTAGCCGATCTTGAAGGAGGGCTTGCCCAGGTCCAGGCCATCGGGGCCGAACCCCGCGTCGGGGAGGCGGCCCTGCAGCAGGATCACCGAGACGAAGACATTGGGCACGTGATCCGAGCGGATGGGCACCTCGACGGTGTCCGCGGTGCCTTCCACGTCGACCACGAAACGGTCCAGGACCGTCTCCCTCTCGACGGTCACCAGGGCTCGAGCCTTCTCGTAGGGGGACTTGACCAGGATCCGGGCGGACTGGCCGGGGGCGTAGCGCTTCTGGTCCGGGACCAGATCGATCCGATCCTCGTCCTGGCGGGCCCAGGCCACGTAGTCCCCGCCCCAGGCGTAGAGCATGCTCTCGGCCACCGTCTGGCGGCCCTCCGAGTCGCTGGCCAGGGCCCGGACGACGTACAGGCCGGCCCGCGGCGGGGTCAAGGTCAGGCGCTCGGGCTTGACCCCAACCCCGACGGTCTGGCTGGAGACCTCGGTGTCGCGGGCCTGCGAGACCCACTCATAGCGCCCGCCGCTTCCCGCCTTGCGAACCGAGTCCCACTCGCGACGCAGCAGATGCACCTGCACCTGGCTGGCCGGGACGGCCTTCCCCTGCGGATCGACCGCCACCAGGTCGACGGGAACCTGGGCGCCGGCCTGGCGCAGGCTCCCCCCCGTCTTCAGGCCCAGGGCCAGGGAGGCGGGATGGACCATCGCAGAGGTGCGCCCGGAGATCGCCTGACGACTGGCCGAGGTGACGGTTCCCTCCACGACCAGCCGGGCCGGGCCTTCAAACGAGACCCCCTTCAGCGAGACCGTGACCTCGCGCTGCCCCCGCTCGTCCAGCGTGCCCTCCTCGCGCAGCAGGATCCGCTCCTGGTCGCGCTGGTCCTCGCCCCAGAGGCGCAAGGTGCCGAACTGGAAACCTTCCCAGGCTTCCGGCTGGAAGGTCGCAGGCTCCAGGCGGGCCGAACAGCGCACGGGGTCTCCCGACATGGGGGCCCCGAAGAGGTAGCGCCCGCGGATCGTGGCGCGCGCCGCGTCCCCCTGCACGAAGGCCGAAGCCTGGGACTCGACGGTCACCTCGAACTGGGCGGGCCGATAGGCCTCGACCCGGAAGGTGGTCTCCACGAGTCCTTCCTGGATGCCCGCGGCCTGACGCACCTTGGGCGGCAGGTTCCACGTCACCCGATAGAAGCCCGAGGGTGCCTGCTGGTCCAGCTTCAAGGTCTGGTCGAAGGATCCGAAGGACGAGACCGGCGTCGTGCCGTTGCCGATCTTCTGGTCTCGCGAGTCGTAGACCGCATAGTCCAGGGCCTGGACCTCGTCGGGGACGATCCAGCGTCCGGCCTTGGAACGCCGCAAGGTCCCCTTGAGGTGGACCTGCTCGCCGGCCCGGTACAGCCCCCTCTCGGTGAAGGCCTGGGCCTGGTAGATCCGGGCCGCGGGGTTCCACTCGTGGTCCAGGTCGAAGTCCCAGGGCGAGATCCCGGTCGAGCCCTCGGCGCTCAGGCACGCCAGGTCCTGCCCGTCGCGGACCAGGACGTAGTGGGCCGGGAGCCCCCAGTTCTCGCCTTTGTCCAGTTCCAAGGCACCCCAGCCCGGTGCGGCAGCCAGGCCCTTCGAGTCGGTGCGGCCGCTCCAGCGGACCCGGTTCTCGGCGTCGCGGATCTCGACCAGAAGGCCAGGCCGCGGCCGCGCCGCCGAGAGGCTGGTGGCCCAGACCAGGGTGTCCTCCGCCGAGAACTTGCCCGTCAACCCGAGGTCGGTCACCTGCACCAGCACCCGCTGATCCCAGGCCCACTCCCCTTTGCCCGCCTGGAGCTGGACGTAGACCAGGCCCGTGCGGCGTTCCCCCAGCGCCCGGGACAGATCCAGGGGGCGATCCACCATCTGGTTCCGCGGAACGACCGGCGTCCAGTCCTCGTCGACCTGGTAGCCTCCCGGAGGGGTGAAGGGCCGGTCGGACCAGAAGGCCTCCTCGTCCTGGAGCAGGGGAACCAGGTCCTCCGGAGCGATCCGCGCCATGCGGACCCTCAGGCGCTGGAGGTTCCTCAAGCCCACCGGGAGTCGAAGGTCGCCCCGGGCCTCCAGGATCCCCTGCCCGCCCGAGAGATTCAGGGCCGGCGCGAAATCGGTCGTGGTGAAGGCCTTCGTCCAGGCGGCTCCCAGCGCGTTTCCGAAGTCATCCTGCAGGTCGGCTGTGAGGAGGGCCCGGTAGGCCGTGCGCGCCTTCATGGGCAGGTACAGGTCGATCTCCGTCCGGGCGTAGTCGTCTTCGGCATACCATTCCGGAAGACGGACCTCGGGTTCGAAGCGCAGGCTTCCGACAAGCTGCTTCGGCGAGACCGGGTTGGAGAACTTCAGGACCAGGGCCCCGTCAGGACGCCACCCCGACTCGGTGGAGAGCCCCGAGACGGCGAACTTGTTCAGCGTGCGGAAACGGATGGTCCGGGTCTTCTCCAGGCCCAGGTCGGCTCCGGAGGCCCCCTTCAGACCGGCACGGATCTCCACGGTGTGCTCGGTGCCCAGGGTCATCGGGGAGGCGGGTTGGACCACCAGCAGATTCCTGCGGGCCGACTCGGGCGGCGGCTCATCGCCGGTGGCGCGGTCCTGGAAGGCCTTCCATTCCTGTTCAGAGGGAGGGCGGAGCTGAATCGCCAGGTCTTTCTTGCCTGCCCGCAGGGAGATCGCCTCGGCCGCCGCGCTGGCCTGGACAGGCTGGTTGAAGGCCAGCAGCAGGGTGGCCTCCGGGCGCACGAACTCGGCCCCGTTGGCCGGAATCGAACGGGCCAGGTCGGGACGGGGCGTGGTGAACGAGAACCGGTACTCCTGCGCCAGGGCCTGTCCCGAGAAGGACTTCAGGCCGGCGGGAAGGCTCACCTCGAAGCGGGTGGCCAGGGGCAGCTCGCCTTCCGGCCTGAAGACCAGGGTGGCCGTCCCTCTCCACTCCCAGCGCCCCGCGACCGGCGGCTGGAGCGTCACGGCGGGCGGCGCTCCCGGCTGGCCCAGGCCCTCCAGGGGAACCATGGGTTGATTGAAGACGAGGGTGGCGGCGGCGCCTTCTGGGAGCTGCTTGAGCTGGCCTTGGGGCGAGGCGAAGACCACCTCGACGGGTCGGGGGGGGCCCTGAGGCAGCAGGAAGGCCGGAATCGCCGGGGTCTCTCCTTCACCCTGCCCGCAGGCAACCGCCAGGAGGAGGGTGGCCAGGACGGCCCCCACCAGGGCCAGAGCACGGCTGGAGATCATGCGCATCGGTTCCTCCCAATCTGCCCCTGCAAGGGAAGGTCCCCCTGCCGCCCGGGTCTGGAGGGGTTCCACGCTGCCGGCGAGGGGGCCTGCGTGCATTCCCGCCTGGAATGATCCGGCTGCAGGCGGGTTCGAGGGGCGCTGCCCCCGTCAGGTCGGGTCCGACAGACATCCAGGGAGCCTGCTCCCGGGTTGGAGGTTCCCCCCGGGGTGGGCGGGAAAAGAGGCGGACCGGGGGGGGCGACTCCTCGGGGGAAATGCCGGAGGTGTTGGCTGATGACGAAGAAGTCCGAGGGCTCGCAGGGCCCCGCGCCCGCACGGCGGGTGGCCCGCCGCGCGACCCACAAGCCCCAGGTGGTGACAGGCCAGGTGGACCCGGAACTGACGGCGTGCTCGGGCCCGGAGGCGGACTCCCCTCCGGTCGAGGGCCACCAGGTGGCCGTGGTGATCGAGGACGATCGCACCGGGATGAGCGCGGCGGTCCTGCGCCGGGCCTACAAGGACAATCTGTACTACCTGCAGGGCAAGGACGAGTACACCGCCACGCCCCACGATCGCTACATGGCCCTGGCCTATACCATCCGGGACCGCCTGATCCAGCGCTGGATCCGGACCCGGCAGGCCTACAAGGCGGCGGACCTCAAGCGGGTGAACTACCTGTCGGCTGAATTCCTCATGGGCCGAGCCCTGGCCAGCAACCTGCTGGCCCTGGGGATCACCGAGGAGACCCGCCACGCCCTGGACGACCTGGGCGTCGACCTGAAGGTCCTGCTGGACCACGAACCCGATGCAGGACTCGGCAACGGAGGCCTGGGGCGGCTGGCGGCCTGCTTCTTGGACTCGCTGGCCACCCTGGCCTACCCGGCCATGGGCTACGGCCTGCGCTACGAGTATGGGATCTTCGCCCAGCGCATCGTCCACGGCGAACAGGTCGAACAGCCCGACGAATGGCTGCGCTACGGCAATCCCTGGGAGGTCCCCCGCCCGGAGCATGTCCAGAGGGTGCAGTTCGGCGGCAGCGTCGAGCCCTGGCAGGACGAGCGGGGGGATGTCCGCTACCGATGGGTGGGCACCGACGACGTCCTGGGTCTGCCCTACGACACCCTGATCCCAGGCTACCGCAACAACACGGTCAACACCTTGAGGCTGTGGAGCGCCCGGGCGGTCCAGGAGTTCGACTTCGAGGAGTTCGACCGGGGTGACTACGCCGACGCGGTGCACCAGAAGACCATCTGGGAGAACATCTCGAAGGTCCTCTACCCCAACGACAACTCGATGCAGGGCAAGGAGCTGCGCTTCAAGCAACAGTATTTCTTCGTCTCCTGCTCGATCAAGGACATCCTGCGGCGCTACCGGCAGGCCCACAAGTCGATGGAGCTGCTGCCGGACCGGGCGGCCATCCAGATGAACGACACCCATCCCAGCATCGCCATCGCCGAGCTGATGCGCCTGCTGCTGGACGAGGACGGCCTGGCCTGGGAGGTGGCCTGGCGCATCACGGTCCGCTGCTTCGGCTACACCAACCACACCCTGCTCTCGGAGGCCCTGGAGAAGTGGCCGGTGGAGATGTTCCAGCGGCTCCTGCCCCGCCACCTGCAGATCATGTACGAGATCAACCGCCGCTTCCTGGAGGAAATCCGGGCACGCTTCCCGGGCGACGAGGACCGGGTGAGGAGGATGTCGCTCTTCCAGGACCACCCCCGGCTGGTGCGCATGGCCCACCTGGCCAGCGTCGGCTCGCACTCGGTGAACGGCGTGGCCGCCCTGCACAGCGAGCTTCTCAGGACGGACGTGCTGCGGGACTTCGCCGAGATGTGGCCGGAGCGCTTCAACAACCGGACCAACGGGGTCACCCCCCGGCGCTTCCTGGCCCAGTGCAATCCCCGGCTGGCGCGCCTGCTGACCGAGGCCCTGGGCGACGAGGGCTGGATCACCGACCTCTCGCGGCTGCGGGCCCTGGAGCCCCTGGCCGAGGACGCCCGCTTCCGGGCCCGATTCCGCCGGATCAAGCGCGAGAACAAGGCCATGCTGGCCGACTGGATTCGCACCCACAACGGCCTGGAGGTGAACCTGGACTCGCTCTTCGACGTCCAGGTCAAGCGCTTCCATGAGTACAAGCGCCAGCACCTCAACGCCCTGCACATCGTGCACCTGTACAACCGGATCAAGAAGGACCCGCAGGTCGACCTGGTCCCGCGCACCTTCATCTTCGCGGGGAAGGCCGCTCCGGGCTACTTCCTGGCCAAGAAGATCATCCACCTGATCAACGCCATCGGCGAGGTGGTCAACCACGACCACGACGTGGCCGGACGCCTCAAGGTGGTCTTCCTCGAGAACTACTCGGTCACCCTGGCCGAGCGGATCATCCCTGCGGCCGAGCTCTCCGAACAGATCTCCACCGCCGGCAAGGAAGCCTCGGGAACCGGGAACATGAAGTTCGGCCTGAACGGAGCCCTGACGGTGGGGACCCTGGATGGGGCCAACGTGGAGATCCGCGAGCTGGTGGGTCCCGACAACTTCTTCCTGTTCGGGCTGAACGCTCCCGAGGTGGCCGAGAGGAGGGCCCGGGGCTACAACCCGGTGGACTGCCTCCAGGCCAGCCCGGATCTGCGCGAGGTGATCGACCGCCTGAACCGCAACGAGTTCGCGCCCGGCCAGCCCGACGTGTTCCGCCCGCTGCTGGACAACCTGGTGGGCAGCGACCCCTACTTCGTCCTGGCCGACTTCGCCGCCTACCTCCAGGCCCAGGAGGAGGTCTCCCGGCTCTACCGCGACCAGGAGGAGTGGACCCGCCGGGCCATCCTCAACGTGGCCCGTCTGGGACACTTCTCGTCCGACCGCACCATCCAGGAGTATGCCCAGGAGATCTGGGACCTGGAGGCCTGCCCGATCGCCCTGCCCCACTACGTGCAGGACTGACCCCTGAGAGGCCCTCCCCGGAAGGGGAGGGCCTTGTTCATGGCTTGAGGGGCTTGCGGGCCAGCAGGCTGGCCCGGGCCTCTCGGCGCTCGGGGTCCTCCGTCTCGCGATAGGCGAGGATCTCCAGGTCGCGGAAGGCCTGGCGCAGCTCGCCGGGCCTCAGCAGATGCTCCGGGTTTCGAGGACCGTACTTCAGGTAGTCCCGAGTGAAGCTCTCATAGAGCAGGACCCCGCCCGGGGCCAGCGCCCGTCCCAGCGGCTCGAAGAGGCTGCGCTGCAGGTAGCGCATCACCACCACCACCTGGAAGGGGCCGGCGGGCAGCTCGCAGGCTTCGAGATCGGCCAGGTGGAGCTCGAGCTCCAGCCCCTCCTCCCGGGCCCGGGCCCGAGCCGTGCGCAAGGCCGTCGGCGAGCGGTCCACCCCCGTCACCTCGAAGCCCCGCCGGGCCAGGAACAGGGCGTTGCGCCCCTCCCCCGTGGCCACGTCCAGGGCCCGACCTCCCGGCAGGCGATCCGCGTGGGTCAACAGCCAGGCGGAGGGCCCGCGCCGGGGACGGCGACGCGGCGACGCGTAGCGCTCCTCCCAGGTCCAGAAGTCACTGCCGGAGCGCTGGTGCAGGCTCGTGGGAGGGATCTGGAGGCCCTCCACCTCAGGGCTCCGCCCCGCTGTGCAGGGCCGACTCCACCAGGGCCAGGACCCGCCAGGCCAGCAGGCCGAAGAGGGCCCCCGCCACGGCCCGGGAGGCCAGCATCACCCCCAGGAGGGCCAGGAAGGGAGACCCCGCCGCGAAGTCCTCGTGGACCAGACGCGCCAGGGTGACTGCGGGCTCGATCCCGACGAAGAGCCAGGCCGTCGTCAGCCTCCAGCCCAGCGAGAAGACGCTGGCCAGAATCCCGGAGATCACCAGCGTGACCCGGTTCAGGCCCCCCCGGGAGATCACCAGATCGATCAGGGCCGCCTCCAGGACGATGGCCGGCAGGGCCAGCATCTTGAACGATCCCGCCAGGGCGAACTTCAGGAACGCCGTCCCCACTCCGATCACCAGGATCGCCCCAGGGCGGGGAACCCGCAGATGGGCCATGGCGTAGACCACCAGGTTCAGGCCCACCAGCAAGGAACCGGTCATGGGAGAACGCACGGCGTGGAGCAGATTGCCCAGGGTCAGCTCCATGGCCGCGTTGCAGGCCACCAGCATGGCCAGGGTGGCCATCTCGCGGGTCGTGAAGTGCAGCCTCACGCCCCGCCCCCCCCCGGCGAAGCCCCCAGGGCCAGGGGCGCCTGGCGGGAAGCCAGCTCGCCGCAGAATCGCGCGAAGGCCTCCTCCTCGTCCCGGGCCCGAGCCTGGAGTGTCTGGCAGAGCCGGGAGTAGCGTTCCAGGAACTCCTCCCCTTCGGGGGTCAACCCAGCGCCACCGCGCTCTGCGCCCCCGATGCGACGGACCAGGAGTGTCAAGCCCAGGGCCTGTTCCAGGCGTCCCAGGAGGCGGTGGGCCTTGGCGTAGGACATCCCCAGGGCCAGGGCCGCCTGGCGGATGGAGCCCGTCCGGCGGATCCCCTCCAGAAGCCACAAGGGCCCCGCCCCCATGAAGCGCTCGCCCTGCGGGTCGAGCAGGGCCACCTTCACCTCGATGCGCATGCCCGTTATCTTAGCACGAAGAGAACGGGAATAGAATGGAAGACCTCCGATCCAAGCACCGGGTGGGAGAAGTCCCCCCTCTGAAAGGCAGGATCCTTGCGCGCCCGACAAGCGCCTGGCATTTCATCGGACGGCGACCAGGAGTCAGAGGGTGCCAGAAACCGCCCACCAGAGCAGGCCGATCAGGGTGAGCGAGCCCATCGCGCGGCGATGAGGGTTGGCTCCATCCACGATCTCCAGCCAGGCCCAGGTGAAGAGGGCGCCAAAGAACAGGAATCCGCAGAGTCGGTGAGCCGTGCCCGTCGTGACGAGCCGCAGCAGCACGGCCACCAGGGCCAGGATCAGAGGCGCGTTCGGCGTCTGCGCCACCACGATCTGTCCGTTCTTGTCCTTGAACCAGAAGTCGATGAGGCTCATAACCCATGATACCACGCCGCCAGGGCCCACGATCGGGACTGCCCGCGCCCGCCCCCCCTACCCGCGAACGGCCGGCAGGACCTCCTCGAGGACCTCGACGCAGCGCCGGTTCTCGTGCCCGGTGCCCACGGTGACGCGGAAGCAGTGCGGCAGGCCGAAGCGCTCCAGGGGGCGGACGATCACCCCCCGGCGCAGCATCTCGCCGTACAGGGCCGCCACCTGTTCCTGGGAGTCCAGGATGCCCAGGATGAAGTTGGCCGCCGAGGGGCGGTACTCCAGGCCCAGCCGATCGAAGTGCTCGTAGAAGAACTGCAGGCCCTGGCGGTTCATCTCCTGGGTGCGCACCAGGAACTCGCGGTCCTCCAGGGCGCCCAGACCCGCCGCCTGGGCCGGGATGCCGGGCTCGAAGGGCAGCTTGATCTTGTGCAGGTTGCGGATCAGGAAGTCGTGGGCAAAGCCATAGCCGATGCGGACTCCGGCCAGCCCATAGGCCTTGGAGAAGGTGCGCAGGGTGATCACCTGGTCGTGGCGATACTTCATCGAGTCGGGGAAGTCAGGCTGGTCGCAGGCGAACTCGTAATAGGCCTCGTCCAGGATCACCAGGACCCGCGACGGGAGCCGGTCGAGGAAGCGGTCGAACTCGGCCTTGGTGAAGAAGGTGCCCGTCGGGTTGTTGGGATTGCACAGGTAGACGATCTTGGTGCGCTCGGTGATCCGATCGGCCAGGGCCTCCAGGTCGAAGCGGTAGTCCTTCAGGGGCACCGAGACGGGCGGCACGGCCCGGGCCCGGGCCATCACCTGGAAACCCACGAAGGTGGCGTCCGCGGTGAGGACCTCGTCCTCGCGATCCAGGAAGGTCCGCATGATGTAGGACATGATGCCTTCCGAGCCGCTGCCCAGGACCACGTTCTCGACCTTCAGGTCATACAGCTCCGCCAGGGCCTGGCGCAGGCGAAGCCCCCCGGTGTCCGGGTAGCGGTGGATGTCGGCCAGGCTCTCCTGGAGGGCGCGGATGGCCTGCGGAGATGGCCCCAGCGAGTTCTCGTTGGAGGCCAGCTTGACGACCTCCTGCAGTTGGAACTCCTCCTGGACCTCCCAGATGGGCTTTCCGGCCACGTAGGGCTCAAGGCGCTGGATGTAGTCGGGGATCAGGCTGTCGAAGCGGGTCTCGGTCATGGATGGATCTTCGCCTTCCCGGCAGCGCTGGAGACGACCTGGACCAGGTCTCCGGGCGCGCCTGAAATCACCAGGACACGAGCGCCGTGGCGCTCGATCCGGTCGGGGTGCGCGGCCCGGGCCTTGCGGGCCAGCGCTTCGAACTCTCGGGCATCCGCCTCGGTATCCCAGGCGGTGACCCACAGGAAGAATCGGCTCTGGTCGGCGGAGTAGACCCGCCAGGAATCCCCTCCCCATCCGGCGGCCGCCTCCCGACCCAGCTCGGTTCCCAGGTTCTCTTCGCCCCACACGCGGATCAGGAACTCGCCAGCCGTGTCCTCGCTCAACAGCGAGTGGGAGCCGAACCTCTCGGGCAGGGCCGAGAGGTCCACCCGCAGCGGGGGATCCTCTCCGCCCAGGAACTTCTCGGGGTGCAGGATGTGCTCGGTCGAGGCGGGCATGTCGCGGAAGGCCGCATCCACCTTCGGCCATCCCCCGGCCCGATGCAGGGCGGCCACGAAGCCCATGCCCTGGAAGTAGGGCATGGTCAGGAACTCCTGGAGGAAGCGGGGGGCCTCCTGGAACTGAGGATAGGCGTCCAACCCGGGAAGACTCGGCGCCGGGCCCGAGCCCAGCAAGGAGACCAGGATCCCGGCGTCCAGCCCCATCCGGCGGGCGGCCGCCTGGAACATGACCAGGTTGGCGTCTCCCTCCAGCACGGCCCGCAGAGCCATCAAGGCGTCGAAGCGCCCCCGGGTGCGTTCCTCCAGGGCCAGAAGACCGAAGTGCTGGTCCTGCAGGGCGTGGACCAGTTCGTGCAGGGTGTAGAGCTCGGCCAGGTCCAGACCCACGACCGCCGGGAGACCGGAGGAGGTCAGAGGGTCCGGCGCATCCCGGACGACCACGAAGACCTGCTTGCGGGGGTCGTACAGGCCGCGGATCTGCTCGCCGAAGAGGGAGGCCAGCGAGGCCTCCAGGCTGGTCCCCTCGGGGAGCAGGCCCAAGGATTGCAGGAAGACCTCGCGCCCCTGGGTGGACGGATTCCCCAGGTCGCGTCCCAGCATCTGGCGGACCTCCTGGCCGGCCTGCTCCAGCGACATCTCCAGGGCCTGGACCGGGCGCAGGAACTCCAACTCCCGAAGGCGCTGGACCTCGGCTTGAAGGGCGGGCAGGCTGCCGGCCTTCGGACCGGCCTCCGGACGGGCCGGGATCGGAAGCAGGACCAGGGCCAGGAAGAACAGGAAGAAGCGGGCGCGCAGGCTCATGGAGGGGCGCCTTCGCCCGCCTGGGAAGGCGGTCCTTCCTGAGCCTCCCAATCCGGGAGCCACAGGTCGAGCAGGACCGGCCGATGGTCGCTGGCCACCCGGACGGCCTCACCTTCGAGAATCCGGACCGACCCGGGGACGAGCCGCCGGGCCAGGGCCGGGTTGAGCAGGATGTAGTCCAGGGCCGAGTCGCGGCGCCCCTTCCGCCAGGTCACCCGCCCCTCCCGAGGCAGAGCCTCCAAGGGGTCCAGGAAGGGGGGCTGCTTCAGGGGAGCCAGCGAGGGCGAATCGGGATCGGCGTTGAGGTCACCCAGGACGGCCAGCGGGACCTCAGCCAGCCCCAGGGCAATCTCGCGGACCCTGCCGGCCTGGGCCAGGCGCAGGGCCTCCGCGCGCCGACCGCCGAAGGCCTGGCTCTTGAAGTGGTTGATCAGCAGCACCAGCCCCCCCGGAACCGCCACGTGGACCTCCAGGCAGTCGCGCGAGAAACGGGAATCCCGGGGGGCGCCGCGGGTCCTGGGAAGGCGATCGGCCAGGTGGGTTCGCGAGCCCTGCAAAGGGAGTCGGCTCAAGAGGCCGACGTCGATGCCGCGCTGGACGTCGTTGCCCTCGCGGAGGACCACCTGCTGGTAGCCAGTCCTCCGGGCCAGTTCCTGCAGGAGATCGCCCGTCTCGACCTCCTGCACGGCCAGCAGATCGGCGTTGAGCTCCCGCAGGACCCGGGCCCGGGCCTCCAGATCCGCCTCCAGGCGCGCAGGGGTGCGGACCTCGTCGGCATAGGGGTCGTCCCGGGCGTCGAAGAGGTCGTGCAGGTTCCAGGTGGCCAGACGCACGAGGCGGACCGGCCCCGGCGCCGGGACCGGATCCGCCCCGTCGGGTGCACAGGCCAGCGTGCAGAGCAGGGCCACCAGGGCCCAGATCCGGCAGGGCATGACGCGGCTCCCTTCCCCCAGGGAGTGGCTATTCTTCCATGACCACCGAAGCCAGTTCGGCCAGCTTGGAGCGCTCGCCCTTGGACAAGGTGACGTGCGCGGCGATGGCGTGGTCCCGGAAGCGTTCGACCAGGTGGGTCAGGCCGTTGGAGGTCGAGTCCAGGTAGGGGTGGTCGATCTGGTAGGGGTCACCTGTGAAGACGATCTTGGTGCCTTCTCCGGCCCGGGTCACGATGGTCTTGACCTCGTGGGGGGTCAGGTTCTGGGCCTCGTCGATGATGATGAACTGCTGGGGGAGGCTCCGCCCGCGGATGTAGGTCAAGGCGCGGATGTCCAGCAGGTTGGAGTCCAACAGGTAGTCCGCCCGGCCGGTGCTGCCCTTCTTGCCGCCGCCATGCTCGTTGAGCAGGAATTCGAGGTTGTCCATGATGGGCTGCATCCAGGGCGAGAGCTTCTCCTGCTCGGTCCCCGGCAAGAAGCCGATGTCGCGGCCCATGGGGATCACCGGCCGGTAGATGGCCAGCCGGCGATGGACCTTCTCGTTGACCACCTTCTGCAGGCCGGCGGCAATGGCCAGGATGGTCTTTCCGGTGCCGGCCTTCCCGGCCAGGGTGACCAGTTGCACGTCATCGTCCAGAAGGACCTCAAAGGCGTACTGCTGCTCGCGGTTCAGCGGGCGGATGCCCCAGATGTCGAAGCGGACCTCGCGCAGACGGCTGAGGACGCCGGCCTCCTGGTTGAAGCGGGTCAAGGCCGTCGGGGAGGAAGGGGCCCCACCGGTCAGCATGACGAACTCGTTGGGAGCCAGGGGACGAGACAGTTCCCCGGCCCGGTCGAGCGGAACCGAGCGGTCCCGATACAGGTCGGCGATCACGTCTTCCGGGACGACCAGGTCCCGGTGCCCGGTGAACATCTCGTCGATGTCGACGATCTGGTCGTAGCGGTAGTCCTCGGCCATCAGGCCCAGGGCCTGGGCCTTGACCCGCATGTTGATATCCTTGGAGACCAGGATGACCGGCCCCTCGCGGCGCTTCTGGACGGCCAGCGCGGTGGCCAGGATCCGGTTGTCGTTGGAAGGCTCGAAGCCCGGCGGCAGGAGCTTGGTGGCGTCCCGGTCGTTGATGTTGATGACCAGGGTCCCGCCGTTTTCCAGACGGACCCCCTGGTCGAGATCCCCGCGTTCCCGAATCTGGTCCAGGGACTTGATCACCACGCGAGCGGCGCGGTTCAACTCGGTCGTCCCGCGCTTGAACTTGTCGATCTCGTCCAACACGACGATGGGGAGCACGACCTGGTTGTCCCCGAAGGAGAAGAGCGATTCTGCCCGATGGAGCAGGACGCTGGTGTCGAGAATGTAGGTTTTCTGGATGGAAGACAGGGCCGTCACCTCTGCCGGGGCCGAGCCCGACCCCGGTCTTCATGGTCTGGGGTCCACAGGACCTTCGCGCCCTTCGCAGGCGCGCCGGGATTCTCCTCCAAGCGCCAGGGCTCCGCCTCAGACCTTGGTCCGGCTGGCCCGAACGCGCCGCCAGGCCGTCACGGCCCGAACCAACAGGAAGCCGCCCAGGACGGTCACCAATCCCCCGGCCGCCAGGGCCCCCTGCTCGCGGGTGCGGAAGCCATAGACCAGGGCCACGAGGCCGAAGAGGACCCAGGCCAGGCCGAAGAGCAGGTGGAACGGAAACAGGGCATTCTCCTTTCGAAGCGCCTCGGCCCGTCGCTGGCCGGAATCGGATTTCCGGCGAGATGTCTTGCCCATGGGGATGCCTCCGGAACAGGATCCTTCCTCTGACGAAGAGGAGGGTTCTCCAGTCCACGCCGCCCCCCTCCCGCGAGCATCGCCCGATGGAAGGACGAAGCGGGCAATCCATGCTATTAATCAGGAGTGAGCCTCCAACACAGAATCGTCGGGGCGCCCTCGCCTGCCAGGCGGCGGCGGAAGAGGGGGTTCAGCCAGGTCGAGCTGGCGGTCGCCATCTCCGTCCTGGCCATCGGCATCCTGGGCGTCTTCGCGTCGTTTGCCTACGGACTGCAATCCACCAACCACAGCGCCCGATTGTCGGAGGCGGTGAACTACAGCCGTCAACTGGTTGAGCTGATCCGGGTTCGCAACCTCCCCTTCCTCTACGACGCCCTCCCGCCCCCCTCCACCACGGGGCTCAACGACACCGAGAAGAACTCCTGGGAGGAGCTCAGCGCCCTCGAGGCGCCGCCCTTCACCCACGACATCCCCCCCCACACGGGGTTCCGGCGCCGCATCGTGGTCGGCCGGGTGCCCGGCTCGGGGGGGTCGGACTACCGCTCCAACCTCGCCGAGATCCGTGTCAGCGTCCAATGGATGGAGAAGGACCAGGTTCGGGAGGTGGAGATGGTCGGCCACCACCGGCGGCCATGACCCGACGTCCTCGCCGGCCCGGCCTGACCCTGGTCGAGGTGACGATCAGCACGGCGCTCCTGGCCCTGCTGGGGATGATCCTGGCCCGGATCTACGTCGCCTCGCAGGCCGCCTACTCGACCGGGACGGGGCGCGTGGCCCTCCAGCAGAAGGCCCGCCAGGCCATGCAGCGCCTGACTCCCCGGCTGATCCAGGCCGTCCCGGCCAGCGACACCCAGGACGCCATCTATACTCCGGACGACCTGCCTCCGATGACCTCCCAGGTGGTCTACACGATCCCGTCCGAGCCCTTCGACCCCCGCTCCCCCACCTACCGCGAGAAGTGGATCCGCTTCGAGCAGAGCACGGGACTCATCACCACCAACGCCGACACGCCCGGGGAAGCCGACCTGGTGCTGGCCCGCGGCATCCACTGGCTTGGTCTGGAGGTGCTCTCACCCAACTCGGTCAAGATCACCGTGGTGGTCCAGGCGCCCCTCCGGGACGTTGGAGGGAACACCCGTGACCAGGAATACCGCGTTCAGACCACGGTCATGATCCCCTACTACGCGACGAGGTGACCCGATGAAGAGGCGACGAAGCCGCGGAACCGTGCTGCTGCTGGCCATCTTCTTCCTGGTCATCCTGAACTTCCTGGCCCTGGCCCTGCTGGATCTGCTGCCCCTGGAGCTGCGGGCCGCCGGCCGGAACCGCCTGGAGACGGCTGCCTTCCTGGCCGCGGACTCCGGCGTCCTGCACGCCCTGGCCTACATCGAGGACCGCGTCAGCCGCGGTGAGACCCCGCTCCCCGACGACGCGGCCTCCTACGTCCTGCAGGGCGAGACCGGAAGCTGGACCTGGGAGGCCACCCTGAAGGCCGATCCCGAGACCCCGCCCCGGGGCACCAATACCATCCGGGTCTACGAGATCCACTCCCTGGCCAGCCTGGACGGGGTGGCCTACCGGGCGGTGCGGGCCCTGGCCCGGCAGGAGACCTTTGCCCGCTACGCCTGGTTCGAAGACCAGCGGCGCTCGGACCTGGTGATCACCGCCACGAACTATCACATCGATGGCCCCTTCCACTCCAACAGCAGGATCCGCATCCTGGTCCCGCCAGGCCTCTACGACCAGAACCGGACTCCGAGCTTCGAGAGCGAGGTGACCACCGTCGAGTCCTACGATACGCCGGACGGGGTGGCCTACCAGGGAACCCCTCCCTACGACGACCAGGGCAATCCCCTCCCGGAACGCTACCGGAAGATCTTCCGCGGGGGGCGGGAATCCCTGCGCACCGGGGCTCGACGCATCGAGTTGCCGGCCGACTCCGGGGCCCTGGCCCGCGCGGCCCAGGGCCAAAGCCCCGTCACGCCTTCCACCCGAGGCGTCCACCTGGGGCAGGATGCCGGCTCGGACGGCCTCTCCGGCGGGTTGACGGTGGTGGGCGACGTCGACTCGATGGTCCTGGCCGTCGAGGAGGGTGGCAACCGCAGCGTCACCATCCAGCAGGGTTCCTCGATCACCAAGGTCGTGGAGGTCACCGACACCGCAATCACCGACCCGGAGGGGAATCCAGTCCCCAAAGGCAGTACGATCCTCTACAAGCCTGACGGAACGTTCACCGTCCACACCGGACTGACCAACGGCCTGATCTATGGCACCGGGAACATCCGGGGCCTGACCGGCGTCAACAAAGGCAAAAGGACGGTGGCCGTGGACATGGCAGCCCAGAAGGAGATCGTCCTGGGCGGGGCCCTGACGCGGGCCGACACCCCGGTCGGGCAGGCGCCCCAAGGCGGGCGGGACTCGTTGGGCCTGGTGGCCTTCAAGGTGAGGATCCCCACCTCGATCGTTCGGACCGTCAATCCCCCGACGGACGTCTACGCCGCCATCCTGGCCGGGACCAAGGAATCGGAGGGCGGCTTCTACGTCGACTCCTGGGAGACCCGAACCCCTGGCCGGATCCGCCTTTTCGGAGGGTTGATGATGGGCTACAAGCCAGCCTGGGCCTCGGTCGACAGCATCGAGGGCACGGTCCTGAACGGGGTCACCGTGGATTCGACCTATGACTCGAACCTGTCCTCCAGCCCCCCGCCCTACTTCCCGACCATCGGGAAGTTCCGGGTGCTGCGCTACCAGGAGGAAGCCCCCCGCGTCGACTGAGACGAAAGCTCAGGCCAACGCCCACAACCCCGCGCCCACGGCCAGGGGAAGACCCAGCCTCCACAGCTCGCGAGGCACGGCCTGGAGACGGAAGGGAACCCGTCCGTCGCAACAGGAGATCCAGCCCGTCCGCATCGCCTGGCGCAAGGTCCCGGGCGGGTCCTCCGGCTTTCCGGGGAGGGTTGGCCCATACCTCCGGACGAAGCCGGGGATTGGGGGAAAGGGTTCATACCAGAGGCTGGCCCCCCGCAGGAAGTGGCTGACTCGGGAGGCCGGCCAGGTCGGCCAGTCGATCAGGGCCTCACCGGGGGAAACGAAGCGGGCCCGGCGCATCCCGTCGGGGCAGGCCTGCGGCACCGGCACCAGATTTCCGCCGGCCAGGGCATCCACGACGTCCACCAGCAGCGCGGCGGCGCGGGGCAGGACCGCATCTGCCAGCTCGCCCGCCGTGATCCCCTCCGGGACCTCGTGTTCCAGGGTCCCCAGGAGCGGGCCGGAGTCCTCCCCCTCGTCGACCAGGTGGACGCTGACCCCCCCGGTCCGATCCTGGTCGTGGAACATCCACAACCACGGGTTGGGGCCCCGGTGGCGCGGCAGAAGCGAAAGGTGCAGGTTGATCGCTCCCCGGCGCGGGATCTCCAGAACCTCGGGAGGGAGCAGGAACGAGAAGTTGGACAGGCACAGGAGGTCGGGCCGCGCCCGGTGCAGGAAGGCTTCCAGACCCCGGCCCGCCGAGCGCCCCGCCGAGAAGAACGGGCAGCCCAGGTGCTCTGCGAAGCGCCGCAGGTTCCCCCCTCCTGCGCCGGCGCGCGCCCAGTCCACCAGCCATCCCCGATGGACCGGCCGAGGCAGGGAGTGGATCACCCCCACGAGTTGATGGCGCCGGGCCAGAGCCTGCAGGGGCACGGTGGAGAAGCGTCCGTCCATCCCGGCAAAGACCACCCGGAGTCGACAGGGTGGGGGCTCCCCTGGCTCGAAAACCACTCCATGCGTCATCTTGCCGCCCTCTGCCTGGCCTTGTTGTTGACCGCCCCGGCCTGTGGTCCCAAGCCTCAAGCCCCCTTCCCGCCGGCCTCGACCGGGAGCCCTTCGCCGGTGCTGCCGGTGGCCCCCCCTCAGAGCCCTGCCCCGGAGGCGCTGTCGCCAGAAGTCGACCAGGCCGCCCGCAAGGCCCTGACCCGACTGTGGAGCAACCAGGCCCGAGCCTTCCACGCCGAGTGTCTTCTGGAATCCCGCCAGAAGGACACCCGCGTCGAAGACATCCAGAGCGCCCTGGTCGAGAACCTGACCCTTCCCATCGGCACCCTGGAAGGGATCCAGCAGGTCTCCCGAGGCGATTTCGAGGCACCTGAGGACCTGCATACCGTGGGCATCAACCCCCCTCCCGCCACCGGCCAGATGGAGAAGGACCAGTACGGGGCCAGGCTTCAGGAGAGCTGGTGGCGGGTGCGCGCCAGCCAGGGCCAGGTGCTGGCCTACGTGGCCCTGGCCCCCCAGGGCCAGGAGCTGCGGGTCCAGACGCTGACCCTGCGCTCCTCACGCCTGGGTTCGCTGATGAGCCGCGCCGACGCGGCGGACCAGAAGCAGGTGGCCCGCATCCTGGAGCTGATCCAGGCTGGCAAGGGCGACGAGCTGTATGGCAAGGTCGCCTCACCCGGCCTGCAGGCCAGCCTGACCCCGGACGCGGTGAAGATCGAGATCAAGCAGCTCCGAGCCGCCCTGCCCCAGGGGAAGGTCCAGCCCCGGCTTGAAGAGGGCTGGCGCTGGTTCAGCAGCGAGGGCTGGACGCGCAGCTATCGCTACAAGCTGCCCGGCCGCAAGGCCGAACTGGAGATGCAGGTCAACCTGAACGAGGGGGACCGTCTGCTCTCAGGTCTGACATGGAACGTGGCGGGAAGCCAGCGCGGCGGCGAGTTCTGAGAACTTCAGGGACGCACCTGGGCGCCCAGACGCGGCGTGTAGCGAGGGAAACCCTCGGGTGTTCCTCCCGGGCCGCGGTGCCGCCCCGCACAGACCAGGGTGAAGTCGGACCCGGCCTGTTCCAGGGTGGCCGCAGAGCCCTCCTCCAACGGGCAGACCGGAAGCTCGTCGAAGTAGAACGGAACCAGATCGTCCAGGGACCGCGCGGGCGTCCCCTGGTTGTTCTGGGCGTACAGCTCCATGGCCAGACCCAGCCGCTGCAACCCGGCGGCACACTCGACCGCCGCCACGGCGCGGTTGCGCCAACCTGCGGCGACGACGCTCAGGCCAAGGCTCAGCAGCATGATCCCCAGCGGCAGGACGGCAAAACGCCGTTGTCGGGCCGCCATCCAGAACCAGAGCAGGCCGATCAGCCCCGTCCCGCCCAGGATGAGCTGAACGACCAGCAAGAAAGCAGGGGACATCAGGATGCCTCTCCGAACTGATGGACTCCAGGCCCCTGGGCGGCTGCCGAGCGCGCGCGCTGGATCAGCTCCAACCCCTCGACGGGATCCTCCGGACTGGAAGCGGCCACTCCGATCGCGGGAACCGCGACCTGTCCGGCGACCTGCAGGTTCCTTACGGTCATGGCCACCTGGTCTGCCTGGCTGACGGCCATCCGCAAGGACGTTCCGGTCAACAGCAGGACGAAATCATCGGCCCCCATGAGGCCCGGGACGTCCACTTCGTCGCGCAAGAAGGCGTGCAGCAGGGAAGCCAGATTGCGTCGGAGCTTGAGCGCGTCTTCGTCCCCCCCGGAGCGCAGTTCTTCGAGATTGGCCAGCCGGAGATACAGGATGCTGCTGGTCTGCCCCGAGTCCAGCCCCGAGCGAACCTCGAACTCGGCCAGATCCTCGAAGGTGGGTTGCAGGCAGAACTGCGTCTCGGGGTCGATCCCCAGATCGGCCAGATCCGACAAATCAGACTCCAGCCCTGGCGATGCCGGCTTGGGAGCCGCGCCGGGGGGCGGAATGGGAGGCTGAGGGATCGGGATGGGACGCACCGGAGGGGGCGCCGGCCGCCCCTGGCGCAGCGAACCGCCCAGAGTCAGGCGCCCAGGGGTCTCGGACGAGGAACTTCTGGAAGCAGGCCACCTGGACTTCTTCTCGCCCGTCGGCTCTGCCGAAGCCCCCTCGTCCTCGGGTGCCTGGGGGAAGGTGCCGCTGACCCCTCCCTCCGGCGCAGGGGGTTCGGCCCGTCGCGCGGTGGTGAAGGGCTGGAAGGGAGCAGGCCCACTGGGGGGAGGAATCTGGGACGGAGGAGGATCCTCGGTCAGGGCCCGCCTCCCGGCCACCCGGATTCCCGCCTCGACCTCCTCGTCCGGATCGAAGGCCCCACCGCGCTCGGCCTCCAGCACCCGGTTCCCCTCCAGGTAGACCGCGTCGCGGAAGGCCCGCATGGTGACTCGCCGCAGCGCGTTGCAGTCATCGGCGTGGTCGGGATAGACCCCGAAGGCCACGCAGCCTGTGGGCCGAGGCAGGTTCCGCGAGATCTTCAGCCCGTCGATGGCCGCCTTCAGGTGCTGCGCCAGGGAGGGCGCCTCGCGCAGGCCCCGCTCCAAGGCCACCAGGGCAAACACGCCGCCCTCCAGACGGAAGAGCACCGTCTTGCTCTCCTCGCGCAGGCGCTCGAAGATCGCGTCCAGCATCTGCTCGAGGATCTCTCCGGAGAGGTTGTCCCCGTACTTCTCCTGGATCTCGTCGAAGGCGTCCATCCGCATGATCAGCAGCGTCATGGGCAACCGGGTGGAGCGGCTGGTCTGGACGGCCTCGGAAAGGTAGACGTCAAAATAGGCCCGGTTGTGCACGCCGGTCTCGACGTCATAGATCTTCAGGTGCTCTTTGCGCAACTCGTCCAGGGCCTGGGCTGCCTGCTCGGCGATCCCCTGGACCCGTCCCGAGTTCTTCTCGAAGCGGCTGCGCAGGTCGCGTCCACCCGCCGAGCGGCTGCGCCCCAGAAGCAACAGGCCACGGAACTCACCCTTCCAGACCAGGGGCACCCCCACGTTGATCTCGACCCCCTCCAGGTTCTTCACCAGATCGGGGAAGGCGTCCAGGAATCGCCGCTCTTGGGATTCGAGCTTGTAGAGGAAGGGAACCGGGCCATGCTCCTTGATCCAGCGCACCAGGTCCCCTCGATCCAGGTCCCGCCGCGCCAGAGGACCGGGATTCTTCATCAATTCGGACGCGGCCAGCTCCATGCGCCGACCATCCAGGCTGACGACCCAGCACAAGGCTCGAGGCAGCCCCGTCAAAGCCGCCACATGAGTCAAGGCGAAGCGGCAGATCGATTCGTTGGTGCTGGGATCCAGCCGGGAGGGCGGCGCCTTGATCTCGACCCAGCGGGTGATCTTCCAGGTGACGTAGCCCGCCACGATCAAGATCAGCGGAATCCCGAAGTAGATCCCGCGCTGGACCCAGAGGTCCTTGCTCTCCTGGTTGGCCTGGTCGAGCAGGGCCTGGGCCTGTTGGCGGATCTCCTTGTGCTGCTCGGGAATCAGGCGCAGCATGTCTTCCAGACGAACGCGAACGGCCCGGTAGTCCTTGCGGATCAGGTCGATTCGAGCCTGCAGGAGCGAGAACTTGAAAGCCCCGGGCTCGAGCTTCTCGGCCAGGGCGAGCTGGGTCTCGGCAGTGTCGAGATCTCCCTGCTCCAGGGCGATCTGGGCCAGGTTGTAGCGAGAATTCGAATCCTTCGGGCGCAGGTCCGCCACGGACCTCCACGCCGCTGCGGCCCCCTCCAGGTCTCCCTTCAAGGTCAGGACCTCGGCCAGCCCCTGATGGTAGGCGGGGTTCTTGGGGGAACGCTTGATGGCTTCACGCCAGGCCTTGGCGGCTCCGTCCCGGTTGGCGATGCCCATGTAGAACCGGGCCAGGGCGGCCTGGGGAACATCCCAGTCCGGAGCGGCATCGACGGCACTCAGGATGGCCTTGGTCGCTTCGGGGATCCGCTGCTTCTGCGCGAGCGCCTCGGCGCGCTGGATGAATCTGCGGGCCTGTTCCTGGTTGGCGTCCGCAGGAAGCGCCAGGACCAGGCTCAGCAGCAGGAGTCCCAGGACCCACTTGAATGCAATCGCTCGGTTTCTCAAAGCCATCCTTTTCAGAAGGCGTCTCGCTTTGTGGCCAAACGGGGCGCAACCACACCTTCTCCAGCGAACGCAGGACTTCCATCGAGACCTCGCGGAATCCTTCGCAGCGCGAATCCGGAGAGAGAGAATCCCACGCGCAAGCAGCCGGGAGGTCGAGCTTGGAAGACGAGTTGCAGGTCAGCGCCGCCGTGCTGACCCACGAAGGGGGACGGATCCTGCTGGCCCGGCGCGCCCCGGGACGGACGCATGGAGGGCTCTGGGAGTTTCCGGGAGGCAAGGTCGAATCCGGAGAGACCCCGGAGGCGTCGCTGATTCGCGAACTGCGCGAGGAACTGGACCTGGACGTCGAGGTGATGGGACCCCTGGCCCAGGTTGCCGGGCACCTGCCCTCGGGACGCCCCCTGAGACTGCTGGCCTTCCGCGTCCGCGCCCAAGGTCCCGGTCCGGACTGGGTTCGCAACGGCCTGGACCTGGGTCCGGAGGAAGCCAGGCGACGCGGACTGCCCGACCACGACGCCATCACCTGGGCCGAGCCCAGGCTTCTGGACCGGTATCCGATGCCCCCGGTGGACCGGGATCTGACCCGGCGGCTGCGCCCTCCCCGGACGTCCGCCGAGTCGGTCTAGTCCGACCAGACCAGGGCCTCATGCACCTCGTCGCGATCCATCAGGGCCGCCGCCTCGTGGCACAGCGTAGCGATGCGCTCGGGCATGTGGGGGGCGAAGGCGAACTGGCGGCACAGGTCCAGGGCCCGGCGCAGGCCGCGAACCATGTCGCCTTCGTCGACCCCGAGGTAGGCCTTCACGTGGGGCCAGTCCGCCCCCCTGGCCCAGAACTCGGTCAGGCCCGCGAAGACGGGATTGACCCACACCGGCACGTCCACCCCGTGGCGTTCCTGCAGTTTCTGCACCTCGCGCGAGACCCCGACGATCTCCGCCAAGGCCTCCTCCGCGCGCCGCGAGACCCGCATCCCGACATCCGGGACGGCTCGGGTGTCGCCGGCCACCAGGGCGGACATCAGCCCGGCCACCTCGACCGGCTCAAGCGTCTCCAGGATCCCGGAAAGGGCCACCTCGCTCAACAGCAGGATGTTGGTGGCGCGCAGCGAGGCCGCCATGCGCCCCTCCCAGGTGGGTTCGTGCCCTTCCAGATAGCCGGCGGCGCGCAGGACCCGTTCCAGGTCCTGGAACTGCTTCCAGTAGGGCGTGGAGGCCCGCTTCATGGCCCGCTCGATCTCCTCGCGGCGACGGTCCAGGCTCCGCCATGACTGGATCTGGCGCGAGCACTCGCCCTGCACCGGGCATCCCTGACACGGCATGGCGTTGGCCGACTCGGAGGCCTGCGCACGCCCGGTCTTGAGGTCCTCCAAGGCCTGCTGCGCGACCGGGTCCGTCCGGCCCTTCAGCCCGGCCGCCATGGCCTTGGCCTGACGAGCCAGGCTGCGGGCCTTCTCGCGGAGCTTCTTCCAGGCCGGCAGGTCCCCAATCGGCCCCGGACACGGCGGACGCGAGAGATCCTGGAGCTGGCGATGCAGCCGGGCGGCCTCTTCGAAGAGAGGGCCCTTCTCGCGTTCGGCCACGAACTGGCCGAAAGAGCGCTCCACCAGCCGGCGGGACTCCTCCAGGGAATGGCGCTGCAGGAGGTTCAGGACCATTCCATAGCTGGGGGTGAAGCGGCTGATCAGCGGGTCTGCCGAGGCGATGGCCAGACGGGCCGCATCCCCGACGGGTTCGAGGGGATGATTCACCACCACCACGTGCCCGACGACGTCCATCCCGCGCCGACCGGCCCGGCCCGACATCTGCAGGAACTCGCTGGCCGTCAGCATGCGATGCCCCTCATCGCTGTACTTGCTGATGGCGCTGATCACGGTGGTCCGAGCGGGCATGTTGATGCCTGCGGCCAGGGTCTCGGTGGCATACACCACCTGGATCAGGCCCTGCTGGAAGAGGTTCTCGACCAGGGCCTTCCAGGCCGGCAAGAGGCCGGCGTGGTGGGCTGCGACCCCGTTGCGCAGATGCTCGAGCTGGGGCTGGTCGACCAGCGACGGTGTCTCGCGCAGAGCCTGGTCGATCGCCTCCTGCAACGCCTGGCGGTGCTCCGGGGTGAGGTGAACCGCCTGGTCGGAGCGTCGCGCCGCCTCATCACACTTCTTCCGCGAGAACAGGAAGAAGATCGCCGGCAACATCCCCTCGCGATCCAGGACGGAGACGACCTTCTCGGGGTATTCCTGGCGGGGACGAGGAGCCCGGGAGCGTCCGCGCCCCCGGTTGAAAGCCTGGGGAGCCGGGCGGGCCTGGGCGGCCAGCCGGGGATTCAGCCGGCCGTTGCCCATGACCAGACGATGAAGGTCCCCCTCGTGATAGTAGTGATGGCGCAGGGGAACCGGGCGGAAATCCGACAGGACCAGATCCGTCGGACCGTGGGTGGCCTCGATCCAGTCCCGCAGGTCAGCGGCGTTGGCCACGGTGGCCGAAAGGGCCACGAGCTGCACGGGGGTCGGCGAGTAGATCACCGACTCCTCCCACACGGTGCCCCTCTCGGGATCGTTCATATAGTGGCACTCGTCGAGGATCACCGACTCGACGTGGGCCAGGTTGGACTGCACGTCCCCCAGCACCGTGCCGTACAGCATGTTGCGGTAGACCTCGGTCGTCATCACGACGATCGGGGCGTGACGCTGGATCGAGGTGTCACCGGTCAGAAGCCCCACGTTCTCTTCGCCGTATTCCCGGCGCAGATCCCCGAACTTCTGGTTGGACAGGGCCTTCAGCGGGGTGGTGTAGAAGCACCTCTTCCCCCGCGCCAGGGCCTGCTTGACCGCGTACTCGGCCACGACGGTCTTGCCCGCCCCGGTCGGAGCGCACACGATGACGCTCTTTCCTTCCTGGATCGACCGGATGGCCTCCTTCTGGAAATCATCCAGCGGGAACGGGAACAGACCGTCGGGTTCCTGGTCCATCGTCAGCGCCTCCGTCACCACCTGAATCCGCCGCCTACCGTGGCATTCGGCCGTCGATCCGGGCCCGTCTGCGTCGTCAGGCGCACCTCTGTGGTGCTCACGTAGTTTCCAACTACGCTCCGCTCCTCGATGCACGCCTTCCTTGCATCCAGACCCGCCTCGGCGCCCTCGGTTCTCACGCCAGACGGCGGATTCAGGCGCCATCTGCCGACCTGGATTCTCACCGCGAGGAACCCGCCGTTTCGGGATCATAGGCCAGGTTGGGGGAGAGCCAGCGCTCCACCTCGGCGATGGACCAACCCCGGCGAGCGGCATAGTCCTCGACCTGGTCGCGCCGGATCTTGCCGACCGCGAAGTAGCGGGCCTCGGGGTGGGCCAGGAAGAGGCCGCTGACCGAGCTTCCCGGGGACATGGCCATGTTCTCGGTCAGGCGAATCCCGGCCTGACGCTCGGGCTCGAGGAGATCCCAGAGGATCGACTTGAGCGTGTGGTCGGGGCAGGCCGGATACCCCGGCGCCGGACGGATGCCGCGATAGCGCTCGTGAATCAGATCCTCCGGGTCGAGGTTCTCGTGCCGGCCATAGCCCCACTCCGCCCGCACGTTCCGATGCAGGCACTCGGCAAAGGCCTCGGCCAGACGGTCGGCCAGGACCTGTGCCATGATCGCGCCGAAGTCATCCAGCTCGGAGCGGAACCGGGCGACCAGCTCCTCCAGACCGTCTCCGGTGGTGATCGCGAAGGCCCCGATCCAGTCGTTCCGTCCAGACTCGAGAGGGGCTACGAAGTCGGCCAGGGCCAGGTGCGGGCCTTCCGCCTTGGCGATCTGCTGACGCAGGGTCGGCAGCACCGCCAGCGTCCGCTCCCGGCCGGTACTGTTGTACAGGTGGATGTCGTCGCCGACGCTGTTGGCCGGGAAGAAGCCGTAGACCCCCTCGGCCCGCAACAGGTCCTCCTCGACGATTCGTGCCAGAAGCCTGCGCCCATCCGCCAGCAGGTGGCGAGCCTGCTCGCCCACCGTCGGATCCTCCAGGATTCGCGGGTACAGCCCCCGCAGCTCCCAGGCGGAGAAGAAGGGTGTCCAGTCCACGTAGGGCACCAGGTCCTGCAAGGGGAAGCGGCGCAGGCGATGGACGCCCTCGAAATCGGGACGGTCGATCTGCGCCGAGGCCCATTCAAAGGTGTAGCGATTGCTCCGGGCCCTCTCCAGGGAGACGTAATCCACCGTCGAGCGGCTGGATTGATGGCGCTGGCGCAGGCCTTCGTAATCCCGGGCCAGGCCCTCGGTGAAGGACTTCCGGCGCTCGGGGTCCAGGAGGCCGCCGACCACTCCCACCGCCCGGGAGGCATCCACCACGTGCGCTGCAGGGCCCGCATAGGCCGGAGCGATCCGCACGGCCGTGTGCATCCGGCTGGTGGTCGCCCCGCCGACCAGCAGGGGGATCGAGAACCCCTCGCGCTCCATCTCCCGGGCCACATGGACCATCTCGTCCAGGGAGGGGGTGATCAGCCCGGACAGACCGAGGGCCTGGACCTCGTGGCGCCGCGCCTCTTCGAGGATCCGGGCGCAGGGGACCATCACGCCGGCATCGATCACCTCGTAACCGTTGCAGCCCAGCACCACGCTGACGATGTTCTTGCCGATGTCGTGGACGTCGCCCTTGACCGTGGCCAGCAGGATGCGGCCCTTGGCCACGTCGCCGGGCTGGCGGTCGGCCTCCAGGTGAGGGGTCAGGCAGGCGACCGCCTTCTTCATCACCCGCGCGCTCTTCACCACCTGGGGCAGGAACATCTTGCCCGCTCCGAAGAGGTCGCCCACGGCAGACATGCCATCCATCAAGGGGCCCTCGATGACTTCCAGGGGCCTGTCGAACAAGCCCCTGGCCTCTTCAACGTCCTCCTCGACGAACTGGTCGATCCCGTGGATCAGGGAATGCTTGAGCCGCTCCAGGATCGGCAGACTGCGCCAGGCGGCTTCCGTGCGGCCCTCCGAGCGCTCGTCCTGGCGGCGGTGGCGTTCGGCCAGCTCCAGCAGGCGTTCGGTGGCGTCCGAGCGGCGATTGAGCAGGACGTCCTCAACGGCCTCGCGCAGGTCGGTGGGGATGTCCTCATAGACCATCAACATCCCGGCATTGACGATCCCGAAATCCAGTCCGGCCCGGATGGCGTGGTACAGGAAGGCGGCATGCATGGCCTCACGCACCGCGTTGTTGCCCCGGAAGGCAAACGAGACGTTGCTGATGCCGCCCAGGGTGCGGGCGCCGGGCAGGGTCTGCTTGATCTGACGGACCGCCTCGATGAAGGCCCGGCCGAAATCGGCATGTTCCTCGATGCCGGTGGCCACGGTCAGCACGTTGGCATCGAAGACCACATCCGACGGGTGGAAGCCCATCTCGTGGACCAGGATCCGGTAGGCCCGGGCGCAGATTTCCACCTTCCGCTCCAGGGTGTCGGCCTGACCCTCCTCATCGAAGGCCATCACCACGCAAGCAGCTCCCAGACGGCGGACCAGGGCAGCCCGGCGACGGAACTCCTCCTCTCCATCCTTCAACGAGATGGAGTTGACCACCGACCTTCCCTGGAGGCACTTCAACCCGGCCTCCAGGACCTCCCAGCGGGAACTGTCGACCATGATCGGGACCCGCGAGATATCCGGCTCGGCGGCCAGAAGGCGAAGGAAGCGCGTCATGGTGGCCACCGAGTCGATCAGGCCCTCGTCCATGTTGACGTCCAGCAGGTTGGCTCCACTCTCCACCTGCTGGCGGGCCACGGTGAGGGCTCCCTCCATGTCCCCCTCGCGGATCAGCCGGGCGAAGCGCGGCGACCCGGTCAGGTTGGTCCGCTCGCCGACCATGCTGAAGCCCGTCTGCGGAGAAACCACGTAGGGTTCCAAGCCGGAAAGTCGCAGCCACGGGCTGCGCGAGGGCGGGACCCGGGGAGCGAAGCCTTCCACGGCCCGGGCGATGGCCTGGATGTGCTCGGGAGAGGTCCCGCAGCACCCCCCGACCAGGTTCAGCCAACCGGCCTCGGCGAAGGTCCGGATCACCGCCCCCATGTTCTCGGGCGAATCCTCGTACTCGCCGAACTCGTTGGGCAGACCGGCGTTGGGATAGCAACTGACGTAGCAGTGGACCAGCTCGGAGAGCTTCTGGACATGCTCGCGCATCTCCTCAGCTCCCAGGGCGCAGTTGACCCCGACGCACAGGGGGTTGGCGTGGGCCACCGAGGCCCAGAAGGCTTCCAGGGTCTGCCCCGAGAGCGTGCGCCCGGAACGGTCGGAGATGGTGACCGAGATCAGGACGGGGACCCGTCGGCCGCTGGCCTGGAAGCAGTCCTCCAGGACGTAGAGCGCCGCCTTGGCGTTCAGTGTGTCGAAGATCGTCTCGACCAGCAGCATGTCCACGCCGCCATCCAGGAGGCCCCGGATCTGCTCGGAATAGGCCTGGGCCATCTCGTCGAAGTCGAGGGCCCGGAAGCCGGGGTCGTTCACGTCGGGCGACAAGGAGAGGGTGCGGTTGGTCGGACCCACCGAACCGGCCACCCAGCGCGGGCGCTCGGGATTCCGCGCGGTCACGAGATCGGCGGCGTGGCGGGCCAGGCGCGCCGAGGCCAGGTTCATCTCATAGCACAGGTCCTGGGTGCCGTAGTCCGCCTGGGAGATCCGCTGGGCACTGAAGGTATTGGTCTCGACGATGTCCGCCCCGGCCTCGAAGTACTGTCGGTGGATCGACTCCACCGCGTCGGGCAGGACCAGCGAGAGGATATCCGTGTTTCCCTTCAGGGGAAACGGATGGTCCGCCAGACGCTCGCCGCGATAGTCCTGTTCTTCCAGGGCCAGACGCTGGACCATGGTGCCCATGGCCCCATCCAGGATCAGGATGCGGCGGCGGAGGGAATCCTCCAGCGCGGGAGGTACGGAGGTCAGGGCAGAGTCCATGGGCTTCATTCCTGTTTTCAGATTGCGAAGCGACCAGGACGTCGACATCTCTGGCGTCGAACGCCCTGGTCGCCCCGGTTCACCCACCCAGGGTTGGCGCAAGCAGGGTTCGCACCCTTCGCCGGGGGACCTCCTGGCCGGGCGGAAAACGATCCGTCCCGAGTTCCGGGCTCCCCCAACCTCCCCCTCCACGAGGCGGTAGGACTCCCGAAGGAGTTCCCGAATGCCGGCGCGCACCTGGAGCCGAACTTCCCGGCCCCACGATCCCGCCCGGCAGTTCTTCCTGACCCCCTGGAGGTGGCCCGAGATTCCCGACCCCCGCGGATACACCTGGTCCTTCTGGCGTGCCTGCCTGATCAACGTCTTGTGCTGCAGCGGGGCGGCGGCCTTCCTCCTTTTCCCGAAGTATCTGGCGCGCCAGGGCATGCCCGAGGACGGGATCGGGCTGGTGGAGGCCTCCTTCTGGCTGGCCTCGATGGCGGTCCAGCCCTGGCTGGGACGTCGCCTGGACGTCCTGGGAAGGCGGCGCTTCTTCATCGCCGGATCCTTCCTGATGGCAGCCGCGGCCTTCGCCTACCTGGCGGTGCCGGTCCACCTGGCCACGATGGTCCCCCTGCGAGCCGTTCAGGGGCTGGCCGTGGCCACCTACCTGACGGCCCTGACCGCCTGGGTGGCCGACCAGGCTCCTCCCGGCCGCCTGGCGGAGTTCCTGGGCATCTTCGGGGTCACCGGCCTTCTGGGCGCAACCCTGGGGCCCCTCTCGGCCGAGAAGCTCTTCAAGCACGTCGGCGACCCCGGGCTCTTCATCGGCAGCGGGGCGGTCTGCCTGCTCGGAGCCCTGTGGTCGCCCTCCCTGCGGGATCGCCGCCCCAAGGTCGCTCCCAGCGGACCTGTTCCGGGCTACTGGAGCCTGGCCGGAGCCCGCACCATGCGCGGGACGCTGCTGGGCTCGGTGGCCTTCGGCGTGGCCACCGGAAGCGTGGTGTCCTTCGTGGCTCCCTTCCTGGATGAGCGCCGCCTGGAAGGGGTGGGCATCCTCCTGGCGGTCTACGCCCTGGCCTCGGGCGCCACGCGGATCTACGCCGCCACCCTGGCCGACCGCGTCGGGCCCTCTCGGGTGGTCGGCCCCTCCCTGATCCTGCAGGCCGGCGCCATGCTGACCATCAGCTTCCTGGCCCCGGAGGGCTGGCGGGCCATGCCGATGCTGCTGCTGGCGGCCTTCCTGGGAGGCACGGGCCACGGGATGGTCTACCCCGCCCTCTCGGCGCTGGCCGTGCACCGGCTGGGAAGCCGTTTCGCCGGAACGGGGATGAGCATGGTGGCTGCCTCGGCCGACCTGGGCAGCAGCCTGGGAGCCTTCGTGGCGGGCTTCCTGGTCCGGTTCCTGGGCTATCCCGCCATGTTCGTCACCATGAGCGTGGTGGTGGCCCTGGCGGGCCTGGTCTTCCGTTTCGTCGAAGAGCGCCCGGCCTCTCCGGGGAAGACCCACCCGCCCGAACCCGAGCCTCCCGCTCGTCCTCCGGCCCCGGTTCCCAGGCTGGAGGTGCTACCGGCCCCAGACCAGCAGGGCCAGGTCGCGGACCGCCTCGGCGGCCAGCCGTGCGGACTGGCCGTCGGCGTCGCGCCCGGGCAGAAGGCCGCGAATCTCGAAGGAACCGAGCGTGCTGGCGCGGAGGGCTTCAAAGGCCTTCCATAATTCGCGGGGTTCGGCCCCCAACCCGGCGGGGCGCGCCACCGCGGGAGCCCAGACCGGGTCCAGGACGTCCAGATCCACCACCAGGTGGAAGGGCCGGCCCCCCACCTCCAGCAAGGCGGTCCGCAGGCCCACCTCCAGGCCGACCTCGGCCAGGGGCAGGAGCCGGTGCGCGTGCCGGGCCCGGTCCCGATCCTCCCTCCCGTAGCGCCGTCCGCCCACGTACCAGACCGCCTGCACCCGGGCCAGGACCGGGACTCCGGCCCCGACGTAGATCACGGGGACCTCCTCGGGAGAAGCGCCCGGGCCCAGCATGATCCTGGCCCCCTTCCGGACGGCCCCGGAATCCGCCACCCCCAGGTCGCGAAAATCGAGGTCCCAACGCGGGACGTACGGATCCAGGGCCAGCGAGGCGCGACGGATGGCCTGCGCCACCAGGCCTCCCCCCCCCAAGGCCAGCCGGCTCTGGGGGCCGGCCAGAGGAATGTTGAGGAAGGTCACTCCAGGATGACCTCCTGATCATGGGCCGGCACGTGCACCTCCCACCCCGGCCTGGAGGCCAGGCGCACGCGTTGGGCCTCCAGGGCTTCGGGCTCGCCGTGGGTCAGGAAGACCCGGCGCGGAGGTCTTGCCAGACCGGTGGCCCAGCGCTCGAGCTGGACGGAGTCGGCGTGGCCCGAGAAACCGTCCAGCTTGTCGATCCAGGCTCGAACCCGCACCGACTCGCCGAAGATCCGCACGCTCTCCTCCCCCTGCTGCAGGCGCCAGCCTCGGGTCCCCACGGCCTGATAGCCGACCAGCAACACCGTGTTGGCCGGATCGGGCAGGTAGCGCTTGAGGTGGTGCAGGACGCGCCCCCCCGTGGCCATTCCGCTGGCGGAAACGACCAGGAAGGGCGGACGGGCCCGGTTGATGGCCTTGGAATCCTCGACCGTCTCGCACAACCTCAAGCCCGGGAAGGACAGGACCCGGCGGCCCGCCTCCAGCAGGCGCCGGGCGTCCTCGTCGTAATACTCCGGGTATTTCTGGAAGAGATGGAAGGCGCGGACCGCCATGGGCGAGTCGACGTAGACCGGGATGGAGGGGATCCCCCCCTGGTGAAGCAGTTCGTCCAGCAGGTAGACGACCTCCTGGGTGCGCTCGACGGCGAAGGCCGGCACCACGATCACCCCTCCGCGTTGGACTCCGGAGCGGACCAGGTCGCGCAGGTTCTGCTCGACGGGATGATCGGTGTGGACCCGGTCGCCGTAGGTGGACTCCAGGACCAGCCAGTCGGCCTCTTCCAGGGGCTCCGGATCGCGCAGGATGGGGGCATCCAGACGGCCCAGATCCCCCGAGAAGACCAGGCGACGCGGCGGGTCGCCCTCGAAGAGGAGCTCGACCCGCGCCGACCCCAGGATGTGTCCCGCGTCGCGGAAGACGGCCTGGACGCCCGGCACGATCTGGAAGGGCTGGCGATAGGGATGGTCCTGGAAACGCCCCAGGCAGGCCTCGGCGTCCGCCCGCGTGTACAGGGGCAGGGCGGGTTGATGCTTGGAGGTCTTGTGGCGATTGGCGTAGGCGGCCTCTTCCTCCTGGATCTGGGCGGAATCGGGCAGGAGCAGGGCGCACAGGTCCCGGGTGCCCCCCGTGGCGTGGATCGGACCGGAGAACCCCGTCCGCTGCAGCAGGGGAAGATATCCCGAGTGGTCGATGTGGGCATGGGTCAGCACCACCGCCTCGACGCTGTCGGCCGGCACCGCGAAGGGCTCCCGGTTGCGCAGGCGCAGCTCCTTGGACCCCTGGAAGAGCCCGCAGTCCACCATGAAGCGATGCCCCCGCCAGTCCAGGAGATAGCGCGACCCCGTCACCGTGCCCGCTGCGCCCAGAAACCGAAGCCGAATCATGTGCCACCTCGCTTCTCCCGGATGGATCGGGCTTCGCCCGGGGGAGGGGCAACTCCTAGCAAAGGGATGCAGGGCCGGCAGGCAGAAGGTCCCGCGGCCCATGCTCTCCCGCCGGTTCTCCCCCCGACCCGCCTGCCTGTTCCTGGCTGCCATCCTGGCCCTGGGGTCCTTGTCCGTCCAGGCGGATCCGGACGGGCTGCGCTATCCTCGGAACCTGTCCTGGCGACTGGTCACCGAGAAGGAGATCCAGGAGGTGACGGGCTGCCCCGAGGAACCGGGCCGCGCCCAGGAAGACTCGGAGCCCCTCTTCGACGAGCCCCGACTTCCCCTGGGGGCCATCGAGGCGATCCCCAACGAGAAGCCGATGCTGACCCGCCCCCAATCCTCCTGGGAGGTCGCCCCCTTTCCGGCATTGGAGCCGCCCCCGCCCAGCGACCTTCCCGACCAGGCCCGGAAGATCTGGCAGGAACGGGTGCAACCCCAGGGCGTCCAACCGGTGGTCTTCGCCGACATCTCGACGGACGTCCGCGAGGCTCCCGCCGCCGCGCTGCGTCCTCGACCTACGGCCCTGGGCCAGCAGTTGCTGGCGCCGGAGCCAGACCTTCCACGCCCCTTCACCCTGCGCCGCTACCACACGAACACCCGGGGCTTCTTCCAGATCGCGCTGTACGGCGGGACCAGCGGCCTGACCGCGGAGCGGCACTTCCAGACCCTGCGGGCTGCGGCCCCCAACCGCCGGACGGTGGAGGGGCTGGGCGAGAGCGCCTTCCTCTCGCTGATCGCGCGCCAGCGTCCCGCAGAACCCGCGGCGGAGCCTGAGGTCGCCCGCCGCCCCGCTCCGGAACCCTCGCCCGAGACGGCTTTCGAAGACATCGCCTTCCAGGGCCCCGTGCGCTACGACCTGCTGGATGAGGGCCTGATCCGGGCCCGCTCGGCGCCGGCCTTCCAGTCGATTCCGGTCGATCTGGGGCTCCCCGACAACCTCCAGCCCGACTCCCCTTCCCAAGCCTCGGGTCCCGAGGCGGCCTCCCCGGATCCCGAGGTCCAGGAGGCCCCGGCCGAGCCCCTCGAGTCTCCTCCCCCCCCTCGAGATCCCCTCCAGGACCCCGACCCGGATCCCTTCGGCGGCTCGGCCCGAATCGACGAGGGCGGAATCCAGGTCCTCATCGCCTTCTTTCCCCGCAAGGGCGTCGTGCTGGAACTGGCCATGGACGACCGCATCGGCGACACCCAGGCCCTGATGCGCCTGGCCTTCCTGGTCCAGGCCCGCCTGCTCCAGAGGTGGTAGACCCCCCCGGCATTTTTTTCCCCTCCAGGTGCTGTTCACGGGGGACGGAATCCGCTAGTATGGACCCTGCATGATTTCCAGACGGAGTCCGTCCAGGCACCGGGAAGGGTGGTCGATCGTTGAACAACCTTGTCGTGGAGTTTCGGGAGGTCACGCGTCGATTCGGCAACGTCACGGCCGTCGATCGGGTCGACCTCGAGGTGCAGCGCGGCGCCTTCTTCTCGCTTCTGGGACCCTCCGGTTGCGGCAAGACGACCACGCTGCGCATGATCGCCGGGTTTGACGAACCCGACAGCGGCTGCATCCGAATCAACGGCCAGGATGTCACCCACCTGGCTCCCTTCCAGAGACGGGTCAACACGGTCTTCCAGAACTACGCCCTCTTCCCCCACATGGACGTCTTCGAGAACGTCGCCTTCGGCCTGCGCCGACGCCGCCTGAGCCTGCGGGAGATCCGCTCCAAGGTCGAATGGATCCTGGGTCTGGTCCGCCTGGAGGGGATGGGCCGCCGGCGCATCCAGCAGCTCTCGGGAGGTCAGCAGCAGCGCGTGGCCCTGGCCCGGGCCCTGGTCAACGAACCCGAGGTCCTGCTGCTGGATGAGCCCCTGGCGGCCCTGGACCAGAAGCTGCGCCGCGACATGCAGTTCGAGCTCAAGCGGCTGCAGAAGGAGCTGGGCATCACCTTCGTCCTGGTCACCCACGACCAGGAAGAGGCCCTGACCATGTCCGACTCGGTGGCGGTGATGAACGCCGGCCGCGTCGAACAGATCGGTCCTCCTCGGGACATCTACGACCACCCGGCCACGCGGTTCGTCGCCGACTTCATCGGGATCGCCAACTTCCTGCCCGTAAAGGTCCGTTCGGTCCAGAACGGCCGGACCACCGTGGTCCTCTCGGATCGCGAGATCCTGGTCCCCTCCCGCAAGGGTGTCGACGCCGGGGCGCAGGCGGAGCTCTCGTTGCGCCCCGAGCGATTGCGCCTGACCCGGGCCGCCGAGAACGGCAACTGCCTGCCCGGCACGGTGGTGGACTCGGTCTTCATGGGGGCCTGCACCCGATTCTCGGTCCGGGTCTCGGAGGATCACGTGCTGCTGGCCGAACAGCAGAACCAGCAGCAGGGCGCCTGCGTGGACTTCAACCCGGGTGAGCCGGTCTGGGTCAACTGGGGGCCCGCCAGCGCGACGCTCCTGCCCCTGGTGCACTCGGCCAGGTGAGCGAACCGGTCCTTCGGGTCCTGGCGGCCCATCCGCCCGGGCCCGGCCGACGAGAGTTCCTGGGTCGCTCCCTGACAGCCCTGGCCTGGCTCGGGCTGTGCGGGTGCTCGGATCCGTCCCGGCGCTCGTTGAACATCTTCAACTACTCGAACTACATCGCTCCCGACACGGTCTCCCGCTTCCGCGCCCAGACGGGGATCGCGGTGGTCTATGATGAGTTCTCCTCCCAGGACGTGCTCTTCGCCAAGCTCAAGCTGGGGGCCGGCTACGACCTGGTGGTGGCCTCGGACTACATGCTGCGCCGCCTGCTGCGCCAACAACTGCTGGCGCCCCTGGACGACTTCGCGCACCGGGACGGGATGATGGAGCGCTTCCGCCACCCTCCCTGGGATCCCGACCTGCGCTTCTCGGTGCCCTACCTCTGGGGTACGACGGGCATCGGCTACAACCGGCGCCGGGTCCAGGGGGTCCCCGATTCCTGGAACGCCCTGTGGGATCCGGCCTGTCGCGGCCACATCACCATGCTGGACGAGAAGCGGGATACCCTGGGAGCCTCGCTGATCCGACTGGGCCATTCGGGGAACAGCGTGAGCCGGGCCGAGCTGGAGGCTGCCAGCCGGGCCCTGGAGGAGCAGAAGCCCCTGGTCAAGCAGTACACCAACGACTACATCGACGGGCTGGCCCGCAACGAGATCTGGCTGGCCCTGGCCTGGAGCGGAGACGTGGCTCGAGCCCGGGCTTCCAACCCCGACGTGGACTACGTCCTCCCCCGGGAAGGCAGCTTCGTCTTCGTCGACTCATGGTGCGTGCCTCGGGAGGCTCCGCATCCTCGGGAGGCCATCGCCTTCCTGAACTACCTGATGCAGCCCGAGCCCCTGGCCCAGGTGACCAACGCGACGGGATTCCCATCCACCCTGGCCGGGGCCCGCCGGCGGGTCCGCGCCGATCTGCTGGAGAACCCCCTGGGCTACCCCCCCCAGGACATGCTGGACCGGACCGTCTTCCAGGCGGATCTGGGCCCGGGTGAGCGCCTCTGGGACCAGGTCTGGGACCAGTTGAAGTTCCGCAGCGGGCCGGATGCGCCCCAGGGCCCCTCATGAGCCCGATGGAACCAGCTTCAAGCGGATCCCGACGGATCGCCTCGCGCTGGGTCGGCCTCCTGCTGGTGGCTCCCTTCCTTCTGTACGTGCTGACCTTCCTGATCCTGCCGCTGGCCTCGGTGGTGGTCCTCTCGACCCACCAGGTCAACGACCAGTACCACGTCGAACCGGCCTGGACCCTGGACAACTACCGACGCGTCCTGGACCCCGACAACCTCCCGATCCTGCTGCGTTCCGCGCGCTACGCCGGCCTGACCAGCTTCTTCTGCCTCCTGGCGGGCTACCCGTTGGCCTGGTTCATCGCCCGGCACGGAGGGCGCCACAAGCCCGTGCTCCTGCTGCTGGTGATGCTGCCCTTCTGGACCTCGTACCTGGTCCGCATCTTCTCGTGGATGACCCTGCTGCAGACCGAGGGGCTGTTGAACGGCGCGCTTCTGGGGTTGGGGGTGATCCACGAACCGCTGGCTCTCCTCAACACGCCCTTCTCGGTCGTCCTGGGGTTGACCTATGGATTCCTGCCCTTCGCCACCCTCCCGCTGTACGTGGCGCTGGAACGCCTGGATGGAACCCTGCTGGAAGCCGCCGCCGACCTGGGGGCCCGGCCGGCCACCACCTTCTGGAAGGTCGTGTTCCCGCTGTCGCTGCCCGGAGTGGTGGCGGGAGGCCTGCTGACCTTCGTTCCGGCCATGGGCGACTTCGTGACCCCGGAGATCCTGGGCGGGGTGGACACGCTGATGATCGGGAACCTGATCCAGCAACAGTTCCTGGCCAGCTACGACTGGCCCTTCGGCTCGGCCCTGTCGCTGGTGTTGATGGGCCTGATGCTGGTCTCGATCCTGGCCTTCCTCAAGCTGGTGGGCTCGGCGGAGTCCCTGGCATGAACCACCTGGGAACCGGCCGCAGCCGCGGCCCCAACTGGATTCTGCGACTCCACGCCCTGGCGGTCTATGCCTTCCTCTACGCCCCCATCGTGGTCCTGGTGGCCTTCAGCTTCAACGCCGACCACCGCAACGCCGCCTGGAAGGGCTTCACCCTGGACTGGTACGTCCGCCTGTTGAGCAACGAGACGGTCCACCGCGCCGTGGCCAACAGCCTGAAGGTCGGCCTGGTGGCCACCCTGGTGGCCACCGTCCTGGGCACCATGGCCGCCCTGGCGCTCTCACGCCACCGCTTCCTGGGGCGGGGCCTGGTGGGGGGGCTGGTCTTCATCCCCCTGGTGGTCCCCGAGATCGTGATGGGGCTGTCCATCCTGACCTTCTTCCTGACAATCCGTCAGCCCCTGTCCCTGTACACGGTGATGCTGGCCCACATCGCGTTCTGCGTGTCCTACGTGGTCATCACCGTCCGGGCCCGCCTGGCGGGTATGGATCCTTCCCTGGAGGAGGCCGCGGCCGACCTGGGGGCCACGCCCTGGGAGACCTTCCGCCTGGTGACCCTCCCCCAGATCCTCCCGGGTGTCGTCTCCGGGGCGCTTCTGTGCTTCACCCTGTCCTTCGACGATTTCGTGATCACGTTCTTCACGGCCGGGGTCGGAGCCAATACCCTGCCCCTGACCATCCACTCGATGCTCAAGTTCGGGGTCACCCCGGAAATCAATGCGGTCTCCACCCTCATGCTGGGGTGCACCGTGACCACCATGACCCTCTACACGTGGATGGAACGCAAGCGTTCGGACGGCTGAGTCTGCCTGGGCAGAGCCTCAGCGGAGCTTGCGCAGACAGGAGAGCCCGCCGGGAATCCGGTCGGGGAAGCGGCCTTCGGCCCAGACGATCAGCGGGCTCGCCCAGCGCTGCACGTCCTGCATGCGGACCCGCACGTAGTCCGGCCCCACCTCCAGGACCTCGCCGCGCGACCCTGCCGGGACGGGAGGCTTGTAGAAGGGGTCATCCGGCGCAAAGCCGGGATCCCAGTCCCGATGGAACTCGACGGGGTCGCCCGTGCGGAAGTGGTCTGGAAGGGGCCCGGCCTCAGGAAGGGAGCCCATGCCGGCTCTCCTCCTCCATCTGATGGGGAATCGCAGCCAGCAGGGCATCGCGCTGATGGGCGCTGAGGTCGTTGTTCTGGAAGCTGACCTCGATGAAGCGGGTGATACGCTCCCAGCTCCAGGAGGGCTTGTCGTAGACCCTGCGGTTCATCCGCCAGGCGTTGACGATGTCCGAGGCGCTCTCGGCCAGATCCTCGACGGTCGAGCCGGGATCGGCCCACACCGAGTGGTGATCCGCCGCGTTGTGGCGAGCGATGGCCCACTCCACCGCTTCGTTGCGCCCGGGGAGGGCCAGGAACTGGGCGATCTCCGGATGGAACTTGCTGGTGGCGCCTTCCAGGTCGTGCTGACTCCAGTCCTGGCCCCGCAGGAGGCCGACCCGATGCATGGCGTCGGCGTGCTCGAGGGTCTCCTGAACGTAGCGCTCCACCTGCTGCGGGTTGGCCTTGACCCAGGCGGGCGAGGGGCTCTGCGCCCTGGCCACGGCCTTGGAGAGGACCGGCGTGATGCGGGAGGTGCGCTCGGACACCGAAAGGGCCGCGCGGGCCACCTCGCCGCACCACTCGCCGACCTGATGGCTGTCGGCGTCGGCGGGCAGATCGGCGGGCACGGCCCCGGTCCGCGAGGCCCCCGAGAAGGCGGGAGCCGGGGCGGCAGCCACCTCAGCCACCAGGAAGCCCTCGACCTCGCCGGGCGTGGAGGAGGCGGAGGCGGGAGGGAGCTGCGGAGTCGAGGAGGCAGGCGCGCCGGACGGGGCCTCCTGGTTCGGCTGGCCGACCGGAGGGCTCAAGAGGACGTCGTCGTCGAGCCGGGGAGGGGATGGCTGGGGT
>Ga0334883_1001048_pt1 | contig 43664 bp, 45 predicted proteins | sample GraSluR1_MG_6_FD_207230 | JGI IMG/M metagenome (GOLD analysis project Ga0334883, IMG submission 207230) | Sludge microbial communities from methane-producing bioreactor in Wageningen University, Netherlands - Granular Sludge_09_05-R1 | ecosystem: Engineered > Bioreactor > Anaerobic >...
GGGGCGGTTCGATGAGCAGTCGCTTTGCGGGAAGGTGATTTCGGGGGTGGTGGAGGCGGCGAGGGATGCGGGGGCGAGGGTTGGCGTGATTGCGGGGCAGGTGGTTTTGGACAGGCAGGTTTACAGTGAGAGGGGGGTTGCCGCGGCGTTGTCCTGCATGAGGGAGGATATGAGTCTGGAGTATGCAATGGCGAACGCGCGGGCGCTGGTTGGGGCGGCGGCTCGCGAGTTCACCATGCGGTATCTTCAGGCGGTGTAATCGTGTTGTGGGTTATCTTTTGTCTGAGATCCAGGAGCCTTTTTTGACCCATGTGACGTGGAAGGAGTTGACGGGGTAGACGAGTTCGACGTGGCCGTCGACGAAGACTACGTGGCTGCGGCCGAAGTTGCGGTCCGGGTCGTTGGTCTTGTGGAAGGATGCGAGGCAGTCGGCGTAGGGCCAGGGGTCGGCGCCCGGAGTGGGCATTGACGATCTTACGAGTAGGACGTTGTCGTTGAAGATTGCGTTGCTGATTCGAGTGATGCCGTCCTGCAGGTAGATGCTCCAGAGGCTCTCTTCACCGAAGTAGGCGACCTGGCTCGGGTTGCGCTCGATGTCGGAGGATTTGACGACGTCTCCCATGTAGTTCGGGCCGTCGGGCTGACCGCCGCCGAGGAAGGAGTTCATGCTGTAGCTGAACTGCGGCTGCATGGGGACGGGGCAATTTGTGTGTCCCTGGGCTCTTCCTGCGCGTGCGAGGGAGTCGAAGACGGGGCACAAGTTGACTTTTTTGTTCTGGAGATAGGGCCAGAGCTGGCCGGGCTGTTCGTCGGGGTGGTGGTTGGCGTCATGCCAATGGCAGGGATAGGTGCCGAACTGATTGAAGAACGGGGAGGGTTGAAAATAGATGATGTGCCAGGGCCAGGGGAACTTTGTGTCGTTGTCTTCGAGGTAGAGTATGCCGGCGAGGCCGTATTGTTTGATGTTGTTTTTGCAGATGATTTCTCGGCCGAGTTCTTTGGCTTTGGAGAGTGCGGGGACGATTACCGCGAGGAGCAGGGCTATGATGGCGATTACGACGAGGAGCTCGATGAGCGTGAAGCCTTTTCTGTGCGCATTTGCAGACATGATTCCCTCCGAGAATCAGATACAACCTTAATTTGGAGTCCAATGGACTCGACGTATATAGTATACCCGCATGGCGGGGCGAAGTCAAACCTGAAAAGTCTGTTTGGGGCGTTGCGTTCAGCCTTGCAGGGTTTTTCTTGGGTCGAGGTTGTTCCTTTCGATATCCTTGAAGTAGTTTGCTGTTCCGACTTTCATTTCGACGGTTGCTGCTTCGTCGCAGACTATGATGCCGTGGGGGTGTAGTTGGAGGCACGAGACGGTCCACATGTGGTTTACGCCTGCCTCGACTGTTTGCTGGAGTGCTCGTGCCTTGTTGTGTCCGCTGACGATGATGAGTACGGTGCGTGCGTCCATGACGGTTGCGACTCCGACGGTGAGTGCGGTTTTGGGTACTTTGTTCACGTCGCCGTCGAAGAATCGGCTGTTTGCGATAATCGTGTCCTGTGTGAGGGTCTTGACTCGGGTGCGGCTTGCGAGTGAGGAGCCGGGTTCGTTGAAGGCGATGTGGCCGTCGGGTCCGATGCCGCCGACGAAGAGGTGAATGCCGCCGTATGAGGCGATCTTCTTCTCGTAGCGGGAGCATTCGGTTTCGAGGTTTTTGGCGTTTCCGTTGAGGATGTTGACGTTGCTCTTGCGGATGTTGATGTGGCTGAAGAAGTTGTCCCACATGAAGGAGTGGTAGCTCTGGGGGTGTTCGCGGGGGATTCCGACGTATTCGTCCATGTTGAAAGTTACGACGTTTGCGAAGCTGACCTGGCCGGCTTTGTTGAGCTTGATGAGTTCGCGGTACATGCCGAGCGGGGATGAGCCTGTGGGCAGGCCGAGTACGAAGGGCTTTTTGGCGGTGGGTTTGCGGCGGTTGATGCTGCGGGCGACGTATGCGGCGGCCCATTTGCTGACTACGTCGTAATCTTTTTGAATGACTACTCTCATGGTGCGTTTTCCTTTCGTTACTGATCGTTTGATCGTTACATTTTTTTGAGTGCGTCCTGGAGGCGTTCAATTCTCTGGTGGAGGTCTGCGATGCTCTGTTTCATTTCGATGATGAAGGCGTTGTCGTCGGGGGCGCCGCGTACGGCGCGGAAGTCGGCGGCGGTATCTTCGGCGTCGCCGTCCTGGCCGAAGCCGCTCTGGCTGAGGACGTCGAATTCTTTTTGTGCGTCGACGGTTACGAGGTTGAGGAACTTGCCTCGGACTTTGAGGTATGCCTGGGAGATTTCGATTAGCGACTGCGGGGAGGCGTCGGCGAGGTCGGCGGCGAAGACACGGGAGTATGCGCGGCGGACCCATGCCCATTCGTCCATTTTGTAAGCGTTGCTGATTTGCTTTGCGGCGCGGGCGAAGTCGTCGGCGGAGTCGATGCTGCCGGCGGCGAGGGCGTCTTCCAAGTCGTCGAAGCGTTTCTTCGGGGCGAGCTGGCCGCCAACGTCGATCCATTTTTCGCTGAGGACGGCGTCTGGGTCGATGGCCATTGCCTGGGAGATGGTATTGCCTTGTGCGAGGGATTCTTCGAGGCGGTGGACGACCTTGCCGAGGAGGTACATTTCTATTCCGGTGCGGTAGTATTTCTGTCCGGTTCGGAGTATGGGGCGGCGGATTACGGCGCCGTTGAGATTGACCTCTTCGACGGCGATGTCGGTTGCATCCTGGAGGGCTTTGAGGGCGTCTTTGGCGCGGATCATCCTGCCGACGGTGTACGGGCTGAAGACGTCGAAATTGATGAGGTCTCTTTTTTGGCCGGTACGCCGGTCTCGTTTTGGCCACTTCTGGCCGTCGCGGACGGTTCCGACAGTGGTGATGTGGAGTGCGGGTACCATGAGGGCCTTGCCGTCGGCGCGGGCTTCGACGTGGCTGAAGGGGAAGTCGTCGAGGTCGAACGTGCCGGTGTGCTTGCCGAGAACGACGCAGAAGGGGCCCGTGCGGCAGGGCCACATCATGTATGAGAACGAGCCTGTCTTTGTGCCTCGGGCGAGCTTGCCTTCGTGGACGGGTCCGAGTTTGTACATGTGGTTGGACTGGTTGGTGCCGCTGCCGGCGTTGTAGAAGCTAAAGAGGCCGGCGATGAGGAGTGTGGACTTGTGGTGGGTTACGGTGTAGGGGCCGGCGAAGATGGAGCAGGCTTCGCCGTGGAAGGCCTCGCAGTTGGCGAAGAAGAGGCTGTTTTCGGCGGAGAACTGTCTGCCGATTCGGCAACCCTGGCCGACGAAGACTTTTTCGAGGATGGCGGCGTCGGTGACGTTTGAGGCTTCGGCGATGATGAAGTCTTTTGCGGCGACGCCGCGGGCGACTGTGGAGGGCGATTCGGGGGCAGACAGGACGGTTCCATTGACGAGGGACCGGGCGGCGTTGATCGTTGCGGAAGGGCCTACGTTTACGTCGATAATTTCGGGGGTGGAAAAGATCCTTGCGGCGTCGCCGATTCGGCCGCAGTCGGAGCGCTGTGCGGCGGTGCAGTCAAGGGCGATCTTTTTGAGTTTCTCGGTGACGGCGGGGCGGTGCCGGTGGAGGCACATAATGTATGCGAACTGCGAGGAGAGTTCGTTGAAGAGGATGACTTCGCGGCCGCCGGCTTCGTTGAGGACGGCGACCTCGACGCCGTTGCCGAATGTCGCAGCGGGACGGGTGTGCATGGTTCCAATGTTTTCGATGCAGACGCCGTCGCCGATGATGTAGTTGGCGATGTGGACGCCGACGTTGGCGATGCGCGTGTTGTCGCCTATGGTGCAATTGATGAGCGTTGCGTTGCTGAGGCTGCAATCGCGGGCTTCGCCGCAGAGTCCTTCGACCGTGCCGGCGGTGCTGCCGATTCGGACGCGACCGACGAGTAGGACGCTGTCGAGACGGGCGGCGTCGAAGCCGTCGGCAACCTCGACCAGAGACCAGTCGGCGCAGGTACACCGGCGGTCGGCGAGGGTTTGGATTTCAGCGGGGGTGAGTTTGCGATAGGTTTTTTCTGTCATTGATTTTGCCTTCCGGATGCGAGTTCATAAGTGTCCCTGGCGATGGCGGCTTCTTCGTCGGTCGGTATGACGAATACTTTGACGGGGCTGGAGTCGGCACTGATGATGCCTTCAGCGGCGACGGTTCGGCGGTTCTTGTCGTCGTCGAGGCGGATGCCGACCTGCGTGAGGCCGGTGCATATCCTTGTGCGGACATCGACGGCGTTTTCTCCGATGCCGCCGGTGAAGACCAGCGCGTCAACCGTATCGAGGACGGCGGTATACGCGCCGATGTACTTTTTCACGCGGTAGGCGAATATATCCACGGCGAGGTTGGCTCGCGGGTCGCCCTGTCTTGCGAGATCGGTGAGATTTCTCATGTCGTTTGAGATGCCGGAGATGCCGATCAGGCCGCTTTGCTTGTTGCACATGGCGTTGAGCGAAGCGATATCGTGGCCTTTGTCGGCGAGGTAGAAGAGTATAGCGGGGTCGAAATCGCCGCTTCTTGTGCCCATCACGAGGCCTTCGAGGGGGGTGAAGCCCATCGATGTGTCGACGCTGCGCCCCTGTTTGACGGCGGTGATTGAGCATCCGTTGCCGAGGTGGCAGGTTATGGCGTTCAGGGCGTACTTGTGTTTGTTCATGATTTGGGCGGCGCGTCTGGCGACATAGCGGTGGGAGGTTCCGTGGAAGCCGTAGCGTCGGACGCGGTACTTTTCGTAGATTTCGTAGGGTAGGGGGTAGATGTAGGCGACGGGGGGGATTGTCGTGTGGAATGCGGTGTCGAAGCAGGCGACCTGCACCGCGGCGGGGAGATATCGTCGTGCTGCGCGGATGCCGATGAGGTTGGGGGGGTTGTGCAGGGGGGCAAGGTCGGCGTATCTTTGGAGCGAGGCGGTTACTTTTTCATCGATGACAACGGAGCCGGTGAATTCTTCGGCGCCGTGTACGACTCGGTGTCCGACGGCGGCTATTTCGCTGATGTCGTCGATGAGGCCTTTGCCGGTCTGCATGAGCGTTTGGAGGATGAGCTCCATTGCTTTGTCATGGTCTTCGGCGCGGACGCTGATTTGCTGCTTATCGCCGTTTGACTGGTGTGTGAGGCGGGACTGGGACTCGCCGATTCGCTCGACGACGCCCGCGGCGGCGGGTGTGTGGTCGGGCATTCGGTAGAGGCGGTACTTAATCGAGGAACTGCCGGTGTTTATGACGAGTACGATCATTTTGAGTCGTCCTTTTGGTCGTCGGGGCCAGTAAGCTGGGCGAGGGTGAGTATGGTCGTCAGGACGATGTCTTCGATGCTTGCGCCTCGGGACAGGTCGGCGATCGGCTTTGCGAAGCCCTGCAGGAGCGGACCGATGGCCTGTGCGTCGGCCATGTACTGGGTCAGCTTGTAGGCGATGTTGCCGGAATTGAGATCGGGGAAGATCAGGACGTTTGCCTTGCCGGCGACCTTGCTGCTGCCGGCTATTTTTCTTGCGGCGACACGGGAGATTATTGCCGTATCGGCCTGGAACTCTCCGTCGATGTCGAGGTTGGGGGCCCGGCGGCGTGCGATTTCGAGAGCCTTGCGGACTTTTTCGACGGCGGGTCCGGCACCGCTTCCTTTGGAGGAGTATGAGAGCATGGCGACTTCGGGGGGTTCGGACAGCAAGGCGGCGGCACTGCTTGCGGAGGCGAGAGCGATGTCGGCGAGCTGCTCGGGTGTTGGATCGACGTTTACGGCGCAGTCGGCGTAGACGAAGAGCTTGTTTTTCTGGCCCTGGAAATCGGGGATGATCATGAGGAAACAGCTTGATGGGGTGTTTACGCCATCGAGCAGGCCGACGGTCAGGGTACCGGCGAGGATCATGGTTGCGGTTGCGGTTGCGGCGCCGCCGACCATTGCGTGGGCGTCTCCTGATGCGACCATCATTCCGCCGTAGAAAGGGCGTTTGGTTACGATTCGCCTTGCTACCGCCTCGGGCATGTCCTGGCGGCCGCGGCGGTACAAGCCAGTGTACCGGTCGATTTCTCCGCTGGTTTTTGGATCGATGGTGAGTATGCCGCGGAGTTCTGTACCTGGGGGGGTTGCCTTCCTGATCTGGTGCGGATCACCGAGGAGTATTGGGACGGCGATGTCCTCGTCCCGCAATCTCACCGCAGCGCTAACGACTCGCTCGTCGTGTCCTTCGGGAAGGACGACGGAGAATTTGCGTCCTTTGACCCTGCGGGCGTATCGTTCAATCAGGCTGTATGCAGGCATCAGGTTTCATCTCCGGCCCCCACGAGTTGACGTTGGAAGTTAATGGAATAGACAAGCGGGTAGCGGACGAATGCCTCGAGTGCGTGGTATTCGGGGAGACCGAGTGCATCGTACGTCCGGGCGGTAGCGTGGTTTCTCTCTTCGGCGCGCTGCCAGAATTCGCGATCGTCGTAGGGACCGGGAAACATTGCGACGTCCTTCTGGCTTTGATGACGAAATATGGCGGCTCGCTTGCGGCGTACCTCTTCGGCAGAGAGGGGGATTGCCATGTCGATCTGCTGGGGCTCCCATTCCTGCCATGCTCCGCGATAGAGCCATATCTCCGGGCATTTGCCGGAGGAAGCCGCGTAAATGTCGATGGCTTTGAGAGCGGCTTCGAGACAGAGTCGATGGGTGCCGTGCGGGTCGGACATGTCGCCGGCGGCGAAGACAACATCGGGGCTGATCGAATCGAGGAGTCGTGTGATGATGGCGACGTCCTCATCGCCGATAGAAAGCTTCTGGACTCGGCCGGTGTTGTAGAACGGCATGTTGAGGAAGTGGAGTGTGGTTTCGTCGATTCCGCAGACCTTTGCGGCGGCGACGGCCTCGGCACGGCGGATGAGGCCTTTTATGTTTTGTATCTCGGCGGAGTCAACGTCTCCGGGTTTCTTGTGGTACAGATAGGTGTCGATATGCTGCTCGATTCGTGCCGATTCCTCCGGTGCGAGGTGGAAGATCGAGTTGAAGCCGCGGACGAAGTCGGCGTGTCGGCTGACGTCGTGATCGAAGACGCTGAGGTATCCGCTGACCATGTATGCGACGTGGACTTCGTGGCCCTGTTCGGCCATGCGGATGAGGGTTCCGCCCATGCAGATGACGTCGTCGTCGGGGTGGGGGCTGAGTACGAGCGCGCGGCGTTTGCCGTTTTTGCCTACGGGGCGGTTGGTGATCGTGCCCATGAGGCGGCGGAATATGGTGCGGTTAAGGTCGTCGGCGGGGCCGGCGATTTTGAGGAGTTCGGCGAGTCCGTTTTCGGTGTAATCCTCCGTTGTGAGTTTGCTGATTGCTTTTTTAAGTTTTTGTGACAGCCAGATGACGGCCCTTCGCTGGAGTACTTCGTCCCATCGGCAAGGCCCGAGGAGCCAGGGTGTGGCGACTCGCGCGAGGCAACATGCGGCGGGGACATCGATGTGGCAGGTGCAGTTTGGATGGTCCTGGAGGAAACTTGCGGCTACGTGATCGTCCACGGGTCCTTCGACGGCTCGCTGGAGTATTCGGGCTTTCTGCTCGCCAAAGGCCAGCAGGCAGATTCTGCGGGCTGTTAGTATGGTCGCGATGCCCATTGAGATTGCACCCTGGGGGACGTTCTCCTCGCCGAAGAAGTCGCTTGCGGCGTCCTTTCTGGTGACCTTGTCGAGGTTTACGAGTCTTGTTCGGCTGTCGCGGGCGGAGCCGGGCTCGTTAAAGCCGATGTGGCCGCTGCGACCGATTCCGAGGATCTGGAGGTCAATGCCTCCGGCGGCGTCGATCTTGCGTTCGTAGTCGGCGCAGAATGCTTCGACCTGGCTTTGGGGGAGATCGCCGCGTGGTATGTGGATGTTTTCGGGCGGTATATTGACGTGTTTGAAGAGGTTTTCGTGCATCCATGTGTGGTAGGACTGGATGACGGACGGCTCGATGGGGTAGTACTCATCGAGATTGAAAGTTATTACCCTTGAGAAGTCGAGGTTTTCGCGGCGATGCAGCCGTATCAATTCTGCGTAGACATTTACGGGGGTGTGGCCGGTGGCGAGGCCGAGCACGGTCGGCTTGCCGAGTGCGTTGTTTGCCTGGATAAGGTCGGCGATTTCGGCCGCGACCGCCAGGCAGGCTTGTTTGTCGTCTTTGTATATCTGTACGGGAATATGCTCGGAACTCATGAATACCTCAAGGAAAATGAAACAATAACAGCGAGTCGTCGAGAATAGACGGTGATCGGGCGATGTGTCAATAAAAAAGAATTTTTACACATCAATGATAGAGTATTAGGACGGATCGCGGTTCAGCCAGGGCATAGCGTATTTTCGGTAGTCGGTTGGGGGTTGCACCGGCCGGGCGGCGGCCTGCGACTGGGCGATGACATCCGACCATCGGTGGCGAGCGAGGAGTCTGTAGACGTATGACATTGATACGGGACGGCCGATTTTGTCTTCTATGACGCTTTTGAGCGATGAGGGGCGGGGTTTGAGTCCGTTTCGTGTTTTGTCCATGAAGGGGCGGAGCAGGGCGGTTTCTTCGGCGGGGGTGAGGCAGGAGCGGCGCCTGCCGCCGCGGCCTTTGCGGTTCAATCCGTCGGGACCCATACGGTTATACTGGTGGACCCAAAGCCAGACGGATTGGGTACTGACGCCGAGGACGTTTGCCACCTGGCGGGCGTTAAGTTTTCCTGTGTATGTAAGCCAGACGGCCATACGGCGTTTGTAGGTCCACTCATCGGGGGCACTCTGGAGCCACAGGAACATTTTCTGGACAGTCGTATGGGCTTTTATTTGTGCCGGCGGCCGCATGGCAAATCCGCATTTTCATATTGCTCTATGTTTGTTGTATAAAGCATGATAGCGTACTCCGGCTGTTTGAGCAATGGTTAAAGGAGGGCGGGTCTTATTGCTGGTTGTCCGACAGGGCGGCGAGGTCGGTTTCGAGGGACGTAAAGATCTCGGCAAGGCAGGCGTTGAAGCCGTGGACGAGGGCCGAGGCGTTTGGCCGCTCGATCTGGGCTGAGGCGCGGTACTTTTTCTGGAAAACGACGGAATCCCTGAGGCGGTGTTCGTCTATGAGGGTGAACTGGATGTGTACGATGGCGCTGGGGTTTTCTCGCTGGCGGTAGTCGCCATAGAGGGCCAGGACGCTGCCTTCCAGTATGTAGTTGTAGTCTGCGGCGCTGAAAGAATCGAGGACGTGTGCGAAGACGCCGCTTTCCGATATCCACTGTCGCGTCTTGTCGGTGATGAGGGAGGCGGGCGGTGCGAACCAGCGGTTGTAGAAGTCGGATTCGTATACGAGGTCGCTGCGTCGGTAGACCAGCTCGTAGGTCTCGAACTGTGTTGCTATGGTGAATCGGCGGACCCTCAATACGTCTGCGCCTTCAGCAACTGCGGGCAGGGATTGGGGGCGTTCGACGTCGAGGACGTATTGCTGCTGTCTCTGAATGGCCTTTGCGCCGTCCTGACAACCGGCGGCGGTTACAATCAGTGCGAATGCGACCACAATTGACAGTGCCGTGCGGGTTTTCATCGTGATGCCTCCGGTGCGGGCGGGCCGCCAATCAGGAAACCGGGATACTTCTTGAGGGTTTCGGTGAGTTCTCGCATGTTTTCGGTTGTGCGGCGTACATTAGTCAGGATTTCCTCGAATTCAGACTGCTGGATGGTAACGAACTTGTCGAGCCGCCGCAAGGTCCTGTCGAGTTGTGCGATGGTGTCGGGGATATTAACTCCGTCGGTGCTTTTTGACTTGTCGAGCATTTCCACTACGAGGCGGTTGGTTTCACGCAGATCGGAGGTGAGGCCGACGACCTCTTCGCGGAGCCTTGGCACTTCGGCATCGGTGACGGCGGTCTTGATTGTGTCGAGGGTGCCTATGACCGTACCGGCGATTCCTTCAAAGTCAATGGTATTCAAGGTTGCCAGGATGGATTCAATAGAATCCGTGAGATTCTTGAAGAGGCTGGGGGCGGCGGGGACGTAGATGTTATGCGGTTCCCACTCGAGTTCGATTGGCTTGTCGGTCTGTCGGTGGGGCTCGACATAGTCGGCCTCGATGTAGCTTATTCCGGTGATTCCCTGGTAGACTATCTTGAGGCGGAGACCGCTGAGGACCCATCCCTTTATGATTGTTCCGATGGTGTCATCGTCGGCATCCTGGGGGAAATTGGCGCGATCAACGGCCATGATGACGAGGACGTAGCGGCTGTACTTGTGATATGCCTGCGAGCCGTATTTCATTTCTTCGGGGTAACCCGTGGGCAGGAAGGTTATCCGCCTTACGGTTCCGATCTGCACACCGCGATAGAGTACGGGGGAGCCGACGCTAAGTCCCTGGACGGACTCGTCCATGTAGGTTTCGAGGAGCAGGGTATCTCTGGTCAGGATGCCGGCGCTGAGGGTGATGATGCCGGCGAGTACGATGGCCACGGCGGCTATGACGAAGACTCCTATTTTGAGGTAATTCGCTTTGGTACTCATATATTCTGGCCTTCCTGCATTCGTCTGTGTTTAATACCCGACCTTTTCAGGCGGCTGCCGGTGGAAGAAACGTGCAACCCATGGGTTATCGGTTCGATCGCGAAGCTGCTGCGGCGTCCCCTCGGCGACGATCTTTTTTAGATCTTTTTCGAGCATGATTACCCGATCAGCTACGGCGTAAATGCTTGCAAGTTCGTGTGTTACTATTACAAAGGTCATTGTTAGTGTTTTCGCGAGATTTCTGATGAGGGCGTCAAGTCCGGCGGATGTGACGGGGTCGAGGCCGGCGGAGGGTTCGTCGAGAAAGAGGATTTGCGGGTCCAGGACCATAGCTCTGGCAATTGCGGCGCGTTTCTGCATACCGCCGCTCAATTCGGCTGGCATGTAGTCTCCATAGCCACGCAATCCAACCAGTTCCAACTTCATTGTGGCGATAAGCTCGGCAGCGTCCCGGGGCAGGTCGGTGAATTCGTCGAGTGCGAGCCTGACGTTTTCCATGAGGGTCATCGAGCCGAACAGGGCGCCCGTCTGGAACATCACTCCGATTTTGCGGCGGATTCGGTGTTTGACGTCCTCATCTTCCGTTACGATATCGTCTCCGTCAATCAGTATGCTGCCGTTGAGCGGTTTTGTCAGGCCTATCATGTTATTCATCAGTGTGCTCTTGCCGCAGCCGGATCCGCCGACGATTACGAAGACTTCGCCGACGGCGACATCAAAGGAAATGTCGTCCAGGATGACAGTTTCGTTGTATCCTGCGGTCAGGTTGTCTACTCGTATGATCGGGTCGGCTTGTGTGCTCATATACGCCTATATCCCCAAAAAGTGCAGAAGCACGGCAAAGACGCCTTCTGCGGCGACGACGAGGACAATGCCGCTGACGACGGCTCGTGTCGTGGAAATGCCTACGGCGCTGGCTCCCGTTTTGGTCTGGAGACCTCGCAGGCAGCCGACTCCCGCGACCAGTGCGCCGAAAACGAGCCCCTTCAGAAGTCCGATAAGCCAGATATCGAGATCGACGGCGGACCTGACGTGATTTGTATACGTTACGAGCGGAAAACCGAGTGACAGGATGACAAGGCCGGAGCCGATAAGGCCAAAGACGTCGGCTATCACGGTCAGCAGGGGAGCGACGACCATCGTTGCCAGCAGCTTGGGGACTACGAGAAAACGGACGGGCTCCAGACCCATCGTGGTCAAGGCATCGATCTCGTTGTTCACTTTCATTGTTCCTATTTCGGCGGCATACGCCGATCCGCTTCTGCCGGCGAGAATGACGGCAGTAATGAAGGGTCCGATGACACGGACCAGGGCCATAGCGGCGAGGTCGGCGACGTAAACATCGGCACCGAAGCGCCGGAGGGGCATTGCGGAGCTGAATGCCATGATGAGGCCGAAGAGGAAGCCGATGAGGGCGATTATGCCCACTGCGTTGGCGCCGGCTCTTTCGGCAGTGATTAATACGTCTTTCCAGCGGAGGGTCTTTGGGCGGACGAGGCACTTGATGGTCGCAATTGTGAGTTCGCCCACGAAGACAAGCTGCTCGCCTATATCCTGGAAAAAGTCCCAGACGGCGCGTCCGACGTTTTCAGCAATGCCGGGGCGGGGCGGGGTGGCGCCTTCTTTGGCGAATGCCTCGGGATCAAACCTCTGGAGGCGGGTTTGCAGGTCACTGCTGAGGCCTTCGAAATCAACGGTGAAGTTGTCGCGGCGGCCCCGCAGACGGAGCCAGAACAGCAATGCAACGCCGGAGCCGTCACAGTATGTGACTTCGTCGGTCAGTACGCGGACGCGGCCGGGGGGGGCAGACTGGAGCACCTTCTGGGTTTGGCGCCAGAGTTTGCCGACCGTTGCAGAATCCAGACGTCCAGAGTAGCCGAGCGTCAGATTGCCCGATCTGTCAGTCTCGCTGCGGAGCCTTGTATTTGTGTGGCGGGATATCATCCAGCATCCCAGTCCTGTTCATAGAAATTCGACTTAACTGGCGGGCCGATAATCGGCGTCCTGCCGTAAAGGCGGCGGGCGCAGACGCAGGCCGCCGAGGACCGAACTTCCCTTTAAGGGTCGGCATAATTATCCATAATATAAAGCTGGCGGCAAACGGAAAAACCAGCATTGCGGTTTTTTCGGAAAAAGGCGGGAAAATGGCTTGCAAAAGGCGGCGGCAGTGGTTTAAATCTACCGCTCGAACGCTTGAATCATATGCGGGCTTGTTATACAGACGCCGAGGGCGGTCGAAACCAAGGGCGGGCGATTAGCTCAGTTGGTAGAGCAGCTGACTCTTAATCAGCGGGTCGCAGGTTCGAGTCCTGCATCGCCCATTTTTCCTCTTTGTCCGGGCGGCAGTTTTGTTGGTGGGCGCTGCCGTGCAGCTATTGGCATTCCTGAATGGTTTCCGCTAAAATGTGCAAGGTCGGGCCTGGCTGGTTCAGGTTTGGCGGAGACCAAGGCGTTAGCTTTTTTTGGAGGAATGATAGTGAGCGGTAACGGCATTGCACTGAGAGCTGTTCGACTGATAATTGTGTTGCTTGCACCCTTGGGGGGTGTGGACGTTTGGTGCGCATCGGTGAGTGTCTTCTACGACCGCGGCAATGCACAGATCGGATTTGCAGTGGATGAGATCGGCGATGCGTTGTGCACAAGAGGCTGTGAGTTGCGGGGTTTTGAGCCTGCTGAAATCGAATATGCCGGGGGCGCGCTTCGGATTGTGCTGTCGACGGTATCCGACGCGAATGTCGCGAGGCTTCTTCGGGCGGCAGGCGGGAGCGCTCCACAGGAGCTTGAACCGGAGGGGTACAGCATACGTCTGACGGAGGTCGAGAGCGCGAGGACGTGCTGGGTGTTGGGGGCGGATTCGGCGGGGGCGATGTACGGCGGGTTGGAGGTGGCGGAGATCATCAGGGCCGACGGGCTGGAGGGTTTGGAAGAGACGGACGTTAATCCGCATATGACGATGCGGGGGACGAAGTTCAACTGCCCGCTGGATGCGCGGACGCCGAGTTACAGCGATGTTTGCGACGCCGGACAGAACAATATCGCCGAGATGTGGAATTTCGACTTCTGGAAGGAATACATCGATGCACTTGCGCTATATCGCTACAACTTCATATCGCTGTGGAGTCTGCATCCGTTTCCTTCTCTCGTGAAGGTTCCGGGTTATGAGGAAATTGCGCTGGATGACGTCAAGCGATCGACCGCTGACTGGCAGGAGTACTACGACCTGGAGGGCACGGGTTTTGACGCTGCGGAGATACTTGACAATCTGGAAACGCTCAAGCGCATGAGCATCGAGGAGAAGGTTGCCTTTTGGCGGAAGGTGATGCGGTACGGCAAGGAGCGCAACGTTGACTTCTATATCGTTACGTGGAACATCTTCGTTAACGGGACTTACGGCAAATACGGGATCACCGACCGAATCGATAACGCCACGACGAGGGACTATTTTCGAAAAAGCGTCAGGCAGATGTTTTTGACGTATCCTGATCTGGCGGGGATCGGTTTGACGACGGGGGAGAACATGCGCGGCGCGAGCTTCGAGCAGAAGGAAGACTGGGCTTTTGAGACTTATGCACGGGGCGTTCTTGACGCGGCGGCGGAACAGCCGAATCGCAGGTTCATGCTGATTCACCGACAGCATCAGGCCGGTGCAAGGGATATTGCGCGCAAGTTCAAGCCGGTGATTGACCATCCCAATATCGAGTTTGTATTCAGCTTCAAATACGCACAGGCGCACGTTTACAGCTCGACGAGGCAGGTCTTTCATCAGCGCTTCGTCGGCGACATCGGCGACGTGAAGACCATGTGGACTCTGCGGAACGACGACAATTATTACTTCCGGTGGGGCGGTGCGGACTTCGTTCGAGAGTTCATCGCAAACATCCCGCATGAAGTCTCGAAGGGTTTTTACTTTGGTTCGGACCAGTACATCTGGGGTCGCGAGTTCCTCAGCAGCGAGCCGGAATCGCCCCGGCAGTTGGAAGTCGTCAAGCACTGGTATCACTGGATGCTTTGGGGCAGGCTTGGTTATGATCCTTTGCTGACGAACGAGCGTTTGATCAAGGTGCTGGGGGCTCGCTATCCGCAGGCGAAGGGAGAAGATCTGTTCAGTGCGTGGCAGCATGCGTCCATGATCTATCCGCTTACTACGGGGTTTCACTGGGGTGCGCTGGACTTTCAGTGGTACATCGAGGCTTGCAAGAGCCGGCCGGGGCCTGCGCAGACGGCGACCGGTTTTCATGACGTCAACCGTTTCATTACGCTGGGTCCGCACGGTGGAACCGAATACATTTCAATACCGGCTTATGTTAAGAGTGTGGTGGACGGCAGGGCGATTGACGGCACCGCGCCGCCGATGGTCGCGAGGCGGATCGAGGCGCACGCGGACAAGGCGATTGAGATCGCAGGGCGGCTTGATCACGGAGGGGACAAGGAACTGCGGCTGACGTTAGAGGATATCCGCACAATGGCGTGGCTGGGCAAGTACTACGCGCACAAGATTCGCGGGGCGACGGAGATGGCGTTGTTTCGGGCGACGGACGGATCGCCGCATCGTGAGGCGGCTGTGCGCGAATTGAATCATGCGGCGGCGTGCTGGAGGATGTATGCCAGTCTGGCGCTGGGACGGTACGATAATCCGCTGTGGACGAATCGCGTGGGTTACTGCGATTGGCGCGGGCTGACGGATGAGGTGCTACAGGACGTTGTTATTGCTGGGGGTTCGCCGCAGCCGTCGTCGATGGCTCCGACGGCGGGGGGCATTGTGCTGGAGGCCGAGGAGGCGGAGTTCGCCAATGCGAGAAAGGCCTCGACTTGCCAAGGGTATACCGGCGGGGGCTACGTGGAGGTCGGTGACGCGTCGGCGAGGGCATGGATAGAGTGGAAATTTGAGGCGCCGCGTGAGGGTACCTATGTACTGGAACTGCGTTATGTCAAGGAGTCGGGTCGCGACGATGCGGGGCTGACCGTTAACGGGATAGACAGCGGCAAGATTGTGATGTGGCAGACAGGCGGAGGCCAGACGTGGGGCTGGGACAGAAAGGCGGTCGTGCTGAAGAAGGGGTATAACCGGATACGGCTGAGTCCCGGCGGAGCGTGCGCGGTCGACCACCTGAACATTTTGCATTAGCCTGGCATTGGTCAGCCCATCCAGAATCCCTTGCGGTGCGAAACGCCGAGGACCTTGCGGCAATGGGGGCAGAAATAGACGTATCGTCGTCCAAGGATCGACTCCAATTCGTGCATCCAGACGGTATCCATTGCCGCGGAACAGTGGGGACAAATCGGTTTGATCTGCTTCTGCTCTTCGAGCCTGATCATGCGGTTACCTCCAATGGACTTTGTCAAGCAGGGCCGGACACGCGGCCTTCCAAGGGGAATAGACGCACGAACGGCGAAAAGCATGCGCAAAAAACGTAGTGAAAGGATTTGACGCTTCTTACAACGTCTACCGGTTCAGGAGCCAGAAGCCGGCATTCAGCACTATAGCGAATGAGACCCATGCCAGGTAGGGGACAAGCAAGGCGGCGGCGGTGCGGGATAACTTCTGGAAGGCCGCGACGGTCAGCAGGATCAAGACCCAGAGGGCTATAATTTCGAGCAGGGCCACTCCGATGAGGCGCCAGCGGAAGAAGAGCGGGGTCCAGAGGGCGTTGAGGAGCAACTGAGCGGCGAAGAGGGCGATAGCGGCTGTGCGCTTTGGACGGGGCGGCGTTTTGAGGATGAGGAATAGTGCGAAGCCCATCATGGTGTAGAGTATGGGCCAGACGATGCCGAAGAGGTATCCGGGCGGGGTGAAGGGTGGTTTGGAGAGCGCGTCATACCAATCGGAGGCAGCGTTTGCGCCCGCCCATGCGCCGGGCAGGGCGGCGAGGAAGGATGCGCCTATGCAGGCGGCGAGCATAATTGCGTCAGCAAGTTTCATAAAAAGCTCCGCGGGGCATGGGACGCGGCAGCTCAGCCTGCTACGTCGAATCGCCTGTAAGGGGACGGGTGTAGTCGATCTGGAAGATGACGAGACGGGCTTCTTCGTCGGCGGGTTCGGCGGTCGTCTTGCCGTGATGCCCTCGACGGAGGCGGTCGATCAGGTCGGGGTCCGTTTCTTGGCGCACTTTTGTGAGGTAGAGGCGGATGCCCTTGTAGCCTGGGCCTTTTTCGACGAAGAGATAGGCTGCCTTCGGATTGGCCATTACATTGTGATAGCTGAGGCGCTGCCGCATTATAAAGGCCAGTGCGCCGTCGTCCATTATGTGCGGTCTGCCGTAGATTGCGGCGTCGATGTTGCCGTCTGCATCGGCGGTGGCGAGCACGCCAAGACCTTCGGTGTTTTCGAAGTAGTTTGCCAGGTCCATGAATCCTCCACAAGAAACGTACAATCAATTCGACATATTATCGCCCGTCCCACAGGTACATCAGTTGTGGTGCGGCCAGTTCATGGATTGTGTTTCGGTCCACCTGCCAGGGAGCGAGTTTTGCTTCGGCGCCCAGCAGCGAGGAAATTGTGAAGAGGCGCGTATATTCGATGACGCGTGCGTCAGAAATGCCGGCGAGTTGTTCCGTGAGTCTTACGGCGTCCTCAAAATAACCGACCTGGTCGACGAGTTTGTTGGCGAGTGCTTCTTCGGCGCCATATATGCTGCCGTCGGCGAGTCGGCGGACTTCCTGTTCGGAGAGGTCGTCCCGGCCCTGGTCGACGAGTGCAACAAATCGCTCGTAGGCGGGGCCGATGAGCTTGTCGAAGAGGTATTGTTTCTGTTCTTCGGTGGTTTCGGTGAACATGCTGGGCCAGTCCTTTTTGAGACCGGACTTAATTATGACGGGCTGGACACCGAGTTTTTCCTCGAGCAGTTCCTTGATGACCAGATTGTTCATAATAACGCCGATGGATCCGGTTATCACGGTGGGTTCGGCGATGATCTTATCGCACGCGACGGAGGTGTAGTAGCCGCCGGAGGCGGCGACGGACTGCATGAAGGCGACGACGGGTTTTCCGGTCTCGCGGCGGAATTTGGTGATTTCGTTGTGCATCTGGTCGCTGGCGGCGACCGTTCCGCCAGGTGTTATTGTGCGGACGATGACCGCTTTTACGTTCTGGTCGTTTCTGGCGGCCCTTAGGTGCTTTCTGAGTCTTTCGCTCTGGGCGCCGTCAATGATTCCTTCGAGTCGGATTACGGCTATTTTTCGTGAGGTGGGACCCTTGACGAGGACCTCTTCGCCGAAACCGTCGCGGCGCGAATCGAAGAGTTCGCGAGGTCCGGACATGACGAGCGAGAAAACCATTATGATCATGAACAGGAGGACCACGTTTGCCAGGACGGACAGGGCGAGGAGGACGCCCCAGAAGATACGCCAGCCGCTGGCCTTGCGCGGTTCGGCGGTAGTCGGAACTGGCGTCTGGTACGACCCGGCGGGCGGTGTCGTTTGCGGTGGGGTGTCGGACCCCGGTCTATTCTCATACTCCATAGCGGTCCCCTTTCATGCGGGTTATGACTGCATTATATCGGCTGAGGCGGTATCGTCAATGCAGAACATTAGTCAAATCCGTCACGGTTTCTTGACATGTGGGCTGAATAGTTGATAATGGCGGGGCCGTTTGGGGCGGTGTTCGGTTGGCGGGCGCGGCAGGTGTGATAAGTGCATGCTTGTGAAGGATTCGATGTCGAAACGAGACCGTAAGAAAAGGGAGCGAAACCTCGTTGCGGACTGGCTGGCATATGCGGGTCTTCGCGTGGTTGTGTTCGTATTGTTTCTGTTTCCGGTGCGGTGGAACCTGCGATTTGCGGCGTTTCTGGGGCGGCAGTTGTGGGGGCACTATCATCGGGGCAGACAGCGGGCGATCGAGAACCTGCGGGCGAGTTTTCCGGAGAAGGACGATGCATGGATTGAGGCCACGGGTCAGCGGAGTTTCGAGCAGATAGTCATGCTGGTGATCGACGTTCTGTTTACGCCGAGGCTTGTGAAGCGAGATAACTGGGACAGGTATTCGACCTATCGGAGTATCGAACGGCCCAAATGGCTTATGCAGGGCGGGCAGCCCGTGGTTTTCGTGGGGGCGCATTACGGCAACTTCGAGATCGTTGGGTATCTGATGGGGGTTTTCGGTTTCAATGTTTACAGCATCGCGCGGCCTTTGGACAACAAGTTTATTAACGGGTGGCTGTACGGCGTTCGTGAGCGTGCGGGGCAGAAGATCCTCGACAAGAAGGGCGCCGCGGAGAAGATGGATGAGCTGATAAGGCAGGGGTCGACCCTGTGCTTTATAGCGGACCAGGACGCCGGCAAGAAGGGGCTATTTGTGGACTTCTTCGGGCGGAAGGCGAGCACGTACAAGTCCATAGGGCTGGTGGCTATGCAATACAACATGCCGATTGTGGTCGGTTACAGCCGCAGGCGCGACAATGATTTCTTTTTCGAGATCGGCGTTCAGCGGATAATCATGCCCGAGGAATGGGCGGATAAGGATGACCCGCTTTACTGGATTACGCAGGAATACACCAGATGCATTGAGGGTTTTGTGCGCGACGACCCGACGCAGTACTGGTGGCTTCACCGTCGCTGGAAGCACCGGCCGAAGGAGGAACGGAAGGCCAGACAGGGCGAGCAGCAGACTGCCGGTTCGAATGTGCCCTGAAGAATGAAAAGGGCCTGTCGCGGGGACGGGCCCGAGTTAGTCATACCGGGAGCTGCTCAGGATTGCTACTTTGGCAGCGTGAAGGCGTACTCTTCGATTTTGTTGGATTTTCGGTTGATCTCGCGGCAGCGGAGGGTGAAGCCTGTATTGGTCACCTCGTAATCGAAAGGCTTGCCGCTGAACATGTCCTGGGGCAGGTTGGGAGGGAGCCGGTCGGGCAGTTTGCCTGTCCGGGCCCTGATGCGGTATATCTCGATTGCCGCACGAAGCGCGTTGCGGCTCGTTTGGGCGAGGATAGGTATGCTGTACGCATTTTTCAGTGCCGGGATGATTGCCTGACTCATGAGCGCTTCGGGCCTGGCCTTGGCATCCGCCTCCATGTCTGCATGCAGCCTGTCGATTTGCGCGGTGGCCTTCGTATACGGCAGACGCAGCGAGCTGATGTAGTCGTCCATCTTCTTCTTGTAGTAGGCGATGCTTTTGTCGACAAATTCGAGGTCGACATTGTTCGGCCATATTGGCTCATCGCCTGCTGCAGAGAAGTACGCGAGCAGTTTTTCGCGCGGCGGGTCGAGCACCCATTTCATCTCCATGCGCATGCTATGCTCCAGCGGCACGTCATCCAGTTCGATTTGAGCCAGCTCCTTTTTGAGCAAGTCCAGAAGCGGCGGCTCCACCGGTCTGGCGAGGATTTGCTGTGCGACCGATTGGGCCATTGACTCCATGGCAATCCCGACGAAAGTGTTGATCAAGAACTCGGTTTTCAAATGGCGTGCCATTTTGTATGTCGTGATACATCGCTGAGCTGCCGTTTTGCAGTCGCCGCCCTGCAATGCTTTCACACCGTCAGCGAGTACGATGCGGGCGATGTTTCGCATATCGGCCAGGCCGGGCAACAGCATTGCGAAGCCTTCAGAGTAGTCGTATCCCCAGTCGCAAGCCTCTATTTCGGCGGCCGTGGTGATCGACTGAATGACATGGTCCTGATTTTTAAGGAACTGCTTCGTTTCCTCGGAAGCAGGCGTTCCATCTTTGATCATGGCCGACAGGTTATCGAGGATTGCGCCTTCCGGCTTCTCATACACCAGTATCGCGCGGTAGTAGAGCACGGCGGCGTTATCCGGGGGGTAGGCGCCGGCAGGGGCGATGCTTGCAGCAGCGAGTACGGCAAGCGAGAACAGGCAGTTTCGAACGCATAACGTTTTCATGGTTAATCCTTTCTGGTCTGTCAAAACGTGTTAAAGAGACTATTCACAGTAACAACGCCGGCCCGCGGGCCCAGCTTTGCATATGCCTTGTCGTATTGTTTCTCAAGCCCCTCGATGCCGCCGTTGGCGTAGGCTATTGTCAATTGCAGGCGGTTAATCATGGCGGCGGGATTTGCCGGTTCGATGGCGATATGAACTTGTTCGGGCAACTGCATCCACTGGAGAACGAATCCGGCGGCGATGATGAGGCAGGCGGCCATTGCGAATTGCAGGGGGCGAGTCGGCAGTCTCCGCCGGGGTCGGCGGTATGCTGCGATTTGTTCAGGGTGGGCAGATTTCCATGCCTGGAAGTCCAGCGTTATCGGTTCTTTTGCGAGCGTTGCACGCAGCAGCTTGTCCAATTGTTCTTGTTCTTTGTTGCTTGTCATAATCTCATCTCCGCAAAACCGTTTCGTCGGAGGCAGTCGGCCAATTTTCGTTTTGCCCGTGTGAGGCGGCCGTTGATTGCCGCCGGTGACAGTCCGAGTACTGCCGAAATCTGCTCGTATGAGAGGTCAGTGTAGTACTTCAGGATCACCAGTTCGCGGGACGCCTTGGGGAGGCAGTCCAGGGCGGCGTTGACCGCCGTCAAGAGGTTATCGTCCTTTTCGGAAGGCTCAGGCGCGATCGTGTCCGGCGTTGAGGCTGTTTGAGGCTTGCCGTTGTACATGTCGTATGCGACATTTCGGCAGATTCGGCACAGCCACGGCCCGAAGCGTTCCGGCCGTCGGAGTTTGGCCAGGGAGACCAGGGCGCGGCCAATGGCCTCCTGAGCCGCGTCCTCGGCGGCGTGGTGGTCGCGGCCTATCGCATAGGCGATGCTGACCATTGCCGGGTAGTAGCGCCTGGCCAGCTCGCCAAAGCTGTCCAAGTCACCCGCAATTGCCGACCGAACCAGGTTGTTAATCTCTTTACCCACGGATGCCATCCATCCCGTCCAGTGAACTTATCAATCAACTTCCATAATAATGTCCCATCAGGCAGAGGGAATAAGCGCAGAAAATCGCAGCAGTCTTTCTTATGTGAGGGATTTTAGCGTCGGTGGAGGCGGGCGGATACAAAAAAGCCCGCTCGAGGCGGGCCGTACTGTAGGTGGAACTGCTTCAGTTCAGGGTGTGCGCTTCTCATCGACCTCGTCTCGGGGGTCGGACCGTTCGGTCTCGGCCCGCCTGATGAGGTCTTTCGCCGCAGAAGCTCGCACCACGTGGAAGCGTCGATATCGAGGCCATCGGATTTCAAGGCGTTCTCGGTCACCGGCAAGGTCCTCTAAACTTGCAGTCCTCGTAAGTATTATGCGCGGGGGCGGCCAATTACTCACGCATTTTCGAAAAGACTCTGTTTTGACGGTCGTCGGTGGACGTAGGTGTAAATATCCGGGCAAGTTGAAAAGGGGGGTAAAGCAATGTCAGTTGCAAAGTGGGCAAAATCCGGCGGGGCGGTCGGGGCGGTGATTTCCATTTATTTGTTCTCCGTTGGACCGTCGACAGGGTTCGGGGCGCCTCCCACGCAGGCGCCGTGGGTCTATGTGAACGAAAACATGTACCAGACCGAACTGCCGCGCGTTGAGGACTTGCAGACGCCGGAGAGTCGCGAGGAACAGAGTGAAGTAGTCTCGGGAGCTCTGCAGACGGTCGGCAATACGGCGCAGACGGTAAGGCCGCCGCCGGCGCCCGGCACTATCGTGGATGCAGCCGCTGCGGTGGCGGTCGGCATTGCAGACGCGGTCGGTGCGGCTTTGCGGGCTCTGCACGCAGCGCTGTTCTGAGACCGGTCCTGCTGGCAGGAGACAGTTAACACACGGTTCAAAGCGAGGGGAAAAAATGAAGAATACGATTGTTACTGCATGTATAGGTATTCTGGCGGTTATGGTTTCATCTGAGGCAGTCGCACAGGTGCCTTACCGGCCGACGCCGGGCGGGGCGAACCGCTGGGTTTATGTACATGAGCGTTTGTACCCTGTTTGCGGCGAAGAACAACAGGGCGAGGACGTGCTCTGGGACGATAACGTCGTGGCAGGAGTGTATAATGCCGGTGCGGGTGTGCTCAGCGGCGCGGGCAAGGCGATCGGGGGTTTATTCGGGGCTGCGTTTACCTCAATTACGCCTGTTGCGCCGGCGAAGACGGCTACTGAGGCGGCGCCCGCCTCCGGGCAGTCGACGTGCTACAGGCTCAAGTATCGACACCGGGCGAGGCTTCATGGGCTGGCCAACAGGTGGACGGTGCGAGTTGAAGATTGAGGCATTTGTCAGGCTGCACACACGCTGGAAGAAAAATTGGTCGGCGTCAATCTCGGCGGCAGAGCCCGTCAGAGGAGGGCGTCGATCTTTTTGCATCCGGAGGCCGCGGGCAGGCGTGCTTGACATGGGCGGTGCAACGGCGTAAGATGCCTGCCGTCCTAAGGGGGTATGCGGCCGGCATTTTTGCCGGAGTTGAATTTTGTGTGATGACCGGGGAGCATTGAGCATGGCGGAAAGTGAGAAGAGCTGGGAGAAGCGCCTCAGTGGGCAGACGGACGAGTTGGCGGTTGAATTCGTGGAATCGCTTTCGTATGACCGGCGGCTGTACAAGTATGATATAGCAGGATCCATTGCGCACGCGGAGATGCTGGCGGCGCAGAAGCTTATTACGAGGGACGAACTGGATGTGATCAAGAAGGGGCTCTACGAGATCTCGGAGGAGATATCTGCGGGGACCTTCCAATTCGACAAGGTGCATGAAGATATCCACATGGCGGTGGAGGGCGCGCTGATCAGGAAGATCGGGGATGCGGGCAGGAAACTGCATACGGGGCGGAGCCGCAATGACCAGGTTGCGACGGATCTGCGTTTGTGGATGCGGGACGAGATCGAGCTCATGCAGGCGAGGATTACGACGCTTCAGAAGGCGCTGGTGTCGCTGGCGGGCAGGCATACTGAGGATATCATGCCGGCATATACACACATGCAGCGGGCGCAGCCGGCTGTGGTCGGGGCGTATCTGCTGAGCTTCGTGGAGCAGTTGGCGCGTGACTTCACGCGGCTTAAGGATTGCAGGCATCGGCTGAACGTTTCACCGTTGGGTGCGGGGGCGGTGGCGGGGTCGACGCTTCCGCTGGACCGGCAGAAGACACGGGAGCTGTTAGGTTTCGCGGACATTGCTTGGAATGCGATCGATGCGGTGGCTGACAGGGATTTCTGTGCGGAGTTTATCTTCGACTGCTCGCTGATCGCGGCGCACCTTTCGCGGCTGGCGGAGGACTGGATCATCTATGCGAGCAGCGAATTCGACTTTCTCCGCATCGACGACAATTACTGCACGTCTTCGAGCATGATGCCGCAGAAGCGCAACCCGGACATGCTGGAGCTGATCCGCGGCAAGACGGGTTCGGTATACGGGGCGCTGGTTGCGATGCTGACGATTCTCAAGGCGCAGCCGTCGACTTACAACCGTGATCTGCAGGAGGACAAGCTGCACGTGTTCAAGGCGGCGGATACGGCGAATGCGTGCCTGGACATGGCGGCGGCGATCGTGGGCAATACTGCTTTCAATACCAAGCGGATCGCGGCGGGGCTGGACGCCGGGTTTCTTGACGCCACGGCGCTGGCGGAGTATCTGGTTCGCAGAGGTGTGCCGTTCCGGCAGGCGCATGGCGTGGTGGGGACGCTTGTGGCGGCGTGTGAAAGGGAGAACAAGAGACTTGCCGATCTTGCTTTAGACGAGTTCAGGGCAGCGTCTGAGGCCGTCGCGGAGGACGTGTATGAGAGCCTGACGCCGGCGCGGGTTGCGGCGGCTTATGCAACGGAGGGGGCGGCGGGGCCGATGCAGACGAAGGCTGCTGTGGCATACTGGAAGGACCGGCTCAAGGAACAATGAGCAATCGCGAGGATGAAATCACGCGGTGGTTTGCCGCCCGGGCGCCGGCAGCGGGCGATTTGCTGATCGGCATCGGCGACGACATGGCGCAGGCGGCACTGGGCGACAACGCCTCGGTGCTGATCACCACGGATATGCTGCTTGACGGTACGCACTTTGACCTGAAGCAGGCGAGTGTGGAGCAGGCGGGTTACAAGGCAATGGCGGCGAGCCTAAGCGACTGCGCTGCGATGGCGACGGTTCCGGTTTGTGCGGTGGCGGCGGTGGCCTTGCCGCGGGGGTTCGGCAGCGAGCAGCTCAAGCAGCTCCATGCGGGGCTGACGCGGGCAGGGGAGCAGTTTGGCTGCGAATTGGCGGGGGGGGATATTACATCGTGGAAGGAGGAGGGGCGCTTTGCTATCTGCGTTTCGATGCTCAGCCGGCCAGCCGGGCATTGTGCGCCGGTGCGCAGAAACGGGGCCAGGCCAGGTGACGTGATCTGTGTTACGGGCGAGCTGGGCGGGTCGATTCGGGGCAGGCATCTGGCGTTTGTGCCGCGGGTAAGGGAGGCGCTGGAGATTACGCGCATCGCGCACGTGAATGCCATGATGGACGTCTCGGACGGTCTGTCGACAGACCTCAACAGGATATGCACGCAGAGCGGCGTTGGGGCACGTGTGGCGGCGGGGGTGATTCCGCTTTCGGAGGCGGCCAGCGAGTCGGACGATCCGCTGCGGGCGGCTTTGAACGACGGGGAGGATTTCGAGCTGCTGTTTACACTGGCGCCGCAGGAGTATGACAAGCTGATGGAGGAGTGGACTCTTGAGACGCCGATAACGAAGATCGGAGCGATCACGGAAGCGGCGGGGATGGTGCTGGTTATGCAGGATGGACGACTGGAGGTACTTGAGCCGGGAGGCTTTGATCATTTATGAGCGATACGGGCCAGGTAATCGAATTTGTTTCTAATTCACCTGAGGAGACTATTGCATTTGGGCGGCAAATCGGCGAGGCTCTTGCGGGCGGCGAGATCATCGGCCTGGTTGGGCCGCTGGGAAGCGGCAAGACGCACCTGATCAAGGGGATTGCGGCGGGGGCGGGGGCGAGTCAAGCGGCCAGGGTATCCAGTCCGACGTTTGTCATTGTCAACGAGTATATTGCACCTAGGGGCCGCCTGGACGTCTATCATATTGACGCATATCGCATCGAGACGCTTGCCGAGTTCGAGATGTTGGGGTTCGATGAAATGTGCTATCCAGAATCGGTCGTACTCATCGAATGGGCGGACAAGGTTGCGAGGGCACTGGGGCACACGGAACAGATCCGTGTGGTGTTTGAGCATGCCGGTCCTTTGCGGCGGAAGATCGCTCTTCGAGGGGCGCCGTCATATCTGAGAGACGCGATCCGATGAGCCGATCCTGAGGCACTGCTGGTCTGCGTTATTGCCTGGATCACCGCAAAAAAAGAAGCGCGTTTTTTTCACCTTATCGACAGTGCTTATAATCCTTGCGCGCGTGCACAGCATACGCTTCTATTATGGGGGTTTGGGCCGTGATGATTTTTTGGTTTTTTTGTCGGGGGGGCGGTTTGCCTGCCAATTCGTTTTTTCTTATGTTTTTGTTGTAGCATGATGGGCTCTTTAAAAAGCGATTCCCAAAAACTGATGCAAACCGCCATAAAGATACTTTGAGCTTTCAGGCCAAAGCGAAGAACTGTGTTCTCTGCGGTTTACACATCAGTTCTCAGACAACAAAGGCTTGGATCAAGAGTTTTGAGCGTTTCAAAACCGATGCCGAAAACGTAATGTGGTTCAGTGATTGGAGAAGTATGATGAGAACGAGAAATGGTGGTTTCACCCTGGTTGAAATCCTGATCGTAGTGGTGATCCTGGGTATCCTGGCGGCGATCGTAATCCCCCAGTTCACTCAGGCGAGCACCGAAGCACGGGAGTCGTCTCTGGTCAGCAACCTGCAGACGATTCGTTCGCAGATTGAGTTGTACAAGATTCAGCACAATGACAATCCTCCTACGGATGCCGCTTCCTTTGAGGCGCAGATGACCGGACTGACGGATATCACCGGGGCTGCTGCCGCGGCTCCTGGTGTCGGCGTCTTCGGACCCTATCTGCAGAAGATTCCCGTCAATCCCTTTACGCCTGCCAACAATAACGTGGCGGGGGCGGCCGGCGACAGTTGGAGTTACACCAACAACGGTAATGGAAGCTATACGTTTATCGCAAATGACGGTGGAACCAGCCCTGACGGGACGAACCATAGTGATCTGTAATGGAATCTTCACTGCTGTAAGGGCCTAAGCGACCTTGAAGCTGACCAGCCGAAGGCATCGTCCGGGCTGGTCAGCTTTTTTTGCGAATCGCAGGACAACGCGAGCGAACCATGCAAACACAGAAGACTGACAATACTCTGCCGCCCGTGCCACCAGTTCTTTCAGTTCAGGGCGGGCGCGAAGAAGGCCAGAAGGATCAAAGGATGCGTTACGGCATTATGGACATCCTGATGACAATGGCTCTTGTCGTTTTGGTTGCCGCCACGGCTGGTCCCAGGTTCAGTAAGGCGGCTGCTGAGAATCGTCTTGCTGAGATGGTTGATATTCTCCATGCAGTGCGTTCAAACATCGACTGTCATCGCCTCGCCAACGGCGGTCTGCTCCCCGGACAAAAAGCGCCAGGCGCCGACGTAAGCGCCGATGCCTTTTTGAGGACCATGACCGCAAGACGCGAGTCGGGATATGTTCGGTTAAACGGTTTTCCCGCCAACCCGTTTGTCAGCGGCGATGCCGCTGCCGCAGTTACATGTGTCAATTCGATTGACGCATTGCCCACGGGAGACGAAGGCACTGGGTGGTGGTTCAATAGTGCAACAGGCCAGTTTCGTGCCTGCGACAGCCGGTTCCATTCCGTATATTAAGAATGGTGGATGCAGTAAGGGCTCGGTAACGCCCGACGTTACATTTAAGGACTGGTTAGACTTATAGGAACCAGAACAATGGATGCGATAACTCGAAAGCGAAGAGGTTCGTTGGCCGCAGGACAGGCCGAAAGGAAGCATCGGCGCCGACGCCAGATACGCCGAGGCGAAAGGATAAGAAACGGCTTTACATTAGTGGAAGTGCTTATCGTGGTTACGATCTTGGGCATCCTTGCCGCCATAGTAATCCCCCAATTCAGCCAGGCCAGTGCCGAGGCAAGGCTCAACTCACTTCTGGGCAATCTGCAGACGGTACGCTCCCAGATTCAGCTTTATAAGGTACAGCATGACGATCTGCTGCCAGGCCAGGCCGTAATAGGCGGTAATGTCAACGCGGCCGACTTTGTCGATGCGCTTATGAATGATCCCACATACGGTGCCTATCTTCAGCGGTTTCCTGTCAACCTTTACATCACCGACCCTGCCCAGCGGGATACGGTTACCTGCGTGAACAATGCCGCTGCCACGCCAACGGGCGCGGAGGGTACCGGGTGGTGGTTCAATGCGGCCAACGGCGACTTCCGTGCGTGCTCGCCTGATCATATAGACTACTGATGATGGGCGCCATGAGCAACTCGCGCAGTAAGAGAAGGGGATTCACGCTTGCCGAGGCGATGATCGCGATGGTCATTCTGGCTGCTGCCGCGGCCGCTGTAATCCTGCCTTTCTCGGCGGGGGCGGCGGTTCACACGGAGAGTGCAAGGCAGGCGATCGCAGCGCAGTTGGCCTCGGAGATGCTCGAAAGGCTCAAGGGCGAGTCCTTCAATATTCTCTGGCTTTATGACGGTTACGTTGAGGCTGCCGGAGCCATGTATGATGCGAACTGGCAGGTTTATTCGGGTGACGCCTACAAGCAGTTCTGGAGGCGAACTACATGCAGGGATGCAGTTGTGGGCGGTCAAACGCTTAAGTGGATTACTGCGTACGTCTATTACGGCGACAGGGAGGTAATATCTGTCAGCACTCTTACTGGTCCATAGAAACAGAAATGGCGACTCATCCGGCAAAACAAAATCAGCGGAGCGGCTTTACGGTCGCGGAGCTGCTTGTGACAATGATGGTCTCAGGCATTGTACTGGCGGCCGTTGCGACCTTAGCCTACGCTACGGGCAAGGCGGATACGGCACTTGACGACGTGCTCACAGGCCAAAGGTTTCTGCAAGCCGATATGCGGCGGATCAGAGATGCACTGCGTCACAGTCGACGTGTTTTTGTTACGCCGAACTGTATTGCACTGTGGAGAGCCGACGATAACGGCGACAACAAGATCAACGGCTCGGAACTTCAATTTTTGAGGACCGTTGGCTCGGATTTGAGGCTGCATGAATTCCGCTTTCATTATCCATCCGGACAGACGATCAAGCATCTGACCATTCCCACGCTTGGCGACGCCGCAGCCGAGGACGCAATTGTGCTGGAGGTAAGCGTTGCCGAGATCGAAAGCGATACGGCATTCCACGAATTGGACAACCTGGCGAGATTCAACCTGAACACAGATGCCTGTACGCTGATGAGGCTGCCTGACAGGTATAATCCCGACATATGTACGGATCCCGGCGTGAAGGTAGCCTATTCAAATATTGATTTTTCACTTCTTTCCGGTGCCATGCCGCAATATGTGAACCTCGGGTATGACCTGACGGTGAAGCGGGTAAGGCAGGGCGGGCAGGTTACGGGCCAGACAACGGTTCGATACAATGTGCCTGCTGTTTTGCTTTGCTCTGCCGACAACCTGATTCTGAGTGGTGAGATTGTTTCGGACGATGATTGAACGCCAATGAACTCTGTCTGCACAATGAAACATAACGGTGCGAATGTACGGTCAGGTGCAGTGCTCCTGGTTGTGCTGTTTGTCAGCATGGTTGTCGCGCTTCTTTCGATGACGGTGCTGGTAAGAGCGAATCGGCAGGTGCTTGTCGCCGGCGGCAGTGCCGCAAAGCTGGAACTGGATTACCTTGCAGAAGCAGGGCTGGTTCATGCAAAGGCACTGCTGCTGCATCCACATGACGTTGCTGCCGGCGCGGACGGGTACTGGCAGGGGGGTGAAGGCCTGCAGATCGAGGCGGGGGACTGCTATTATGACCTTACGGTAACGAGGCCAGATGTTGACGACCGCTGTACCTATCGAATCACTTCGAGGTCGTACCGTTCAGGCAGTGGAGTGCAGAGCAATCTGGAGGCGGATCTTCGACTTGACCCGTGCATAGCGTTGCGGACGGGCGCCGACGCGAGCCTTCCGGGCAGTGTGACGATCAGGGGAGACGTATACTGTGGGGGTGTACTTAGCGGAAGCGCAACCTTATACGGCGATGTGTTTGGCAATGCAGACGCCTTCACAGGGCTTCGTACGGGCCGGGAGTATGCAGCGACTGATCTCAATCTTACACTTCCGGACGTGAACGCGGATCACTTCTCAGGCTCCATATTCGAGGAAGATCTGACGATAGATCCCAACAACATTTATGACCGGCCGATTTGTGTGGTTGGCAACCTGACGATTACGGATGGAGCGATAATCAACATTAGTGCTGACAAGAACTATCCGGCTCTTGTGGTTACGGGAGAACTGAGTATAGAGTCCGGCGCACAGCTCGATGCGAGAGGTCTGGTGAAGGCGGGGAGTATGCGTGTCGAGGCGAGCGCGGGCCGGGTATCGGTATTGGGGGCTCTTTTTGTGGATGGCGGCATGGTGGTCGATGGATCTTACGTGGGCCCGATAACAATTACGGCCGATCCAATGTCGGCGGCTGTCAAGACCAGCAATTCCTGGTCACCGGCAGCAGGGGGGTTCTTCAAATACGTCAAGCGCGTGGAGGCGGCGCCAAGCGAATGACCGCCAAAGCGCAGACATGAGGCAAGATGGTTCGAGCCGCTTCGGATCGTAGGGGTTATGACGACTGGAGCGGCTTTCAGCGTGCCTTTCGCCGCTTTGCTTGCGGCGCCGACTTTGTGCTTTGTGTCGATTGGAGGGGCTGCCGGCCTGTTTGCAGCCGGTAGTATCGCGCTATCGGGGCCGGATAAGGGATGGTGATTAAGGCGGCCGCTGCGGATGCCGAGAAAGAAAGCATTGCCGTGCAGTCATTGCGCGGATAAGTGATGGAAAGGTTGGAAAAGCGATGATTTTATCAGACAAGTTCCCATCCCGCCGGGCTTTTACACTGGTGGAGATCATTGTCGTCGTTGTCATAATCGCCGTGGCGGCATTTATGGCGGTGCCGATGCTGTCTTCGGCGGCGGATGTACAGCTTCGCGCGGCGGCAAACATGATAGCCGCGGACGTCGAGTATGCCAAGAACCTTGCCATCACCTATCAACGGTCGCATTCGGTTGTCTTCAACACGGCTGACCATTCATACGAGGTTCGCAACAGCGACGGAGTTGTGTCCCATCCTCTGAACTCAAGCGGCGTGCTGGCGGTGTCCTTTCCGAATGATTCGCGTTTGAGAAAAGTCAGAATAACTTCGGCGACGTTGACCGATGGTGCGGTTACTTTCGATTACGTTGGAAGCCCTTACGACGGGACCGACACAAGCCTGCCTTTGGTCTCTGGTGACGATGTGATCACACTCACCGCCGACGGTATGACCATGACAATCAACATTGAACCGGTAACGGGATATGTCACTATCGATTAAACAACACGTTGAGACATTTGCGCGTCTCTTCAATCGCGGCGCCGGTCCGATCGGTCTTGACCTCGGGCACAACGCCATTCGCATGATCCAGTTGGCCGACAACGCCGAACGGATCAGTGTGATCGCCGCTGCGGAAACGGAGATTCCGGGCGATCTGGCGGACGGCGCGTCGGCGCGCGAGTACATCGTTGACGTGATTCGCAAGATGCTGGCCGACGGCGGGTTCCGGGGCAGGGAAAGCGTTTCATGCCTGTCGAACGACAGCCTGAGGATCAAGAGCCTGAGGCTCGACACAACCGATCCCGCACAGATAGAGGCTCAACTCAAGACTGAGGTGGCGCACCGCTTCGGCCTCGACGCGGATACAGATGAGATTCGATATATGCTCGCGGGCAGCGTCTACCAGGGCGAAGAAGTGAAGAACGAGGTGATCTTTTTTGGAATGGACAGGCAAAGCATTGCGCGGCACCTGTCGGTTCTTGAAGACGCCGGGCTGATCCCCGTCGCGGTCGACGCGGTGCCATGCGCGCTTTTCCGCAGCCTTCAGGCGTCCTTGCGTCGCTCCGAGGATCAGCGGCTCGTCAGCGTTCTGGTTGATGTTGAGGACCTTTATACAACCGTGATAATCGCTCGCGGTCAGGAAATCATATTTGTCAAGCAGATACCTATCGCCGCGGCGCGCCTTACGGCAGAAGTTGCCTCAAGGCTGAATGTCTCCGTCTCTGAGGCGAAGCTCCTGCGGGCCCGGATCAAGGACAACGCCGAGAGCGTGGATGCTGCGACTCGTCAGGCGGTCATCGACGCCATGGGGCATATAACGGAAGAGCTTGCAAAGGAAATTTCGCTTTGCTTTCGCTACTACGCCGTGACGTTCCGGGGACAAAGACCTACAGAGGTGGTCTTTGCCGGTGGTGAGACGGACGAAGCAACGCTCCTCAATGCGCTCACGCGGCATCTGGGCGTCCAAGTCAGCGTTGCCAAGCCGCTGCGCGGCATAGATCTTGCGAATACCGCAATCAATCGACGGCGGACAGTGGAGATGTCCGAGTGGGCTGTAGCTGTGGGATTGGGCTTGAAGGGCATGGACCTGTCGACATGTGGGTTATCGACGTATGAAAGAAATTGATTTTATTCCTGAATGGTATAAGACCGGCCTCAGAAGGCGGGTGAGCTACCACCGTCAATACACCATGATCCTTTGCCTTTTCGTGGCGCTTCTGGCGTGGAGCTACTCGGCAGGCAACTTTCTTTCGACGGCAAAGGCCATGGTGGAAGGCGCCCGCAACCTGCTCGACGCCAGTGAGCCTTTTGCACGGGAGCACGCGGCGCTCCTTGAGGAAATCAGAGATCTGACGGAAAAAGCGGAGGTTATTGAACGCATCCGAACGCGTACGCCGGTGGAGAATGTGCTTGCCGAACTTAGCCATCTGATCGGCGACAGAGTGGTGCTGGGCAGTATTGAATTATTCTCGGAGGCTCTGCGTCAGGAAGGCGCCAAACGCGATGTTGTGGTAATTTCGCGCAGGACTGACAAAGACGCCTCGCTGCCTGATGCCGACTCCTTTACCAAAGTCGTTTTGGCGGGTATTGCCGCCGATGCGGCCGACGTTGCGGCGCTTATTGCGGCGATGGAAAATTCAAGTTACTTCTGCCGCATAATTCCTGAGTATTCAAGGAACAAGGAGGTGCGTGGCTATCTGGCGACGGAGTTCCAGATCACCGCGCACGTGGCGGATTATATCCTTACAAGTGAGAGTGCTTCGCCATGAGGCATTTGGAAAGACAACAGTGGATAATCATCGGGCTTTGCGGGCTTATAGTCGCGGGTTTTGTGTTCCTGCGTTTCTATCCGCTGATGCAGCGATCCGCCGAGATTCGGGAGGTTCGCCGGATTCAGGAAACTGACGTTGCCAGAGTTCGCGAATGCGCCATTGAATTGCCCGTGCTTCGTCGCCGTGCGGACGCCTTGAGACAGCAGACGCGCGACTACGCCCGAAGCGTACCCGAGAACAGGCAGTTTGCCGAGCTATGGCAGCAGATCGCCGATGTGATGAACCGGTACAGCCTCACAGAGCAGATCGTTCAGCCCGGTAAAGAGAACATCGGGCGCACGGTCAACAGTATCCCCATAACTATTCAGTGTGCGGGTAGTTTTGATCAGTTGTTTGAGTTCCTGGGGGCGCTGCGGCATTTTGACAGGGTGGTTCGCATCGAGAAATGCCGACTGGCCAATGACAGCGATTTTGCGGGCCGGTTGAAGCTTAATGCGTCAGCCGTGGTTTATTACCAGAATTACAAAGATTCAGACAGTTGAATCCATAAAGGTTTTTTGAATGCACGAAGGCAGACAGCACAAAAGGAGCGACATGGACCTGCTCAGGCGACTGCCTGTTCCCAAGGGTCGGATCGTCATTGCCGTTGTGTTGGTGACTACTATGGCCTTGATGTGGGGCCGGTTGTTGCTTTCCGGCAGAAGCGATAGTACGGCAGCCGCCTTGGGCGCGGCCTCAGCGGCTTCGAGAGTCGCCGCCGTGGAGTCGAAGGCGCATCAGCGCACAAAACCGGTGAATCTTCCCGAAGTGGCTGGAAGGCACGATCGTCTTGCACGCGATTTCTTTACGACCGCCAATTGGAGGTCTTTTCAGATGGTCGGGGGCCGAAGCACAACGCCGCCGGCTGTTGTCGCCGAACCTCAGGAACTCACCGCACAGGACATCAAGACAATCGAGCAGGCCGTTAAGCTGGACGGCATAATAGCCGAGCAGAACAGCAACGCTTATGAGGCGTTTGTAAATGACAAACTGGTCTCGGTCGGCGATCAGATCTCAATCAACTATAAAAAACGTCAGTTAACGGCTACCGTCATCTCGATCAATAGAAATAACGTCGTCCTCGGGTTGGAGAATTTTACGCTCAATGTTGCGATGCCTCAGGCCGGCAGTCTGAACAATTGATGAAGAAGGAAGGAAGGTGCAGTATGTCTCAAACAAGAAACCACAAATTCAGGATTACCAACGGCATGGTCGTATGGCTTCTGGCCATAGCCACGCTGGCGGCGCTGGTGCTGGCGCAAGTCGAACCCGCCGAGGAGCCGCCAGTCGTTCTGGAGCCCGCGACTGATTCTATTGATGCGCCGCTGCGCAACAGTGAAGCGGAAGTGGCCGGAGACAGGGAACTGTCGGGGCATGCCATACAGTCCCTCAGTTTCAAGGAGGGCATGACTGTACGCACAGCTCTCAAGATGCTGGCGCTCAAGTACCAGAAGAACATAGTTCCCTCGCCGCGCATCGACGGGCAGGTCACCGTGACCGAACTGTTCGACGTTACATTTGACGAAGCCCTGCAGGCCGTGATCGGACCCGATAACAAATATGAGGCCGAAGGACGCTTCATTCGAATTTACACACGCGAGGAATTCGAGCAGATCAAGGCCGACAAGCGACGAATGGAGGATCGATATTTCAGCCTCTATTACATCACCGCAGATGAGGCTCAGAAGCTTGTCACGCCATTGCTGAGCCCTGATGGAACGACGGCGATCAGTTCGCCCGCGCAAACGGGTGTCCCTGCGGGTGAATCCATCAGCTCCGACTCCGCGGGCGGCGACAATCTTGCATTTCAGGATACGATGGTAGTGCGCGACTATCCTGAGAACCTTGCCCGTGCCGCCGAGCTGATACAGAAGCTGGACGTTCGGCCCAAACAGGTTCTCGTTGAGGCGACTATTCTCAGTGCGACCTTGAACGAGCAGATGCAGTTTGGTATCGACTGGAATCTCGCCGCCGGAGTGAGCCTCACAAGCATGAATCAACTCGGTCAGGGCGCCATAACGGACGGCACGCCAATCGAGATCGCCGGCTTTGCAAACACAGCAAGCGGCGGCCTGCGCATCGGTGTGACAGCCGGAGACGCTGCCGTACTGATTACGGCATTGGAGCAGATCACGGATACAACGATCCTGGCCAATCCGAAGATATTAGCGGTTAACAAGCAGTTGGGTCAGGTCTATATCGGTACCAAACTGGGTTATCGCGAGGGCGATGTGGTCACCGACGGCGGCGCCACGCAGCAGGGTGCGGTCAAATTCCTCGACACTGGCACCAAGCTGGCGTTCAGGCCGTATATCGGCGACGACGGTTACATTCGCATGCAGATCCACCCCAAGGACAGCACCGGCGATCTGAACAATCAGGGAGTTCCAAACGAAACGTCCAGCGAACTGGCCACAAATGTCATTATTCGAGACGGTCAGACGATTATCATCGGTGGTCTTTTCCGCGAGAAAGTCAATTCCATCAGGGGCCAAGTTCCTCTCATTGGCAGTCTGCCCCTGATCGGGGATGCGTTCAAGAGCATCGACGACACCAGCCGGCGCGAAGAAGTCATAGTTATGCTGACCCCGCACATTATCGATTCGCCTGACGAGATCGCCAGCAACGATAAGAATACCGATCCCATGAGAGTGCTGCACCAGGCGCGCCAGAGGATCAATTGGATGAGCGTTGCGCGGCAAGCCGACGACAGCTACGAGAAGGCCGCACGGGCCTATGCCGAAGGCGATACCTCTGCAGCCATGCGTGAAGTCAACTGGGCATTGCACCTGCGGCCCACGTACATCGAGGCAGTTCGGCTCAGAGATCGCATCGTCCGTGAGACCGCCGAAGGCGGTCATGATCTCGAGAACATCATGGTTGACATAATCAGGCGGGAAAAGGTCGTGTGGTTCAAGTAGACGAAGACATGATACGCTCCAGCCGGTCTATATCGATCGGCTGGAGCTTTGGTAACTTCAAGGTACATACAGTTCGAGGAGCAAGCTATGAAAAAGCACATGTGCACCGCGGCGCTTGCCGCCGTGGCTGTCCTGGCCATTCTGCCGGGGTGTACTTCCTACGCGGACAAGAAGCAAGCCGCACGTGTCAAATGGGACAAAGTCTCGGCACAGGCGCGGGTAACGGTGGCGCGGGATCTCTTTGAGAATGGCCGCTATGAGGATGCTTACACCACGGCTCAGCAGTGCCTCCAGTCCAATCCGGAATTGCCCGAAGCACACCTTATCTCAGGCAAGTGTCAGTATCGCAGCGGGCGCCTCGCACAAGCCCAAAGTTCATTCATAAAAGCCGTGGGCTTCGACGAACATCTCCATCAGGCATGGTACTGGCTCGGCGAAATCGCCATCCACAACCAGCAACCGGCGCAGGCACTGGAATATTACACCCGAGCCGTGTCGCTGGATCCGATCAATATCGACTATATTGTCTCGCTTGTCGAAGCTTACGCCGAGCTGGGACGGTATGACGAGGCGCTTGGCCTTCTCGAAGCAAAGAGGGCGGTTCTGCCCGGCAATGTGCGCCTAAGGGTGACGACCGGCGACATCCTTCATCGGCTTGGCAGGACCAGGCAGGCCATTTCTATGTACAATCAGGCTCTGCTGCTTCAGCCCGATAATGTCGCTGTTGCGGAAGCCCTGGGGTACTGCTACGTAACCGAACAGGAATATAATCTTGCGTGCACCATGTTCGAGAAGGTCGTCGCGCAAGCCTCCGGCGACAAGAAGAAGGCCATTCTGCAGCTCCTGGCTGTTTGCAGCATGAACGCCGGTCAATACGGAAAGGCCGTGGGTTACTACGATCAGTTGAGTGTGGACCAGCGAGACAGTGAGCAGCTCTGGCTGCAAATGGGACAAGCCGCCCTTGGCGCCGGCGCCGCCAGTCGCGCAGCCGCATGCGCCGCACGCGCACTTTCGCTGCGTCCGGGATGGGAAGACGCCATAGCGCTGCAGGGCTGTGCTCAGTATCTCAGTAACGATTACGATGCTGCCCTCCAGACCTTCAGCAGGATCATTGCCACAAAGAAGACGGGTGGGTTCGCCTGGCTCATGACCGGAAGGTGCTACCAGCAGTTGGGACAGCATGACCTTGCCAACAAGGCCTACGAGAACGCAAACAGGCTCAATCCCGAAAGCAAGCTTAGCAGTCTGTTGGCCACGAGTCGCTGAGCATGCGACCGCGATAACGAGGACAGGGAGATTCAGTGCGTTTATTCAGGTACACTGTTATAGGCATGTGGGCGGTTGCCGCTTGTGGTACAGCCGCACTCGTTGCAGCGGCCGCTGCCGGCGTGGGCACGGCTGTCCTGGTGGTACTGGGTTTTCCGGTTGTCGCTTGCCTGATTCTGACCGGCCTGATTCTGCTGAAGACGGCCGCCGCCATCGAGACGCTCTGTGCAGCACTTGAAAAACCAGACAGTGCGTACCACTTCGGCGAGGGGAGCACACTTCTCAAACCGCTTTACACCGCACTGCGCCGACTACTTGAAATCCACAGGGAAGGGCAACACAGGCAGCGCAGCCAGGACAGCGAAATGGTTGTGCGGCTCCAGTTGCTTGAGCGGCAAAAAAAAGATACCGAAGCGATTATTTACAGCATTCGCGACAGCGTTCTCGTAACCGACGCATCCGACCGCATCATAATGGCCAACGCGGCTGCGGAGAGGCTGTTCGGGTTCACCCTGGACCGGGATCAGGCGCGCAGGCTGGACGAAGTGATCCGCCATCCCGACTTTGTTCGGCTCGTCGGCAGAAGCATACAGAGCCGAACCTCCCACGTGCGGCAGGAGCTTACCTTTGGCGATCCGCGCCAGCCGAAGACCTACGACTGCATAGTTTCCTGCGTTGAAGACGAAAAGAATGCCGCCTGCGGCATCGTGGCCGTCCTGCACGACATTACGCGGGAGAAGGAAATCTCGCAGATGAAAAACGACTTTGTCAGCCATGTCTCGCACGAACTCAAGACGCCGCTGGCCTCCATCAATGCCTATGCGGAAATGCTTGTCGATGGCGAAGCTCAGGACGCCGAGACAATGCAGCGGTTCTGCACGGTTATCCAGACACAGGCCCAGCGGCTCAATCGTCTTATCGAGGACATCCTGAATATATCGCGAATAGAATCGGGCCTGATCAAAGTCGACAAGGAAACGTGCAGTGTGGCGATACTTGCTCAGAACGCCGTCGAGATGATCAGGAGTTACGCGATGGAGAAAAGCATCACCATCAAGGTGCCTGCCGCGATCATCCACGATCAGGTCCTTGCCGACAAAGATATGCTGACCCAAGTTGTGATCAATCTTCTGAGCAACGCCGTGAAGTATACGCCGGCCGGCGGAATGGTAGAGGTGGACGTGGAGGTCGATGAGGTCGACTGCTGTGTTCGCCTGACCGTGGGTGACACCGGCGTGGGAATACCGTCAGACGACCTGCCATACGTGTTTGACAAATTCTATCGGGTCGAGGCAAACAAGAAACAAGCCAAAGGAACCGGTCTCGGGCTGAATCTCGTCAAGCAGATTGTCGAAACAGTCCACGGCGGGCGCGTCTTTGTAACGAGTGTGCCGCAACAGGGAAGCACATTTGGGTTTACTCTGCCGCTGGCGGCCGAGAGAGTCGCCCTGAACGTCTAAAACAACTTCGGAGAAAAGCCATGACCGACAGAAAAGTACTGGTTGTCGATGATGAAATCCATATCGTGCAGGTCGTCGCCATTAAGCTGCGAAACAACGGTTTTGAAGTTGTAACCGCCGAAAACGGCGCCGAAGCCCTCGAACTGGTGCGCAGCCAGCATCCCGACCTGGTAATCACCGACTATCAGATGCCCGTCATGACGGGTGTCGAACTGATCGAAAACCTCCGCAGTGATGCTGAATTCGTCGAGTTGCCCGTCATCATGCTCACTGCCAGAGGCTTTGCCATTGAGGATGACAAGAAAGCACGGCTAAATGTCGCCGCCTGTCTGAGCAAGCCGTTCAGTCCTCGCGAGGTGCTGCAGTGCGTTCAGGATGTTCTTCAGCAAGTCTCCGCATAAGCCCCAAAAGGATAACGGATTGAGATGACACAGACGATTACAACAAGCTTATCCGAAACTCAACTGGAGAACCTGCGGAATCTCGCCAGGACGGTTAACCGGTTGGACGCCGACTTCTTCGTTTTCGATGCGCAGGAAGAATGTCTCATAAACGCGCCTGCGGGACAAATTGTAAGCGATCCGCAGCATATCGCTCATTGCGCAAGCCAGATGCTGCAAAACTGGCGTCCGGGTGTGCAATATTTCGGGGATACAAATGAGATACTGGCGTTCTCTCTGAGGGACGGACAGCAGGCCGCCGCGGTTGTCGTAGTGCATGCCGCCCGTCAACACCCACAGCCGCTCAGCGAGGGAGCATGCATCAGCGGCGAAAATGTGGTTGTACCGGGCGTCCCGATGGCGCACATCGCCGATCTGTTGAACCTGTTCATAAGTGATTTCCACAATTCCGCCAAGGCAACCGGTCAACTCGAAAAGGTATGTACGGAGCTTTCCGAGACATACGAGGAACTGATGCTCCTCTATAATCTCAGCTCCAACATGAAAGTTACACAGACAGACGCCACATACCTGCAAATGGCCTGTGATCAGCTTACTCAACTGGTCAGAGTGGAGGGCATCGCCATATTCCTGGACAAGAAAACCGATGGCGAAAAACGTCTGACACTCACGGCCGGATCAGGGCTGGTCACCATCGACCCGGTAATGGCCGAGATACTTCAGGTCCATCTGACGCGGGAGTTGAAGGGCGGTGCCGAAGCACTGCTGGACAGCAATGTCGACCGACCATTTAAGTACGAATGGCCTGACCGCATCAACAATATTCTCGCCGTCCCTCTCAACGGCGCCGAGAACATGATCGGGCTGATGGTGGCGACGAATATCCTCGACAAGCCCGATTTCGATTCAACCGACGTCAAACTCTTCAATACAGTCGCCCATCAGTGCGCCGTCTTCATGGAAAACGGGCGTCTATTCGGCGATCTTAAAGAGCTGTTTGTCGGGGCGCTCAAGGCATTGACAAACAGCATTGACGCCAAGGACCAGTACACGCGAGGCCATTCCGAACGTGTTGCGTTTATCTCCCGCTGGATAGCCGAGAGGCTCTCGGAGACGGTTCCACTGGACGAGGAGCAGATACACCGCATCTATCTTGCCGGCCTCTTGCACGACGTGGGCAAGATCGGCGTCAACGAGGCCGTTCTGCGAAAGAAGGGCAAACTCACCGAAGACGAGCTTGCCCGCATTAAGGCTCATCCGCAGATCGGCGCTTCGATTCTGTCGGAGATCAAGCAGATGCGAGAAATCGTCCCCGGCGTCCTGTGCCATCATGAACGCGTTGACGGCAAGGGGTACCCCAAAGGCCTTGCCGGAGACGACATACCGCTGATCGGCAGGATAATAGCGCTGGCGGATGCTTTTGATGCGATGACCTCCAAACGCGTGTATCGCGAGGCCCTCAGCATCAAGAGGGCAATCGCCGAGATCAGAAAGGGCATAGGAACCCAGTTCGATCCTGAGATCGCTGCCGTTTTCATCGAAAGCGATATTCGAAAACTCTGGAGCATCATTCAGGACGGGTTCATTGAGAGCTGGGATTACAGCAATTTCAATGAGTACGGAACGGTCGCCGTTGGAACCCTGATACGATGAAGATTCAGACGCAGAATTACAACGATGTCACCGTAGTCGAATTGCAGGGCGAATTCACCTCTGAGTTCGCCAAGTCTTTTGTAGATGCCATGACCTCCATCGTGGCGGGAGGCGCCTTTGGTATTGTCCTGGACATGTCAAATGTTGCCTTCATCGACAGCCAGTGCCTCGAGCAACTGCTGTGGCTGCGGGATTACTGTCATGAAAACAGTCGTCAGCTTAAGCTTGCGGGTCTCGAAGAGAATTGCAGGAAGATTCTTGAAATCACACGGCTGCTGAGCAAGTTCGACGTGTATGACGAACTTGCGCCGGCGGTGAAAAGCTTCGCTTGAGGCGATGCGGCAAACTGAGATGATGAGCGAAATCGGAACAGAACAGAAACTGCAGTTGGGACAGGTCCTGCTCGAGCGCGGTGTGGTTACGGAAGAGCACGTTCGGCAGGCACTCGATCGCCAGCAGCAGGAAGGCCATCAAAAACTGCTTGGCGAACTGCTCGTTGAGATGGGCCACTGTTCTGAAAACCAGATAGCTTCGGCGCTGGCCCACGCATACGGCGTACCGTATGCCCAGATCACGCCAAAGATATGCGATCCTGCCGTCGTCGAAATCCTGCCCCGCGACTTTCTTGAAGAACACGCTGTGCTGCCTCTCTTCAAAGTGCACGAGTCGCTGACCATTGCCGTCAGCGAACCCTCCAACGTGTTTCTCATCGATGAGATAGAACGGCTGAGCAACTGCAAAATCCAGGTTGTCTGTGCGACCGTCAAGGACATAAATGCAACCCTGCAAACGTATATGCCAGCCGCCAATGTCTTTGTCATCGACGATATCATCGATGACGCCGCTCTCGATGATTTTGCGCTGATTGAGAGCATTACCGAGGATATAAGCGAACTGGAGCAGGTGGCCGGCCAATCTCCCGTTGTGCGCCTGGTTAACAGTCTATTATACAATGCGGTGCACGAAAACGCCAGCGACATTCATATTGAGCCGGACGACAAGCGGCTGCGAGTACGCTACCGTGTCGACGGGCGCTTATACGAAAAGATGCGCCCGCCGTACCAGATGCACTCCGCTATCGTATCGCGCGTCAAGATTATGTCCGAACTTGATATTGCTCAGAGGCGACTTCCTCAGGATGGCAGTATTCACGTCCTCATGGAGGGTCGACCGATCGACCTGCGCGTTTCCGTCATGCCCGGCAACTACGGTGAAAAAGTAGTAGTTCGGGTGATTGATGCGCGAAAGATACTCAACAGTCTCGAAGCCCTTGGCTTCAGCTACAGAAACCTGGAGCATTTTCGCGAAACGATTAAGGCTCCCAACGGAATAGTGCTGGTCACGGGCCCCACCGGTTCCGGCAAGAACACCACGCTATACGCGGCTCTGGCCGAACTCAACGGCGAAGAAGTCAATATTTGCACGGTTGAGGATCCTGTGGAGTGCAATATTCCGGCGATAAATCAGTTCCAGGTCAACGAAGCAGCAGGCTTTACTTTCGCCACGGCCCTGCGGAGTCTACTTCGCCAGGATCCCGATATCATCATGGTCGGTGAAATACGTGATCGCGACACAGCCAATATCGCCGTTCAGGCGGCTCTTACGGGTCATCTTGTGCTGTCGACCCTGCATACCAACGATGCGCCGGGCGCCGTGACGCGACTCATTGATCTGGGCGTGCCGCCTTACCTGGTCAGTGCGTCCCTGATCGCAGTACTCGCACAGCGGCTTGTGCGGAAAATATGCCCTAACTGCAAGGAAGAATATGAAGCGCCGCACGCCGTGCGCAAAATCGCCGAGAACTGCACGTCGGGCATAGACAAGTTCTATCGCGGCATCGGTTGCCGCAAATGCCGGAATACCGGGTTTCTCGGCCGCATTGCGATACACGAACTGTTTGTACCCGACGACGAAATCCTCGATATGATCGCGCAGGACTCCACCCTCAAAGCCCTTAGAACAGCCGCACGCACTGCGGGTATGAACCCGTTGCACCTGGACGGATTCGAAAAAGTAAAGGCGGGAATAACCACCATTGACGAAGTACTCAGGGTCAGCAACCTTACCGGCTAATGGAACTTTGGCGATGAACACTCAGAGTCAGATCATCGAACAGAGAAGAGGCGACCTTGTTGTGTCGAACTTTCGCATGAAGTCGTCTGAACTCATACTGTTCACGACTCAGCTTTCCGTTATGCTGGACAGCGGTGTTGTTCTCTCAGACGCGCTGGAAGCCATTGCTCAGCAGACACGGCCCGGAATGACAAAAGTGGTTATCCAGAATGTTGCAGATCGCATCAAAGGCGGCGACAATTTTTCCTCGGCACTTGCCCAGTATCCGAGGATCTTCAATTCCATGTACGTCAGCATGGTCAAGGCCTCCGAGGCGTCGGGCAATATGGCTCATATGCTGCAGATTCTCAGCGGCTATCTAAATGCGGACGCGGACACGCGCAAGCAGGTTAAAGGCGCAATGATTTATCCATTTGTCATGCTTATGATGGCCGTCGCCGCAACAGGCTCCCTGATGTTTTTCGTCCTGCCGCGCTTTACCAAGATTTATGAATCGCGAGGCGCCGCACTGCCGAGGCTCACACAGGTGCTTGTCAGCTTCAGTTCGCTGTTGGGCAACATGCAATTCATGACGATCGCCATAACCGTTGCGATCTGCCTGGGCATGTTCTTCTGCGTCTGGAAGCAGACGACAACAGGCCGCAAGACGCTCGACTGGATGCTCGTTCACACACCGATTTTCGGGACGATGTTCATAGATGCCGTTCTCACCCGTTCCATGCGAATCATGGCGACTATGGTCAACACCGGCGTCAGCCTGCTCGATGCACTCGAAGTAATGAAGATCTCGTGCGACAATTATTATTTCCAGAGTCTCTGGGCCGCCGCAGACGGAAAGATCCGCGACGGCTATCAGCTTTCCGACTCCATCGTTCTGGCGCCGCATTCGGATCTCGTCGCCCCCGGCATAATCCAGATGCTTCGCGCCGGTGAAAAGTCGGGACAGATCGGGCAGGTTGCAGACAAAGTATCTATCTTCTACGAGAAGAAGCTTGCCAACTCCATACGAACCGCAACGAGTCTTATTGAGCCGCTGATGGTCATGATCATGGGCGGCATCATAGGAACGATTGCCATTGCACTGCTTCTGCCGGTTTTCCGCATATCGACAATCATCGCACAATGAGGCGTTAGCCCGCATTTCTCACCGATGAATTGAAAAAGACTGCTCTTTTTGGTATAACGTCGTTTGTACAAGGAGGTTATCCCAAAGACAAGGAGCAGTCTTATGACAACAGAGTGTAATGGTCGCACAT
>Ga0334883_1001049_pt1 | contig 43653 bp, 34 predicted proteins | sample GraSluR1_MG_6_FD_207230 | JGI IMG/M metagenome (GOLD analysis project Ga0334883, IMG submission 207230) | Sludge microbial communities from methane-producing bioreactor in Wageningen University, Netherlands - Granular Sludge_09_05-R1 | ecosystem: Engineered > Bioreactor > Anaerobic >...
GTTCTGTCGGGTGGGGAATCCCCGGAAGGGCAGGGAAGTATTAAATTTCTAAAAGATGTCCGTGTGGGCTACCTGCAACAAGATCCGGTATTGGATTCCCGGTTGACGGTCACCGAGCAGGTACAGAGGGCTAACCAGAGCGTCTGGCAGGCGGTGAAAGCTTACAACCGGGCGGCTGCCGGTACCGATAAGAAAAAGTTGGAAAAGGCCATTAACGATATGGACCGCCTGAACGGATGGAACTATGACAATTTGATCACACGGATTCTAACCCGGCTGGGTCTGAATTTCCCGGATAAAAAGATTGGTTCTTTATCCGGGGGCGAGCGCAAAAAGGTTGCGCTGGCCGGTTTGCTTGTTCAGGAAGCGGATCTTTTGATTCTGGATGAGCCTACCAACCATTTGGACGTAGAGGTCATTGAATACCTGGAAGAATACCTGGCCACTTCTTCCAAAACCATTTTGATGGTAACTCACGACAGGTATTTCCTGGACCGGGTGTGCAATAACATTTTTGAGCTTGATAACGGCTGTTTATACACCTATAAGGGCAATTACAGTTACTTCCTGGAAAAAAGAGAGGAACGCCTGGCCAACATGGCAGCCGAAACCGATAAAGCCAGGAATCTTTACAGAAGGGAATTGGAATGGATACGGAGTACTCCATGCGCCAGGACCGGTAAGTCAAAGTCCCGGATTGAGAGTTTCAAAGAACTGAAATCAAAAGCAGATGTCCGCCTGGACGCAAAGAAAATGACTATTGATCCCGGCATTGCGCGCCTGGGCGGGAAGATCATACATAGCAAAGCACTTTCTTTCAGTTACGGAGAGAAATGGATAATCAAAGATTTCACATACAATTTTGCCCGGTACGAGAAGATCGGAATCATTGGCGGGAACGGTGCCGGCAAGAGCACGTTTCTGAAACTGATCACCGGAGAGCTGGCTCCTGTTTCAGGCACTCTTCAAACCGGTGAAACCGTCCGTTTCGGCTTTTACCGGCAGGAGGGAATTGCCTTTGACCCGCAGGACACGATCTTTGACGTGGTGCACAATATTGCCGAGACGGTGCTTATGGCAGACGGAACCCGCGTGCCCCTGAATACCTTCCTGAACCGTTTTCTATTTCCGCCTTCCACACACCGGATAAAAGTAGAAAAACTGAGCGGGGGAGAAAAAAGGCGTTTGTACCTGCTTACCGTCCTTATGAAAAACCCGAACTTCCTGATCCTGGACGAGCCTACCAATGACCTGGACATTCTTACCCTGAACGTGCTGGAGGAATACCTGGAGCATTTTAAGGGATGTTTGCTAATCGTTTCCCACGACAGGTATTTTTTGGACAAACTGGCCGATCACCTGTTTGTTTTTGAAGGGAACGGCCATATCCGTGATTATCCCGGCAAAAGCAGTGAATATTACAGCGCAGTAAAATTGGAAAACGCCCCTGCACAGGAAAAAGAAGCAAACGGCAAAGCGAAACCCGCCGGGAAGGATCCCGGGAGCGAAAGAAGTGCTGCTCCAAAAAAAATGACTTACCGGCAACAGAAACGCATGGAAGCACTGGAGGAGACGATCCAGGAACTCGACCGTGAAAGAACAGAACTGGAAAAAATCCTCTCCGAGCCCGGCCGGTCTTTGGAAGAGATTACCCGAGCCTCGGTGCGAATGGGTGAAATACTAAGTAAACAGGAACAGAACTGGGCAGAACTGCTGGATCTGGAAGGTCAGTCGGACGGGTAATTTGCCAGGAATTCCGGATAGATCTTCATGTGTTCATTCGCAGCGCCGTTCCGGTCAAACAACCCGCCCCAGCGGGGAGAAGTGGCTTCCCATATGAATGTCCCCAATCCCATTTTCCCGGGAACATCACGTACTATTTCATTGACTTCCCGGCGGTGTTCCTGGTACTCAACCACAATAACGGGTTTGTTGTAACGGGCTGCCAGATCATTCAGGTTGCAGCGCAGGTCATCAAGCGTCCCGTGCCACTGCGGATAATAGGATTGTCCTATTACATCAAACACCACATCCCGGCTGAGGATCTTGTCAAAGAAATAGACCGATTCTTCATTTTGTCCGCCACAGGCTATGTGCACCATAACCGGTATGTCCGGGTCTGCAGCACGTACGCCTGCCGAGGCGCAGCGCAACAATACGCCAAATGACATGTAGGAGTCTTCAATTTTTCCCTGCGGCCAGAGCATCCCGTGGTTGATCTCGTTCCCTACCTGTACCATATGGGGACGCACTCCTTCTTCCATGAAACGATTAATCACTTCGTTTGTATAGCGATAGACCTGTCCTTCCAGCCCCGATCCGTAATATTCTTTCCAGGCAGCGGGAGTGTATTGCTTGCCCGGATCGGCCCAGTTGTCGCTGTAATGAAAGTTCAGCAACAGTTTCAGTCCCGCACTTTTAATGCGTTTGGCCATTTCCAGCGTTTTTTCCAATCCGCAGTATCCTTCCGGGGAATACCCGTTTTCGGCGGTGGGGTCTGTGAACAAGCGCAGACGTATCCAGTTGAATCCGTTGTCTTTAAGGATTTCAAGAATGTCTTTTTGCACGCCTTTGTCCGAGAATACCGTGCCCCGGTCTTCCTGCTGCTGTACCCACGAAATGTCGGCTCCCACAACCGGTCGGTCAAAGGCCATCTCCCGGGTTACCGGGGGAAGGGTTTGCGGGCGGGTTTGCGCGTAAGACTCGGCAAGGTTCCTGTATATGTTCAGCACGTCTTCAGAGGCTTTCCCTTCAGGGAAAAGGACCCACGCAGGCTCCCAGGCCATGGTTCCGTATCCGAGGCCGCCGGGAACGGAGCGTACAATGTCGTTGATGCGTTTGATGTTTTGGGCGTTGGCACCGTATTCACAGACACAAAGGGGCTTTTGATACCTTTCCGCCAGGTCGTACAGATTGGCCTGAAGGTCGCGGTACGTGCCGTGCCATTGTTCGTAATAGGAAAGTCCAATGATGTCGTATCCTGCTTTGTATGTGTCCATATAATCCAGGAACTGACGGCACAGGGTGTTTTGTCCTCCCAGTGCCAGGTGGACCATCAGGCGGGCCCGGGGCAACACTTCGCGGACGGCTTTTTCTCCGGCTTTGTATAGTCCCATAAGGGCTGCCCAGTTGCTTTCTTCCGCATTGTCGTCAATAAATCCTTCGGGCCATACCATGCCGTGATTGATCTCATTCCCGATCTGAATAATATCCGGGGCAGTACCTGATTCTTTCATGGCCATTAATACATCCCGGGTATATTGATAAAGCGCATGTTCCAGCTCTTCCCCGGTCAGGTCTTTCCAGGCAGATGGTTTGTATTGCTTGTCCGGATCTGCCCAAGTGTCCCGGTAATGAAAATCCAGGGAAAACGTCATGCCGGCGGCTTTTATGCGCCGGGCCATGGCAATGGTTTGTTCCAGGCCGCAAAAACCTTCCTTGGAATACCCGTCCTGAGCGGTCGGGTCTATAAAGATCCGCAGGCGGATATTGTCAAACCCGTTTTCGGCCATGATGGCACATATGTCTCTTTGAACACCGGCAGTATCCGTAAAGGTCAAGCCCCGGGATTCAAACTGGGGGATGAAGGATATATCGGCGCCCAGGCTGTGGTGTGGAATTGAAGGATGACATCCAACGGAAAAAACGGCCAATACCAGGGATATAATAAGCCCTGTGATTTTGATTGCTCTTGTTTTCATAGATCTACCAGGTTGTTGAGGATCGCGTATATGGTCAGTCCGGAAGGGGAATGGATCTGCAGTTTGGCGGCTATGTTTTTGCGGTGGGTCATTACCGTATGGACAGAGATGAACAGTTTGTCTGCTATTTGTTTGTTTGTTAACCCCTTAACTACTTCAACAATGATGTCTTTTTCGCGTTTGCTCAACTCTTTGGGAATGTCCTTGTGCTGGTCTGCGTTGAAGAGTTTGATGATCTTGTTGCGGATCTGTTCTGCCGAGTCGTAGATGGATACCGAGTCGTCGTAATGTTCCAGGGTATGGCTGTCTGCCAGGGAATGGAGCAAAGCCACGGATTTCATTTTGTTGTTGCCGCACAGGGTCCTGACTTTTCCGGTCAGGCGCGGTTCTGTTGCCGTGGGGTTGATAATGAACAGGTCCGGTGTGTACTTGCATAATACACACTCAAGCTGGTTCATGTCTGCGATCTCAATTATATAAATATCCAGGGTGTTAATGCGTTTGAGCACATCAATGATGCCTGCACGAAGAATCTCGGAAGGTTCGGCTATGGCAACACGGATCTTTTTGCTCATTGCTTCTTTAGATTGAGTTCCAGTTGAGATATCATGGGGACAAAAAGATTGTCTTCAATGAAGTTATGGGAAGCCAGGTCAGAGGCACAGGCAAAGATATCGAACAGTACGCTGTTCAGTTCATCCACATTTCCCGGGGGATAGTATTTAATCAGGATGTTTTTTAATTCGGAAAGTTTTGATTCAATATTGTCATGTTGCCTGCAAAACACACGGATGTTATAATCACCGCGTTTTATCCCTGAAAGCAGCGATCTTACATAAGGGAATACGGTGGTTTCTTCGTATTCCATATGGGTATGCACTTGTTCCACGTAAAGATCGTAGAAACGGATAATGGCTTTGGCTGCATTGTCGTGATGCGTGTCTATGGCAGAGAGAAGCTTTTGCCGGATGGAGGGGAGCCGGAAGTCCAGGAAATAACTGTGTGAATTGTGAAGGTAATTCAGAAGACACTGTATGGAATCATGGCCAAAAACGCTTGTTTCGTCTCTTTCGTTGCTGATTAACAGGTTAACTACGGCTAAAAATGTTTTTTCGTCAACACCGTTTTGATTGCAGACCTCCTGTATGGTTTTTTCCCCGAAACCAAGAGATATTCCAAAACGACTCAGAACCAAAAGCATGGCGTAATTGTTGCAGATCAAATCACTCATGCTGTCTGCAGGTGTATATTTTCCCAGTTTATAGATCTTATCTGTCATTTCAGAAAAAGCGTGTCCTTTAGAAGGATAAAGATAAGAAAAAAGATCAGGCAAATAAAATCAGGCTCAGAGCCATAACGGCCATTCCGGAGATCAGTCCGTACAAGGCAATGTGATGCTCTCCGTACTCATGGGCACCGGGCAATAACTCGTCAAATGAAATATAGATCATAATCCCGGCCACTACGGCAAATACACAACCCATGACAACAGGAGAGAGGAAAGGCATCAGGATAAGATATGTTACCAAAGCTCCCAGGGGTTCTGCCAGGCCGGAAAGAAGCGTAATCCAAAAAGCTTTTTTCCGGCTTCCGGATGCGTAGAAGATGGGGATGGATACGGCTATGCCTTCCGGGATGTTGTGAATGGCAATAGCCGTGGCGATGGCAATACCCAGCGTAGGGTTTTCCAGGGCGGCCATAAACGTGGCTATGCCTTCCGGAAAATTGTGAACGGCTATGGCTATGGCAGTCATCACGCCCATTTTCATTAATTTTGGTTTTTTTATACACGCGGACTCGTGCACTCCCTGTTCCACTTCTTCTACCATATGGGCTTCGTGGGGATTTCCGAATTTTGGAACAAAACGATCAATAATCGCTATCAAAGCCATTCCGGCAAAAAAGAAAACAACTGTGATCAGTAATCCCTTTTGATGTCCCATATTTTCTGTGAGAATGACCCGGGCTTCGTTGAAAATCTCTACAAAAGCCACATATACCATAACACCGGCTGACAATCCCAGGGAAAAGGAGAGCAGTTTACGATTGGTGCTTTTTGCTATGAAGGTAATTGCAAATCCTATGAGTGTGGCCAGTCCGGCGAATAAAGCCAGTAAGAACGGAAGTATAATATTTGATGCCATAATTTTTCTATATCGAGTGCAAAGGTAGTTACATAAGTTTTTTTGGAAATACCCATATTCAGGTATTATGTAATTGCAGGTTTCCGTTATCTTTGCAGCTTCTAAGATGAAATACAGAGACTGCAGAAATAAGATAATCACGTTCATCCTGGCACTATTCTTTTTAGGGTATTATGCCGGGACTTCCATGTGTTATCACCAACATAGTGATAATGGACGGGAAATCTCACATTCGCACCCTTTTTCATCCCGTTCCCATACCCACACAAACAACCAGTTACAGGTCATTGTCTTTTTATCTGTGGTCGTGATGTTAATCCCGGTGACAGCAGGATGTCAGTCACGCTACAATTATCTGTCATCGATCTTTCTTAATCCCGTGATCTTTACGGTTCCCGTTGCGGATCGTCCGGTTCGTAATCTGAGGGCTCCTCCGGTAATGTAATTATTTCCCGTTTTTTTGAAATAATTAGATTTACCTTATTAAGATCCATGAAAAAAATAGTACTGACTTTATTGCTGCTTATTGCCGTGTTTTCTGTGTCCCATGCGCAGCAAAGACAACACAGAGAAAGAGAAAAATCAAAAAGAGGCGCCATCCTTACAGGATACATAACAGATGCGTCTACCGGTGACAGCCTGGGATACGCTTCCGTAGTGCTGCACGGCACTACGTTAATGGCCGTAGCCAACGATTCCGGCTTCTACAGGCTGCATCACCTTCCGGAAGGTTCACATACCATAAAGGTTTCATTGGTAGGGTACAGTCCTGCATCCTTTACCGTACAGCTTACAAACGATGAAATGACCATGCAGGATATAAAACTGGTTCCAGACGTGGTCGCTTTGGACCAGATTGTAATTTCCGCCAGCCGGACAGAAGTGGTCCGGCGTAACAGTCCGGCCCTGGTCAATGTGATGACTGCCGGGATCATTGAACAAACCAATGCCGTTTGCCTGGCTGAGGCATTGCCTTTTCAGCCCGGGGTACGGGTAGAAAACGATTGCCAGAATTGCGGTTTTAACCAGGTGAGGATAAACGGGCTTGACGGCCATTATTCACAGATCCTGATAGATTCGCGTCCGGTATTTTCTGCACTGGCAGGCGTTTACGGACTGGAACAGATCCCTGCTAATATGATAGATCGTGTTGAGGTGGTTCGGGGCGGGGGATCGGCATTGTACGGTTCCTCGGCTATTGGGGGAACCATTAATATCATTACGCGCGATCCGGTAACCAACGACGCGGAAGTGGCACATACGATCACTTCAATAGGGGCCGGTAAAGCATGGGACAACAACACGACTTTCAATGCTTCCCTGGTCACGGGGAACGGGAAGACCGGTTTTTTGGCCTACGGACAAAAACATTCCCGTCAGGGGTACGATCACAACGGAGACGGGTTTACCGAATTGCCCGAGATACAAAGCAATACCATTGGCTTACGCACCAACTTCAAAACCGGCCTGAATTCAAAAATTACTTTGCAATATCACGGGATAGGAGAATACAGAAGGGGAGGAAATATGCTGGAGCGGCCCCCGCATGAAGCCGATATTGCGGAGCAGACCGAACACCAGATTCATGGCGGAGGTGTTTCTTACGATCTCTTCTCGTCTGATTACAGCAACCGGCTGAATATGTTTGCTTCCATGCAGTATATTGATCGAAAAAGTTATTACGGGGCCGGACAGGATCCCCGTGCTTACGGGACCACTCAGGATATGACTGTGGTTTCCGGTTTGCAGTATACGCACAAATGGGAACGTTTGTGGTTTATGCCGGCTGAATTTGTTGCCGGGACGGAATACAATTACAACGGGTTGCACGACCGTTCGCTGGGATACGATACAGACACCCGTCAGATCATTCATGATGTCAGTGTGTACCTTCAGAACGAATGGCGCAATGACAGGTGGGGATTTCTTGCGGGGGTGAGGGCAGATAAACACAACCTGATAGATCACGTAATCTTTTCCCCACGTGTAAATGTTCGTTTCAATCCCACCCGTAATGTGAATTTCAGGGCTTCCTATTCCACGGGATTCAGGGCTCCCCAGGCTTTCGACGAGGATTTCCATATTGCAGTGGTAGGTGGAGAAAGGGTTGTTACCATCCTGGCTGATGACCTTAAAGAAGAAAAATCGGATAGTTTCAGCTTTTCCGCTGACCTGTACCATTCTTTCGGTAAGGTTCAGACAAATCTGATCGTGGAATTATTCCACACCCGGCTTCGGGATGTATTTGCTCTTAGGATGCTTGAACAAAAGGACAAAGACGGGAACAGCGTGCTGGAACGTTACAACGGGTCCGGAGCCGTTGTGAAGGGGATGAATGTTGAAGGGAAAGCCATTCTTTCCGGAAGTCTCCAGGTACAGGCCGGGTTCACTTACCAGAAAAGCGCTTACATGGAACCGGAACAATGGAGTGAAGATCCTTCGGTAGAGGCCGTAACGCGTATGTTCCGCAGTCCGGATCTGTACGGATACATGACTTCCACTTTTACATTGTTAGATAATTTCAATATTTCTGTGTCGGGAACTTTTACAGGTCCTATGATAGTACAACATTTTGCCGGGTCCGGTACGGCCGTGGATCAGGCGGTAACCACTCCTTCCTTTTTTGATATGGATCTGAAACTGGCTTATGATATCAGGATTAACGGAAAAACCGGGGCTCAGATCAAAGCGGGGGTGAAGAATCTCTTTGATTCGTACCAGGATGATTTTGACACCGGCCCCGACAGGGACTCGGGCTATATCTACGGACCTATGATGCCCCGGAATTTCTTTGTGGGATTGAAGTTTAGTTTTTAGTGTATTTTTTCTGCAGGGCTTGATTTAAAAAAAGAGCGTATAGAAGTAAGCATATTATTCGATATGCAGAACAAATTTACTTATTTTTATCTTGTATATCAAACATAATCGTATCTTTGTGGTAAAGCAATTAGCCAGTATATGGAAAAACAGGAAATAAATTTACTGATTAAAGAGTATCAACAGTTTATTGAAAATGTTGAAGTTATGCCACGTCCAATAGAATTGGAAGCAAATGCAAACTATATATTTGTGGGATTGCGCCGTGCCGGGAAGTCCTATCTTTTGTATCAGACCATAAAGAGCCTGTTAAAATCTGGGAGGAGTATTGATGACATTTTGTTTGTAAATTTTGAAGATGAGCGTTTTATAGAAGCTGACACCAAAGATTTAAACCGTATAATGGAATGTTATGCAGAAATGTATGATCGGAAACCTATTGTTTTTCTTGATGAAGTGCAGGTTGTTCCAGGTTGGCAAAAATTTGTAAGACGCTTGGCAGACCAGAAATATCTGATATATGTTTCTGGAAGCAATGCGGAAATGTTAAGTAATGAAATTGCCACTACACTTGGCGGTCGCTTTATCATTCACGAAGTATATCCATACTCTTTTGCTGAATTTCTTGCTGCAAGCCAAATAAATTTGAAAAAGAATTGGGAATACTCCAGCCTGAAAAACACGGTTGTACGACAGAGCGATAATTATCTGCAATTTGGCGGGCTGCCTGAAATCATTGGCAAAGCAAGTCAACGTCCTTGGATTTCAAGTTTGTATCAAAAGATTTTTTTGGGCGATATTGTAACTCGTTATGCCATTCGCAATGACAATGCTCTGCGGCTGATTGTAAAAAAACTTGCCGAAAGCGTTATGCACCCCATTTCGTACAACCGTCTTGCTAACATTGTTTCGTCAGCCGGCAAAAAAGTAAGCGTTTCTACCACTATTGAGTATCTGAAATATCTTTCCGCATCGTGGTTAATTTTTGGCATACCCAACTATGTTTCAGCTCTTACCGAACACGAATCAATAAAAAAATACTATTTTATTGACAACGGTATATTACAATTATTTCTTACCGATGCCAAAACTCGTTTGCTAGAAAATATTGTTGCCATAAACCTTTATAAACGATATGGGGACGAACTGTTTTTTTACAAAAAAAACATTGAAGTCGATTTTTATGTACCGAATGTGTCGCTGGCTATACAGGTTTCATATAACATTGGAAGTGCAGAAACAATAGACCGCGAAGTAAAAGCCCTTAGTAAGCTGCATAGGGCATTCCCTTTGAAGCATTGCTTAATTGTCACATACAATGAAGAAAAGACTATTCAATCGGATGGACTTGAAATTGAAATAGTTCCTGTTTGGAAATGGCTGCTCTATAGCCTTTATCCATAATGTTGTAAGATCCAGGCTCAAACGGCATCTTTCAGGACTCTGCGTAGTGCCATGCTTTTGCTTTTGCTTCGAAAGCATCTCTGGAAGGAGTGCCGGTTTCAGCCGACAAAAAAAAGACCTGCAGTTTTATGCAGGCCTTTTAGTGAGTGCGGGTAAAGGGACTCGAACCCCCACGCCTTTCGGCACCAGATCCTAAGTCTGGCGCGGCTACCAATTACGCCATACCCGCAAAATTTTTTGGCATTTTTTTTAGCGCGCTGCAAATATAGCAGTTTTTCCCGAAGATATTACAAATCAAAATCATCAATAGGATTCCTGATAGTGCTTAATGAATGTGTAGAAACGTGGGTATAAATCTCCGTTGTTTTACTACTCTTATGGCCTAAAAGTTCCTGAATATACCTGAGATTAACCCCTGATTCAAGCAAGTGGGTAGCGTAACTATGCCTCAGGCAATGTAATGTAAACTTATGGTCTTTATATATCATTCCCAGGTATTTATGAAATATGTTTTCAAGACTGGTTTCGCTGTATTTTTGACCTTTTACTTGTCCTTCAATTAAGTATATTGTTGGCTTATACATCTTGTAATACTTAATGATAATCAACATCATTTTTTCACTCACTGGCAGCACCCTGTCTTTTTGACCTTTACCATTGATAACTGACAGAGTTCTGCGTTTGGAATCCAGATGACTCAACTTAAGATTTAACAATTCTCCCCTTCGTAATCCACAGGAATAAATTAGAGCGAGAGCTGTCTTGTGTTTCAAATTTGGTATTGATGTCAGCATTTTTTGTATTACTTCCTTTGGTATTACCTTAGGCAAAGGTCTGTATTTCCGTGGCCTTTCAATAAGTTCTATATTCAGTTCCCTTTGTTCTATTTTTAAGTAAAACAATTTGATGGCATTGATAACCTGGTTCTGGTATGATGCAGAATACCCGTATTTTATAATGTGACCATTGTTGAAACAATGAAAATCTGAAATTGTGATTTGCTCCGGAAGTTTGCTCTCAAAAAATTGAAAGAAAATTTTGATTGCTTTTACATAGGTTACAATGGTTTTTTCACTATATCGCTGATTCCGAAGCCACGTTTCAAAAAAAGACAACCGATGTTCAATCTCACGCCTCATATCATATACTATCTGTTAATTACAAAGATAAAACTTTTCCACACCTTTTTCAACGCGATAAAAAAAAGATCAAACAGATTATATTATTAAATTATTCTGACAGAGGCTTTGTGGTTATTTATAAAAATAATATCTTTACATACTCCCTGTTTCAGAAACAGTTACATTGTTCTTATGCCCGCACATAAAGTCAGTTTTTTTGACACCTGTAAATTCCGGGATTTATTTTTTTTATTAGCCTTGGATAAGGGTAATAAGAGGAATTTTTGCGCGAAGATTCAGAAGTATATAATACACATTATTTCTACATCTATACCCCCAAATTTAAGGGTATAGATGCATATTTATTGAATCTATAAACAAGTTACCGCCAAGTTTGAAAGACGGACACAAACAAATTTAACAGGAATGAATTTTAATATTGACAAATCGACTAATTCGAAATTATAAAACAAAAGATAAGATTATGAAGCAAACCAACCATCTATTAACTGTTGCATTTCTTTTATTAATATTTTGTGGACTTGCATCCTGTGATTCTGAGGACAGAAACATAAAAAAAGCATTAAAAGAAAATGCTTTGGAGAATGGAACAAAATACAAATTAACTGAATATAAAATCGTTGAGACCATTTTAAGGACAAATCTTGAAGATTCTATAAAAAGTGGAAATGTTTCAATTCAAGTACAAAAAGAAATGATGAAAATGGATAGCGTAATGTTAAACAAGTACATTGGAGAAAGAGAGCAGTGTAAAATGCAAAAACAAAATACCGTTTGGCATCTTGCATCCACTTACGACAATTTAATAGAAGATTGGCAGGAAATGATTGATGAACAAGAAGAAAAATTAAAATTAAAACAGGAAGAAATCGACAGAGTTAAAAATAAAATTGGTATTTGGGAATCGTTGATTGAAAATACTGATTCTCAAATAATTTATTATGTGATTAAACATCAATATGTTTTAGATGAAAAACATATAGAAGAGAATGTTCTGTTAACTACTGAATTTGAAACCCTATAATTGCTATTAATATGAAAAATTTATTTTACTTACTAACAATTACTTTTTTGCTTGCAAGTTGCAGCAGCCCATTGGACAAACCAATCGTAGAACCTTTAACAGTAAAGGAACTTCGCTCTGTATCTGAGAAAGACACTTCTTTTATTGAGTTTTATGAAGGAATTCAAAATTTCAGGCAATCCTTTTTTGCTGAGGACATTAATCAAGTTAAATACGGTGATATTTCATACAAACAACTGCGAAATTATATTGAATATAGAAGTGATACAACATTCACAAAACCCATTATTGAAAAAAGCACAGAAGAATGGAATAATAAGTATGGTGATTACGAACACAAACTTGATTCCATAAAAAATTATTGGCAAAATTATTTAGACGAGAATTCTTTGATGAGTTATGTTGATATTGAATTTGACCACATTGATAAAGATTATTACTCATACAATAATGATGTTAAAAATGTAAACCTTGCTTTAAAACTGACACCATTAAAGGGCACAATCCAGCAAATTAGTTTCACATATAAAATAAAAAGCAAATTACGTTCTGATGAATCAGAAAGTATATACTCAAGTATATTTGATGATAATAGAGGTTCTTGTATAACGACTTCTCCATTTTCAAAATCTGTTGTTCGCTATTGGGAAGTAAATTATACTCTTGAAAAAAAACTAAAATATATGTCAACAGCAGAGTTTAAGCGAGACTATGATATAACATTCGAAGTCAGCAAAATAAGAGTAAATAACAACAATTTATCAGAAGATGATTTGTTAGTTCCAAGCGTAGTTGAAGATTACTTAAATTATCCATCGTTATATGAAGACGATGTTATTAAATATTTTTTCAATCCTGATTACGTGTCATATTGGGAATATATTGAAAAAGCGATTGACAATGAGTTAAAAATCAAAGATGAAAAATGTTATAATTTCATTAAGGCAGTTTCGGACTTTGAGAATGACTAAAATGATTAAAAACCAGGCGGTAACACGCAATAAAAAACATAGGGCAGAAAGTGCTAAATTTGAACGATATAACATTTAATAAACGGCTTTGTAACTTGACATGTAGGTGCTTCGAAATGCCCTACGTTTCTTATTGCCAACCGTTACCGCCAAGTGTAGAAAACAGAAACGACAGACATAAATAGAAAAGTAAACCATTGTGAAAGAAATGAAAAACGAATTAGCATGAAAGAAAAATTCATAGAAGGTAAAACATATAAATTACCTGGTTCATTAACACCATTTCAGGAAGAAATGTATGTCCATTTGATTAATTGGAAATGGGGAAATAATATAAACGAGCCTGGTATTTATCAGAAGAAAGATAAAAACGGTATTGTGCAGACTTATGAATATGATGCCATTTTACCTAAGTCGGTTCATAAAAATTACCCATTGATATATCCTCCTATTTTAAAGGACTTACAAGAACATAGAAAAAAATACTATTTCAAGTTCCATCAGCATTTCAATCACATGGCAAGTTCGCAAGCTGCCAATGCTAATTTGTTTTTACCCATACTTATCCATCCAAAAGCAAACGATATTTTTAGCTTATTAAAATCTGACTTTAAAAGTTTGGCAACTGCTAAATTATACAAAGGATTTCGAATTGAATTTTGGGATGGAAATTCCAATGAAGAAAGAGGCTTATTAAAAGACCATTCTTCACTATCTGGTACCGATTCGGACATTGCAATTGCGTATTACAACCATAACAATGATTTATGCCTTTGGTTGATTGAACACAAACTAACCGAAAAAGAATTTACCGAGTGTGGTGGCTTCAAAAGTAAAGACAGGGATAAAACAAAACACATGTGCAAAAAAAACTTTTCTGAAATTCTTTCAAACAAAAATTACTGCTTTCATCATAGTTTCAAAGGCAGAGAATATTGGAATTTGACGGATGAAAATAAATCATTCTTTGTGAATCACTCAAAACACAATTCCTGTCCCTTCAAAGGAGGTATGAACCAACTATGGCGCAATCAGTTATTGGGGTTTGCACTTGAAAAGGAAGGTGTGTTTAAGGATGTCTATTTTTCCGTTGTAAAACACCCCGAAAACAGAGCATTGGACAAATCAATTGAACAATACAAAGATTTGATAAATCACAATAGCAGGTTTTCGGTGTTTGATTCAGAGGAAGTAATTGAAAAAGCAGCAAAACTAAATGATTCTGATTTGAACAGCTGGATTAATTGGTACAAGGAGTTGTATAAAATTTAAATTAGAAATATGAAATTTAAAAACATAGGCGATTTAGTCAATCAGGTAAATACTTCCTTGGGTGAGTTCTGCAATGAATTTGGTCTGAAGCGAAAAGAACTTGCTGGTTTAGGTAAAGTACCTAAAAGAGGAATATTGTTCAAATATGAGGATGAAAAGAGAGATTGGGCAATTAATGAAGGTGGAGGTACAGAGGTTCAATATCACATTGCTTTTAATGAAGATGATGAAGAAATCAGATATGGTTTAGGCTTCAATACCCAAACGGTTCAATTTAAATATGATATGTCCACGGTTGAATACATGCAACCTTATATGTTTGGATTTCTAAAAAATGAAAAAAGTATAAGAGAACTTTTACCAGATTATGGATTTGTCTATGGGGATATTCAGCAGCTTAAAAATCCGCAGCACAATCAATATACACTTTTTGGAAAAAGTGTAAGAGTGGAGAATAAAGGTGGTGATTATTTTATTGAAGATATTGTCTTTGACAGCATTATATCAGATTTAAAAAAACAATTTCAACCATACCAAATCATCTTTTCAAATAAAAACAACTTTAATAAGGTGGCTATGAATAATCAAAATATAATTGATGCATTGATACATAAAGGTCAAATCGTCTTGCAAGGCCCTCCGGGAACAGGGAAAACATTCACTGCGAAAGACATTGCAGAGCAGTTGCTTTTTTCAAAAGTATCAGAAGATAAAAAACAACAAAAGAATCTTCTTGAAAGTACTGACCAATTTAAGTTAATTCAATTTCATCCGGCATATTCCTATGAGGACTTTGTGCGAGGCATTGTGGCTGAAAGTAAAGGCGAGGCAATTGAATATAAAACTAAGAATAAAATACTTGCAGAATTTGCCAAGACAGCATACACCAATTATATCAATAGTAGCAAAGCTCCAACAGTGTATTCAAAAGAAAAGTGGATTGAAACTCAGTTTTCCCTTTTTGTTGATGATATTGAAGAGAAACTCGAATCGGAAGAAAAAATAGAATTGACAAAAAAGGTTTCAATTTTTGATACAGATACCGATGCATTCCGATATAAAGGGCAAGAAGGTTGGGTGAAAAATGGCAACAGAATGTTGTTCTCAGATATTATAAAAGCATATTTTGACGAAAACAAAACTAGACAAGACATAAAAAAGAACACAAATTTATCAGGTCTGGCGCATCATCACGCAAGCTATTACATAAGAGTATTAGATTTATTTAAAGAGTTTCTGAAAGACAAAAACCTTGTTTATACTGAAACTCAAAGTCAAAATGAAGCCCTTAAATCTTTTGTGCTTATTGTTGATGAAATTAATCGTGCCAATCTCCCTGCTGTTTTGGGTGAGTTAATTTATGCCTTGGAATACAGAGGAGAGAAAGTAGAAAGTATGTATGCAACAATTGAAGAAGGCAATACATTAATTTTACCTCCCAATCTTTATATTATTGGCACAATGAACACGTCCGACCGCAGTGTAGGACATATAGATTATGCCATTCGTAGAAGATTTGCGTTTATTGAAATTTTACCAAAAGTGTTAGAAGGAGATTTCTTTGAATTAGAATTATTCAAGCAAGTTTCAGCTCTTTTTATTCAAAACTTTGATGAATATGTTGGAGATAATACCGTTGAATTAAAACTCTCTGAGCATTTGTCAGAAGAGTTCAGACCAGAAGATGTTTGGCTGGGGCATAGCTACTTTATAAAAGGCGAAGGAGATTTTTCGCTTAGGAAGAAATATGAAATCGTTCCAATTTTAAAAGAGTATGTAAAGGATGGTATCCTCAAACAAAGTGCAGAACCAATTATTAACGCATTGTAAAAATGATAGTACTTAGCGAACAATATGGGTATAAAAATCCAAAGTCAATTGAAAATATTGAACGCTTTGCTGCCGCATTAAAAAATCAGCCTTACAGCAAAACAATTCAGCGTGGTGAAAATAAAGCATATTGCTTTAACATACTCCATACAGCGGATGAAATAAATTCGTACCGTTTTGAAACTTCTTATTTTGTGGGAGTTGATTGGATTGTAGAAAATGAATTGCCCATTTATGTAAAGCCAAAACTGGACGATGATACTTCGGAGGTGAATTATGTAAAAATGCTTTTTGATATTTTAAAAGAACCTGAAAACTATCATCACTTAGACCAACTCTGTGAAATCAATTTTGAAAAGCCAAGTATTGCCATTGAGCAAAAACATGATTTATTAACTCCTTTGCTCCTGATACAATACATAAATATCCTGAAAAAAATTATTCAAAAAGGGCTAAAAAAATCGTATTATACTGTTACCAAAAATTTGAATGCCAAAATAAAAGGCAAAATATTGATAAACGAAACCATAAAAAAAAATCATTTCAATAATAAAATGCTGTTTAATTACTGCCAATACACTGAGTTTGGTATAAATAGCATTGAAAATAAAATATTGAAAAAGGCATTAGCATTTTCAATTGCTGCAATGCAAAACATTAGAGGAATTGATATTTCATCATTAAGCGGTTTGGTTAATTACATACAACCTGCATTTGTAAATGTTGATAATGAAGTAAATATTGAAGAACTGAAGAGTATAAAACCCAACAAACTTTACAAGGAATATGAACAGGCTTTGAAATTTGCTAGGCATATATTGAAACGCTATGGTTATAATATTTCATCGGCTAATTCAACAGTTATTAATACACCACCATTCTGGATTGATATGAGTAAACTGTTTGAGTTGTATGTTTTTTCTAAACTAAAAGAACGATTTACGAAGCACAAAGAAGTTACCTATCATAAAACATTCAATTATTTAGAACCTGATTTTATTGTTAAAACCAATGATGGCGTAACTAAAATGGTTGTCGATGCCAAATATAAGCCACAATATCAGGATGGAAAGATAAACATTGAAGACATTAGACAAATAAGTGGTTATGCAAGGCTTAAAAAGGTATATAATTTTTTAAATTTTGAGGATGACAAGATAATTGATTGTCTTGTCATTTATTCAAATCAAAATGCTAATAGGAAAGATTTTAAAGGCGAAAATTTCAAACTTGAAGAAGAGAAAGAATATAACAGATTTTTCAAAATTGGAATTGAATTGCCCAAAAAAGAAATGCAGAAAATTTAAAGCTAAAAAACGCTGACACTCGTGCCGACTGAAAAGAAAAATGATAATGACACGGAAATTAAATAATGACAATGGTTTACTAGACTGGAAGACAGAACACCAGGCGGTAACAGCGTGTATAGTGCATTTGGCGGATAGTGCAAGTTTCAAGGACAGTGCATTTAATAAACTTTATAGCGGTTTGACAGTTTTGTGCTTCGAATCGCCAAACGACACCATACACGCGGAACGTTATCATGCATTAATTGATCAACAGAAAAGAAATGTATTTATATGAAAGAGTCTGCTATTCAAATTTACAGATTAGATAATGGAGCGACAGAGATTGAGGTAAAACTTGATCAAGATACTATTTGGCTTTCTCAAAAACAGATAGCAGAGTTGTTTGATAAAGACTCTGATACCATAGGTCTACATTTAAAAAATATATATAGCACCGGTGAACTTGAAGAATTTTCAACTACCGAGGATTACTCGGTAGTTCAAAAAGAGGGCACTCGAAATGTAAGAAGAAAAATTAAACATTATAATCTTGATGCAATAATTTCAGTAGGTTACAGAGTAAATTCCATAAGGGGTACTCAATTCAGAATATGGGCAAACAAGATCTTAAAGGATTATCTTATTCAAGGTTACTCTATAAATGAAAGAGCATTAAAGAGACAAAACGAGCAGTTATCAGAACTTCAAAAAACTATCAAGATATTAAGTTCTGCCATACAGAGTAAGGAACTGACATCCGATGAGAGTAAAGGTTTGTTGAGCATAATATCTGACTACTCTTATGCGTTGGATATATTGGACAAATATGATTATCATTCTCTATCTATAACCAATACTTCGGGAAAAGAGATTTACAGAATAACATACACCGAGGCAATAGATCAAATAAATCTTGTGCGAAAAGCATATGGCAATAGTGAACTATTTGGCAGAGAAAAAGATGAATCGTTTAAAAGCTCTATTTCTATTATCTTTCAGACATTCGACAGTAAAGATCTATATCCTAGCATAGAAGAAAAGGCCGCTCATCTTCTATATTTTATTACTAAAAACCATTCATTCACTGACGGTAATAAAAGAATAGCCGCATTTATGTTTCTTTACTTTCTTTCAAAAAACGGTATTTTATATGACAGTTATGGTAGGAAAAGAATAGCGGACAATACCCTAGTCGCTTTGACATTGATGATAGCTGTCAGCAAACAGGAAGAGATGGATGTAATGATAAAGGTTATTGTAAATTTGATAAATACAAGGAATTAACGCAGGATAACACGCGTTAAATCCAATTAAAACTGGATTTTACCGCGAGATCGTTAGGCAACATGCTAAAAGAGCCAACGCACATTCAAGCACATTTGGTTTTTGCCGACACACAGGCAAACGCTGAAAAACCAAAAGAGCTTGAATTTAGCCAACGCTCGACAAAAGAAATATAAATTTGAACACAAAAATTAAAAGATAAATAATGTCAGAAGACCAAAAGAAATTACTTGAAAGCCAACTATGGACAATTGCAGATTTGCTCAGAGGTAAAATCAGCCCAGACGATTACCGAGATTACATTCTAGGCTTTATTTTTTACAAGTATCTTTCAGAGAAGCAAACACTTTACGCCAATGAACTGCTTGTAGGTGAAGCGGTAACAGACTACAAAACAGTAATAGACAAAGAAACATTAGATGCCATCAAAGAAGAGTCTTTGCTAAAGTTGGGATACTTCCTAGAACCTTCTCAGCTTTTTTCAGTAATTGCAGCCAAAGGAAATGCAGACACGGAAAGCGAAAGCAACTACATTCTTGAAGACCTGAAAGCAGTCCTAAACCACATTGAGCAAAGCACAATGGGTACAGAATCAGAAGAGGACTTTAATGCACTGTTTGAAGACCTGGATTTGAATTCCACCAAAATTGGTAGAACCGTTGGTGCGAGAAATGAAATCATTGTAAAAATCCTGAATTACCTTGATAAGATTGATTTCAAACTAGAAGAAATTGAATCGGATGTATTGGGTGATGCCTACGAATACTTGATTGCAAAATTTGCAGCAGGTGCAGGAAAAACAGCAGGCGAATTTTATACCCCACAACAGGTTTCAAAAATTCTAGCGAAGATTGTTACCACCGGAAAATCAAAATTAAAATCAGTGTATGACCCCACTTGTGGTTCGGGGTCTTTGCTCTTGCGAGTAGCCAAAGAAGCAGATGTAAGCGAGTTTTACGGACAAGAATTAGGACGAACCACTTACAACCTTGCCCGAATGAACATGATTTTACACGATGTTCATTACCGCAATTTCAATATTGAGCAAGAAGATACTTTAGAAAACCCGCAACATTTAGATAAACGTTTTGAAGCGGTAGTAGCCAATCCACCTTTTTCTGCTCATTGGAAAAGTGATGCCAACCCCTTATTCAGTACAGACGAACGCTTCAGCCAGTACGGACGATTGGCACCCAGAACGAAAGCCGATTACGCTTTCCTGACCCACATGCTTTACCAGTTGGCAGACCATGGTATTATGGCAAGCGTATTTCCGCATGGGGTATTGTTTAGAGGAGCCGCCGAAGGCCATATTAGGGAGTACATCATCAAAGAAATGAATGCCTTGGATGCCGTGATTGGGTTGCCGGCCGATATTTTCTACGGAACCTCTATTCCAACTTGTATCATGGTGTTGAAAAAATGTCGTGAGGTAGATGATAACATTGTCTTTATTGATGCCAGTGGAGATAACTATTTCAAAAAAGAAGGCAATCAAAACGTACTTCGTAATGAAGATGTAGATCGTATCGTAAACACTTATCGCAACCGTGAAACCATTGAAAAGTATAGTTATGTAGCCACATTGGCGGAAATTGCTGAAAACGAGTATAATCTTAATATACCACGTTATGTTGATACTTATGAGGAAGAAACATTAAGGCCATTAAACGTGCTTTCAGAAAGTCTTGATACTATAGCTCAGGAATTAGAGGAAGTAAACCAAAGGATTCAAGATAGTTGCCAACATTTAAATATTCCATTTCCAAGTAGCGTAAATAGAAACCTTTTACTAGAATATAAAAAATCTGTTCAACGAGACCTATTTAATCAAGTAATAAGATTCCAAACGGAAAATGGAGAAAACCATCCTGATTGGCAAAATTATATTTTACAAGATATCGGAACTACTTACAATGGTTTAACAGGAAAAACAAAAGAAAATTTTGGTGAAGGTTTACCTTACATACAATACAAACAGATTTTTGACAAGAGTTATATAGATACGTCAAAATGTGAATTTGTTGAAATCCTAGAAGATGAGAATCAAAACAGAGTTCAATATGGCGATATTTTCTTTACAACTTCTTCTGAAACAATATTAGAAGTTGGGTTTGCATCTGTACTATTAGCTGAGGTTGGTGAAATGTATCTAAATAGCTTTTGTTTTGGATACCGTCTAAATTCATTTGATATACTAGACCCAAACTTTGCTCAATATCTTTTTCGTAATGATGAACTAAGAAGGAAAATTGTGCGACTAGGCCAAGGTAGTACTAGGTACAATATATCTAAAGTACAATTGATGAAAATTGATACACTTCTACCATCTATTCCTGAACAGAATCAAATATCTTCTTTCCTTAATTCCATTGATAGAAAGATTGAATTGATAAGCAATGAATTTTAGTTAAATGGAGAAAGTTCGAGAAATAATATCTGCCAATTTATTAAAGCACTCACAATTTGAAGAGTATTTTAAAATAATTGAGATAATCGAAGAGCATACATTTCTTAACCCAGATGTCTGTATTGAAAGCTGTAAAGCCCTAGTAGAAGGTATTTCAAAAACAATCTTAATTAATCTTGATAATACAAAGACTACCGATAACATTGATAAAGATGACTTGCCTAAGCTTTTTAAAGACGCAATGCGCAAGTTATCAGAGGAATGTGAGGATTTAGAAGGTGATTTTGCCGCTCGTTTTTCTGCTATAATTCAAGTGATTGCCGAAATAAGAAATAAGCGTAGCGATATCTCACATGGTAGAATGGCACCAAAATTTATTTTCAGTTCTTCTAAATTAGCTTCTACAGTTGTCAATATGACTGATAGTATGTTGGAGTATATCTTAGAGCATTATTTCAGCATCGACCATTATAAAGACGGCATTTTAGATTACAATTCGGAGCAAATGGAAGCTTATAATGATTGGTTGGATGAAAGCGTTGATTTTCCCATTAAAAAAGCTAGATATAGTAAGCTTCTTTATGAAAATGATTATGACGAATATGAAAGTAGATACTCAGATGAATATTTGAAATCTAAAGAAGAAGATGAAGATGAAATTGAACATAAAGAAGCCGTTGCAGTAATTGAGGAAAAAGAAACTATTGAAACAATCGACCCTGCAACCCAAGAACAACCAGTAGCTATTCCAGTTGAGGAGCAAGAAGAAAAGCAGGTAGAGAAACTAGTTTCTGACTTTGATGAAGAAACCTTTTGGTCTGAGTTTAGAAATCAAGCACTTCAAGAATTTGCAGAGGCAGAAAATTTAAAAAGTGAAGAATTAAAAGAAGTGGTTAATGAATATCTATTCAGTGAAAAACCACCATTACGTGACGATGTTGCTAAAACAATGAACGAAAGACCGAAATTGTCAGAGTTCAAAACGATAGTTCCAAGTTTGACAGATAGAATTATGGCTTTTGCCAATGACTTAAAAAATCCAGAAGCAGAAGCATGACATCACAACCCGAACAAATATTAGAAAACAATTTAGTTACCCAACTTGAAAGGCTTGGCTATAAAAGGGTTGTAATACGTGATGAAAATGAACTTTTAGCCAATCTCAAAAATCAATTAGAGAAACATAACAAGGTTCAGTTAAGCGATAACGATTTCAAGCAAATACTAAACTATATCAACAAGGGCAATGTATTTGAACGAGCTAAAATATTGCGAGATCGAGTACCCTACACCAACGCACAAGGCGACACAAAGACAGTAGAACTAATCAATCAAATTCATTGGTGTCAAAATGAGTTTCAGGTTACGCAGCAAATTGCAATGGAAGGCACGCATAAAAACCGCTATGACGTAACTATTCTCATTAATGGTTTGCCTTTGGTTCAAATTGAATTAAAACGAAGAGGTTTAGAGCTTAAAGAGGCATTTAATCAAACCAATCGCTACGAAAGACATTCGTATGGGGCAGGTCATGGATTGTTTCAGTTTGTACAGATTTTTGTAATCAGCAACGGCGTCAATACCAAGTATTACGCAAACGCACCCCTAAAAGCGCGTTCATTCAAACAAACCTTCTTTTGGGCAGATGAAAAAAATCGTTTGATTACGCAGTTAGCTGCATTTTCGGAAGTGTTTTTAGAGCCTTGCCACATTTCTAAAATGATAACCAAGTACACCGTTCTCAACGAATCGCAAAAAATTCTGATGGTGCTACGGCCTTATCAATTTTATGCTGTTGAAAATATCGTTGAGCGGGTAAAAACCACAACCAAATACGGCTACATTTGGCATACCACAGGCTCGGGAAAAACACTGACTTCGTTTAAAGCCGCTCAAATTCTCACCAATCTAAAGGAAGTTCATAAAGTAGTTTTTGTAGTGGATCGAAAAGATTTGGATTACCAAACCACCAAAGAATTTAACGCTTTCAGTAAAGGAAGTATTGATGGAACCAACAACACCAACACACTGGTAAAACAACTTGCAGGAGACCACAAACTCATTGTTACCACCATTCAAAAGCTGAATACGGCCATCAGCAAAACCCGTTACCTGGGAAGAATGGAAGCCTTGAAAAAAGAACGTATTGTATTCATTTTTGACGAGTGCCACAGAAGTCAGTTTGGAAAAACACATGAAGACATCAAGCGGTTTTTTGAAAAGTGCCAGATGTTTGGTTTTACGGGCACGCCCATTTTTGAACCTAATGCAGGCAAAAATGAATATGGCAAACGAACCACCAAAATGCTATTTGGAGATTGCTTGCATAAATATGTAATTACAGACGCCATTCGAGATGGAAATGTGCTCAAATTTTCAGTGGAGTACATAAGAACCTTTAAAAAGAAAGACCATATTCTTGACATTAACGTGGAAGCCATTGACGAAGCGGAAGTAATGGATGCACCGGTTCGCTTAGATAATATTACGGAATACATCATTGCTAATCACAATCGAAAAACCCATAGCCGAGAGTTTACAGCCATTTTCTGTGTTTCTAGTGTTCCCATTTTGATTGAGTACTATAAATTGTTTTTGCAGAAAAAAGAAGAAGGAAAACACAACCTTCGGTTGGCAACCATATTTTCTTATTCTGCCAATGAAGAAGACAAGGATGCCGTTGGCTTTGTAGATGATGAAGAATTTTTAATGGCAGCAGAACCACAAGCGGAATATAATACCCAGCATACGAGGGACGAATTAGAAGATTTCATCAAGCACTATAACAAGCAATTTGGAACAAACTACACCAGCAAAGACAATCAATCATATTACAACTATTACAATGACATAGCCAAGCGCGTAAAACACCGCCAAATTGATGTTTTGGTTGTGGTAAATATGTTCTTGACAGGTTTTGACAGTAAGCATTTGAACACGCTTTATGTTGATAAGAATTTGCAATATCACGGACTTATTCAAGCTTATTCCCGAACAAACCGAATTCTGAATGAAGTCAAATCGCAAGGAAACATAGTTTGCTTTAGAAATTTGAAAGAAGCAACGGATGAAGCCATTACCCTATTTTCAAACAAGAATGCCATTGAAGAAATCATCATGCAGCCCTATGAGGAGTATGTTGCGAAATTCAACCAGGCATTTATTGCTTTATTACAGATTGCGCCCACGGTAAACAGTGTTAACGATTTACCAAGCGAAGAAGAAGAATTGGCTTTTATTCAAGCCTTTCGTGAATTGATACGTTTGAAGAATGTGCTTTCCACATTCACTGAATTCAAGTTTGACGACTTGTCCATGACAGAGCAGTCTTTTGAAGATTACAAAAGCAAATACCTTGACTTGTACGACAAAGCAAAAGGTCACAACCAAAAAGAAAAGGTCAGCATTTTAGGAGATATTGACTTTGAATTGGAGTTGATACACCGAGATGAAATCAATGTAGCCTACATTTTAAAGTTGCTTGCCAAGTTGAAAGATGCAACGCCTGAGGAACAAGAGAAGCAGAAAAAAGCTTTGATCGAAATTGTGGCAGGTGATGCACAATTGAGAAGCAAGAGAGAATTGATAGAGAAGTTCATCCAAGAGAACTTACCTCATATTTCAGATTCGGACGACATTCCAGACGAGTTTGAAAGTTATTGGAATGAAGAACGGAAAGAAGCCCTCAAGAAATTAAGTGAAGAAGAAAGCCTTGACAAGGAAAAACTTCAGGATGTAATTGGTAAATACCTTTTTACAGAGAAAAAACCGCTTAGAGATGATGTAATCGGACTTTTAAACAAAAGGCCAGCACTTAAAGAACGAGCAACAATAGCCGAAAGAGTAACGAATAAGATTTTAAGATTTGTAGAAACATTTATTAACGGAATGGCAGGGAGTTAACACTTTATTTACAGATGAGAAAAATAGACAGAGATACATTTTTAAGAAGTTTCAAGGTGCTTTCAAACCAATCATTCGATTTGTTTTTAGGTTCAGGCGCCTCTGTCAATTCCGGTATCCCGTCAGGAGGTGACTTAGTTTGGCATTTTAAGAGAGAGATACTTAGCAGCAAGAAAATAATAAATGGTAAGAAGTTTACTGACCTTAAAATAGAAGCCAATAAACAAATTATTCAAAATTATTTTGACCAAAGAGGCGACAGCAATATAACAAACCCCTATTCTCACTACTTCAAAGAATGCTACCCCGACTCACTTGTTAGAAAAGAGTTTTTGAGTGATTTGGTTCGTGATAAAAAACCGTCCATTGGCTTTCTCTGTTTATCAGCACTGGTAGAGCGACAAAAATTTAATGTGGTTTGGACTACAAATTTTGACGACTTGATTGAAAAGGCAATTACAGCCCTGAATTATAAAAGTTGCCAAATTGTTTCCCCTGATAACGCAAGCTCTGTTCAACAATTCAATTCGGATATTCCTACAGTTGTAAAACTTCATGGGGATTTCCGATATGATCCGCTCCAAAATACTGATGAAGAACTTCAGGAGTTAGAAGCAAGTTTACATACAAAATTCTTAGACGCTTCAACCCAAAAAGGCATATTAGTTGTCGGGTATTCGGGCAGTGATAAATCTGTAATGACTACATTGGAAAAAGCATTAGAGAAACCCAATGCTTTTCCAAAAGGTTTAATTTGGTGTATCCCAAAGGGGCTGCAACCATCAAAGGATTTAGAAGCTTTGATTGAAAAAGCTCATCAGCAAAACAATCGTTCAGGATTTTTAGAGATTGATAACTTCGACTATTTCCTACATGAGATTTATAAAACCTGTGAATTATCAAATACACAAATTGATACCATTGCCTCTGAACGATTTGAACAAAGACAGGCATTTAGGTTAAGTCAGAATCCCTCTGCCACCTTGCCAATTCTTTTAAATGCAATAAAGGCAAAGAGCTTTCCGAAAACCGCTTTTACTACGAAAACCACTTTAACAGGGGTAGGAAAATGGAAAAGATTGCGGCAAGTAATCGGCAGTTCAAATATTGTTGCGTCATTTACCAAAAACGATACTCTGATGATTTTTGGTGTTGAACAGGAAATCAAGGAAACTCTTAAAAGCCATATAACGGATGACTTAAAAATTGCTGACATACCGGAGCATATCTATTATCATTCCGATTCCTTTTATTTAGGGATGCTATATGAGTTGGTTGAAAAAGCTTTGATCAATGATTTTGGATTGTCCGTTTACGCAAAAGGTAGGAATATCAGAAAATTCTATTCTTCCGAAAACCGATTAAGTGATAGCGAAATTGCAGATATTAAAAATCGAAACCGTAATTTCAATATTCACCAAAACATAGCTGTTTTTGAAGCATTTGAGTTTAAAATTGAATTCGTTAACAAAGAACTATATCTACTAATTTGTCCTACTGTTCATATACAGACAACAGCAGGCGGTGAACCTCCCAGAAATGTTGTTCAATATCTTTCAAACACCATTATTTCAAATCGCTACAATAATAAGTATGGGCAAAAGATGCATCGGTGGTTTAATGAATTGAAGAAGAAAAATGAAGGCTTAAATTTTAAACTCGGTGATTTTGAAATAAAGCTATCTGAATATTACTCAACAGCAGCCAAAAAAGTAAACGATAAGTTTTATTGCTTTAATGGCTTTACAAAGCTTAATGAGCCGTCAATTTATTTTCATTATCAGGATGAGGCAAAGCAATCAATTCATCCGATAAATGGCTTAAAAATTTTAAGTCCGTTAGAAGAAAGCTTTGACCAAAGTAACAATGGCCCTGCAATAGTCAACTTAGCTATTATTTCCCCTGACTTTGGATTTGAAAAAGTTAAAGCCCATTTAGATTCACTACTGAATTCAGTCAGTCCAATATGGGAAAGGGAGTATTTGAAGGATTTTCCGGGATTTGACAATGTTTTTAAAAAGCATCTCATCATTCCCAACACTGTTCAAAGTGAATTTGTAATTACAATCCCCGATAATGATGTGAGCAGTTTTTCTGCCATTCAATTTTATGATTACCTGAAAAGCAAAATTGATAAGTTGGCCTTGAAGAGCACAGACATAGATTGCGTTGTGATTTACATTCCCAATCAATGGAAGAAATTCAGGGAGCTAAAGAATGAAAACACGTATTATGACTTGCATGATTCATTGAAATTGTACTGTGTAAAGAAGGGCTTGAGAATCCAGTTCATAGAAGACAAATCCATTAACTACAAAGACCAGGCAAAAATTCGGTGGTGGCTATCGTTAGGTTTATATGTTAAATCAAATGGAACTCCATGGAAGGTTAAGACAGACAATACGGAAACTGCCTTTGTTGGATTAGGTTATGCCGTAAGACAAAATGCCCGTGATAAAGTTGTTCTTGGGAGTAGTCAAATATTTGATGGTCATGGAAACGGACTTAAATTCTTATTGCAGCCAATAGATAAGCCAGTATTTTATAACAAGAATCCTTTCATGAGTAAGGAAGATGCTTTTCGTTTAGTTAGCAACATTCGAAATACTTACCATAAAATTGACCCGGTTATTGGATTGAAAAAATTGGTACTGCATAAAACCACACATTTTACTGGAGCTGAAATGGAAGGAATATGCAATGCGTTAGAAGGAATTGATAATATCGAACTCTTACAGATTCAGCAATTCAGTAGTTGGCGAGCCATAAAACTTATCAAAAACAGTAAGGGTAAGCATGAATTTAATGGCTATCCGATTGAAAGAGGAACGGTAATCCAACTGGATGATTTCACTTTTTTGTTGTGGACACATGGATTAATTGAAAGTCAAGAATTGAACGGAAAGTATTTTCAGGGAAAAAGAGGAATACCATCACCCTTACTTATCAAGAGATTTAGGGGAACTGACCCGATAGAAACTGTTGCTAATGACATTCTCAAACTGACAAAAATGAATTGGAATGGAGCAGAACTTTATAAAACTTTTCCTGTAACCATTGACTTCTCCAAACGACTGTCTGTAATGGGTAAACAATTAGAAGAATTAGGGACAAAAGCACATGATTTTAGATACTTCATATAGCCAACCCATTTTGCAAGCACATTGCCAAAACCCCACAAGCCTCTGCACCAACCAAAGTTTTGTCAAAGAGTTTGCAAAGCCAACGCACGGCCGAAAGAAAGCACGATTGCCTAACAGCGTGTATGTGGCAATAGCGGGTGAAGTGGTAAATCGAAGGTCTGTGCTTCTAAGAAACTTTGTGCTAAACGGACAGGCAAGTGCTTCAAATCCGCTACTGCACATACACGCAAACCGTTACCGGTCATGCTAAAAAACGACAATGCAACAATAAAACGACAGAGAAAATGAACAGAAATGCCAACGCTTCTGCAAAATCAAAAGAGCTGCAACCCGACACACAACCCGATACAGTTGCAGCACATTTGCTTTTGCCCCAACCTCACAAAAAACCTTCTGCGTTGACAAATGACTATTTCATAAATCTTATTTCAAGACAAAATGCAATTTAAAGCTGGTTACATAGTTGACAGTATAGCAAAAGTCATAACCGACTTTAAAGCTAATTTGGATAAAATTAAACAAACTGACCGAACACAAATTGACCAAATAAATGGGCTACTTCAATACGTATGTTCATTTGATGTAGATTTTCCATACGAGCATAATCCCAATTTTAAAGAGCTTAACCCTGTTTTAGCAGTAATTAACAACATCATTACAAGAGGACTACCAACAAGAGCTCCTGTTAGTTTGGAAAAATTATTAGCAAAGATTAATTTAATAGAAGAAACAATTTCCGAGTCTATAATAAATTATAACAACTCCAATACTAATATTTCCTATGATCTTTTGTTTGAATTACTTCATATTATCGAACCAGGCCTAGATATTATCAAGTACAATTACTTAGGTAAATTAGATAGTCATCTTGAATGGGAATTTATCGGGAAGCATCCTTTTCTTAAACAAATAATCCAACCTCAAAGAAAATTCGATACAATTAATGGAGGGATAAAAGGCGAAAGATCGGTTGATTTCTGTTTTACATCACCATACTTGCATTATGATGAACAAACTAAAAACTATAAGAATTATAGCAGAATATTCGAAATAGATGGACCACATCACTTATTATCTGAATACAAATACTACGATGCAAAAAGAGATTCTTGGGCTGATGATGAAAACTTTTCGACTCTAAGGTTTAATATTTCAGATATTAAAACTGACAAAATCAAATTTGATGAACTAATATGCAAAAAACAATACAAGATTTTTGAGAAAAACTATAATAGAAAAATTGAAGATAAAATTCCGGAATACTACTTGATTTTTATTCCTCTTGCAGTAGCCCGAATACAAAAGGCATTAATTGAGTTATTAATTCATAAAACGCAAAATGATCCTGACTTTTTTAAACGGGAAAGGATTAGACTTGCTATAATCGAAAGGGATTTACCATGTGGTGCAATTGCTATAGAAACCTTTCAAGAGATTCTTAACAATATCAATGACCTCTTATTTGATGAAGAAAAATATTTCCTACCCAAAATAGAATTAACCATCTATGATAATCCCAAATGGCTGCTAAGTAAAGAAATTCATTTAAATGCGAATATTCATGATGAAACTCATTTTAAACAAAATGAGTTTGATATTATAATTGATCATTCAATTTTAAGAAGGTCTAATATCTACAAGGAAAGTGATTATGTAACAGACAATGCTATTAAAATTAGATCTTCGCATTATTATGATACTTCCTTTGGTAAATCAAGAAGAGTGTACTGTGCTGACCTTTTATATTATCCTTCATTTGTGGATAAAAAAGATGATGGCACTTATGAACCAAAGGAAGAATATAAAGATAGTATCAACTTTTTCATTCAAAACATTTTCCGAAAAGTCAGTTTCTGGGAAGGGCAACTTCCATTAATTTCAAGGGCATTGCAACAAAAACCAGTTATCGGATTGCTACCAACAGGGGGAGGGAAATCATTAGCTTATCAATTACCAGCATTTCTTCAACCAGGATTGTGTTTAGTTGTTGACCCAATAAAATCGTTGATGGAAGACCAAGTAAGGGTTTTGAAACAAAACTGGATTGACGGTTGTGATTTTATTAATTCAAACATAAAAAGGGATGAGAGAATACAAAAAATTATAAATTTCAAGTATGGTGAAACCATGATTCTTTTTGTGTCTCCTGAGAGATTAGTAATTCAAGAATTCAGAAACTTAATACAACGAATAGATTCATCAGATTTTGGGCTTGCATTTTCTTACTGTGTGATAGATGAAGTTCATTGTGTTTCTGAATGGGGACATGATTTTAGAACAACTTATTTAATGCTTGGTAAAAATGCTCAAAAATTCGCCAAATCAAGAAGTTCTAGAGGCGTAAATCTAATTGGTTTAACTGCTACTGCATCGTTTGATGTTTTAACCGACATTGAAAGAGAGTTGAAAATTGACACAGAGGAATCTGCTGATGCTATTATCTCAATTGATAACACGATTAGACCTGAATTGTTTTTTAATCTTGTAGAAAGCAATAATAAACCATCAAATTTTCCAATAAAAGAACAAAGTTTAAAAGATTTAATTGGCTTTGATAAGCAAGCATTGTTAAATGAGTTTTATGAAGATATATTAGAAGTTTTAAACTCAATCGATGAAAACGTAGTTCGTAGAGCCTTGGAACAACATTTCAGGGATTTTGAAATAATTGAAAATGAAGAAAAAATTCAAGAATTAATTGAATTAGTATTTAGCAGAATAACAAAATCCTTTGACTACAAAAGTAACTTTGATCCAATTTCCATTATCTTTTGTCCGCATATTACTGGGACATTTGGAATAACAAGAGAAGCACACAACTTTCCTAAGGTCAAAGAAGTTTTTGAAAACTTAACAGTTGTGCCGATTGACCATAAAGGTTTTTTTATGGGTGGAGACGATAAAGTACCAAAACAGGTAATTGAAAAAGCACAAAAGTATTTTGTTGATTTTCTTGAAGGAAAAATTCACACTATGGTTTGTACTAAAGCTTTCGGCATGGGTATAGATATTGAAAGTATTAGAGCAATAAATCACATTAATTTTTCTTCTTCCCCTGAAAGTTATATTCAAGAAGCAGGAAGAGCAGGTAGGGACAAAGCTAAATCTGTTTGCAATATTTATTTTGACGGTAATCACTATTTTACTTTAAAAAGTGACTTTTTCGTTAACAATAATCAATTCAAGCTCATTTCTGATAGAAGAAAAGCCAGAGGTTTAATAGAAGAATATGGTAGTTTTCAAAATAGGATTCAAGTAAAATATTTTGAGAGCGAAAATCAGCTTATCAGTAAGTATGGTCAATTTGGAGTTAGCATAAACGAAAAAGATATTTTAGTATTTAACCAAGATAAATCTGTACACGACTTTTTTCATAATAATAGTTTTAAGGGTGTTGAAACTGAAGTTTATCAATTAAATAGATTGATGAATTACAACGAAGGAATAAATACTACACGTTTAAAGTTAGTTACTGAAAAATACAATACAGAAAATGTAGATAACATTAACCTGAATCTAACAACTAATGGTAAATGGATTGGGAATATGTTGATAAATAATGCTAATGGAGAAGCCATTGGTAAGATTTTTACAAATAATAATTCACCAACCGCTACTATTCATGGATTGCCACCTAAACAAAGCCCAAATATTGAAAAGACAAATGAAATTTTAGAATATTTACTTTCCGAATGGAAGGAAGTTGGTGCAGGGTTTACAACTTTGTGTGAATTCCTGCAAGAAGAAATAAAAGAAGGATTGAACGAAGGTAAGTCCTTAATAGAATTCTTTAATGATTCTAATAAGAATATTTTTGATTTTACAGTACCGACAATCTTTGAAGAATGTAAATTAGAAGAAAAAATTGAAAACGATTTCGGATTAAATAATTTAGCAATTCATGCTCCACATAGTACAGTAAGGTATTTGGAATGCCTAAATGCAGCTTCCTATAATTTTGATGATTTCATACTTAGGATTGAAGAAGAGTGGAATATGAATCTAAAGGGAACTCCAGCATTTAATAAAAATAAAAAAGAATATATAGAATTATATTACTCTGAAATAAAAATAATAGATGTTCAAAGAATTATTTATCGTCTTTATTCAGTCGGATTAATTGAGGATTATACTATTGACTACAATCTTGGCCTTATTACCTTTACTTTGTTAAAGAAAAAAAAAGAAGATTATATTAGAAGTACTCAGCAGCATATGCTTAAGTACTTGTCAAGATCAAAAACATTAGAAATAATTAAAGAACTCAAAGAAGAAACCAGGGAATTTGATACTTTTAAAACAATTCAAAAGTGTGTTAAACGAGTATTGGAGTTTACTTATAATGATATTGTAGCAAAAAGAAAGGAGGCAATTGACGATCTTTTCAAATTTATTATAGATTCAAAAACCCAGGCAGAATCAAAAGTAAACTCAACAAATTTTAATAGTTATTGGTTTAATCATCTTTTTAAAGATGAGTTGTACTATTACTTTAATGCAAAATATGCCAGAAAAGGATTTAAAATTAATGGAGAACCTTTTTCATTAACAGATGACACGGCACAAGGTAGAATTTCAAAATGGAATGATTTTGAAAAATATGCCAATGTCCTTAATAAACAAAACAGGTTTATTTCAGAATGCAAAATGATGAGAGGATCATGCAAAAGAATATGGCGTACATTAAGTAAAGTTGATTATGAAAGTGAGTTTGTACTAAAAGTTCTTTATGCTTTTTCTACATTCGGATTAAATAATAAATTCTATTATGATGAAGCACAAGAAAACCTGGTTAATGGGTTTTACAATTTCTATAAAACTTCTAAAAATTATGAAAGTTTAAAAAGTAAACTTGTAAGCTTTGAAGAGTTAATTAAGGATAGTACTAATAATCATGAGTTTATTCCCTTTTTAGAATCTGCAAAACAACATATTATGCTATTGGTAAACATAGAATACACTAATGAATTAAATAAAAAATTACAAGCTATATGAGTTTAATAGAACAGCAATTAAAATTAATTGATGCTAGTCTTTCAGAACTTGAAAAACTGAAAAAGGAAGTAGGTCGTTTGGAAGAGATTAGGAAAGAAATTGAAGTAACCCGGAAAGGAGTTGATTCTCTTCCGAAAGAATTTATTGATGCATTTGAAAAAGTTAAGATCCTTTCGGTGTCATTTGTTGAAAGCTTAGGAAAAGCAACAAAAAATTACATAGATGTCAGCAATAATTTGTTTTCTGAAAACTTAAAGGAACTTTCAAAGAGAAATGAAGAACTGGAAAAGCAGTTAGAACGTCTAGAGAAAGTTGATTTAGAAAAGCATTTCGACAAACTTCAAAAAACACTTGCTGAAATATTTGGGGCTATCAACTCTATCAATGGCACACTTACAAACATCGTCCAAACGCTGACAGGAATTGTTCAAACATTAGGCAATATTCAAACTACTCTTGACACAAATCACAAAGAAGCCAAACAACTCTTAAACAATTTCAGCGAAACAACCGAAAAACATTTAACCGACATAGAAAAGCAAGCAACTAAAAATATGGAATTGTTAGAGAGTAAAATAAAATCTATATCAGACCAAAATGTTTTACTGAAAAAAGAAATAAAGTCAAACAGAATATTTCAAATAGTAGGATTTGTGATTGCAATAAGCATTCTTGTTTATTTAATAGTTAGGTAATAATGCCAACGCATTTGGTAGCACATTTGCTGTTTTTCCAAACGCACTAAGCCAAGCAAAAAACATCAAAAGAGCTACCAAGCCAACGCACCAAGACAGAATAAAATTGAAAAGTAATGACAAAATAAAGCACGAACCGGTAACACGCGGTATAAAACATTGGGGTTTAAGTGGTTGTATTAACAGCATCTCTCACATCAAAGTTGGTTGTATCTTGATAGTGAAGTGCTCCGTAATCCCCAACGATTTCATACCGCCAACCGTTGTACGCAAGCCGAAAAAACGACACAGCAGTAACATGATTGCAGATTTGAAAAGAGAAAAAATGGAAAATGCCAACCCACAAAAGCAAGAGTTTGGCAGCCCATCCCTGCAACCGTCCCTTCGCTGCCAAACACATGCTTTTTTTGCCAACGCACACGGATTAGCATCATCGTTCAGATTATAAACTGACAATAAAATTGTATTTTGCAGACATATAACAGGATTAAAAATGAGAATAAAAGGATAACATGAGTTTGTTTCAAAAATCGGTAGAGAAAAAATATTTAAACGAATTAGATTCCGTTCTGATTGACAAGAAATACAAGGAGTTTCAAGACTATTTTGGAAATTATTCGATTCAGGAAAATATCAGAAATTCAAAGGAGGAACAATTTCAAGAGGGATTTTTAAGGGAACTTTTCGTTTCGGTTTTTGGATATACACTCAATCCGCAACCCAATTTCAACCTTGCCAGACAAAAAATAATTTAAATCAAGAAATATGAAAAATTTATTAATAACAATAATCTTACTTACAATTGTAGGTATATCTAATGCACAAAATATGGCATCAAAAGAACTGGAACAGAGAATTGCTACTATTGAAAATAAAATGGCTATTAAAGAAGTCATTGATGTATTTTCAAACTTGGCAGATACAAAAGAGATTGACAAACAGGTATTATTATTTTCGGAAGACGGAATTGTAGAGTCCATTACAAATGGACAAAGTAATGTGCTAAAAGGGCGAGAACAACTGAAGCAGGCTTTCACCGGTTTTCTTTCAGGTTTTGAAATTGTTTACCATCAAAACGGACAACAAACGATTGATGAGCTAACTGAAAATACAGCGAAAACAACTTCGTACTGCCAAGTAATTTTGATAGGAGAACAAGATGGCAAGCAAATAAAAACAACACTTTATACAATCTATAACGATTCGTTGGTAAAAAAAGAGGATAAGTGGTTGATTGATTATCGAAAGTCGAACTTTATATGGCGTGAAGTTGAAGAAGTAAAATAAAGCCATCCCTTCACAAAAAGGCACTTTAGCAAAACCTACAGGGCTAACTCCACATCCAAATTTTGCCAAAGAGCCTTTTTGTCCTTCCCTCAAGCTTGATTATTTAGTATATTTAGCTGCAAAATTATCATAGAGGACAGAACGCCAGTGCCTAACATTTTGTATAAGTAATGGCAGGCTAAGTGCTATATATCAAAATTGGTCGCCCGCTTAAACTGCATAGCGGTTTGAAAGGTAAGTGCCACGCAATCTGCCACTACTCATACAATTTACCGTTACTTGATAAATATAAAGATGCAATAAAAGAATAATATGACGATAAACATAAGCGAAATTGTATTAAAACCGTTCCAATCCGAAGATATACCCTTATTCGAGAAATGGCTCGACAAAGAATATATCTACAAACGGCTGTGTCCCGATGGGGAAGAACAACGCAAAGCTTGGTTGGATGAAATAATCAACAAAGATGGCAAATACGGTTTCTTGACGCATTTTATCGTCTATCATAACAACCAAAAAATCGGATACTGTCTTCACGCCGACTGTTTTTTTCTGAAAAATATAGAGGAAAAAGGACACGACTTTGAGGGTTTATACGGTGATGTAGCAGAAAAGAATCATACTTACGAAATTGGCTATTTGATTGGCGAAGAAGAATATCTGAATAAGGGTATCAGTAAAATGGTTATTCATAAGTTAGAAGAAATAGTTACGGCACTAAGAGGAAAAGAAATATCAGCAGACCCCTCCGAAGAAAATATTTTCTCTGTGAAAGCATTGTTGAGTAATGGGTTTAAGAAAAAAGCGGATGGCGATTACAGAAAAGAAATAAAGCAGAATTGAATGCCAGCCGATAACGGCGTATATAATTAAGTGCGGTTTCGGTGCTGATAATCAGGGCTTACAGCCCGCATCGGCCTCGGTGCTTTTCGACAGGAAAGCAACCCGCAATCCGCCACTACTCATACACGTGACCGTTGGCGCCAAAAAACGGAGAATAACCGTTCAGTGGTATTGCCAACCAGGCCAACAGGCCGGCTGACATACAAAACGACAGTGCGGAGATTAACCCTCGTAATCTATGCAATATTTGCGGAGAAAATTTCTTTTGCGGAGAATAAACAGTATATTTGTCGCATAATATGCGGAGAATGAAAATTTATATACACGAGAAAGATAACTGGACTGACTTCACTTGGGACAATAAAAAAGTGATGATAAAACTTGGTGAAGTTAGAAATCTACAAGGAAGACTATTGGGTAAAATGGAGTCGCTTGGTTTCGATTTACAAAATGAAGCGGTATTAAACACCCTTACTTTGGATGTTATTAAGTCATCAGAAATTGAAGGTGAATTTTTAGATATTGAACAAGTGCGTTCTTCAATTGCACGTCGGTTAGGAATTGACATTGCAGGAGCAGTGGAATCGGAACGTCACATTGACGGAATAGTTGAAATGATGCTTGACGCAACTCAAAGATATGATGCGCCTTTGAGCAAAGACAGATTATTTGGTTGGCATGCAGCACTATTCCCTTCAGGATGGAGCAATCTATATAAAATCACTGTTGCCGACTGGAGAAAAGATACGACTGGTCCTATGCAAGTTGTGTCAGGTCCAATGGGAAAAGAAAAAGTTCACTATCAAGCTCCAAGTTCAGACAGGATAGAACCAGAAATGAACAGATTCTTGGACTGGTTTGAAAACGAGCATGAAATTGATTTGGTTCTTAAGGCAGCTATTGCTCATTTATGGTTCGTGACAATTCATCCATTCGACGATGGGAACGGACGAATTACAAGAGGAATCACAGATATGACATTGGCACGTTCTGACAAAAGTGTCAGGCGATTCTACAGTATGTCTGCACAAATTAGAGTTGAAAGGAAACAGTATTATGAAAAACTTGAAAAAACACAAAAAGGAAATTCAGACATTACAGAATGGATTTTGTGGTTTTTGCAATGTTTAATAAATGCTATTGACTCCACCGAAGAAATTTTATCGAAAATACTTCACAAAGCAGAATTTTGGAAAAACCATTCTACCACAATTCTCAATGATAGACAGCAAAAAATAATAAACAAACTGCTTGATGGATTTGATGGAAAGTTAACGACATCGAAATGGGCGAAAATTAACAAGTGCTCACAGGATACTGCACTTCGAGATATTCAAGATTTAATGAAGAAGGATATTTTACAAAAAGAATCAAGCGGTGGAAGAAGCACAAATTACGAATTGAAAAATGGCAGGATCCAATAAATGGCACTGTCCAAAATTTTGTGTAAATGACAATTGAGTTTTCATAATTGGGATAAAACATATTTTTTATATGTTCTTGAAATTGGAAGTTCTTTATCCTCAAGAAATACTGATTCTGAATTGAATGATTTAATTTTATCTATTGCAACCAAAAATGAATTGTGAGTTCTGATAAAACCGAATTCCGTTAAAGTGTTTTCAAGATTTGATAAAGAGTCGTGTGTTATAATTGATTCATCAGAACAGATAATTTTCACATAATCTTTCAAACTCTCGATGTAGTCAATCTTTGCAATATCAATTTTATAGATTTTTCGGTCGGCTTTAATATTTATGAAATTTCGATTGGCTTTTTTTGTTTCATTATGACTAACATTACTATTCTTCCTTTCGTAGAATTTACTAATCGCCATAACAAAGCGGTCGAACGAAATTGGCTTTAACAAATAATCAATGACATCTAAATCAAATGCTTCTACGGCATAATTGCGATAAGCAGTAGTAAAAATAACACCTGGGTTATTTTTAACGTTCTTCAGAAATGATATTCCATCAATCTCAGGCATTTCAATATCAAGAAAAATCAGGTCTACATTTTCTTCACGTAAGAAAGCCATAGCCTGTAATGCATTTTCACATTCACCAACAAATGCCAGCTCGGGTATCTTTTCTATGTAAGCTTTTACAGCTTCACGAGCCAAATGTTCATCGTCAACTACAAGACATTTAATCATAAATTAATTTATTGGTATAGACAAAGATACTGTATATTGCATCTGTTTTTCAAAAATATTGAGTTCATATTTTTCTTTATAAAGCAGGCTCAGGCGTTTTTTGACATTCATCAATCCTATTCCTCCTGTTTTGTCTTCTACTTTACTTTGTGTTTTGCTGTTTGCAACAAGAATATTTAAGGCCCCGTCAGTTTCTTTTATAGAAATTTTTATCCACGATTTTTCTATGGACTTTGCAACTCCGTGTTTGAATGCATTTTCAATGAATGGGATAATCAACATAGGAGGTATTTGAATACCCTGTGATTTTAAATCAGTGGTAAAATTAATGTCAACGCGATTAGAGAATCGTATTTTTTCAAGCTCGATATAGTTCTCTATGATTTTTATTTCGTTTGATATCGCAATTTTAGGTGTATCAATCCGGTAAAGAATATAATCCAGAATATCTGAAAGTTTCATTACCGTATTTGCTGTTTGTTCCGATTGTTTCATCGCTAACACGTAGATACTATTGAGTGTGTTGAACAAAAAATGTGGATTGATTTGTGTTTTCAGCATTTGAAGTTCTGCTTCAACTTTTTCTTTTTGCACTTTTTGCTCTTGAAAATCTTTCTCGTTCCATCTTTTGTAAAACTTTATGGCAATAGCAATGAAAACCACAAAAAACAGGTTAAAAAAGAGCATCACTATATCAAGCATTTCAGGAAACAAATGGTGTCCGTCTGATAATTGTTTCACAACTAAAAGCAATGTAAGTAACAACTGGATATAGAAAAACATTACAATGGTTACAAAAGCAAATGCGAAGAACTTTCTTTTTTTGTTTTTTAGTAAAATGTTTGGGATTAAATGATAATTAAACGTATATACAGTAATGATGGCAACTATCAAGTTTATTAGTGATGCGCCAATTGTATAGCTGTTTATTTCACTATATCTTTTGTAGTAAAAAAAGAAAAAAAACCATGCACAAAACCAAAAGATAATATGCACCGATATACGGGCTATATTTTTAACTGATAGATTCATTGTTTCAAAACAAATATCGGTATAATTGCATTATAATGGTATTAACTTAGCTATAATGCATTTTTAATAATATAATTAGCTGACTAAATCGGTTATTTGTCATTGACAGTATTTAGATTGCTAATTGTAAAGGCAAAATGGATAAACAGATAAATATAAATTGTAAGGTTAATTTTTGACATAGATTTGATACAAATTAATGTTTAACTAAAAATTTATCAATTATGTCAATGTTTGAGTATTTATTTACTACGCTTGCCGGTTTTACCTTATTATTAATCGGATTATCCGTTTTGGGAGTGCTCATTTACGGACCACTTTTAAGTTTTCAACTTTATCTAAAGAAAAAGAAAAACATCAAAAAAAGCAATGTTGATGCTATGTTAGTTTTGGGAGTTATTGTGTTTATCTCAGGAATTCTTAATCAAATTGGAGGAATGATTGAAGCACTTGAAACAATGGTTAAAGCAACTGACATTTCCCCTCAATTAGTGATGAGTGGTTTGATGGAATCGTTTAAAGTTCCAATCTTTTGTTCTTTTGTATTAATTATCTCATTGATTTTTTGGTATTTCAATAAGAAAAAATGGGAAGTTCTTAACAGTAAGGATTCATAATGCCAATTAATCCGCTCATTTAAGATTGACTAGTTTTTTCCACTTATAATAAAATCAACACAATTTCTCTTAAAGTATAACTTGTGAAAAAGATGATAAACTAAAAAATAGTAATACACAAGCATATGAAGACAGACAGTATTAAATTCAAAAGATTAAAGCCAGCCTTTTACATTTTGTATAAGTAATGGAAGACGATGTGGTAAATTCAAGGTTCGTTGACCGCCCAAACTGCATAGCGGTTTGACAGGAAACTACCGCACCATCTGCCACTACTCATACAATTTTCCGCAGCAAGCAAAAGGAGCCACATCGCGACATTTAAATATCATATAAGTATAACTATTGGTCATTACAATATTTATTTATACCTTTAAATAAAAAAATGTTTGACAGAACAATAGAAAATACTATTAAAGAAAAGATTAATGGAGGAAAAGCCATTGTTGTAGTTGGAGCACGACAAGTTGGAAAAACAACGTTGCTAAATGAAATTCTTAAAGACAAAGACTATTTATTCCTTGATGCTGATGATCCGGCAACACGAAATCTTTTACAAAGTCCAACAACAGAACAGATTAGAACATTTATTGGCGATTACAAATATATTTTCCTTGACGAAGTTCAAAGAATACCAGGAATCGGTTTGACTTTGAAAATCATTACAGACCAATTCAAAAACGTTCAGTTGTTTGTTAGTGGCTCATCATCATTTGATTTAGGAAACGAATTGAATGAACCATTAACTGGAAGAAAATGGGAATATGAATTGTTCCCTATTTCTTGGGAAGAATATGAAAATAAAATTGGAGTTATAAAATCTGAACAGCAAATAGAAAACAGATTACTTTATGGACTTTATCCTGAAGTCATTAATAATCAAGGAAAAGAACGAGAAACTTTAAAGAACCTTGTAAACAGTTATTTGTATCGTGATATTTTAGCATTTTCAGACATAAGAAAACCTGAAGTTCTAGAAAAATTACTCCAAGCATTGGCTTTACAAATAGGGAGTGAGATTAATTACAATGAGATTTCACAACTCATTGGAATAAACAAAATTACAGTTCAAAAGTATATAGAAGTTTTAGAAAAAGGATACATCGTATTTAGATTGCATAGTTTTAGCCGGAATATTCGAAACGAAATAAAACAGAATCGGAAAATCTACTTTTATGATAATGGTATCAGAAATATGATTATTAGCAATTTCAACCAATTGGATTTAAGAGTTGATAAAGGAGCTTTATGGGAGAACTTTTTGGTATCGGAAAGGAGAAAACAAAATCTATATAAAGACACTTTTGCAAAAATGTACTTTTGGAGAACAAAACAACAACAAGAAATTGATTTTGTAGAAGAAAATAATGGGCAAATAACTGGATTTGAATTCAAATGGAATAACAAAAAAGCAAAATTTCCTCAGAGTTTTATAGAAACATACAAAGCTAAGGGTTATGTAATTGATAGGAAAAATTTTAGAGAATTTGTAAGAATATAACAATGCCAGTGCACAACATCATGTATAAAAAATGGGGGTTTAGTGCTTACTAGAAACATTCTGCCCCGCATCAGCTTTTGTAATGGTTGACAGAGACGAGCCCGCAAACCGCAAACATTTCATACATGTAACCGTTCTGCTTAATAATATGATGACCAATATTTAAAATTTAGTTCAAACCCATAATCATGAAGTACAAATTATTAATATTATTCAATCTGATTTATGCTTTAAGTGTTGTTACAGTTGCCGGACAAACACGAATAAATCGCGAACAGGATGCAATAAGGCCTACCGGTACTGACATTGTATCAGAACTTACGAAGCCAAAAAAACAACAAAAATTAGATGAGAAAGACTTTGGAGGTTACCTTTTGGTATATTTCAAAGATCAAACCCAATCTGCATATTTTGCCATCAGTCGCGATGGTTACACATTTACCGATGTAAATGATGGTCAACCTGTTTTCAGGGGTGAAGAGCTGGCAGAACAAAAAGGGGTTCGCGACCCCCATATCTCCCGTGGACCTGATGGCGCTTTTTATCTGGTTATGACAGATCTTCACATTTTTGGTAAACGTGCCGGTTATCGCGATACAGATTGGCAACGCCCTATTGAAAAATACGGATGGGGAAACAACCGGGCCATTGTAATGATGAAATCTTACGATCTGATTCACTGGACGCATTCTGATTTCCGTGTTGATAAAGCATTTCCGGAATTAGGAGACATTGACTGTTCGTGGGCACCTCAAACGGTTTATGACAAAAAGGAGGATAAAATGATGGTTTATTTTACAATGGTTCGTTAAAATTTTAATATTTAAATAATAATCAATTACTTACAAAACCACAGTCCGTTTCAGGATGGCTTACGACATCTTATGAACGGCATAAAACAGAGACGCAAAAAAGTGTTAAAAATTATGGAAAATAATGCTTGAGTAATTTGGATAAGTGCTTGATATTCAGTAACTTAGAAGTAACAACAAATCCAGTTACTTTTATGAAAATCAAGCCCCTTATCCAGCTCAGAGAGATGATTTCGAAAGCACTCTCCGGCCAAACAAATTTAAGCAAACCTTTCCAAACTTTCTTCATAGAGACCATGGAACTTTTTCTAACAAACACAGGACGTACAAATTTCACCCAAATGGCGCGGTGCGGTAAGTCGTGTGAAAGCAGGTTCCGCCAGAATTTCAAGAAGTCTTTTGACTGGCTGGGCTTCAACAAATACTTCCTTGATACGACGAAGGGGCATCGCATTGCGATTGCTATCGATCCATGCTACCTGTCCAAATCCGGAAAGAAGACACCCGGGATAGATTGGTTCTGGTCCGGATGTGCCTCCTCAATGAAGCGGGGTCTGGAAATACTCGGAATCTCGATTGTAGATGCTGATCTAAAGAATGCCACTTTTCTCAAGGCAGAACAGACATTCACCGACAAGCAGCCAGGCCGCAAACCTAAGTGCACCAAAGGGATGAAAGACCCCGATTCTCTTATAGGATGGTACCTGAGGATGCTTACGCGCCATCATAAAGAACTCTTGTCTATCTGCAACCTTATTGTTGCTGACGCATACTTCTCAAAAGAGAGTTTTGCTTCCGGGTTGAAACACCTTGGTTTTGAACTGATCAGCCGTTTCCGCGATGACGTCAATTTGAAGTATCTCTATCACGGTCCTAAAACCGGGAAGAAAGGCAGGCCTTAAAAGTTTACAGGAAAGGTCCAGCTCAACAATCTCAATATGGATATCTTTCACCAGGAATACGCCATTGAAGGGAAACAAGCCTACAAACTCTATACTGCCGACCTTTGGGCTGTAAGCCTTGGACGTGAAGTTCGGGTGGCCATAGTAGATTACATAGACACGGACAGGAAGCGTCAGACACGCAAGGTGTTCTTCTCAACGGATCTCAGTCTGTCAGCACAAGATATTTTCGACATTTATCGGACACGTTTCCAGCTGGAGTTTGTATACCGGGATGCGAAACAGTACACAGGACTTACCCACTGCCAGTCACGTAACAAAGCTGCCCTTTCGTTTGCTTTCAATGCTGTAAACAGGAACAAGAAGTGCAGTGATTTCGGGAAAAAGAACTACAGTGGAAACGGGAACAGTCTATGCAGTAATTTTGGGAACAATAGTGCAGTGACTGTTGTGCTAAATTAGGTATATTTTTAA
>Ga0334883_1001053_pt1 | contig 43585 bp, 41 predicted proteins | sample GraSluR1_MG_6_FD_207230 | JGI IMG/M metagenome (GOLD analysis project Ga0334883, IMG submission 207230) | Sludge microbial communities from methane-producing bioreactor in Wageningen University, Netherlands - Granular Sludge_09_05-R1 | ecosystem: Engineered > Bioreactor > Anaerobic >...
GGCTGCACCTTCCGCAGCAGTCATCTCCCCTTTCACGACCCTGTCCAGGACCGCCGATCTCGTCGCTTCTTTCAGGCTCAAGAAAACATCGCTCCTCATCATCCATATAGAATGACAGATGACATTTCCCCCTACGGGGGCGCGATCCCTGTCCCGTTTCAGGTATGACATTATCACTGTCTCGTAACAAATGTGAGCTTTTCGCTTGACAAAACCAGAGCTATTACATAAAATGCTTCAACATATCGAAAAAGCGATGATTCGGGATACCTCCTTCAGGTGTCCGGCAACAGAGAGGAGCGTTCAGCGGCTGAAAGGCGCTCCGGCCGGGTGAGCGGGGGTAAAAAGCCCGATGAGCTGAAATGGAAAGGAACGGCCGTCAATACGGCCGGATCTCCGGAGTACATTTCCGGTCGGGGCCTCCGTCACAGGGTCCGAGAGGGGCATGGAATAGGCATGCCCAATTAGGGTGGTACCGCGAGTTACGGCTCGTCCCTTTGGGGACGGGTCTTTTTTTATACCCGAAAAAAACAGGAGGTGCGGAGATGTTTGGAGGAACAGGTACAGCGGTGGTGACTCCCTTTAAAGAGGGCAGCGTAGACTATGAGAGTTTCGGAAAATTCCTGAACTGGCAGATCGAAAGCGGAGTGGAGTTCCTCGTGGTCCTTGGGACTACGGGTGAGAGCCCGACGGTTTCAGCGGAAGAGAGGGCGGAGATCATTACGTTTGCCGTGAAGACGGCTGCGGGAAGGGTTCCCGTGGTCATCGGGACGGGCAGCAATTCTACGGCACACACCATCGAGATGTCACGGCAGGCGGAGGCCCTGGGAGCGGACGGGGTGCTCGTGGTGGCCCCCTATTACAACAAGCCTACCCAGGAGGGGCACTACCAGCATTTCAAGGCGACGGCGGCTGCCATCAAGATCCCCCTCATCGTTTACAACGTACCCGGCCGTACCGGGACGAACATCCTTCCCGAGACGGTGCAGCGCCTCAGCAGGATCCTCAATATTGCAGGCATCAAGGAAGCGGCAGGAGACATGGCACAGATCGACATGCTGGTCCGGCTCATCAAGAAAGACCGGCCGGATTTCGCTATCCTTTCCGGGAACGACGATCAGGCGTTCCATCTCGTGAACAGCGGAGGCGACGGTGTTATTTCCGTGCTCTCCAACGTAATGCCCAGGGAGACGTCGGATATGATCCGCCTTGCCCTCGCCGGAGAGGTGGAAAAGGCAAGGGAACTCCATCACAGGATGTTCCCGCTCATGAAGAACCTGTTTGTAGAAGCGAATCCCATACCGGTGAAATACGCCGTGAACTGCCTCGGGCTCTGCAGCAACGAGCTTCGTCTTCCGCTGGTGCCGGCGTCGGAGAAATGCATGGCCGTCATCGATGCTTCCATGAAGGAGTGCGGGGTGGGGGCATGAAGTACGGACTCGTGGGGGCGTCGGGGCGCATGGGAGGGGAGATCCAAAGGATCTTCGCCGCCCATGAGCTCTGCTACACCCTCGATGTCACCGGAGAGACGAGTGAAGGTGTCCCGGAGGTGCTGATCGATTTCTCCCAGCCTTCCGCTCTCGGTACGACGATCGCTGTTGCCGGGAGATACTCATGTTCCCTGGTGCTTGGCACCACGGGGCTTTCCGAAGCACAGCTGGAAGAAGTGAAAGATCTTGGGCGTTCCGTGCCTGTTGTGCAGAGCTTCAACTTCGCCGCCGGAGTGACACTTTTCAAGATGATCCTTCGGGAATTCGGACCACTTTTTTCGGACTGGGACGTGGAGATCTGCGAGACGCACCACAACAAAAAGAAGGACGCCCCTTCGGGGACTGCGATCCTTCTCAGGGATGCCCTGGGAAGGGATTGCCCGGCACATTCACTTCGGATTGGCGGAGTACCCGGAGACCACTCCGTCATATTCGCCAGCGAGGGAGAAGTGTTCTCACTCACCCACAGGGCCATATCCAGAAGCGTCTTCGCGTACGGCGCCCTCCGGGCGGCTGAATTTGCCGCCGCTGCACAGCCCGGCTTCTACTCTTTCGAGGAGGTTCTCACATGCAGACGGAAGACATCATAAGGCTCATTAAGGAATCGAAGAAAAAAACGCCTTGTACGGCCTTCATATCCGGTGACCTGGAGGGATTCCAGGCGGAAGGACTCGTCTTTGTCGGGGGGAGAGATTTCGGGATCCTCTCGGGAGACAGGTCGGAAATAGAGAGGATCCTCGGGAAGAATGCCCCGAAGATACGGTCGGTCCACATGGAAACGTCGGCCAGGAATTCCGCTGTCCCCCTGGCGGACCTCACGAAATATGAAGCGCGCATCGAGCCCGGGGCGGTTATACGGGACATGGTGGATGTCCGCAAGGGCGCTGTGGTCATGATGGGCGCAGTGATCAACATAGGCGCGGTGATCGGCGAACGGACCATGATCGACATGAACGTCGTCGTGGGCGGCAGGGCACAGATCGGTGCCGACTGCCATATTGGGGCAGGGGCCGTGGTTGCGGGAGTCATCGAGCCTCCCAGCGCCGTGCCTGTGGTCATCGAGGACAGGGTCCTGGTGGGAGCCAATGCAGTCATCCTTGAAGGAGTCCGCATAGGTGCCGGGGCAGTGGTAGCAGCCGGTGCAATAGTGACGAAGGATGTACCCCCGAGGACGGTGGTTGCAGGTTCTCCGGCGAGGATCATCAAGGAAGTGGACGGGAAGACTGAATCGAAGACGGAGATCGTGCAGGATCTCCGGAATCTTAAGTAGCCCGGGAAAACGGCAGAGGAGAGGACCGGAAGTGATCGTACAAAAATATGGCGGATCGTCAGTTGCCACTCCTGAAAAGATCAGGGGTGTGGCTGAAAGGATCAGACAGAGGGTTGACCGGGGTGAAAAGCTCGTGGTGGTTGTCTCGGCCATGGGAAAAACCACCAATTCACTTATCGCCCTGGCGGAGCAGGTCTCACCGGAACCATCTCCAAGAGAACTCGACATGCTGCTCTCCACAGGAGAGCAGATGACGTCGGCCCTTCTCGCCATGGCACTCTGCGACATGGGAATACAGGCCCTCTCCTATAATGCCTTCCAGCTGGGGATGACCACAACGGGTGGTTTCACGAATGCACGGATCATGGACCTGAACCTGAGCAAGCTGAAAACCCAGCTCAATCGGAGGAACGTTCTCGTGGTTACAGGATTCCAGGGAATTACCCCGGAGGGAGATGTCACGACCCTCGGCAGGGGAGGATCGGATACCTCCGCCGTTGCCATAGCGGCAAAATGCGGCTGTCGCTGTGAAATCTACAGCGATGTGGCGGGAGTGTACACATGCGACCCGAACAGGTGCAGGGGAGCCCGCAAGCTCGAATATATCACCTACGACGAAATGCTGGAGCTTTCCTCCCTGGGGGCCAAAGTGCTCCATTCAAGGGCGGTTGAAATAGCAAAAAAATACTCGGTGGACCTTTACTGCGCCTCCACCTTCTCCGATGAAAGGGGGACCCATGTAGTGAATTCCCTTCCCGAATGGCTTGAGCAGCCGGTAGTATCGGGCGTGACCACGGACAACAACCAGACCCGTGTGAATATTTCCCGCCTTCCCAGGTCGGCATCGGTCATGAGCACACTTTTTTCCGGGCTTGCCGGAAAAGGGGTAAACGTTGATATGATCTCAACGGTCAATGAAAACGGCCATTCCCATCTCACGTTCACAGTCGTGGATGCCACGGAAAAGACTGTTCTGGAGACAGTACGGGAAAGCCTTGCCCCCTGGGAGGGCTGGTCCGTTTCCGCAGACAGGAACGTGGTCAAGGTATCTGCCGTGGGTGTCGGCATGAAATCGGCCCCGGGAGTCGCTGCGCGGTTTTTCTCCGCCCTCGACCGAAAGGGCATCAGCATGCTCGGCACCACGACGTCGGAGATCAAGATATCCGCACTTGTCTCCAGGGACGAAGGCGACGAAGCCCTTCGTGCGCTCGTCGAAGAGTTCGGTCTCGTGGAATGACGGCCATGCTTGCTCCTGTTTACTCGCCCTGCGGACTTTCAGTGGAGCGTGCCGAGGGCATGCGGCTCTACACGGACAGGGGGATGTTCCTTGACGGTTATGCGGGCATCGGCGTGCTGCCCCTCGGGCACAGCCACCCGGACGTGGTCCGTGCGATAGCGGAAAAGGCGTCGCGGTTCACCCATCTCTCCAATTATTTCCTCGACCCCGACGCCGTCGAAATGGCGGATACACTCGTCTCGAAAACGGGACGGCCGGGAGAAGTGTACTTCTCCAATTCAGGTGCCGAGGCAAACGAGGCGGCACTCAAAGCTGTCAGAAAACACCGGAAAGGGGTCGTGGTCTCCTTCGAAGGGAATTTCCACGGGCGTACCATGGGGGCGCTCTCGATCACGTGGGGGCCTTCCATGAGAAAACCCTTTGAACCTCTCGTTCCCGGCTGCGTGTTTCTCCCCCTGAACGGAAGCATGCTACTGGACTTCGCTGAGGCCTATGATGTTGCTGCCGTGTTTCTCGAGTGTATCCAGGGGAACAGCGGGGTCATCCCCATCCCTGAAGAGCTGGCCGAAGCAGCGAAGACCCTGCAGCGGGAGAAAGGCGTTCTTGTGGTTGCCGATGAGATCCAGGCGGGGCTTGGGAGGACAGGGAAATTTTTCTGCTTTGAACATCACGGCCTGGAACCGGATATTGTGACTATGGGCAAGGGCATCGGCGGAGGGCTGCCCCTGGGTGCGGCCGTCTTCTCCGGCTGGTCGCCCTTCGGGGCCGGAGACCACGGATCGACATTTGCCCCGAATCCTGTGTCACTGGCTGCCGGAAATGCCGTGCTTTCCCATCTCACCCCCGATTTCATTGAGGGTGTGGACCGGAAGGGAATTTTCTTCAGGGAGAAGCTCGCAGCACTTCCCTGGGCAAAGGAGGTTCGCGGCAGGGGGCTTATGATCGGCGTGAGCACTGAAGATGCCGCCGGGGTCAAAGAGAAGGCGTTTGACCGGGGGGTCCTTCTCAACGCCGCCGGCGGAGGAATACGTTTTCTTCCCTCCCTTGCAGCCACGGAGGCCGAACTGGAGGAAATGGCAGAGCGGCTTGATTTCTAGCACGCATCGGGATCAGGGGAGTGGACCAGGAAACGCCCGCATTCCCTGAAGCCGAACTTCCTGTACATGGGGAAGCCCATGGGCGAGGCCTGAAGGGTCACAGCGGAGCAGCCCGCCCCTTTCGCCTCATCCAGGACCGATTCAAGCAGTACCTTCCCCAGCCCTTTCCCCCTGAAAGACCGGACCACCGAAAAGTAGTACAGACCGGCCGTGTCCCCTGCAATGGAAAGCATGGCCGTACCCGCGGCGGTATTCCCGGAGAAGACGGCCGTGAGCCGGAAAAAACTTTTCTCCGGGGCATTGAGCATGGATGACGTGAACCGGGTAAAGGCCTCGCCATGTTCCGCGCCCGACCCGAACCCCTCAAGTGAACACAATGCCCACAGTGACGCCTCACCGCTGTCCGTGACGTGTTTGACAGTGATGCCTGAAGGGTGATCCCTTCGTTCCGGAAGGTCCGCAAGGGAATAAAACATGGCGGGGGGAGCACAGCGGCGCGGAAGGCCGTCACCTGCGATACGTTCAGATTCCTTGATATTGTCGTCACCGGGCGGCACCCACCACGTGAACGGCATTCCCTTCTTCCGGAAGAAAGACCGTGCAGCCGCCGGAGAGGCAGCAGGTGCTTCCGGCAAAATGCCTATCGCGTAATTCTGGTCAGGGATGGCGACCCCGGTGGAAACCACCAGTATACCGTTCTTCTCCTCCATGTCCGAGGACGGCAGCCCGCCCCACAGCCTTACCGTGGACTCGAAGTTACTCCGGGCTTTTTTCGTGAAAGTAGAATATTCTTTATTTGTGAAATTCATGTGTCCCCCCGTTTTTTACATTCTGTATGGGATAATTGTACGATGAAAATACAGTGCCTGCACGGGTAAAACCGGCAGTGCCGGCATTCCGGAAGACAAAAGAACAGGGAGGTTATACGAGATGCTCTACCGCTCCATGCCCCGTACAGGGGATAAAATTTCAATTCTCGGATTCGGCTGCATGCGGCTCCCTCTCGACGGCGAGGGAAAGATCGACGAGGCAAGGGCCTCGGCCATGATACGCTCCGCCATCGACAGGGGGGTGAATTACATCGACACCGCATATACCTACCACGGAGGTGAAAGCGAATCGTTCGTGGGGAAAGCTCTGCAGGACGGATACCGGGAGAAGGTGTTCCTAGCCACCAAACTGCCGTCATGGATGGTGGAGACCCCGCCGGACATGGACCGTTTTCTCGACGAACAGCTGTCCAGGCTCCGGACTGACGTGATCGACTATTACCTGCTGCACTCACTGACCGCGGAACGGTGGGAGATCATGAAGCGGAACGGGTTTGCGGAGTTTCTTGACAGGGCTCTTGCAGACGGGCGGATCCGCAGGGCGGGTTTTTCCTTTCATGCACCGCTTCCGTTATTCAAGGAGATCACGGACGCCTACCCCTGGCATTTCTGCCAGATCCAGTACAATTATCTCGACACCCACTACCAGGCCGGGACCGAGGGGCTCAGGTACGCCGCAGGGCGGGACATGGGCGTGATCATCATGGAGCCCCTCCGGGGAGGAAACCTCGCCAGGAACGTTCCCGATCCCATAAAAAAAATATGGGCCGGGTCGCCCAGGCCCATATCACCCGCTGGATGGGCCCTTCGCTGGATTTGGGATCACCCGGAAGTATCCGTCGTTCTCAGCGGCATGACCGTGGAGCAGGATCTCGAGGATAACCTCTCGACGGCGGATGATGGTGAAGCGGGCTCCCTCACGGCGGCTGAACAGGAGATGATCGGAAGAGCCAGGGAGGAGTACAGGACGAGGATGAAGGTGCTCTGCACGAACTGTCAGTACTGCATGCCGTGCCCTGCGGGAGTGAATATCCCCGAGTGCTTCAACCGGTACAACATGGCCTTCATGTTCGATAACCTTGAGCAGGCCAGACAGACCTATTCTGTATTCCTGAAGCCGGGGGCCCGTGCTGCCGCCTGCGTCAAATGCGGTGCCTGCGAGGAGAAATGCCCCCAGAACCTGAAGATCCGCGACCTCCTGGAGGATGTTACCCGTCTGCTCGATGTGAGCGAATAAACTATACACCGGCCGGGATTTCTGCCCGCCTGCGGGAGGATGACCGGCCGACACATTTCAAAAAGCAGGTGTTGCAGGAATGAGGCGATATGCTGTACTGACCGGGGAAGGCCCTTTCCGGATCCGCCTTTTGTTCCAGGGTATCCTCACCGGAGTGGCTGCAGGCCTGGCGGTTGTCTGTTACAGGCTTCTCCTTGGTTTTGCCGGGGCATTCTCTTTTCGTGCGCTTTCGGGTTCGGCCGGCATTTCTCTGCCAGGACTCGTCCTCCTGTGGACTGCCGGTGCGCTGCTGATAGGGCTGCTCATGGACTGGGAGCCCATGGCAAAAGCGGGCGGCATACCGCAGGTCAAGGGGGAGATTCTCGGCCAGCTGTCCATGGACTGGCTTCGGGTCATGACAGCAAAGTTTCTGGGAGGCGGTCTTGCAATTGCCCTTGGCTTTTCCCTGGGAAGAGCGGCCCCCGCTGTTCAGATAGGCGCAGCTGCAGGAAAGTGCATGGCAGCCCTTCAGGGAAAGGGGAAGATCGAGGAGCGGCTTTTTCTCTCCAGCGGCGCCTCTGCGGGGCTTTCAGCTGCCTTCAATGCACCCCTCGGAGGTGTTGTCTTCGCGCTGGAGGAAGTTCACAAGAGTTTCTCGCCGCTGATCCTCCTTTCCGCCATGATGGCCTCACTGGCCGCGGATTTTGTATCCAAGTGCTTTTTCGGCCTCTCGCCGGTTTTTCCATTTACTGTCCCCAATACGATACCCCTGAGTCATTACGGCCATCTCATGGTCCTCGGTCTGCTGTGCGGTGCGGGTGGTGCGCTCTTCTGCAGGGTGATCCTTGATGCGCAGAAGTTCTACGACAGGCTTCCGGTCCCGCCGCGGTTTCGAATGCTCCTTCCGGCAGCAGCCGCTCTGTGTATCGGGTCCCTTCTCCCAGCCATCCTCGGAGGCGGGCACGAAATGCTTGAGCAGCTTGCTCACGGAGGCACGTCTCCGGCGGGCATTTTTCTTCTCTTTTCAGGAAAGATGCTGTTTACGGCGCTGTGTTTCGGTTCGGGGGCTCCAGGGGGAATATTTCTCCCCATGCTCGCAGTCGGCGGGGCGCTCGGGGCCTTTTACGGAACTGCGGCGGCCGGACTGTTCGGAACCGATCCTTCCCTTGCCGTGAATTTCCTTGTGGTGGGCATGGCGGGCTTCTTTGCGGCCGTGGTTCATGCACCCATAACCGGCATCGTCCTCATTACCGAGATGACAGGGTCGTTCTCCCATCTTCTGTCCGTTTCAGCTGTGGTCATAACTGCCCACGTGACGGCAGAACTTCTGGGGGCCCGACCCATTTATGATTCGCTCCTGCTGAGAATTCTCAGGCGAAGTAAATCCTTCCGCAGTGCCGGAAAAGTTCTTCTGGAGGGAACGGTCTGCCCTGGGTCTTCCCTTGACGGGATAGCGGTGCGCGATGCACCTTTGCCAAAGGGGTGCCTTCTCGTGAGTATTTCCCGCGCCGCGGAGGAGATACTGCCCAGGGGATCCACGGTCCTGCAGGCGGGTGACCGGGTCATTGCCCTTGCCGACGGGAGCAGGGCCAGGCGCATACAGGAGAAAATGCTCGGACTCACAGGGGTGTGCTCTCCTGAGCCTGAGCAGCGCCTGCGGGAATAAAAGGAGGACGGCTCTACTTCTTTGCGTTGCCGCCGGGTTTTCTGTATCCGTACTGGAGTATGAGGAACGAGATGAAGCCGGTTGACGTATAGGCCACCCCTCCTCTGAACGTCTCGTAGGGAAGGTAATGATAATGGAACTGAATGCAGGCGATGATGATGACGGCACCGTATATGGCTGATTTCAGTGGTGAAAGAGGTTTCCTGAGGATCTTGAACCTCAGGATATAGACGAAAATGGTTCCCAGGACGATAAAGATGACATGGCTGATCATGAATGCCCTCCTTGAAAATAGGGTTCCGGAGTCCCTGTGGTTCCGGTGTAAGAAAAATATGCCTGCATCATACCATAGAGGTGCTGTCCTGCCGCAGTCTCACGGTCCCGGTTCCGTAAAAATCTCTGCCCGCCCCTTTTTTTACAGGCCCGACGGCAGGAAGACAAGTGGGCGCTCGGAAAGGCGCACAAAACGGAAGCCTTTTTCCCGAAGGCGGGGAATAGCTTCCCGTATCCCTTCCGCGGTCCATCCTCCCGGCCGGTTCATGTGAAACAGTACGATCTCCCCTCCCCTGAGCGCGAGCAGCCTTTCCGCGATTTTTTTCCTGGAAAAGGATGCGCCGCCGTCCCCGTTTACGGTATACCCGACGACCCTGTGTCCGAGTTCCGCCGCCACTGCCACTGCGATCTCGTCGTAATGATTTGTTCCCGAGCGGAAGAAAAGGGGCCTCCTGCCGGTGATCCCCTTCAGCAGCTCCGCGTTTTCCTCGACCTCGATCGCGGCCTCAATTACTGACGCTGTCCCCGCAATTCCGTACGCTCCCTTTCCGGCTATGGAGAGGGGACGATGATTCGCCCCGTGGTTTTCGATCTCGAACAGGGGATCTTCTGCCAGGGCCCGCGCTGTATCCATGTTTTTCGCGATCCAGCGGCCGCTCAGGAAAAGCGTCGCCGGGATCCTCTCCCGTTTAAGGTACTCCAGCAGCTCAAAGTCAACGGCCGAACCTTTCGGGCCTCCGCAGGCGTCGAAAGTCAGGGCGGCTTCCTTTCCGGCGGTTTTGATCCCCACGGCAACGCCGGTCACACGCTCTCCCCACTCCGAAGCTTTCAAACCGTGGTATTTTTCTGCCAGCAGCTCAATTTCCCGGGAGGAAAATCCCTCACCGGAAACGCAAAAAAAGTGTAGAATCATTAAAAGCGAAAGAGCGGCTGCAGAAGAAGGCAAATGCGACATGTTCCGGACACCTCCGTTTTTTTCATTTTCAGTATAGCAGAGGAGGATATACCAATGGGCCATCCGGTACGCAGAAAAGACAGGGAGATCACTGACAGGGATGAAATATACGAAATTCTGGACAGGGCGTTCATCGGGCACCTCGCCCTGTGCAGCGGGGGCGAACCGTACGTGGTGCCCCTCTGTTTCGGTGTGATGAACGGCGCCGTTTATTTCCACTGCGCCCGTGAGGGAAGGAAGCTTGACATGATCGCGGAGAACCCCAGGGGCTGCTTCCAGGTCCAGTGTGACGAGGATCTTGTGCGGTCCCCCCAGCGGGCCTGCGGGTGGGGGATGCTCTACAAAAGCGTCATGATCTCGGGACCTATTACTCTGGTTGAGGACGAAGAGGAAAAGTGTGCCGCCCTTCTGGCGATCATGAAAAAATATGCGGGCGGGGATTTTTCCCATGAATTCTCTTCCGCCGAATGTGCCTCAGTGACGGTGCTCCGCCTGGATCCCCGTGAACGGTCCGGAAAGGCCCGTCGGCCGGCGTAAGGAGCTGACCTGTGGTGTTTCGCATACGCAGAATTTTTGATGGCCTTTCCCCCGCCAACGAGAAGGCCATTGCCCGGATTCGGGAAATATTGAAGGAGCAGTTTCCCGGGGTAAGCCCGGAGGAGGGAGAATCCATTCCGGAGAAGCTGCGCAATCAGCTCAAGTATGGATTCCAGACGATCCTGTTTGCTGCGGAAAAAGGGCCGGGGAACGTCCATGGATTTGCCCTCGTCCTTCACGATCCCATCCTGAAGTTCTGCTACCTTGATTTCGTTGCCGTGGCCGGGAGGGATGCCGGAGGAGGCCTGGGAGGAATACTCTACGAAAGGGTCCGCAAGGAGGCACTGGACCTGGGCTGCGTCGGGCTTTTCTTCGAATGCCTTCCCGACGATCCCGGCCTCAGCCGCGAAGAACCGGTCAGGAAGCAGAACATCGCCCGTCTTCGCTTCTATGAGCGGTACGGGGCCGTCCCCATCACAGGGACGAAGTACGAGACGCCCCTCGAACCGGGCGGTGATAATCCACCCTATCTGGTCTTCGACGGACTTGGTAGGAAGCAACCCCTCAGAAGGGAAAAAGCCCGGCTCATCGTCGCGGCTATCCTGGGAAAGAAGTACGGCTCCCTCTGTTCCCCGGAATACATTCGAATGGTTATGGAGTCGTTTCGGGACGACCCGGTGAAGCTGCGCCCGCTGAAGTACGTTTCGGAGCCCCGGCATGCGGCAGTGGCGGCGGTTCTCCCCGAAAGCGAGCGGGTTGCCCTCTTCGTCAACAGGGATCATGCCATCCATCATGTCAGGGAGCGGGGATACGTGGAATCGCCGGTCCGGGTGGAGGCCATACTCAAAGAGATCCTGCCGTCCGGGCTTTTCACGGAGAAAAAGACCCGCCATTTCGGAGAGCGGCATATTCTCAAAATCCACAGCGCCGTTTTCTATCACTATCTCAGGAAAGTGTGTCTGCCGATGCAGGAAGGGGAATCGGTCTACCCGTACGTTTTCCCCGTGCGCAACGCCGCAAGACCTCCGCAGGACCTGTCTGTCAGGGCCGGCTATTTCTGCATGGACACCTTCACCCCGCTGAACAGGAACGCCTTTCTCGCGGCTCTCGGTGCCGTTGACTGCGCCCTTTCAGGCGCCAGGGCGCTTGTGGAGGGGCGCCATCTCGCCTATGCGCTCGTGAGGCCTCCCGGACATCACGCCGAGCGGCGGCTTTTCGGAGGGTTCTGCTACTTCAACAGCGCTGCTGCTGCTGCGGAGTATCTCTCCGCATTCGGAAGGGTTGCGATGCTTGACATGGACTATCACCACGGAAACGGCCAGCAGGATATCTTCTTCTCCAGGAAGGACGTCCTCACTGTCTCCGTCCACGGGCATCCCCGGTTCGCCTACCCCTACTTCTCTGGTTTTGAGGATGAAAAAGGAGAAGGGGAAGGCCGGGGATACAACCTCAACCTTCCCCTTCCGGAACATATCACTGCCCAAGACTATCTCGATGCCCTCCGCAGGGCATCAAGGCGGATAAAAGAGCATGCCCCCCGTTTTCTCGTCATCCCCTTCGGAGGGGATACCTGCAGGAAAGATCCCACCGGGACCTGGGCCCTGACTGCAAAGGATTTCGAAAACAACGGAAGACTGGCAGGCGCCCTCGATCTCCCCGTTCTCGTGGTCCAGGAGGGAGGGTACAATACCCGCCTGCTCGGCGAGAACGTCCGCTCCTTCTTCAAGGGGCTCTTCGAGGCATCGAGGTCCCCAGGCGCTAGGCTATGGTCACCTGCTTCTCGAGATAAACGTCCTGAACCGCGTTGATGACCTCAACGCCCTCCTTCATCGGGCGCTGGAATGCCTTGCGTCCCAGGATAAGTCCCATTCCGCCGGCCCGCTTGTTGATCACTGCCGTCTTCACCGCGTCGGCCATGTCGTTGTTCCCGGAGGCGCCGCCGGAATTGATGAGTCCGGCCCTGCCCATGTAGCAGTTCGCCACCTGGTAGCGGGTCAGGTCGATGGGATGTTCGCTGGTCAGTTTCTCATAGACTGCCTTCGTCGTCTTCCCGAATTTCAGGGCAGTGAATCCGCCGTTGTTCTCCGGCAGTTTCTGCTTGATGATGTCCGCGCCGATGGTCACCCCGAGGTGATTGGCCTGTCCGGTAAGGTCCGCGGCTACGTGGTAGTCCTTGTCGGCTGTCTTGAAGGCGCTGTTTCTCAGATAGCACCACAGGATCGTCGCCATCCCCATGCTGTGGGCGATTTCAAAGGCGGTGCTGACCTCCTGGATCTGCCGGGTCGCCTCGTCGCTTCCGAAGTAGATGGTAGCCCCCACTGCTGCTGCGCCCATGTCCCGTGCCTGTTCAACCGAGGCGAAGAGCACCTGGTCGTACTTGTTGGGATAGGACAGGAGCTCATTATGGTTGACCTTCATAATGAAGGGGATCTTGTGGGCATACTTGCGGGCGACAGACGCCAGGACCCCGAGAGTGCTCGCGACTCCATTACAGCCTGCTTCAACGGCAAGCTTAACGATGTTTTCAGGATCGAAATACATGGGGTTGGGGGCAAAGCTCGCTCCTGCCGAGTGTTCGATTCCCTGGTCCACGGGAAGGATGGAGAGATATCCCGTGCCCGCCAGGCGTCCTGAACCGAAGAGCCACTGCAGGGAACGCATCACCGGAATGGGACGGTCAGAGACTGCCGTCACCCTGTCCACGAAATCAGGCCCGGGGAGAGTGAGCATTTCTCTGCCGATAGTGCCGCACGTATGCCCCAGCAGGTATTCCGCCTCGTTTCCAAGCAGCTGCCGGATCCTTTCCATTGTGTCCATGGGTCTGCCTCCTTCTCAATTGGTAATGATAAGGGTACAATCAAAACCGCCCTTTTTGTTCTCTACGTGCATTGTAACCGAGAACGCACAATATGTGAACAATCAAAAAGGGAAACGTCGGGCATAGAATACTACAACCGGAGGTGCAGCAATGAAGCTCGAAAAGGGAAAAACCGTCGTCGGATTCGCAGGCCTGGGAGTCATGGGATACAGTATGGCCGGCCATATTTTGAAGGGAGGATACGATCTCCTTGTTTACAACCGGACGAAGGAAAAGGGCCTGGGGCTTCTGGCCCAGGGTGCCGTGTGGGCGGATGATCCCTTTTCCCTCGCGGAGAAAAGCGATGTGGTCATCACCATGGTCGGCTATCCGAAGGATGTGGAAGAGGTCTACCTCGGTGCGCGGGGAATCGTGGCGGGGGCCCGCCCCGGAACGGTGATCATCGACATGACCACATCGAGTCCGGGCCTTGCTGTGAAAATTGCGGAAATTGCCGCGGAAAAAGGGCTCTTTCCCATAGATGCTCCTGTGTCGGGAGGCGACAAGGGGGCACGGGAAGGGACTCTTTCCATAATGGCAGGCGGGGACGCCGGAGTTTTCGAAGCCATGCTCCCCCTTTTCGAACTCATGGGGAAAAACATCGTTCTCCAGGGAGGTACCGGTAGCGGCCAGCACACGAAGATGGCGAACCAGATAGCCATCGCCTCGAACATGATGGGAGTCTGCGAGGCCCTCGCCTACTCGAAGAAGGCGGGCCTGGACCCGGAAACTGTCCTCAGGAGCATTTCCGGCGGAGCCGCGGGAAGCTGGTCCCTGTCGAACCTTGCTCCCCGAATTCTTGCCGGGGACTTTGCCCCAGGCTTTTTCGTCAAGCATTTCATCAAGGACATGAAAATTGCCATCGAGGAATCGGAACGCATGAATATGGACGCTCCCGGCCTGAAGCAGGCTTTCTCGAAATATGAGGAACTCGCGGCAAAAGGGCATGAAAACGAGGGGACCCAGGCCCTTTTCAAGCTCTACGACGAATAGATTTCCTGCGGACGGCGCATCCGTAATTCCCGGTCAGGCAAAGTGCCGGGGACATTTGTGTTGACAGAAAACTGTTTATATTTATAATGATTACAACGTAGTGAGCGGAAACGAAAAGGGGGTGCGCAAATGCGTTCCGTTGAAAAGATAGCGGCGAGCCTTCGGGACAAAGGGCTGAAGCTGACTCCACAGCGCCGGCTTATTATAGAGATACTGTCGAAGGACAGGTCACATCCCACTGTGGAGGATGTGTATAAACAGGTTGTCGAGGTGATGCCTGAGGTTTCACGGACAACAGTCTACAACACTATCCGGGAGATGTCCTCCCTTGGGGAGATCGTGGAAGTGCAGGATTTGAGCGACGGAGGGATACGGTATGATACCTGCGCAGAATCCCATCATCATTTTTTCTGCATCTCCTGCCGGACTCTTCGCGACGTAGAGCTGAAAATGCCCCATGCCGCAGAGTTTTCTGACGACCTTGAAGGATGTGAGATCGTCCGGGAACAGATGACGATTTATGGTATATGTCCCTCCTGCCGTGATGCCGCAAAAAAGGCGGGAAAAAACTGAAACGCAGGAAAAGAGGGAGGGATGCGCCTCATAGGCGCATCCCTCTCTCTTTTTTAACTCTTTGTGCTGCAGCGGACTACAGCATCTCCCTCAGTTCCTTGAGTCGTTTCGCCCGCTCGGTTCCCTTTTCATCAAGGCCAAGGCGGTTGACCACAACACGTTCGTTGACGCCCCGGAAAATAAAACCGAGGGCGTCTGTTGCCGACACATCGAAGATGAGCCTGTTTCCCCGGATCTCCTTCAGCGTGGCCCGCACGGTCACGGTAGTCCCGAGCATCGCGGGGACCTCGTGCTCAAGGTCGATCCTCCGCCCTACCGAGATGTAGCCTTCGGGAAGGAGGTTCTCTGTCACCGCCATTGCCGCCTGTACCGCCAGTGAGGCGCAGGCGGATGTGGAGAGGTACTGGTTCAGGTAAGGGGAAGAGTTTCCTACCGTATCTTCGAGTTCAACGGTTTTCTTCACCTCGGCGCTGATCCCCGGCTTCAGGATTTCAGAAAGGTTCAGCATGGCCATCCCTCCTCTTGGAGCTTTGTGTGAATTTTATGAATCTATTTTACAACAAAACTCCCGATGAGTGAAATCACTTTTCCTGATCGGTTTCTGACGTTTCCATTTCTGACACCAGGATCGCGACGAGCACGGGGTCAAACTGCTTTCCGGCCATTGCCCTGATCTCGTCCATGGCTTCAGCCCTGGTGAGAGGAGATTTATATGGTGTGCCCCGGGTCATGACGTCAAAGGAATCTGCGAGACAGATAATTCTCGAGAGAAGAGGTATGTTTTCCCCGGAAAGACCTGACGGATAGCCCGTACCGTCCCATCGTTCGTGATGGGAAAGTATGGCGGCGGCCGCTGCGGCGGGAAAGGTCCCGGCAGCCTCGGCGGCCCGGGATCCTGTTTCAGGATGCTTTCGGATCTCCTCCCATTCCTCTCCGGAGAGTGCCGAGGTTTTGGAAAGGACCCTGGGATGAATGGCAGCCTTCCCCATGTCGTGGAAACGGGCCGCACGTTCGAGCATTTTAAGGGATTCCTCTTCAAGCCCCATTTTTCTGCCGAGGAGACGGGCGGTTTTTTGGACGGATGCCACGTGCTCTGCAGTTTCCGGAGTGTTTTCGGAGAGGAATTCGAGGATCCCCTCAAGAATATCCTCTCTCGCTTTTCTGCTTTCATCGGTTTTTTTTCTGTTCATGTCTTCTTCCGCGTCTTTGATGATGTTGCCGAGATCCTGCCACCTGTGGAGCTTTGCGAAGTAGCCCACGGTCATACCCGGTGCTGCCGGAAGGTCCTTCAGACTGTTGTCCCGGAACATATCCTCGATACGGGCTGCAATTGAAGCCGCATCGTGTTCCCGTGTGTGGGGGAGCAGGATGATGAACTCATCACCGCCCCAGCGGGCAAGCAGGTCGCTGCTGCGGCATGCCCTTTTGAGCAGTTTCGCTGTTGTTTTCAGGAGGGCATCTCCTGCCGCGTTTCCAAGTGCCGCGTTTATGAGCCCGAGTCCGTTCACATCCCCTATGATTATGCTGATGGGAAGCTGACGGTCCGAGTCCAGCCGGTTTGCCTCTTCCTCAAAGAACTCCCTGGTATAGACACCGGTAAGAGGATCTTTAAAAGATACCCGAGACACCGATTCTCCTGCCGCTTTTTGTTCAGGCAGATTTCTCGCCAGGGTCAGCACGGCGGGTTCACTGCCGCTTGAAAGACTGAAAAAGGTGAGCAATGCCTTGAAGGACGAACCGTCCTTTCGCCTCAGAATGCCTTCGGCAGCGAAGGGATGCCCCGGTTCCAGGTTTTTCCATGCCTGCTTCAGCTGCTGGGGTGGAGGTGCCGCAGCTATGAGCGACATGTCGGCTGAGAAAAGCTCCTGCTCTGAAAAACCCAGGTCTTTCAGGACTGCGGCGTTTGTCTCGTGAATGCCGCCGGAGAGGGAATGGATAAACATGTATTCTGTGCTGCCCGCCATTACGCAGGACAGAATTTCCCTTTCATCCGGCAGATGGTCCGCACCTCTGGCGGAGTCGGTTTTCGACATGATGGATCCTCCTTTAAGACCGTTCAGGGATGGTTCTTTACGGATAGCTTATACTCCCTTAAGGTAAAAAACAAGACTTTTCCATTCAATTTCCGGAACGATCGATCCATTTCCGAAAGCAGGCCCCGGTAAGACCTGAATAATGATATGCTTATTCCGCTATCCTTTTTGATGCAGCTTATTGTGAAAGGTCGGATTTCCTGATGCATTTTATTGAAATGCTCCTTTCGGCAGGCTCCCTCTCCATGGATGCACTTGCCGCCTCTCTGGGTATTGGGGCGTGCCTCGGAGGAGCATCCGCAGGGGCAGCGTTCAGGGTCGCCGGCGCTTGCGGCGGGTTCCAGTTCCTGATGCCCCTGGCCGGCTGGCTGCTGGGCAGACGGTTTCTCGAGGCCATTGCCGATTATGACCACTGGGTGGCTTTCCTCCTCCTTCTCCTCGTGGGCGGGAACATGATCCGGGAATCATTTGCGGCCGAGGACACCACGTGCCCCCCCTCTGACCCTTCGTGCGGACTGTCCCTGCTTGCGGTGGCGGTGGCGACTTCTATCGATGCCCTTGCCGTGGGGATCAGTTTCGCGGCTGTCAGGTCGCCTGTAATGGTGCTCGCTACGTCTGCAGGTGTCATCACCTTCGGGGCCTGTTTCGCCGGGGTATTGGCAGGATGCCGCGCAGGACGGCTCCTCGGCCGTAAAGTGGAGTTCGCCGGAGGGGTTGTCCTCTGCCTCATCGGGTTGAATATACTGAGGGCTCACTTCATGGGGTAGAGGCATGGGTCTATATCCTTCGCTGTTCCGACGGGACCCTTTATACCGGCTGGACCTTCGACCTTTCCGCACGGCTTGAGGCCCATAACAGCGGCAGGGGAGCGAAGTATACCTCGGGCCGCCGGCCGCTTTCCATGGTGTACTGTGAGCGGATGGAGACGAAAAATGAGGCCCTTCGCAGGGAGATGGCCATCAAGAGAATGCCAAGAAAGGGCAAGGAGCGGCTTGTCGCGTCCATGCAGGGATCGAATGTTCCTGAAGGCGGGAAGAAGGTATAATACGCACCGGGATCATCATTTGTGTTCGATTTCGGAGAAATAGCGCCGGAATTGAGGATGGAAGACCGGGGACAGGAGAGAGCTATTTCTTATCCCTTCCGGTCGTTTCTGACGCGCCGGCTTTCGTTCGAAAAGAGACCGGGATCGCGCGAAAGGGGAAAAGCATGATTTCCATTCTAAAATCCTTTCCTGACAGGACGGTTCGTGAACTGTCCCTGGAAACGCTCGAACCCGGCGCCTGGATAAACCTGGCCGCACCGTCCAAGGAGGAGATCGCCGCCGTGAGTGTTGCGGCAAAGGCCCCCGCAGACTTTCTCGCAGCTGCCCTGGACCCCGAGGAGACCTCCAGGATCGAATCCGACGAAGGCTATGTTCTCGTCGTCATCAATGTTCCGAAGGTCGAGGGAAACTTCAGGTTCGATGCGATTCCCATGGGGATAATAATAACGACTGAATACATCATTACCGTCTGCCTGGAGAACAACGACGTGCTTCCCCCGTTCCCGGCGGCATCGGCAGCGACATTCAAGAGAACGAGATTTCTCTTCCAGGTCCTCTTCCGTGCCGCTACCCTGTTTCTGAAGTACCTGGTGCAGATCGACCGCCGCTCAAACACCATCGAGTCGAACCTGAGAAAATCCATGAAGAACGAGGAACTCTTTCAGCTCCTTGATCTCGAGAAGAGCCTCACCTACTTCACCAGTGCCCTCCGGTCGAACCGGTCCGTGGTTGACAAGATAATACGGCTCTGCGCCAACGCCCAGATGCACGAGGTGATCAAGGTCCGCGAGGAGGATGAAGACCTCCTGGAGGACGTAAAAATCGAATACGACCAGGCCTACGAGATGGTCCAGATGTACAGCAACATTCTCAGCGGCATGATGGACGCGTTTGCCTCGATCATATCGAACAACCTCAACATGGTCATGAAATTCCTGGCCTCCATAACCATCATTCTGGCCATACCCACAGTGGTGGCAAGCTTCTGGGGAATGAACGTGACACTCCCCTTCGGTATGCACCCTCTTGGATTCTGGACTGTTTCCGGAATCTCGGCGCTGCTTGCCGGCGGGGCCGCATTTCTCCTCTGGAAGAAGCATATGCTCTGAGTCCTCAGAAAAAACGGCCAGGGTATAAAGGCGAAAAAGTTTCCACTTATGCTCTTTTCGCTTTTTTTGACCCTGCGGTCATTTTTTGGTATAATTATTTCATTAATTCACCAAAATTCCCCACCATGATCGCTGAAAACCTTCAATTATCAGCGGAATTTTCCTCACGGAACTTCCGTACCGGTTTTCTATGCCCTTCCAAAAAGGGGCAAATACTAATAAAGGAGCAGATAGATGAAAAAAAGGACATTTCTTATCATGCTGGTAGTGTGTGCAGTGTCAGTACTGTCTCTTGGAACGCCGCTTCAGGCTTCAGATGAAGGGCAGCCCGTTGTTTTCGCTGATTTCAGCTGGGACAGCGTCCAGTTTCATAACCGGGTGGCAGGTTTCATTCTTGAGCACGGATTCGGCAAAAAGGTGCTTTATTCCTTCACTGAGGAGGTTCCCGGATTCCTGGGGCTTGAGCGCGGTGATCTTCACCTGGCGATGGAAACGTGGGTGGATAATTCTGCGCCCTACTGGGAAAAGGCAAAGAAGAACGGAAAAATGATCAGCCTCGGGAAAAATTTCCAGGATGCACCCCAGGGATGGTATGTTCCAACATACATAATAAAAGGCGACCCGGCGAGGGGGATCGAGCCATCGGCTCCGGACCTGAAGTCTGTCTATGATCTGCCCCGATACTGGAAGCTGTTTGAAGACCCGGAGGATGAAACAAAGGGCCGTTTCCTCAACGGGCCCACAGGATGGCATGTCAGCATCACGAATGCCCTGAAGCTTGAGGCCTACGGCCTTGACAGGCATTTCAACAATTTCCATGCCGGATCGGCATCCGCCCTCGCGGTGGGTATTGCCTCCGCCTATGAGAGAGGGAATGCTGTCCTCGCATATTACTGGGAGCCGACACCACTTCTAGGGAAATACGACATGACGAAACTCGAGGAGCCTCCCTATGATCCTGAAGTATTCAATACCAACGGGGGATGCGACTTTCCCGCGTGCAGGGTCCTGAAGACCGGAAACAGGGAATTCCTTGAGCAGGAGCCGGATATCCGCACCTTCATAGAGCGCTATACAACGACCCTTGAATACACGAACCAGGCACTCGCGTTCATGGAAGACAATGGGCTTACCCATGCGGAGGCCGCCGTGGAATTCCTCAAAAAACATCCGGAACTGTGGCGGAAATGGCTTGATGAGCCCGCGGAAGGAAAAGTGGCTGCGGCGCTCTCGGACACGGGAAAAAAATGATCATAACAGCCGGAAATGGAGGACGGGGGCTTCCCCGTCCTCCATTCGACGATCCTGTCCGAAGCGGAAAAAGGCTGATCGAATGGGCTGAACCTCTTCTTTCCGGGAACGAAACGGCCAGGTCAAAAGAGGCGGCCATGGAGTTTGCCCTCGGGACCGGTCAGGTCCTCCAGAAGGAACTCGACAGGATCAGGAACGACGAGGGCGACCATATCCTGGCCCGGCTGGTTCCCTACTGGGAGGGGTGGTATCTCTCGTCAAGAGATCCTCTTCCCGTTCATTCAAACCCTTTCTACCTGTTCGCTTCCGATTCTCTGCCCCGGGGGTCATGTCCTTACAGGCTGGCAGCCCGCCTGGCCCTGTCGGCGGCAGCATTCTGCATGGAGATCGACAGGGGAACTATCGAACCTGATACATTCAAGGGAGAACCCCTGTGCATGAACGAATATGCAAAGCTTTTCCGGACTTCCCGGATGGCTTTCCCCGGAACGGACCGGCAGGTGACGGGATCGAAAACCGGTCCCGCAGGACGCAGTGTGCTCGTTCTCTCTGGCGGAGTCCCCTTTCTCCTCGAACTGTACTCGGAGGATGGAAGCCTGAGAGATGTGGAGGAGACTGCCCGGCACCTTCGGGAAATTGCAGCCTGTTCCCGTGGCGATTCCCTGCCGGTGGGTCTGATCACAAGTCTTCCCAGGGATCAGGCCGCCCATGGAAGGCGTCTTCTCCTTGAGGGAGGGAAAGATAACGAGCGGCTCCTTTCCCTTGTGGAGGAATCCCTTTTTGTCCTTCGCCTTGACGGTCCGTGCGGTGCACGCCTGGAAGAGCAGGCGAGACACTTTCTCTTTGAAGGCGGCGGAAACGGCTGGTATGAAAAATCTTTCCAGCTGGTTGTCACGGAGGATGGGTACGCGGGAGTCAACTTCGAACACGCGTCAAGAGACGGCACTCACGTGGGACGTCTTGTGAAGGAGATACTCTCCCGTGCGCCTTCCGTCGGGGGGTGTGCGTCAGGGCTTCCTGGGCCTGTCCGTCTGCAGTTTGCCCTTTCACCGGAATTCAGGGATTTCCTTTCCGGGATTCCGGAAAAGGCCGGGGCTCTTTCCGGTTCGAGAATACAGACCGTATTGAGCTTTGACGCCTTCGGGACCGATGCGGTAAAATCCGGAAACACAAGCCCTGACGCATTTATGCAGACTGCCATGCTCATGGCTGCCCGGGACCTGTGGGGAGAACGAAGAAGCGTCTACGAATCGGTCCATCTTCGCCGTTTTGCAGGCGGCCGGACAGAGGGGACCCGCCCCCTTACGAAAGAGGCTGCCGCTTTCATTGACGGTTTCCGATCAGGTTTGTCCTCCGATACCCTCAAAAAGATGCTTTTCGAATCGCAGGGGGTCCACAAGGAAAGAATACGTGAATGCCTCGAGGGGAGAGGAATCGAGGGGCACCTCTGGCTGCTGCGGGGAGTGTGGAGGGAGAGGGGCCGGGAACTCGGCCTGAAGGAAGAACCGGCTCTCTACTGTTCGCCCGCGTGGAAAAAGATGTCCTCCTGCCCCGTATCCAGCAGCACGACTCCGGGAGAGGGCTTTGCACTCGCCGGCTACGGCCCGGTGCAGCCCGGAGGTCTTGGTGTCCGGTATCTCTCCCGGAAAGACCATTTCATTATTCACGTTTCCTCGTGGAAACAGGATGGCACCCTGGCGGCAGAATATGCCTCCTTTCTGGAAAAAGCGCTTTCGAACATGGGAAGGCTCCTGCCTCTTAAGGAAAACCGCTGAACAATGAACATGCTTTTCTGATATGGATCAAGGGAGCCCCGACAACGGGGCTCCCTTGATGTTTGCCAGTGCAGCTGTTCAGATGCCGGAACTACAGGTTCCTCACCACCATTGCAACCCCCTGGCCTCCGCCGATGCAGGCGCTCACCATTCCGATCTCTTTTTTTTGTGCCTTGAGGGAATAGATGAGCGTCGCGAGGATCTTGCCGCCCGTAGCGCCGATGGGGTGACCGAGGGCAATTGCGCCTCCGCAGGGGTTGAGCTTGTCCATGTCGAACTTCATCACCCTGTGGCATGCGAGGATCTGTGATGAGAACGCTTCGTTGATCTCGATGATCTCCATGTCCTCCATGGACATTTTGGCCATCTCGAGGGCTTTCGGCATTGCGACCGTGGGCCCGAGTCCCATATGCAGGGCGTCAAGTGCGCCGCTGGCATATCCCACGATCTCCGCGAGGGGAGTGAACCCGTTGGCCTTTGCCCAGTCGCTGTCCGCCACTATATATGCGCTTCCGGCGTCGCAGAGGGCGGAACTGGACCCCGCCGTGATGGAGCCGTCTTTTTTGAAGATCGCCGGGAGCCTGGCGAGGGATTCAAGGGATGTATCCTCCCGGGGGATCTCGTCTGTGTCGAAGACGATGGTCCCTTTTTTCCGGTCCTTTATCTCCACCGGAACGATCTCTTCGGTGAAGCGTCCCTCTTTTATGGCCGCCACGGCCTTCCTGTGGCTGTTCAGGGCGTATTCGTCCTGCTCCTCGCGGGTGATGGAGTATTCCTCGTTGAGGACTTCAGCCGTGGCACCCATGAGCATTCCTGCCAGGGGACAGTTGAAACCGTCCTTGTGGAGTCCGTCCTCGGCACTTTTCTCGCCCATGCGGAAACCCCAGCGGGCATCCTTGAGCAGGTAGGGGACATTGGTCGCGCTCTCCATTCCTCCGGCAGCCACGGCCTTCATGTCGCCCAGGCGGATCTTGTCCGCCGCGAGCATGGCCGTCTTAAGGCTCGAACCGCACCGCTTGTTCACCGTGAACGCGGGGATCGACTGGGGAAGGCCCGAACGGAACAGGGCTATGCGCGCGGGGTTGGCTCCCACTCCGGCCTGCCATCCGTTGCCCATGATGACCTCGCCGATGTCGTCCGGGGACACTCCGGAACGTTTCATTGCCTCTTTCAGCGCTATTGCCCCAAGGTCGGGGGCTTCAAGTCCTTTCAGGCTGCCGCCGAACTTGCCGCCGGGAGTCCTGCATGCGCTCAGAATAACCGGTTTACCCATGATCCGGTACCCACTCCTTTCATTCTATGCCCTTCATGGTGCACAGGTCGGGCGAGACTGTATAGTCCATGGTGGTGTTTGCTTTCACTTCTTCTTCAGTGACCTCGGGGGCGATTTCGCAGAGTACCATTTTTCCGTCGATCTTCCTGAAAAGGGCGAACTCCGTAACGACGGCGCTGACGACCTTTGCACCGGTGAGGGGCAGGGTGCACTTCTTCACCAGCTTGGGCCGGCCTTTCTTGTCGCAGTGGGTGGTGGCCACGTAGACTGCCCGGGCCCCGGTGACGAGGTCCATGGCGCCGCCCATGCCCGGGACCATTTTGCCGGGGATCATCCAGTTCGCAAGGTTCCCCTCGCTGTCCACCTCCAGGGCCCCCAGTACCGTGGCGTCGAGGTGCCCTCCCCGGATGAGCCCGAAGCTCATGTCGCTGGCCACGAGGCTCGATCCCGGCAGCAGCGAGACGCACCGTCCGCCGGCACCGATGAACCGGAGGTCATCTTTCTCGGGTTTCGGACCGGCCCCGACCACGCCGTTTTCCGTCTGGAGCAGGACGTGGACGTCCTCGGGGAGGTGATCTGAGACGAGGGTCGGGATGCCGATACCGAGATTGACTACCGCACCGTCCTCGAAGTCCAGGGCGATCCGTTTCGCGATCCTGTGGCGGATGACTTCTTCATCAAGTACGGGAAGCATAGTATCCGTCTCCTTTCAGTACAAGAATATCCACCAGCATCCCGGGGGTGACGATATCGTTCGCGTCGATCTCCCCCTCCTTGAGGATAGTGTCGACTTCAGCGATCACCAGGTCTGCTGCCGTGGCCATTGCGGGGTTGAAGTTTCTCCCTGTCCCGAAATAGGTCAGGTTCCCCCAGCGGTCTGCCTTGTATCCCCTGATGAATGCCACGTCGGCCTTCAGGGGAAGTTCCAGGATGTACCGTTTCCCCTCCGATTCGATGACCTGCTTGCCTTCCTCGTGGATCGTTCCGACTCCGGTGGGCGTCAGTACCCCTCCCAGGCCGAAGCCGCCGCAGCGGATCCGTTCCACGAATGTGCCCTGGGGGACAAGCTCGAGCTCCATGAGTCCTTCGTTGAAGAGCCTCTGGGTCTCACGGTTCAGTCCGATGTGGGATGCCGTGACCTTCCGGCACTGCCTTTTTACCACCAGCTGTCCGTGTCCCACTCCTTCAGGATGCTGGTCGTTCGCGTAGAGCGTGTCGTTGGATATGAGGTGCAGGTCGGCTGTTCCCTGCGCCACCAGTGCATCGATGAGCGTGTAGGGGACCCCTGCGTAGTTGAACCCTCCCACCATGAGGGAGGAGCCCGGTTTTACGTTCTGTACCGCTTCCTCCGCCGACATGACGGGCTTGATAAGCTTATGGCCCATGAAATATGACACCTCCTTAAGGTTGTGTGCTTTCGGGAACCGGCGCACCGTTCTTCTTCGCCTTTACCCGCTGAAGCACGTATACGCCGACTAGGATCGCAAGTGCTGCTATATCCGTGGTGAGATTCGGCACAATGAGCAGGAACGGAACGATGAGAAGGGCGATCCTTTCAGGAATGGAAATGGGTGCGATGTAGTATCCCTGGACTCCGGCCGACAGCCCGATGATCGCCATGAGTGCCGTGATGAAGGAAAATGCGATCTGGAAGATGTTCCCCTGGAAGAGCAGGTGGGGGTTGTAGACGAACATGTAGGGTACAAGGAATCCTGCCATGGCCGTAACAAGAGCCGTGAAGCCGGTCTTCATGGCATTGCTCTTCGCGATGCCCGCCGCAGCGTAGGTTGCCAGTGCCACGGGAGGAGTCACGTCGGCCAGAACGCCGAAGTACAGGCAGAAAAGGTGTGCCGACATGAGCGGGACTCCCATCTGGTACAGGGCAGGCGCCGCAAGGGTCGAAGTGATAATGTACTGGGCGGTTGTGGGAACGCCCATGCCAAGGATGATGGATCCGATCATGGTGAGGATAAGCGCCAGGGGCAGGATGCCCTGGGACAAGCTGATAACGAAGGACGAGAAGGCCAGGCCGATGCCCGTTATGCCGATGACGCCTATGACAAGTCCGGAGCATGCACAGGCCGCCGCCACTTCAACGGCACCCATTCCTCCCGCAATGAGGGCGTCGAGAAGACGCTTCGGGGTCATGCGATACTGGGGTTTGCCCATCCACGAGACGCATATCATGAGGACGATTGACCAGAACACGGCCTTCACGGCCGAGTAGCCGAGGGCGAGGAAGATCACCAGGGTGATGATGGGGAGAAGCAGATGCCATCCTTCCCTGAGGACCCGTCCGACTCTTGGGGCTGTTTCATCCGTGAGGCTCTTGATGCCCCTCTTGCCCGCCCGGAAGTGGACCATGGCGATGATGGATATGAAGTACAGGGTCGCAGGAATAGCCGCGGCAACGACGATATCCCAGTAGGAAATGCCCAGGAACTGGGCCATGATGAACGCGGCCGCCCCCATGACCGGCGGCATGACCTGTCCTCCGGTGGATGAGGCGGCGACGACCGCTCCTGCGAAATTGGGAGTATATCCAGATTTTTTCATAAGAGGTATCGTAAAGGCTCCCGTGGTGACCGCGTTTGCCACTGAGCTTCCGGAAACTGTTCCCATAAGGCCGCTTGCCACGACTGCGGCTTTGCCCGGCCCTCCCTGGGTTCTCCCGGTGAGGGCGAGTGAGAGGTCGATAAAGAACTGGCCTGCCCCGGTGACGCTCAAAATGGCGCCGAAGAGGACGAAAAGGAAGATGAATGAAGCTGAAACACCGAGGGGAACGCCGAAGATGCCGTCAGTCCTCAGGTATTGGAAGGGGGCGAGTTCCTCGAGAGGGAACCCTCCGTGGGCGAGGACGCCGGGGAAGTAGGGACCGAAGAGAGCGTAGATGGTGGCGATGATGGCCACAATGGGAAGAGGCCATCCCATTGCCCGTCTTCCGGCCTCGATCACCAGGATGATCATCATGGTGCCGATATAGATGTCGGAGGCGATGGGCATGCCTTCCCGCATTGCGATGGCCTCCCAGTTCAGCAGGATATTCAGGCATCCTCCCGCCATGAGGGCCGCGAGCACCCAGTCCCAGATATCAATCTTATTCTTGGGGCGGGACTTGGAAAAAGGATAAATGAGAAAGATGAGGCTTCCCATGAACATCCAGTGCACGCCTCTCTGGTACATTGCGGAGAGAAGTCCGAACGCCGCTGTATACAGGTGGAACAGCGACGCCGACAGGGCAATACCTGCTACCACCCAGTACTGCCACCCGGAAAGCTCTCTCTTTCGTCCTTCTACCAGTTCTTTTTCAAGAACAGGAGGACTTTGTTCCAAGGTGGAATTATTTTCCGTTGTCATATATGAACCTCCAATTTAGGGAGTAAATGTGCTGTCTGTTTTGAAAAAAACCGGCCGGAGTGGATCCGGCCGGTCGTATGAACGTCGCCCGGAAGGGCTTATTTCATGTCTATTCCCTGTTCCTTGAAGTATTTCTTCGCGCCTGAGACGAATTCGGTGATTCCTACGCTGGCCTCTTCAGGAACGAAGTGAGCGGCCTGGGTGGTGATGTTCATGAACTTGTCGCGGTTCTCGATGAGGGTCTTCGTCAGGTTGTAGGCGAGGGTCTCGTCCATGTCGTTTTTGACCACAAGGTAGTTGCTGTCTGCGATGGTCCTGATGTCTTCCTTGATGCTGTCGTAGGTACCTACCTTGATGGTGTAGGGGATAAGGAATGGATTTTCCGTAATGATCTTCTGGACGAGTTCTTCCTCCAGGGGAACTATGACAACTTCACGCTGTGCTGCCACTTCCATGACTGCCGAGCCCGGGGCCGCGAAATTCCAGAACACCGCGTCCACGTTGCCGTCTTTCAGAGCCATGACACCTTCCGGCTGGGTGAGCTGCTGTCTCGTGAAGTCCTTTTCAGGGTCGATTCCGGCGGCCTTGAGGATAAGGTTCGTCAGGATCTGGTCGCCGCCGCCGGGGGCTCCGACTGAAACTTTCTTTCCCTTGATGTCCTCGAGCTTAGTGATGCCGCTGCCCTTTACGGTTACAAGATGCTGGGGTGCGGGATACATGCTCATAAGGATCTGAAGGGGAAGTTTCCCGTCCGGCTCAAAAGCTTCTGTGCCGGTGATGGCCTGGTAGAGGGCCGATCCCATGGTCATGCCGATGTGGGCCCTGCCTGATGCGACGAGGCGACAGTTTTCCCGGGAAGCCGATGTGGCCCTGGATGTTGCCTTTACGTCGATGCCCGCGTTGGTGAGGACTTCAGCCATTGCACCGCCGAGGGGATAGTACGTGCCGCCCACGCCGCCGCTGCCGATGGTAATGAACGTCATGGCGGATCCGGCGGAAGCAAATGCAAGTACCCCGATAAGCGCTATTGCGATAATGCTCTTCTTCATGAAACAATTCCTCCTTTTTCTGGTGATGTGTCTCTCCGACTGTACGAAAGGGACGGTCCGTCCCTAACTCCTGAGCACGCCCACAGAAGCCTTCAGGGCTTCCTCGAGTCGGCTCGTCATCTCGTCCATCTCTTCTTTCGTGGAGACCAGGGGAGGAGCGAACAGGAACTGATCTCCAGCCACACCGCCGATCTGGCCCGTTCCCGGGTACACTACGAGTCCGCGCTTCATGCATTCCTCGGTGACCACGGCAGCAGCCTTCAGGGAAGCAGGGAACGGTGCCTTCGTATTCTTATCGGCCACCAGCTCGACACCACGCATCAGGCCCATGCCACGCACTTCGCCCACGATGGGGATCTCAGACAGCGCGGGGATTTTCTCGTCGAACTGCCTTCCTCTTTCGGCGGCATTCTCGAACACGTTGTTCTTCTTCATGTACCGGATGGTTGCCGTCACGGCAGCCGCGGTGACGGGGTTCCCGTTGTAGGTGTGCCCGTGCTGGAAGGCACCGCTTCCGTCCCGTATGGTTTCGGCGATCTCATTCTTCACTATCATGGCCCCTACGGCGGCGTATCCGCCTGAGAGCGCCTTCGCGGAGCAGATGATGTCCGGCGTCACGTTCCAGTGCATCGTGCAGAAGGCTTTCCCCGTCCGTCCCATGCCGGTCATGATCTCGTCTGCTACGAGCAGTACGTCGTACTTGCTGCAGATCTCACGAACGATGGGCCAGTATTCCTTCGGCGGGTGAAGGGCTCCCACGGTGGATCCGACTATGGGTTCCGCAAAGAATGCCGCCACCGACTCGGGCCCTATCCGGAGGATCTCGGCCTCGAGGGACCGTGCGCAGGCCACGCCGCAGTCAGGGTACTTCAGGTTCAGCGGGCAGCGGTAGCAGTAGTGGGCGCAGATCTTCGGGGTCTCCCTGAAGAGGGGGGCGAATGTCCGCCGCCGTCCCATGCTCCCCGCGAGGCCCATGGTCCCCACGGTGCTTCCGTGGTAGGAGTTCCACCGGGCGATCATCTCGAACTTCCCTGAACCCTTTCCGTCGCGTTCCACGAAGTACTGCCGTGCGATCTTCATGGCCGATTCGATGGCCTCGCTTCCGCCGCTCACGAACCAGACGTAGTCAAGACCTTCATGTGTAATAGAAGCCACTTCCTCCGCCGCTTCAATCGAGACTTCGTTTTTCCACCTCGAGGGATGGGCGAACTCCATGGTGAGAAGCTGCTGGTACATGGCGTCCGCGATCTCCTTCACGCCATGTCCTATGCTTGAGAGCAGCGCGCCGCAGCATCCGTCGAAATACGCCTTTCCCTCCTCGTCATACAGGTACACTCCTTCACCGCGCACGGCGGTCCGCAGTTTCGCCTTGAAGCTCCTCGGTATCAGATGTCCCTGATCCACCGAACAATCAGCTCCTTTCTTTTTCTCCTCTTAGTAGAATAAAAACATCCCTGGCGGGATATTCTCCCTTTTGATATGGCCTCTCCGGCCATGGGCATGTCCGGGCTGTGTTCCGTTCATGTCGTGCTTCTGTACCTCTGTGAAACGTATATCCCTTCGTCCTTCCAGTGTTTCTCAAGTGACTCGAGCCTGTCGGCCATCGTTTGGCCGAGATTGCCGGCGACTGCCAGGATAAGGCAGTTTAAAATGCTGATGGGGGCGGAAAACGAATCGATAAATGAAACGTGCCTGTACGGGGCGGTGAGCACATATTTCGCCAGCGCCGCCAAAGGGCTTGTCAGGTCGTTTGTCACGGCCGCCGTATCCAGTTTGAACTCCTCCGCCGTCTCAAGGACATTCACGGTCCATTTCGAATATCTCGGGAAGCTGATCCCTATCACCAGGCTTCCCTTTGGTGCATTCATGAGGGTTTCGTAGGGGATGTCGGTCTGGATGGTTCGCACGTTCGGGAGGATCCACGAAAGATAGAACGAAAGATAGCTCGCAAGCGCAAAGGAGCTTCTATATCCCGCGATATAGAGGGCCTCGGCTTCGGCCGCCGCTTTCCCCAGGGCGGAAAGCTCATCTGCCGGAACGGAAGAAACGGCTGCGGAAAGGGTATCCATATCCTTCCGGATGGCACGTTCAAAAAGACTGTGTTCCCCGGAAGCTTCGTAAGCTTTTGCCCTTTCGAGGGTCGAAAGATGATTCATGAGAACATTTGCCATTTCGGATCGGAGCTGCTGGTAGCCTGTGAATCCCAGCAAATGGGAGAGGCGTATGACGGTGGTCTCGCTCACGCCTGTGCGGTCGCCGAGTTGTGAAGCCGTCAGGAATGCGGCTTCTTTCGGGCGGTCAAGAATGTAATTCGCCACCACGGCCTGGCCGGGGGTCATTTCTTTCAGTCTCGAGGCAATCCGTTCTTTCAGCATGAAAGCCTCCTTTTGAAGGAAAAACGCCAATACGTAAATTTTCGAGAAGTATTTCCTTCATGGATAATAATGGAAAAACTCCGGCCTGTCAAATTGTTATTGCCCAACTTTTCCGAAGAAGAGATAACCGGGTCCCTGGTCAGAGGTGCACGGAATACACCTGCCGGGGGCAATATCCGGGCTGTTGCAAAAAAAGCCCCTATGACGGATAATAACTGCAATCAAATGATTTCTTCTGTTCAGTGGAAATTGCGTAAGCGAACAGGGCCCCGGTCAGAGCCGTGGCCTTGTATATTATTGGGTCGTTCCCAGTCTGAAGGGGGGAAGGGCAGTGAGCAGAGCTTTTGTCAAGGAAAGCGAAGACCAGCAGGATTATCTTGAATGGCAGAAACTCCTTCGTGACCGGGAGGAGCTTCTGAGGATCCTGGAGAAAAAGACAAAGTACCTCCTCGAGGATCCTGCAGCAGTCAAGATTCCAGCTGAAAAGCGAAAAGAGATGCTTGAGAAGTACGAAGTGGAGGCCGCAGAAGTGAAACGCCTTCTGGACGAGATGCTCGACGAGTCCAGAACACCTTAGCTTGTACCGGAAAACGGCCGGGGGCGGGAGGATTTCCTCCCGCCCTTTTTCATTATATTGGAGAGGCAAGCAGGGCGGTTTCCTGCTCACCTCTTCGGAACGACTGCCGAAAATGACCTGGCAGATTAGGGGGAAATTGCCGATATAGGGAAAAGTGAAAATATGATACGATGCTTTCGGAGAAATCTGAGTAGGGAGTCTTTTAAGCACAGAGAAGGAGGGAGCACGATCATGGACAGAAGAGAGTTCCTGAAGCGGGCGGCTGCTCTCGGCATAGGTGGGGCGGCCCTTCTGGTTCCCCGGAGCGTCCGGAGTGTTTTTGCGGCTGCGCGATCCCATCCCGGCCTTGCCGCCGTAAGGGGAGGAGAGCCTGGAGAGATGTTCGACAGGGGAGTTGCCGCTCTCGGGGGTATGGGCCGGTTTGTGAAAAAAGGGCAGACTGTGGTCATAAAGCCGAATATGGCCTGGGACGTGCCTCCCGAGGGAGGGGCAAACACGAACCCCGCCCTTGTTGAACGGATAGTGAAAAGATGCCTTGAGGCGGGAGCTTCGAAGGTATACGCCTTCGACCATACCTGTGACCTCTGGCGGAGGAGCTATAAAAACAGCGGCGTCGAGGATGCGGTCAGGCGTGCCGGGGGAGTAGCCGCGCCTGCGGATTCCGGAGGGTATTACCAGAAAGTCTCCATTGCCGGAGGAAAAGTTCTGAAGGAAGTTTCGGTACACGAGCTTCTCCTGGAATGCGATGTGTTCATAAATGTTCCCGTCCTCAAGCATCACGGCGGGGCTGGGATCACCATGGGAATGAAAAATCTCATGGGCACAGTGTGGAACCGGGGTGAGTTTCACTCCAAAGGCCTTCATCAGTGCATTGCGGACATCAGCCTTTTCAGGCGCCCCCAGCTTACCGTCATCGATGCGTACCGCATGATGTCGCGAAACGGACCAAGAGGCACCTCCCCGGGGGACCTCAGGGTGCTGAAGGCCCAGATCCTCTCCACGGATATTGTGGCTGCGGATACTGCTGCGGCCAGGATATTCGGTGCCGACCCCGCCAACGTCGCCTATATACGGTCTGCCGCCGGCATGGGCGTCGGGACCATGGACCTGGAGGCCCTGGGGGTCGAGCGCATTGCCCTCTGATAAGAAATCATCCGGGAAAAAGAAACGGACTCTGGGAAAAGCCAGGAATATCCTTTCACTCGCGGTCTTTTTCCTCTTCCTGGCTTTCTTCCTGTTTCGGGCAGGCGGGACGGCGTCTCCTCTTTTGCCCGGCATTCAGGCTGTCCCTGCCGCCTTCCGATGGTGGGGGGGAGCTGCCGTATTTGCCGTGAGTGCACTTTTTGCGGGAAGGGTGTACTGTTCGTTCCTCTGTCCTCTCGGGACATTCCAGGAGGCTGCCTGGAGGCTCGGAAAACAGCCACGGACCGGGTATCTGCCGGGAAGCCCACTGCGTTTCCTGGTCCTTGCCCTGGTGCTGGTCTCCGGAGCATTGGGAATTTCCATTGTCCCGGCGCTCCTTGACCCCTATGCCGCCTTCGGCCGGGGAGCAGTCCAGCTTCTCCGGCCGGCGGCCGCCGGGGGGATCAACGCCCTTTCGGACTTTCTGGAAGGCCGGGGAATTTACGGGCTCCTTCCCCATGTCTCCCGGATCCCGTTTGTTCCGGTACTCTTCTGGGGTACCGCCGCATTTTTTCTCCTGCTGGCGGTGTGGTCCGTGCGCAGGGGACGTCCTTTCTGCGACGCCCTGTGCCCGGTGGGGACATTCCTTGGGCTGTTCTCCGCGTCACCCCTCGTTTCAGTGCGGTTCTCAGGTGATCGGTGCACGGGATGCGGGTCGTGCGAGCGGAGCTGTCCCCAGAACTGCATCTCGTTGAAGGAGAGGAGGATTGACGCCGACCGGTGCGTTCTCTGTCTCCGGTGCATCGAGGCATGTCCGGGGGGAGAGCTTTCCCTTGCCTTCGCCGGCAAGACGGAGAGCCTTGCGCGCAGGGGACTGCTCCGTTCCGCGGCAGGAGGGGCGGCGGCCCTTGCAGTCATGTTCTGGAGCAGGAAAAAAGTCAGCTCCGCGACTTCGTCCGCTTCCTCCCCTGATGATCGGCTTCCCGTATCTCCTCCGGGCTCGGGGAGTCACGGAAACTTCACGAAACGGTGCGTGGCCTGCATGGCGTGTGCGGCAGCCTGTCCCGCCGGAATTATCCGTCCGTCTCTTGGAGAGTGGGGGGCCCGGGGGCTTTTCCAGCCTGTCCTCGACTACGAAAAAGGCTACTGCCAGTACAGCTGCAATGCCTGCGGGAAAGCATGCCCGACAGGCGCAATAATTCCCCTGCTCCTGGAGGAAAAACAGCGGACCTCCATAGGGAAGGCGCGCTTTCTAAGGCGGAACTGCATCGTGAGAATATATGGCACCGCCTGCGGTGCCTGCTCGGAGCACTGCCCTACCCAGGCGATGCACATGGTCCCCTTCCGGGGGGGCCTTACCATACCTGAGTTGGACCCTTCGCTCTGCCTGGGGTGCGGGGCATGCGAGAATGTCTGTCCTGCTGAACCGAAAGCTGCCATCGTTTCGGGCATTCCCGTTCACGGGAAGATCCGTGAAACTCGCGACGGGGACGGGGGGGCGACAGTGGCCCCCCTCGAGGAATTTCCTTTTTAGTTCGGCTGAAAACGGGAGATGATGAAATGAACCTTGGATTCGGAGAAATACTGCTTCTGCTTGCGCTCGCGCTTGTGCTTTTCGGCGCCAGGAGGCTGCCCGAGGTCGGGCGTGCCGTGGGAAGTGCCGTGCGGGAGTTTCGGAGAGGGCTCGAATCTGGTGATGCCCCTGAAAAAAAGGAGCGGGAAGATGACGGGGAGGAAGGATCCGGAAAATAGCGGTGAGTACACGGAACACCTGGAGGTGCTCAGGAGGAAGATACTTTCCGTCCTGCTTTTTTTCTTCTTCTCTGCGGTACTCCTGTTCCTTTTCTCGGAACATACGGCGGCGTTTCTGCTCGCGCCCCTGGAAGGGCTTGGAGTGTCCCTCTATTATTTCAGGCCTTATGAAAAGCTGCTGACCTACATGCGCCTGGCCTTCTGGGGCGGTATTGTACTTGCGTCCCCGCTGGCACTTGTCCAGTGCTGCCTTTTCGTCTGGCCGGCGCTGAGGCGGAACGAGGCGAAGTTCCTGCTCATGGGCGGAGGAGTGGTCCCCGTACTGTTCGCAGCCGGTGCGGCATTTGCCTATCGGGTCATGGCACCGCTTGCGCTCAGGTTTTTTCTCTCCTTCAGTGAAGGGGACAATATCCTTCCGCTCTGGGGATTCGGCGAGTACGCGTCCTTCCTGTTTTCACTGCTTCTTGCGGCAGGTGTTTTCTTTCAGGTGCCGCTCCTTCTCCTCGCACTGCTTCTCCTGGGTATCGTTTCCCTCGACTCGGTCGTCCGCCTCCGGCCGTGGATGATCCTTCTCATCGGACTGGCAGCGGCGCTGCTCACCCCGCCCGACGTGGTATCCCAGGTGCTCCTCGGAGTTCCCATGTACCTGCTCTTCGAGCTGACTCTCTTCGCCGCCCGCCTGCTCCTCAGGCGTCGGAGGGATGGCTCCGGGTGATGAGGATCACCGAGAAAATGATCACCGTTGCCGCGGCAAGCATGGGACCGGAGATGGTTTCTCCCCCGATGCTCCATCCGAGGAATATGGCTACCAGAGGATTCACGAACGTATGCGTGATCACCCGTGAGGCACGGTCCACCTTCAGCAGCCAGATGAAGGCCGTGAACCCCATGAGTGAGCCGAAGAGGACCAGGTAGGCAAGGGCGGCGACGGACTTCGGGGATATGGCGTCCAGGGAGATCCGTGCCGGTTCTCCCGCGAGAAACGATGCTGCGAGCAGCAGTATCCCCCCCGCACTCATCTGCATGGCAGTGGAAAGAAGGCTCGACTTCGCCACCGGCGCCCTGCGGGAATAGAGTGCCCCCATACTCCAGTTCACGGTAGCGACAAGAACGATAAGCATACCCACGGTGTGTGTCCCGGAGAGGGAAAGGGAGTATCCCGCCTGGTCGAGCACCAGGAAGACCGTTCCGCCGAAGCCGAGGATGACCCCCAGGGTTTCGGCCGCGGTCGGTTTCCGGGACTTGAAGAACAGCCAGTCGAATATGACGAACCAGAGTGGCTCTATGGATATAATAAGTGCCGCGACGGATGACGGCACGGTCTGCTGCGCCCAGACCACGCAGCCGTAGCCGCCGAGGAGCATGACGGCGGCTACTTTAAAGGCGGCGATAAACCCCCTGAAGGTCGGGCGTTCCTGTTCCCGGAGCAGGCACCATGCCATGAGGATGCCGCCGGCGAGAAAAAAACGCATGGATCCGCTGAAAAACGGGGGGATCGTCTCCACAGTAAATCCGATGGCGAGATACGTAGAGCCCCAAATCAGGTAAAGCGCCGCATAGGCGGAATAATAGGCGAGTCGTGACGGTTGTTGAGTATTCATGGATAACCCTCCGAAATGTATTCAAAAACCGGTTCATTATATCCTAAAAAATGCGCTAGAATACAAAGGGTGAGAAAGAGAATGGTATTCACCCGAAATCTCTCAAATGCATCCATGGCGTTTATGTGCGCACAGCCTGTATTCCCGGGACCGCTCCAGGGCAGGGAATTGAAGGATGCCACAGCCGGGATCCAATGATTCACCTGCCCGCACGGTAGTTGAAAATACAGCATCAGTACATCTTCCTGACGCAAAGGCGGTGGACGGGTATGGAGTCGAGAGGATTTGTCAGCCTTGACCGGGCGGTTGCCTCAAGTCCGGTGGTGATTCTCTGGGGAAAACCGGAGGAAGGCCGCCCCGTGGAGTTTATCTCGGAGAATATTTCCCGATTCGGTTACACTGCCGATGAAATAATCTTCGGTTCGGTACCATTTTCAACTCTCCTTGCCTGTGAAGACCGGTGTTCATTTCAGGAGAGATTTCTTTCAGCGGCCGGGGCCGGACCGGATTTCCTCGTCTCCGAGTACAGGATCGTGACGAAGAGCGGGGAAATACGGTGGATCGAGGATCAGACGATCTTCCACCGCGACAGGAACGGGAAAGCGTCGGTCTACCAGTCGGCTCTCCTGGACATTACCGCGCACAGGGAGATCGAGCTGAAGGCGGCTGCCCATAATACCCGGCTGGAACACCTCCACTCCATGTACCTGGCGTTTATGGAAGAACTTGATTTCCGTACCCTCCTCCTTCAGATAGTGAAAAAGGCAGCGGAGCTGGCAGGGACCGAACATGCCTCCCTTTCCCTCTACCGATCGAATGAAAATGAATTCCTGAGAATATTCGGCACGGGGCTCTACAGTTCCATGGTCGACGAGATCCGCCCGGCGGAAACAGGCATATCGGGCATTGTCCTGAAGGAGCAGAAGCGGGTAGTGATACAGGATTACGGCAAATACCCGGGGAAAATTGCCGACAATCGCATGGATGCCATAACCACCATTATCTCCATGCCTTTTTTCCAGGGGAAAAAATTCATGGGCGTGCTTTCTATCTCCTATGTGGATGGATATCCCGACATTGATGAAGAACTCCTCTCCACCCTTGATCATTTCGCTGCGGCGGTATCCATAGCCCTGGAAAACGCCAGGCTCTATGAGGATTCAAGAAGAGAGCTGGAGGAACGGAAAAAGGCGGAGGAACTGCTTTTTCTTCACGAGAAACTGGTGGAAGCCGCGGCCGAAAGCGCGAGCTTCCTCCTTTCGGGAGATGACGCCGGCAGTTCAATGGTCAGGGCCCTTCGCTCCCTGGGTACCGCCGTGGGAGCACTGAGGTCCGTTTTTTTCCGGAATATGCCGGCAGAGAACGGAGAAACCGCCGCTGAAAAAATAGCCGAGGCATACCCGGGGGAAGAGAGGGAATGCAGGCTGCCCCCCCGTTTCATCTGGGAAAAGGATTATCCCGGCCTTTTTGACGTACTGTCTTCAGGAACCTGCTACCAGGGCGGATTCTCCACTGAAGGGCATCATTCCGGTCCGGAGGACTCTCTCCATGTAACCGCCGTTCCCGTGATCATCAGCTCCCGATTCTGGGGATTCCTGGCTTTCTGCTTCCTCCGAAAAAAAAGACATCTGAATGCCGATGAACTTGACGTCCTCAGGGCCGCGGCCTACAATCTTGCCGCCTCCATGAGCCGGTGGGAGTCGGACCAGGAGGTGAAAGAAAGCTACTCGAAGCTTCGAAAGACCTTCATCGACGTGATCCGCACCATGGGTCAGATCGTTGGAAAAAAAGACCCGTACACCATTGAGCACCAGGAGCGTGTGGCTCTTCTGGCCTATGAGATCGGTGCCGAAATGGGGCTGGAAGGAGAGCAGCTCGAGGGTATCCGGATCGCCGGTCTGGTACATGACGTGGGAAAGGTGGAGATCCCAGGGGAGATCCTGAGCAAACCAGGGCGTCTTTCCCTCCTGGAATATGACCTTGTGAAGACCCACGCACAGTCAGGCTATGACATTCTCAGGGAGGTGGAGTTCCCCTGGCCGGTGGCCGAGATCACCTACCAGCATCATGAGCGGCTGGACGGCTCCGGGTATCCGAGGGGGCTGAAGGGCGGCGAAATTCTCCCCGAAACCCTCATCCTCATGGTTGCCGACGTGGTGGAGGCCATGGCTTCCCACCGCCCATACCGTCCTGCGCTGGGAGTGGAGGCAGCCATACAGGAACTGGAGGATAAAAAAGGCATATTGTACAGTCCCGAAGCAGTGAAAGCCTGTATCGCGGTGCTGCGGAAAAATCCTGATTTTTTCTCCCCAGCTGTTTAAAGACAACAACAAAGATCCGGGGGAAATACGGAAAGAGCGACTGAGCCGGACCTTCTGGTCCGGCCTTTTTTCCCTTTTGCGGTTCTGCGCTTCGGGAAGCGAAAGGGGGCTTGACAGGAAGGAAAGAGCGAAGTAATATCTATCTAACAAAAAGTGAGCATGGTGTCACTTTTAAGGAGGAAAACCATAAATGCCGGTATCTTCCCGTATCGAAGATTACATGGAGAGCATTTTCGCCATGGAGATATCAGGCCGAGAGGCCACCGTGACAGACCTTGCCAAATCCCTGGGAGTTGCCAAGGCTACTGTCGTTGCTGCTGTGAGGCGGCTGGTAGCCGATTCAATGGTTTGTCACGAGCGGTACGGGGCACTCAGGCTCACGGACGAAGGGCGGCAGAGAGCCCTCAAGATTTACAGGCGCCACGAACACCTGACGTTTCTCTTCCACGACATTCTCGGTTTCGATCCCGGCCGGGCCATGTCAATGGCCTGTGTTCTGGAGCACGAGATGGATGAGAAATCCGACGGGCGTATACTGGGTTTCGTAGATTACCTGGCAAGAGCAAAAAAAGATGGTATGCCCTGGGTCGAAGAGCTCCTGACTGTCATGGGCGACGAACGAAAAATGCCCCGCCCCCTTTCCATGATGCCTGCGGGCGAAGAGGGGATGGTTTCAAGGGTCACCGCGTCTGTGCCGCTCCGCCGGAAGCTTTTTGATATGGGGTTCGTTCCTGGAGCCGTGGTCTGCAGAAAGAAGGACGGTGCGGGTACGGAACTGCTTTTCGTTGATGTATGCGGTGGAGAGGCCGGGCTTACCAGGACGGAAGCTTCGTCGGTGTGGGTCAGCGCTTTGGAGAAATGACGGAAGCGGATCGAGGAGGAGAGGAAAATGTGTCCCATAGCAGTTATGCCTGAAGGAAGCGAAGTGACGGTGGCAAAGGTGGCCGGAGGAGGAGAGGCCTCCAGGAGACTTTCTGAGCTCGGGATCGTCCCGGGTGCCAGGATCAACGTGGTCCAGAACGGTGGCGGTCCTATCCTGCTCAGGGTGGGGGATGCCCGGTTTGCCCTGGGGCAGGGAATGGCCCTGAAGGTTTTTGTGGACGGCGCCTGCTGAAAAAATACAGGAAAAAGAACCTGCAGGTTCTTTTTTTTGACGGTAAAAAAAGTTAGATAATACGAACATAAGAATGGGGGAAGAAACATGGGAGTATTGTCCGGATGCTGCGAAAGCGGAAAAGAAAAGGCGCTCAGTGCTCTTTCCGTGGGGGAAGGGGGCGTGGTCGCACGTATAGAAGGAGACGGAAGTCTCAAGAGGCGCATCCTTGAAATGGGTCTTGTTCCGGGCACGCAGCTTCGGGTGGAGCGCAAGGCGCCCCTCAATGATCCGGTTTCCGTATGGTTCCGCGGCTACGAGTTGAGCCTGCGCGTGGACGAGGCAGATGCAGTGATCATCCGTCCCGCCGGGTGCGCGGGGTGCCCCGGGGGGTGCCGGTAATGGGTTTTACAGTTGCCCTTGCCGGAAACCCCAATACGGGAAAGACAAGCATATTCAACGCCCTTACTGGATCGAACCAGCACGTAGGCAACTGGCCGGGAGTAACGGTGGAGAGAAAAGAAGGGTATTTCAGGGCTTCCGGCAGTGATGTGAAGCTCGTGGACCTCCCCGGTACCTACAGTCTTGGCGCCGCGTCACTCGACGAAGAGATCGCCGCCGACTTCCTGCTCCGCAGCCGCCCTGACCTTGCCGTTGTCGTGGCTGATGCGTCGAATCTCGAGCGGAGCCTCTATCTTGCGGTCCAGATGCTCGAGACCGGCACACCCCTGGTCATCGCTCTCAACATGATGGATGCCGCCGCGGAAAAAGGGATAACCATCGATGTGGAGAAACTTTCGGCCCTTCTGGGAGTTCCTGTGGTCCCGACGGTCGCCAGGCGGAAGGAAGGGATCGGAGACCTCAAAAACACGGTTTTCTCCGAACTCGGGAGCGGTTCCGCCCGGAGATCTTCCTTTGCTCTTCCCTATGGCGAGCGCCTTTCGCCCCTGCTCGAGGAACTGGAGGCCTGCATTGCGGAAAAGCCGGAACTCGTTCCGGGACTTCCTTTCCGTACGGCTGCCGTCAAGTTTGTGGAGGGAGATCCCGGAATACGGGCGGCCGCCGAAAAAGCGGGCCTGGCCCGGAACATGGAGGAGATCGTCGCCGGGAAGGGAGCCCGGGTGGAGGAATCCCTGGGATATGACCTACAGACGGCCGTTATTGAGCGCAGGTGGGGATTCGTATCCGGCGTGACTGCCGAAGCCGTCTCCCGGGATCTTTCCCTCAAGACACGCCTGTCCCTTTCGGACCGAATCGACCGCGTGGTGACCTCGAGAACACTCGGCCTGCCTCTTTTCTTCCTGGTGGCCTGGGCTGTCTTCCGGCTCACGTACATGATCGGGGACCCGCTGGTCGAGATCCTCGAAAGCCTTGTTGAGATCCTCGGGGAACGGGCTGCCGGTATTATGGGTGCCGCAGGCGCTTCCGATATCCTCGCGTCATTCGTCCAGGACGGCGTCATCGGGGGAGCCGGGTCCGTGGTGGTGTTCTTTCCCCACATCTTTATCCTCTTCGCCTTCATCGCTCTTCTCGAGGATTCGGGGTACATGGCCAGGGGGGCGTTCGTCATGGACCGGCTCATGCACCTCATGGGGCTCCACGGAAAAAGCTTCATCCCCATGCTGATGGGGTTCGGGTGCAACGTTCCCTCCATCATGGGGACACGGATACTTGAAAGCAGGCGCGACAGGATGATCACCCTGCTCATTCTGCCCTTCATGAGCTGTTCCGCACGCCTGCCCGTGTTCGTCCTCTTTTCGGGAGTGTTTTTCGGCGATCGGGCAGGGACGGCTGTCTTTTCGCTCTATGTGCTCGGAATTGTGGTTGCCGTGATCTCTGCAAAGATTTTCGGCAGCACGCTGTTCAGGGGAAAATCATCCCAGCTTGTAATGGAATTGCCTCCCTACCACATCCCCTCGGCAGGCATGGTGCTCCGACACGCCTGGGAGAGAGGATGGCAGTTTCTCCGAAAGGCCGGGACGTTTATTCTCCTCGCGGTCATAGGTGTTTGGGCACTTGCCAGTTTCCCGTGGGGGGTAGAGTACGGTTCCCGGGAGAGCCTTGTCGGCCGTATCGGCGAGATGCTCGCACCTCTTTTCGTTCCCGCAGGCTTCGGATTCTGGCAGGCCGCGGTAGCCCTTTTCTTCGGGTTCTTCGCGAAAGAGGTGGTCGTGGGAACTTTCGGTGCACTCCTCGGGGGCGGGGAGGCCGGACTCGCCGCCGCGCTTCCCGGTCTTTTCACACCCCTGTCGGCCTATGCATTCCTTGTCATGACCCTCCTCTATGTACCCTGCGTCGCGGTTGTGGCGGCCTTCAGACGGGAGACCGGGAGCTGGAAATGGACATTGTTCCTCGTCGCCTACACCACCCTCGTCGGCTACATGGGGGCAGTGATCGTCTACCAGGGAGGCCGGCTGCTCGGTATCGGGTAGACAGGGGATTATCCGGCCCCTCCTCTTCCGGGGAGGGGCTTTTTTCTCTCTTTTACCTGCTGTTCTGGTAGAATGATGCTGTTCCCCCGGCTCTTGACGGGAACAGAAAGGCAGATGGTTTCCATGGCTCTTGCGTTCGAACCTCTCTCCATCGAGAAGGCGGACGAATATCTCGGGCTCTATTCACAGTGCTCCCGGCAGTCCGCCTACTATTCCTTCGGAAGCCTGTGGGCCTGGCGCACGGTCTTCGGTTTTTCCTGGGCGTTTTCAGACGGCCTGTGCTGGATCCGGACAGGTTCCGGAACGCTATGGTCCCCGGTCGGGCAGTGGGAGACCGTTGACTGGGCTTCAGTCCTGCCCCGGCATTTTTCCTGCCCCCAGGAGTTTTCATACGCCCCGGACGGCCTTGTAAAGATTCTCACCGGCCTCTTCAGGGACAGGATAGCTGCGAGGGAGGTGCGTTCACAATGGGAGTATCTTCACTCGGTGAAAGAGCTGATCGCACTGAAAGGAAACAGATTTTCCAGAAAAAGAAGCCATATCCGGCAGTTTGTCAAGAATTACCCGTTCCGGTACCGCTCCCTCTCGGGAGAGGACGGTGATGCCATCCTCGAGGCCCAGCGACTCTGGCTGGCTGAGAGAGACGAGCCGGCGGCCCTGCTCAGGGAAAACGAAGCGATCGGGGAGATGGTCCGGGAGTGGCGCAATATCCCCGGCCTTCTCGGAGGCATGCTCGAGGTGGATGGAAAGCCTGCCGCCTACACCATTGCCGAGGCCATTTCGCAAGATACGGTGATGATCCACTTCGAAAAAGCTCTCTCGTCCTTCAACGGGGCATACCAGGCAATAAACAGGATGTTTCTTCAGAACACCGCCTCCTCCTACACCACGGTAAACCGCGAAGAGGACCTGGGCGATGAGGGGATGCGGGTGGCGAAGATGTCCTACCATCCCGTGGGTTTCCTGAAAAAATACGTTCTCTCATGGTTCCCGGACTGACGGACGGAACGCACCGCATCAGGAGACCGGGTTTCACCCTGGCGGAGGTCATGGTTGTCCTCGCGCTCTTCGGCCTTATCGCTTCACTGGCGTTTGCACCGTCGGTGTCTCTTGTCAGGAGGCTGGAAGAAGTCCGGGGTGAAATCGCGGGGGAGCAGGAGGCGGATTATCGCATGAGCCGGCTGGCGGCGGAGCTCCGCAGGTCTCCCCGTAATTTCCCCGAGGGCCCTGCCGTTGTGTCCGTCAGGCATGATGTCCTCGGAGGACTGGCAGATGACAGACTGGCATTCTGGAGTGACTGGGGTGGTCTCACCGGAGTCCGCGCGTGGATGATCCATCGTCCGGGCGTGTCAAAAAGGAGCGCCCCCGGCATGTACCGGTGGATCCTTCCCCTCGCATCCCCATCAACAGTGGACTGGGATGCCCTCGACCCTGAGGAGGGATATCCCGTCATTTCCGGTGCGGTTTCTCTCAGGATCGCCGTCCTTGACCACGGCACCGCCGAATGGAGCGACGAGTTCGCAGGAAGCCGGCCGAGAGGAATTCGAATCACCGTCAAAAAGGGAGAGGAGGAGTTTTCCCGTGAAGAATGGCTTCCTCCCGAATAAGGTGTTTCAGGGAAAAAGGAAAGGGCTTGTGCTGCTCTCTGTCCTTCTCGTGTCCCTGTTTCTTCTTACCGCGTCCACCATGTACGCCCTCTTTGCACGCAGGTCCGTCCGGAACTTCGACAGGCAGCAGAGGATCTTTACTGCACGCATGGTCTGTGAGGCCCTTCTTCCCGCCGCTGGAGGCCTCATTGCCCTTCACCCGGGAGATTCCCACTCCCCCGGTGACGAAGAGTTCGCCTTTCGGAAGATCGTTTTCCCCGATACCGGCGTCATTGTGGAAATGGAGATTTTCCCTCTCGACGACGGAATACCCCTGAACGACATCCTGCTCCCCGACGGCAGGACGATACGGACTGAAATGGAAGGCCCATGGCGAAGGCTCTGGCAGGAAGCCGGGGCGGAGCATCTCGGGGCGGTTGTGCTTGATTTTCTTGATCCTGACGATGAGCCGCGTCTCGGCGGAGGGGAACGGGAATGGTTTCTCAACAGGCCCCTCCTTTCTGTGGAAGAACTGCTGCTCGTACCTGGAGTGACGGAGGAAGTCCTCTCCGGCGGAGCGGGAAGGCAGGGGATCCGTCCCCTGGTGTCCGTATGGACCGAAGGGAAGATAAACGTCAATTCGGCACCGCCGGAAGTGCTCGCCCTCCTTGACGGCCTCGACAGGCGGATTGCCGCCGATCTCGCGGAGACACGGAAACGGAGGCCCTTCACATCCATGGATGACCTTGCCGCGGTGCCATCCTTCCCCGCCTCCTCGCGGTCAAGGCTGATGAACGTCCTTTCATTCACGAGCACCCGTTTCAGGGTATCCTTTTCTGC